>Ga0307516_10009944_pt1 | contig 10537 bp, 5 predicted proteins | sample 19_EM_MG_FD_203310 | JGI IMG/M metagenome (GOLD analysis project Ga0307516, IMG submission 203310) | Populus trichocarpa ectomycorrhiza microbial communities from riparian zone in the Pacific Northwest, United States - 19_EM | ecosystem: Host-associated > Plants > Roots > Unclassified | place...
TAGCCAGTCAGCCTTCTCAATCAATATAAAAGCACCAGCATAAATTCAGGATATCAATTATTTTTTTTCCTTTATTGCCTGAATAAAGATGATTAACAGATTTGAACCCAACCTGGATTACTCTCCGAGGACATATATTTCCACACCACACTTAACCTGATCACATCTATAATACCAAAAGAAAAAATTACAAGAGGACCTAGGATTGGACTGGAGATGAGAAATTCAAGTTCTTCACTTCAATGTCAACTAATTATCTTCTGATAAATGTCCTCATAATTTACATTGACTTCTCCCTGTCCTAATTTCAACACCCATACATTTCTTAATTTCCTACTCACTCCACCACCACCAATACCTTGTTCCTTCATCCTTTCATTAAGTTCTCAACAACAAAGCATTTCTTTGCAGAAAAATCTAGAGTAACACCACCATTCCAGCCCACAGTTGTTTAACCATTCGGATTCTAAACCCTCTCCTCAACACTGACAAAGCCATTTAGAATCATATAACAAAGCAAACAAAGCCTTATCTAACCATGACCCAGAAACTGTCGACATACAATCAGCATTTCACTTAATCCCACGAAAAATTCTGTGAAACCATTAATTTTCATAAATCAACTTAATCATCTAAATAAACTCAACTAAACGATAACAGAATAAAAAATAAAAAAATAAACACAAAAAAAATGAAATTAGAAGAAATACCTGTTCGATGTCTCTTTCAACAGGTCCAGTTCTACCAAGATCCGAAGCCATTCTATCACCCCTTAACATTAAATCCCCAACAATAAAAACCCAAAAAAAAAAAAAGAATCTAGTATTTCAAATTAACCATTTTCAAAAAAACCAAACCCTTCCATCCAATTCAATTGAAAACCCTAAGAACAACAGAAATCCACACTCACAGCCAACTCAACTCGACCATCAAGATCACTCACTCGCTGAATCACCAGCTCAATCAGGTCCAAAACTCACAGAAATTCTTTCACTTCAGAGTAACTTCAATTTGAAGTTAATAACAATAAATGGGGTGAATACTTAACCAATCTGATAAAAAATAGGAGAAAAAAGAGTGAAGTCCAGTGATTTTGGAGCTTGAAGATAAAACTAAGTGTCTATTTGGATAGAGAGAGAACGTGAGGGAAAATTTAGGAAAGCATTATATATATATTCATCTGATTATTGAAGTTTCTATGTGCAAGAGAGAGACCAAAAGCTTTTTGCTACTTTTTTTTTCCTCTCTCAAGTGAGGAGTAGTGCTTTTATTTTATTTTATTTTATGGAGCTCAAGGGAAGACTGAAGAGAGAGAATAAAGAAATGGCAAAAAAGTGGAGTGGGATAAACCCACAAATTTAATTTGACATTTAGTTTTTTTTTTTGCTAATTGATGTTAGTTATGCTATTAGTTACTGTTCTTGTTTTCATCTTCTTTTTCTTTTTGTTGTCTGTTTGGTGTCTGAGAAAGTGAAAACTCGGATTCTATTGACTAAAAAAACAGTGAAAGGGTACTGAAGGCTTTGCCAGTAAGCAGTATTTTACATGAACAGTCAATTTGAATTATCCATTTTTTTTTCTTTTTTATCCGTTTTTCACTGCGATTAATGCTAATTAACTACTAGTCTACTTCTACTTTACCAGAAAAGTGGATGTTGATTAATCCTCACTGGTTTTTTACCTAGATTTTCCCATCGGCAATTGTAATTTTTTTTCTTTTTAACTAATTATAACAAAAGTTAAAAGAGATTAGTATTTTGCTGTATGTATTACACGATGAAACTATGATTTTGCCCTTGATTGGCAAAATTAGTTGGCTTTGTTTTAAGGCCTGGGAGGCATTTTGTGTAGTACCCATTAGTTATTACACGAAAGAACGAGGTTAGATTTTTTTTTGCATTTTTATTTACACAATATATAATTATTTTATCATCCTTTACATCAAAACACATATTAAATTTTGATCAAGGGTTTTTTAGTCTTTGATTTAATTTTTAAACAATTAAATTACAACATTACTCTTGGAATGTAAAAACATTTGCCTCTAATTTGTCTTTTACATTTAGTTATTTGATAGTTGTTTGGTATCGTTACGAGCAGCATGATAATTTTATAAATAAACAAAAAAAGATCTAGATGCATGTGAAAAGTATCTAGCGGGTTTGGACAACGCGTGTGATGTCATCTTGTGCTCAAAACCTTGCTTATAGGGTGGCGATTGAAGTTTCTCAACGTCTCTTCCACGTACAGGCAGCACATATGACATAACTATTATCAATTCCTCTCCCCTACTCGATTTTCATGCTAATCTTGAAAAAATTCAAATTAACCCTTGAAGTTTGTTGTCCTCAAAATTTCATCATTGTTCTATTTATTGTAGTTTTGTTTATTTATAATAATTTATGAAGTTAATGATTTTTTTCAGTTTCACCCCCAATAGATATTTTCATCTATCATATTTGGTTCTCATTCTTTTTATTACTATTTATTTTATTTTATATGGTTTTTTCAATTTCATCATTCTTGAGTTTTTTCCTATCAAATTTATTTTTTTATTATTATTGTATTTTTTTCCTTGCAAGATTTTTCTAAATTTATTTTTTATATTATTTCATCCTTTAACATTTAACTAATCAACTGTTTAGCTTCTTAGTTGAGTATGAGTCTTGAATTTAACGGTTGTGAGTTTAAGATATTAACATTGATTTACGAAGTTAACACGAGTTTCTTTGCTTTTTTTTTTTCATCCTCTAATATTTTGTTATTTTTTCTTCACTTTCTATGGGATTTTTTAATCATTTTGAAAATAACACGATTTGCCTCGATTTTTCTTTTGTCTTTGTTAAATTTATTTTTTCTAAAGGAATTTTATTTTAAAATTAAATTAAATTAATTGATTTCACTATCCAACATTTAAATTTTAAGATGTTAAGCTTTTGGGTTGAGCCTGGGTCGATAATTTAATCGACTGCAGGTTTAAGAGTTTAAGCCAACTTTACAAAGTCACTAGTTGAGGTCTAGGTTACAAGTCGGGTTGATCCAGGTTGACTTGAGTCGACATAAAAATAAAAGTTGTTGTTGTCGTAGTTTTAAACCTGATTCGGGGGTTAACCCAGAACAAAGATCAGGTAATGAGTGGAGTTGACCGTTGACTTTAGTTAATATAAGGACAAAAATGGTTATTATTATAGTTTTAAAACCTAACACGAGGTCAACTTGGGGTAAGGCCTAAGTTATATGTTAGGAGAGTCAACATAGAATAAAAATAATTATTATTAAAGTTTAAAAACTTGATTCGGGGGTTAACCAGAGACAAAGCCTAAATCATGGATCAGGAGGTCAAGTCAGGGGTTGACTAGAGCATGGTCCATGTCACAAAAAAAAAATAGTCAACGAGGGTTGATCTGAGTCAACGTAACAAATAAAAATGAATATTATCGTAATTTTAAAACTTGACTTAGGAGTCGAGATGAGACAAGGTTCAAGTCACTGGTCAAGAGAGTCAACTTGTCTAACCCAATTTTTTTAAAAAAAAAAAAAAATTCAAAGCAACTTTGATTTGACCATTTTGTTTCCAAAAAAATCAATGGGGTTTTTACCATTGTTTTATCCTGAGTTGACCTGTGTTTTTAACTAGGTTAAGTCAAGTCAATCTTTCCTCTATTTTTTCTTATACTCGGACCATTCTAGGCTCCGGATCAACTAGTCAAGTTAGTCCTGATTTTATAACTAGGGTTATTATAATATTATTAATTTCAACACTCAAAATAAACTAAAATAAAAGGAAAATATCTAATTATTTTTTAAAAAAATATGTAAGTTTGACAACAATATATATATTAAAAATAAAATAGATCTTTTATATATTTTTATGTCTTTTTCCACCATAATCAAACAAAATACATAAACAATCACTTCCTCTTGCACGTTACTATCAAATATAAGTTTGATTTGGTTTTTTTTTTTTATCTTGTTTCCTCTATCTTCATTATCCTTATCTTTTTTGTCCCGAGACAATAATTGTTTTGAATTTTATTTATAATCCTTATGTTATTTTCAAAACAAATTTAGAGCGTGTTTAACATTGTATTATTGTAATAGAGCATGTTTTTTTAAAAGTGTTTTGAATTAAAAATATATTAAAATAATATTTTTTTATTCTTAATATTAATGCATCAAAACTATAAAAAACATTTAAAAAATCATTAATATGATATTTTATAAACAAAAAATATTTTTACAATGTCAAACAATATTTAGGGATAAAACCAAATTCCTCAGCGTTCGAAGCCTAGATGGGCCATTCATGCTCTAATATTAATACATTTTATTTTATTTTTGCTAGAAGGCAACCTATCTGCCAGGAGTGATCATTTTCGATTTAATTTAATTTTTATCAAAAAAAAGTAATCAAACCATTTTAAAAAAACCGAAACCGAACTGGAACTGGTTCAAACCAACCGGTTTCGGTTTGGTTCGATTATTTTAGAACAAATTTGATATAATCAACAAATAATATGATATACTTCTGAAAAGTATTTTCCGTTCAAAATAAAAAAAAAACACTTTTCTGAAAACCAAACTAAATTTTTCTTTAACTAAAATATATTTTTTATTCACTAATTTTTCTAATAATAAACGGACATATTAAAATTTAAAAAATAATTTCTAAAAAACTACTTTAACAAACAGACCTAACAATAAATGACAAACGAAGAACCTAGCACGAAATAACAAGAATTAAGACTCTAATAAGCAATTTCTCTCTCCGGCCATTGACTTACATAAGCCTGTCTTGAAAACCAATCAACTAGCTGATCCCAGGCACGTGGCATCAATCTACTTAAATGAACGTAAGCCATTTTTTACTTTATATAAGAGAATCATCATGAACCTGCCTGAAGCCTGAAGGGAATTATTTTTATTTTATAGTTAAGGAGATGAAATTTATTTTGAAATATTATACATTTAAATCTTAAAACTAATAATTTGAATAGACCATCATATCAATATAATATAAAAAAGAGTGACTCTAAGGTTGTCTGAAAAGGAAGTTTAGCCTCGAACTATCAATTAACGGGAAAGCTAGTTTTTTTTAAAAAAAAAAAATCTCTAAACATCCAATATAAAAAACCCATGTACCACTAGAAAACACAATATTGCGACAAATGTCTTAGAATTTAGGATCTGGCTTGATCAAACACATGAAGCATAAATTTTAGCAACACTCTGACAATGTTTACACTAAATTCCAGGTAGAGATCCAAGTGTCCTGACATTATCTGGAAAAAAGTGAAAAATGGAGTGGTTGAGCATGCAGAGATGACCCAGTTCAACTTGGAATTTGACAAATGTGAGCAGCACAAGAAAAAAGAAGTATTCCATTCCCTGCTGGTTAAAGAGCATGTGCAAAGTGGCTTGAACTTCCACGGATACGTCCATAATGCCCCTAACTACAGCCCCTTTCTCTTTCCAAACCCTGTTGATCGGGACCAACATGACAGTGGCTGCACTTTTGAGAAAAGCAGCCATTAGCCACACAAGTCAGAGAAATTTCTGGTCCCCTTTCTTTCTTCTGCCTCCATATTGGTCCTACCTTCGTGGGAGATGATGTGCTTATCAGCACGAACCCAACAACCACGTAAAACACTCGAAGAGACCAAGTGATGCAAATCAGGAGACAGAGGAAGGCACCCTTTAATTCACGAAGTCTACTGGACAAAGTAGACGTGTGGGATACAAAGAATCTTGAAAGCTGTTATAAGCTTATTAGCTGTTAGTTATTATTATCCTAGTTAGCTATTAGTTTCCTAGTCAAATTAGTATTTGCTGTTATAAGTTTATTAGCTGTTAGTTATTTTATCCTAGTTAGCTGGTAGTTTCCTAGTCAAATTAGTATCTGGTCTTAATTACATATTAGATGGTATTTCCTTAGCTGGAGGGTATTTAAGAGGAGAACAGAACAAAATATAGGCAGTTTTGTGTTCTTGGCAATTGCTTTTCTTTAAACATAAATTGGAGTGATTCCTCTACGGAGAGATTCTGTGTTATTAGTTACTTATTGTTCTTATTAGATTCAATGAGAGGTTGAACCAGAGAGCATTTACATCACCAAGCCCTGGCCTCATTCATTGCTCCAAATAGTGCCCTGTCGAACCTCAAATCGAAGGCTGAAGTTCATATACGAACTCAAACTTTAAAACCAACTCTTAAAAGTTCAGGTGTCAACGTATAATATAACATCAATTTTAGAGAGAACAACCCCTACTGCTTCTCCGAGTTGAAATCCACAATATTTTTCACTTTAGCCTTTCTTCTTTTATTGCTCAATTGGTCAAATATAGATACAGTGACTTTCTTCTGTAAATGATAAGGACTCCTTCAAAATTATTGAATGTGCATGCCTATCTGGTCTAGAGAAGCAGGCACACGCATGATGTAAAATCTTTTCAAGGAACCGTGTGGTATAGGCTCTCATTGATTAGGTTCATCTTTTTGGCCAACTGGAACTATGACCCATAACAAGGATTAATTTACTTCTCAGAGGATTTCCTTTGGTGAAGTTAAACCATTTCTAACATTTAATCATGTGCTAACAATGGCATGATCGTGAGAGGATCAGAACATCATCAGGTTCAGGCAACGTGCCTTGCTGGAAAAATAAAAAACAGCCAAATATGGGCTTAGATAACCAACTTTATGTGAAGAAAAAAAAAGGGAAGAAGGAAATTCTAGCATTAATAGGTGGATGTGATACAGTAGAATTTTGATGCTAGAATTTCCATTCTCTCTTCTTGCTTGAAGTTGGTGTGATTTTTTCAAGAAATTAAAGTCACAAGTAGGACCTTTTTCGGTGAATTAACAATATAACCACTTAACCCTATTTGAACATGAACGAACTTTGTAAGCAAGCCCTACCTTAATAGCTAATATATATAATCGTAGCAGAAATGGTGAGGACAGCAAGTAAACGAAGACGGCTCCTTGGTTTAAACCATACTGCTGTATCAAGAAAGACTTGCGAGTGTGAATGAAATGAATGGTTTTTTCAGTTAGAATTAGAAAAAATATATATGGACTTTGGACACTAGAGGATTAATTAAGTTTCAATTTGAGGTTTCTGGATGGCCTTTACAGTTTTGGAACACTCGAAGCCCAGAAAAGATCATGAAGACATGCTGGGCCTTGACGTTCATGCTCCCATGAATCAATGCATCATTCACTAGGTTTCAAGATGATGTTAGTGTGAGTTTTGAGTCGTGTTTTTCGGACAAGGTCCACCACGCCTTTCGTTTCCTAATGATAATGCATCCATTTTGTGCTGACTGCTGAGGGCGCAAAATTGTGTTACAAGCACACCTTTTCTATTCTTTGTGGCACCATGCATGGTGCATAAAAATGGAAAACACAGCACCCTCCACATTCACAAAGGAATCCTGAATGGTGCTAATCACATACATTATACCAACATGGCCGAAATAGTTTGGTTTCTAGGTTCTTATCGAAGGATTCATACTATAAGATCTATCATGATGAATTTCCAATGTGCCATTTGATTTATACATGTGATTTAATTTGATTTCTAGTTTGTTTTTTGGTCATATAAGAATTGGATTTGAGTCTATTAATTATATGTGATTTATTAATTTAATTTTTATATCGTAATTTGATATTTCTATATATAGCTAGCAATCCGCCGTTTCCGACTTTATTTTTGGGCTCGTACTAAGAGCATTTTCAAAGGAACTACTAAATGGATAACCAAAAATAAAAAAAGTAATATTTTAATTTTTCTTTACTTGTTTTTCATACTTCAAGGAGAAAGCTAAATAAAATACTAAAATGTCTTTTCTTTTCCATAAGTGTTATTCCTGTATATCTCTTAAAATAGCCAAAACTAACAAAGTGGAGCCAACAAAAAAAATAAGTCAATTAAATATAGCCATGTAAAAAAAAATAACATTAAAATTATTTTAAAAAAAATAAAACACTTATTTATTTCACTTTAACATAATTGATTTTTTAATTAGTTTTTTTATTGAAATATATATGATAAAAAAAAGAAGTTATATTTACATATTTAAAATACTATTTTATTAACTAAACACAGTAGAAGAGGAGAGATGCATGCACCGATTCCCAAATTAGGAAGCGTAACACCACGTTCCAAGAACATGTATATGACGGTATCTTTCTCTCTCTCTCTCTCTCTCTTTTCCCGTCTACTTTCTTGCTTTGTGGTGCTCTTCTTTTTGGAGAGAATATATATATATATATTGAAGGTTTTGACACTGATTAATTACTAGCTAGTACAATGGAGGAGCTTCAAATTGCCATAGCAGAAGCTGAGGTTCTTAACAGGGCGAGCAACTGGGGCTATTACTCTACATTCGATGGCTCTTATGACCCTAGAGGTCACAATGGAAAGCTTGACGAAGAGGAACTACAATTTGCAAAGTTAGAGACAAGAACACAGCAGCTAGCAATGAAGCGTGCAAGTGCTACAGGTTAGGGTTCAGCTTGCGGGGATCATTTCGGCGAAAACTATTGATCCGGTGCTTGCTGGATTGAAGAATTTGGTGATTGATGGAGGTGGGGTTTGTCAAGAAGAGCTGGAGATTGGAGAGGAAGCTAGGGTCATGGAATGCATGCATGAATTTCATTGTTCTTGCATTTAATTACAAGTGCTTGAGAAAGAAGAAAACTTGTCCTTTGTGCAGATTCCAGATGGAAATATGATGTATAGAGCTTCCAGAATATATTTTTTTATGCGAGTGATCTTTTAAATGATTTTTTCCTAGTTAGCATAATATATTCGTGTTCCATGATATTCTTAACTCTTTTTCTCTGATATTTGAATCCTCTCCTAAAATAACAAAGCAAGAACTGGAGAGCAAAATATTAATATGAAATGTTCGCTACAACCTAAAGGTGACATCTAGCTAGCGAATTCCTTTCCCACCTTCTCTGTTATGTGAATTTTATCTTTCAAGTTCAGGAGAAAACAAGATATCAATGAGGTTTCACATTTCATTAGGGGAAAAAAAGGGTCATGTCATGCATGATTGATAGAAACTAGAAAACAGCTTTATAGCAGTCTTGCTATCATTTGCCTTTACAAAAAACACTACGGGCATGCTGTGCTGTCGCATGAAGTCATCAACATTGTCTGGACTACCATTGCTAAAGGGACCCTGCCTAATCTGATTTACAATCAGAAATCAAGAATATCTCCAGAAAGAATTTGAACATCGAGGACAAAATTTGTACAAACTACAAAGTACACACTTGACGACATCAAGGGCAAAAGCAATTGGCTGCCACGATGAACTAAACTTCTTTCCACGTAGCAAAGGAGCATCACTAACAAAAGAAATACATTCTCTCAAACTGTACAGCCTTGTACAATCTTCATCAGGTGAATGGGTAATCGCTGTCTTTTTGAGAGGTGATCTCACGAACCATTATACCATCTGAATCCATTATTTGTCAGTTCCTCATTCTGCCGAAGAACTGGTTTCTGGAGTTTCATCCTCGCTGAAACTAGATGGCCTCTCCATGGCAGACCTGCAGTAGACACGAAACATGAAGAATGTCAACAGAATTTTTAGCATTGATTGAAAATTTGAGGACAAGATTCAAAAAAGGGAAATAACACCATGTTGGCAGTGCAGGAAGCACAGAAATATTTTGACAATTAATCATCTAAATGAAACAGAGCTACATGTTTATAGGGTTTGGAACACAAATATCTATGAAAACTGAAAACAATGTCAATTAACAAGTCAGCATCTCGACCAAACATGGGCATACGGCATCCTCCTTTACAAGCTTGGACACCTAGCATTTCCTGAACTTTGAACTTCACACCGAACATAATTAGCCTTGATGTGACAGGAGAACAGTGTGAAGTCTCACGATCAGAGGGTTAACATTCTGCATCTTACAAGAGGCGGCTTATATCTTATTTAACAACCAGCCAAGTTATTCGTGAAAACAAGCTTAACCAATGTTTTTCACAAAAAAATTATTCAAACAAGTATTCATGACAAGTCTGTGAGCATCGATTTGTTTCAGATGCATATAACCTCCCAATGTCTATTGGCACATCCAATGCTCCTACAACTTCAGTGAAAGCAATGCCCGTGGCCATGTTCTCTGGATTCTAATGCACTTCTATATATGCTTGATAGATAATTGCTACTATATTGATGCATAATTAAAAAGCAATCTGCCTGTCACTTCTCCCTCCTCTCTTTTCACCCAACTCTTCAGAAAAAAGGCTTTGCGGGGCCATGGACCCTGAAATAGTTTTAAATAGCGGTTGAAAGTTTCCTATCTGTGCTAGCCATCATGACAACTAGAGGTACTCATGCCAGTTCACTTGAAAGGAGAAACAAAAAAAAATTACGAACCACCACAACTGTGTCAGAGTAGAATTAGTGATGTAAAACTACACTAACCATCTACACAGTTATTTCTTTCAATCGAAATAAAACAACTTACTTTGGAAATTAAAAATTTGCTAAGCTAAATG
>Ga0307516_10009945_pt1 | contig 10536 bp, 8 predicted proteins | sample 19_EM_MG_FD_203310 | JGI IMG/M metagenome (GOLD analysis project Ga0307516, IMG submission 203310) | Populus trichocarpa ectomycorrhiza microbial communities from riparian zone in the Pacific Northwest, United States - 19_EM | ecosystem: Host-associated > Plants > Roots > Unclassified | place...
CCTGTACGCCGCTGGTGCACCACGACCTGTGCTGCACTGTGTGGCGCGGTACCTCGTGACGATCCAGCAGGAAGAAGGCGGCTGGTCCTACACCGACCGGGCGCGGCTCTCGGACACGGACTGCACCTCCGTCGCGATGGAATTCCTCCACCAGCTCGATCCACGCGCCTACCGCGACTCGATCCGGCGCGGCGCAGACGCGCTGATCGCTGTGCGCGGAGCCGACGGTGGGTTCCCCACCTACGGGGCGGGCACCCCGTCCGAGGCGTGCATGACGGCCGCCGCCGTCAACGCGCTGAGCACGCAGGACCATATCCCCAGCGGCGTGATGGGATCGGCCCTTCGCTATCTGGCGAACAGCCAGGACCAGGACGGCTGTTTCCCTCCCGGCTGGAGCAGAAGCCGTCTCCACACTCTCTTCAGGGTCCACCTCGCCGCCAGCCACGCCAGCCGGCAGGCCCTTCCTCCCGTCCGCGCCATGCAGGAACGGATCATCTCCCTGGTGTGTGCCGCCCAGCGAGAAGACGGCGGTTTCGGCCTGCAAGACGGCAGCCGCAGTGACGCGATCAGTACCTCCTATGCCCTGATCATCCTGGCGGCCGGCTGCCCCGACCCGGCACCGGCCGTGCGCGCTGCCCGCTATCTGCTGTCCCATGTGCGCGCCGACGGCTCCGTCGACTCGCCTCCCGACATGGTGGGCCCGCGTCCCTTCCCGTACCACGTCCCCGTGCTGGCCGACGCCTTCACTCTGCTCGCACTGGGCCACCTCGTCTCCCGCATCCAGCCTTCCCGCCCCATGGCAGGGGGCCCACGGCACGGCGGAGCGAGACCCTTCGAGAGGACGGCGCCGTGAGTTGCCGGCTCCCAAGGCGACTACCGCCATGGCGAAGGTTGTCGTCCAGACACCCACAGAAGAGCTGCGGCCCAGCCAGGTTCCGACCAGCGGCCCTGGTGTGGCCCCGCCAAGATCGCCGGTCACACGGCCTACCAGCCGATACGCCACCCCGCACCCCCCGGCCAAGGGACGGGCCCTCCCCGACACCGCCTCCTGCCGGGGGCAACGAACGAGCCGCCATCTGATGACACCGAGTGGCAAGCAGCCCCCGTCACTCGCACGCGGGTCATCATTCCGGCTGCTTCCGCCTCACACCCGGCCGGCAACACCTCTCACCCGACCCCGGCCCGCTGAACGCCCAAGTCCCAGTCCCGGATCCGCAACAGCCCGGAAAGCACCTCATGACCAGCCCACTGCGCCCCACATCCATGGACCTGACCATGCATCACATGGCTCAGACCTACCCCTCGACCCCCCAGACCATCGGCGTGGTCCTCCACCTGGACGGAACGCCGCCCGCCCTCGGCGAACTCCGCAGTCACGTCGCCAACCACCTGTACCACGAGCCACGCCTCACCCACTACCTCCACGGACCCGGGCTCAAGGCACGCTGGCAACACGAGCCCGCCCCGAACCTCGAAACACGCATCCACACACAACATGTCCCACCCGGCGACTCCCACCTCGACAACGCCCTGCGCGAGCTGGCGGAACACCCGCTACCCGACCAAGGCCCCCTGTGGGACGTATGGCTACTGACCGGCTACGCCACCAACCGCTATGCCATCTGCTGCCGAGCTCACCACAGCGCCCAGGACGGCATGGGCCTCATCAGCACTCTGCACACCCTCTTCAGCACCACCACCCCGCCGGCTGCGGCACCTGTAGCCCGCACCGGCCCCAGGACCTATCTGCGTACGGTGCGCAGCACGCTCGCGGCTTGCACCGCCAACGGCATCTGGGCCGATCCCGCACGGCCTCTGAGCGGTACCCGCGGCATCAACTGGGCGTCGGTTCCCACCCAGTACCTCCGCACCGCGGCTGTGGCGCGTGGCGGTGACACCAACGACGCCTTCCTGGCCGCTCTGAGTGGGGCGTTGCGCACGTGGTGCTCCGAACACTGGCCCAGGGGCGCTGGAAGGCCCCTGCCTGCCATCACGATGATCAACCTGCGCCGTGCCGGAGACCGCGCACGGCCCGGCAACCTGTTCGCCTTCGCCCCCCTCGCACTCCCCTGCGAGGAGTCAACGGCTCAAAGCCGCCTCGACCGCGTTATCGCAGCGAACCGGGCCACCAAAGACCCCGCCCACCAAAATGCCCTGCGGGTGCTGATGGACCTCACGCCCGCCCGGGCGTTTCACACGATGGCCGGCTGGCTGACCACGCCCGCCAGGGCGCCCATTTCCGCCTCGTACCTGGCAATTCACCGGCCCTTGGCCTACCGGGGCGACCCCGTCACCCATATCCAGCCCTTCACCTGGCTGCCGCGCAATCAGCCGGCGTCCGTCGTCGCCTGCAGTTACGACGGCAACACCAGCGTCTGCTTCGCCACCGACGCGGCACTTCCCGCAGCCCGCAGTCTTCCCGCTCTGCTCACCGATGCAGCCGAAGAGCTGACGACCCGACTGGTTCGTTCCCGGGCAAAAGCACCGAGCCGGCTTGAGGGCCCTGAAATCCCGACTCCCGTGGCCGCCCCGGTCGACGAAGACACCACCGCGATCGTCATCGACTTCACGCTCATCAAGAATCTGCTGGTCGACCACGGGGCTCTGCCCGCCGGGCCGATCACAGCGGATGCGACCCAATCGCAGGCAGGCATCGACTCCATGGCAGTCACCGCACTGTCCATGGCGCTCGAGGACCGACTCGGCCTGATCATCACCGAACATGACCTGGCGCAAGCTCCCACCGTCGCCGACCTGGTCGACCTCGTCACCCGGCGAGCCGCACTCCAGACCGGCAGCTGACCTCACCAGTCTCTCCCCCCGGTGGACCGCGGGAGTGAAGGACATCCCGCGGTCCTCAGCCTCCCTGCAGGCCGCGGAGAGGGAGGGCCGGTGAGCCCCGGGCTGTCCGCATCGGACGGGATACCACCAATGGGTGACGCTTACGAGACCACCTATTTCGCCCGAATCCGCCGACTACCGTGAGCCCATGACCACTTCACCCGATGCTTGGTCCTTACCGTCGGCAAGGTCAGCCCGACTGATCGGCCTGGGGTCGTGGCTGCCACCGCGACGAGTGACCAACGCCGAACTGTGCGGGCGCCTTGACACGTCGGAGGAGTGGATCCGCACCCGTATCGGCATCGCCACCCGCCACATCGCCGATCCCGAGACAGCCACCAGCGACATGGCGGTGGAAGCGGGGACGCGGGCGATGAAGTCGGCGGGAGTGGAACACGTCGACGCCGTGGTCCTGGCCACCGCTACCCCTGACCATCCGGTGCCCGGCACCGCGCCGACGGTGGCCCACCAACTCGGACTCGATCAAGTCCCCGCTTTCGATGTCGGCGCCGGCTGTTCGGGATTCGTCTACGCGACCACCGTCGCCTCAGCGCTCATCCAGGCGGGCACCGCCAGGACCATCCTGGTCGTAGGGGCGGAGACGATGTCAGCCATCGTCGATCCAGCCGACCGGTCCACAGCGCCGATCTTCGGCGACGGAGCGGGCGCGGTCGTTCTGCAGGCGGCACAGGCAGGTGGCCCCGGAACCTTAGGGCCGGTGGCATGGGGAAGCGCCGGCGAGCACGCCGAAGCCATCTACATCCCCGAAGGAGGGTCCCGTCAGCCCTCACACCGGCCCGCGGGCCACGCACCGGACCGGTACGTACACATGCAGGGCAACGTGGTGCTCCGTCATGCGGTCCGCCACATGACTCAGGCAGTCCGCGACGCAGCAGCAGCAGCCGGCTGGGCTCTGAAGGACATCGACCGGCTCATCGTCCACCAGGCGAATGCCCGCATCAGCGCCGGGGTGGCCGACGCCCTGGGCATTCCTACGGCACGTGTGCCGTCCAACATCGCCGACGTCGGCAACACCTCCGCAGCCTCCATCCCCCTGCTGCTGGCCTCCGCTGCAGCCGAAGGGCGACTCACGGCAGGCCAGCGAGTGATGGTGGCTGCCTTCGGCGCCGGATTCACCTGGGCAGCCACCACCCTGGTATGGCCCGCTGGACTGCGTCCCTTGAGCTGAAAACACTGACCGGCCGGTCAGGCGCGTGTCCCGGTAGTCCCGCGGCAGCGCCGCCCCGGCAACGGCAAGCCGAAAGAGCTTCTGGGCAAGCCTCCCTCGAACGGGGGCTTGCCCAGTCAGTCCCGTCAGCGCTGGGCTGGGCACCGCGAGCTGAACAGCCGGCAGCGGCGAAGGAGGAACGGGTGCGCAGCTTCGAGACGGGACAGACGGTGGTACGACGCGACGTGCACCGCTCCGGCCACGTGTGGAGCGAGCACGCACCGCGCATCGTCGCCGACACGAGCGATGCCCTGGTGGCAGCCTGTCCGCCGGGAGCCGAGACCGGCTGGCCGGCCTTGTACGTCATGGACCTGGTCGTCGCCCCCGACCTGACCAGCTTCAGTGGAAGGACGAAGACGAGTACGCGCACGTGCGGCGGCTCGGCATCGTCACCGACACCGAGCACCAGGCAGTGGACGTTGCCCGCGACCAGGCCCTCGCGATGCTCGAGGAACGCTCTGCCCGTTCGCCGACGCCGCCTCCTGGTCGGCCTGGCGGTGGAACCCGGCCTGGCCCGCCCCGAGCCTTCCGCGCCCCGCGGCGGCGCGGACAGAGGGTTGCACCGACAGGCGGCTGAACCCGACGGCGACCGACCGGCGGACGTCGTCCATCGTCTCCCGCAGTCCGGCTGTTATTGCGCGGGCCTGCGCAGCGTCCAGCGGCTCCGGTTCGGCGACGTCGCCCTGGCTTACCCGAATGGGCCAAAAGCGGGAACGGTGGGCGCTATGAGCAGGTGGTCGGCGTGGGCCGCCCGGTGAACCGGTCGGTCAGCCAGCTGACGGCAGCGGGCAGGCCGGTGGTTTCGCCGGCGATGTGATCTCCGGGTACGACGGTTCCAGCACGGTAAAAAACGGGTTGACCGAGGTGTACGAGGAGAATCTGGGCGACGACCCGCGCGAGCAGGAAGTCCTGCTCGCCGGCATGTGGCAGCGATCGCTGCGCCTGGAGACGGACTCCGATATGACGCTGGCTCTGCTCGACCCGGGCGACCGCGACGAGCACGGCGAGTGGGCGCTCTACATCTACAAGGGCTGGAGCGGTGAATACCCGGACCGCTACCCGTCGTTTCGTGCCTACATGGAGGCCATGTACCGGAGCTTCCACGGCGACCGGGCGAGGCGGCCGGACTTCGAGAACGCCACCACCCGCGCCCAGGACGCCCGGGTCGAGGAGGCCCGCCTCCTCACCCTGCGCGGACGGCATGAGGAGGCCCTGCCCTTGCTCGAGGAAGCGCGGTCCTTCGGACGACCGAACAGCGCCATTCTGCTGAACCAGTTGCAGCATCTGGCGGCTCCCCGCGCGCAGCGGGACTACGGCTCCATTGTGGCTGACCCTCGCTATCTGCCCGAGTTCCTTACGGTGTCGGCCATCGAACCGGCCTCCGGCGAATGGCGACTGGGCGGAGACGACCACTGGCTGGGGATGATGGCCGCCCGTGGGGTCGACCGGGAAATCGCCGAGGACCTGTTGAGCGCGCTGCGCGACGGCAGCCATCGCTATGCGCCGCCGGGCGCGTGAGGCCGGGCCGTCAACGAGGCCCGGGAGTCGGCCCGATGGGGAGCGACCGATGCCGCGTGGCGAACGCTGCGCGACGCGCTTACGCAGTGGATACCACCTGGGCCCTTGCTGCTCGCGCCTCTTGGCCTGCTCGCCGATCCGGTTCTGGGGTCGCTGATCACCCCGCAACGCGGGCGAGAGATCCTCGCGACTCCGCGCGCGGGCGAGTCCGGGCCCGCTCCCGAGCCGGCGCCCGATCTCGACCCGCCGGGTCTCACCTGGCTGACGACGACCGGGATACATGGGCGGCCGTTCGACGCGTACCGTTGCGTCTGGGTCGAGGGCGCCGACCCCGCCGGCCTACCCGCTCTGATAGGCGACGAGGGTGCCGAACTGAGTGCGCCCGTGCACTCAACCAGGGCGTACCGGCCGTTGAGGCAGAACCACGAACGGGAGGGCGCCGAGCTCTGGGAGGACCGGGCCGCGGTCATGGCCGGCCGCTGCAGCGAGGGGTGGGCCTTCGCCTTCGACGGCCGGCCCCTCCAGGGCATCAACCACCTGTTCCAGTCCCCCGCCGCGGCCGCCTCCGCGTCGGGTCGCGCCGTGGTGGTGTGGCGCGACCCGCAGCGGCACTTGGCTGATCACCCGGCCGCATTCCATGTCTCGGTGGCCGAACACGGCGTGGAGCTCTATGCGTTCACGGTGCGGGGCAACGACATCCGGCGCTCGGGTGCGATACCCAACACCCTGGATCCCGCGCGATTTGTCGGCTCACCGGACACCCATCTTGACCGAGAGGTACGCCTGTTGGAGACCCTGCACGCCGAACTGGGTATCTCGCTTCCCTGTTTCGCCCTGTCCCAGGGCAGCCTCCCCATGTTCACCACCCGATCCTGGACCCGGGCGCCACGCGAGGGCGAAGGCTTCGCCTACCTGGGCTTCGTACGGCGTCGCCCCTGAGGCGACGCTGCCGCAGAGCCGGCGACCACGGCCGCGGCCACCGAGCAGGTGGCAATCGAGGACACCAAGGTCCGTCCTGTCGTGCGGTCGCCGGCCGTGTCGGCCGACTGTCCGGAGTGCGTGCAGAGATCCTCGCGGGTGCACTGCTACTACCAGCGGCGTCTGACGGACCGTCCTGTCGCGGGCAAACGCGTACGACTCGATCTGCGAGCACGTCGTCTCGTATATGCGAACGACCGTTGTACTCATAGAACGTCGGTGTCGCCCGGGCTAGGCACGGGGAACTCGCTGGTGGCGACACTGCTTGCGGCTCAGGGTGGCGGCGGTGACGGTGCCGCTGAATCTGCGGCTGCCCCGGTTGGTCGGCTGAGACGCGAGTGCTCGGCCGAGAGCTGAGCGGGGCAGGCCGCGCCCGGTACGGCAGCAGGGCCCGGACCGCGCGTCGCGGTCCGGGCCCGTGCCTCATGCGGTGCCACCCTGCTGCGGCGGCGCGTCAGCTCCGTGCGGTGGAGTCGCCCGTCTGTCCGGCGCCCTCGGCTGTGCCTGCCTTCTCGCGCATCTTCCGCACCAACTCCGCCTTCTGGTCGGCGGCACCCTGACGGTCGAGGTTGCGGTACGGACCGTTGTTCTGCCGTTCGGCGCGGGACAGCTTCTTGCGCTGCCCGCCGCCCATGCCCACGGGGTTGTTGATGTTCTTACTCACGGGTTCTCCCGAAGTGTTGTGAAGTGATCTACGGATTCATCGGTGGGGGACGGGCACGGCGACGTCGAAGGACGTCAGCAGGGGCCCATCACGCTCTCACTCGTAAATCGGCATCTGGAAGAACATGACCAAGACGTTACCCGGTTCCGTCAGCCCTGCACACCAAGTTTTTCGCCGTCCCGGCGTCGCCCGGGCCTTCGGCGAGCGCCCGGGGTCAGCCGTATCCTTCCAGTCGGCCAACGGACGATGCCACTCACATCACGGAGCCCTGCCATTCGGAGGCGAGCCAGCGGGGGTTCTGCAGCGTCATTCCTGTCACGTCCCTATCACGAACCCCACGGACGCCCTCACAGGAGAGTGGCCGACCTGACAATCCCTTTTGCCGCGGCTCTACGCGCCACTCACTGTTACGCGCACACTCGTGCCTGTACGGCAGACGGAGGGCAACGGCCGGAACTCCGACGCCCGTTCCTGGCCCTGCCGACGCGGCGGCCCATCCATGAGCCCCAGGACCAGCTCTCGCTCGGCCTCCGGCATGGCTGCCAGGACTTCCGTCACGCGCCTCAGCCCATCCACGGTCAGCCCTCGCCTACGAGGCCAAAGTCGACGTCGTCACGAGACACCCCCGGGGTGATCTCCGGAACGGGCCACTTGCGGTTCAGTGGCAGGGACACATCCCGCCACCAGGGGCGCGTTGGGAGGTCTCCAGCGGGCTCGAAGGGCTGGCCTGGAACGGGCACGGCGACTGACTGTCCGACCCCTCCGGCCGCGGCCAGCGTCCACTCCCCCGGCTCGGCCCAGGGATGCAACGAGAGGTTGAACGTCCCCCAGTGGATCGGCAGCATGACCCCGCCCGGCTGTCCTTGCTGCAGGTCAAGGTGGCTCTGGACCCCTTGCGAGGGGTTCATGTGGATGTCCGGCCACGCGCCGGGCACCGGCGTAGAATCCGTGTGGTTCTTGGGCCAGAACTCGCTGTAGGCGCCGATCTGGATCATCGTGGCGTCGAACGGGCCGTGCTCCGCGCCGATGTCCTGGAAGCCCTCGAAGTAGCCGGTGTCGCCGCTGTGGTAGATCCGGTGTTCGTCCCCGGCGACGACCCAGGAGGCCCAGAGGGTGTGCTGGGTGTTGCGCAGGCCGCGACCGCAGAAGTGGCGGGCCGGGGTGGCGGTCAGGGTGAGCCCGCCGACCTTGGTGGCCTCGTGCCAGTCCAGCTCGCGCAGCCGGTCGGCGGACACTCCCCAGCGCTCCAGGTGGGCGCCGACACCCAGCGGCACCGCGAACACGGTGTCGGTGCCGGCCAGCGCCCTGATCGTGGGCAGGTCCAGATGGTCGTAGTGGTCGTGGGAGATCACGACGACGTCGACCGGGCCGAGGGCGGCCAGCGGGAGGGGCGCGGGATGCAGGCGCTTGGGCCCGGCGAAGGCGAACGGGGAGCAGCGCTCACCCCAGACGGGGTCGAAGAGCACACGCCGTCCGTCGATCTCGGCGAGCACGCTGGAGTGCCCCATCCAGGTCAGCCTCAGCCCGGTGGCAGGAGTCTCGGCGATGTCGGCGAGCGTGGTGGCGTGGACCGGAACCGTGCCCTTCGGGGCGCGGCGGGCGCGCTCGTCCTTGTCGAAGAAGAGCTTCGCGAACTGCAGCGTCGAACCGGAGGGCCGGGTCCGGGCGGTGCCCCCGGGATTCTGGAAGACCCCGTCCTTGAAGTGGGGCGATCTGCGGATACGCGCCATGCGCTCACCGCTCGGGTCCGCACCGAATGCCGCGGGCCGCAGCGCGCGGAGCCCGGAGCTCGGGGAACGGAAACCGGTCACGGTGTACCTCCAGGTGGAGTCGGTGAGGCATTCCATTATGGTCGGCCCCGCTGACAACCGGGTTACCACCCGTGGTCCGGGGGGTGCGTTGACAGGGTGCGGCCCTCGTCCGGATACTGACCGATCATTCAGTAACGCCCCGCGGGAAGCCGTCGTGCGGGCGCTGAGGTTCGTCATTCCGAGGAGACCGCATGGCCACCGCTCTGATGTCACTCGTGTGGACCGACCACGTCACCGGACGCCAGGGCTTCCTGGTCGTCGACCGGTTGGTGCGCGGTGTCTCCAGCGGCGGGCTGCGGATGCGCGCGGGCTGCACCCTGGACGAGGTGGCGGGTCTGGCGCGCGGGATGACCATGAAAGAGGCCCTGCACTACAACCCGGAGGGCCGGTACATCCCGCTGGGCGGTGCCAAGGGCGGCATCGACTGCGATCCCCGCGATCCGGGGGCGTACGAGCTCCTGGTGCGGTACCTGCGGGCCATGCGGCCGTACATCGAGAGCCTCTGGACCACGGGCGAGGACCTCGGGCTCACCCAGGATCTGGTGGACCGGGCGGCCGCCGAGGCGGGGCTCGTGTCGTCCGTCCAGGCCGTGTATCCGCTGCTCGACGACGAGACGGCGGCCCGGAGGCGGCTCGCGGACGCGTTCGCGGTCGAGGTGGACGGGATCGGGCTCGACGAGCTGGTGGGCGGCTGCGGGGTCGCGGAGTCGGTCCTCGCGGCCCTGGACCGGGCCGGTGTGCCGTACGTGGGCACCCGGGTCGCCGTTCAGGGCCTGGGCACCATGGGCGGGGCCACCGCGCGCTTCCTCACGCGCGCGGGACCCACCGTCGTGGCCGTCGCCGACATCAAGGGCACGATCGCCAACCCGGGCGGCCTCGACATCGAGGCCCTGCTCGCCGCGCGGGACGCCTACGGGACCGTCGACCGCGTGGCTCTGCGTCCCGACGACCGTGAGCTGCCCGGTGAGGCGTGGCTGTACGCGGACGCGGAGGTACTGGTGCCGGCCGCGGTCTCGTACACCGTCGACTCCGTGAACCAGGAGCGGATCACCGCCCGCTGGATCGTCGAGGCGGCCAACATGCCGGTCCTGCCGGAGGCCGAGGAGTCGCTGGCCGCACGCGGGGTGACGGTACTGCCGGACGTGGTCGTCAACTCCGGGACGAACGCCTGGTGGTGGTGGACGCTGTTCGGCGACATCGGCCCCGCCGCGGACGAGGCGTTCACCCACACCCGCCGCTCGATGCGGGCGCTGGTGGAACAGATGCTGGCCCGCGCGGAGGCCGACGGGACGACCCCGCGGGCGGCGGCCCACGCCATCGTCGCGGACCGGCTGCCGGTGATCGCGGGGCGCTTCGGTTGGTACCGGTGACCTCAGGCCGAACCCTTCGGGGGGATCGCCCTCCGTCGACCGTCGCCCACGGCGGCGGACGGAGGGCCTGTCTGACAATTCCCGCCGTCGCCCGGAGGGCGGCCTCGCGGCGTCAGGTGCGTGCTC
>Ga0307516_10009946_pt1 | contig 10536 bp, 9 predicted proteins | sample 19_EM_MG_FD_203310 | JGI IMG/M metagenome (GOLD analysis project Ga0307516, IMG submission 203310) | Populus trichocarpa ectomycorrhiza microbial communities from riparian zone in the Pacific Northwest, United States - 19_EM | ecosystem: Host-associated > Plants > Roots > Unclassified | place...
CGGCCATCGCGCCGGCGTTGCCGACCGCACGGGTGAGCTTGCTCTTCCAGCGGCCGACGACGCAGGCGACCACCGGCTTCGTGAATTGCGCATCGAACTCGTAGTAGCCGCCCGGCTCGCAGTACAGCACCGCCGCCTTGCTGCGTGCGTCGTTGGCGAGTGCGAACGCGAACTCGGGCGCAGCGTAGTGGATGTAGACGTCCTTGCCGCTGGAGATGACGGTCGTGGTGCCCCAGCCGGCCATGCGCAGGTACTGCGCGATGGTGGTCGAGAAGCCGCCCGAGTTGGAGAAGATCGCGATCGAGCCGCGCCGCAGCGAGTCGGCTGGCTTGTCGCCGCCCAGCGCGCCGCCGATGCGCACCTGGTTCCACGAGTCGGCCACGCCGAGGCCATTGGCGCCGAAGATGTCGATGCCGTGCTGCTGGCCCATCGCGCGGATCTCGCGCGCATCGTGGACCGAGATCTTCTCGGTGATGATGAAGATCTTGCGCAGCTCCGGGTTGACGCGGGTCAGCTCCGCCACGCCGTCGCGCGCCGCCGAAGGCGGCAGGTAGACCACGCCGCAATTGAAGCGGTGGCCGGCCGCCAGGCCGTCGCGCACATTGTTGTAGACGGGAATGTTGCCGACCGGTGTTTCGAGCACCGCGCCGCCCTTGCCCGGCGCGGTGCCGAACACGACGTTGCCGCCCGAATAGGCGTGGCTCACCGGCGTCACGTCGCTCGACTCTCCGCCGAGGATGTTGAGCACGCAGACACGGTCCTCGCGCGTGGCGACCTGCGTCAGCGAGCTGATGCCCACGTGGTACTTGAAGTCGCCGACACCTGACTTCTGCCCCTGGTTGCTTTGCATGATGGTGCTCCGTTTCAAGCGGCCTTGACGGCAGCGGACATGCCGAGGCGCGCAGCGACCTGCTCGCGCCCGCCAGCCTTCATCCAGGCATCGGCACGTTTGGCGAACTGGATCACCTCGCTCATGTCGGAATCGAAGCCGAACAGGCGGTATGGCAGGCCCAGCGCATCGCAGGTATCGCGCAGCGCACCCATGCCGCGCACGAGGTTCGGCCCGCCGCGGCCGAGCACCACGTACAAAGGCGTGGGCCCGTGCTGGCTGAAGTGCTCGCGCAGCGCGTCGGCCATGGCGCGCAGGGTTTCGAAGATGTCGGTGTTGTTGCTCTTGCCGCCGATGATGAACAGCACGTTGGCCTGCTTGAGCCAGTGCCTGAAGCAGATGCGCGCCACCTCCTTCATCTTCTCGTAGGGCGGGTTGCCGCCGAAGTCGGAGCTGATGATCGCGTCGTCGCCCAGCATCTCGGTGACCAGCGAGTTGGCGCCGCCGCCGAAGGTCGGCGCGAGCACGGTGCCGCGGTCGTTGATCACGTAGACGTCGCTCTGGCCCTGGTGGGTGCGCAGCGTGTTGATCTCCTGCTCGAAGGGCGAATAGTCGGCGGCGAACAGTTGCGCCGGCAGGTTCAGGCGCAGCCAGCGCGGGTCGTCGCGGTCGAAGCCGCACTTGAAGTCGCAGGCCACCGGCGTCAGACGGCCTTTCTTGTCCTGCCGCATGCGGATCGGGTTGAGCTCGAGCGTGGTCATGCCGAAGTTGTGGAACAGCTCCCACAGCTTGGGCAACTGCTGGACCAGCGGCGAGATGATCTCCTTGGGCGCGCCGATCTCGGTCAGCGCGTTGGCCACGACGAAGGCCTTGAGGCCGGTCAGCGGGTCGAAGGGCACCATCGCGACCTCGCCCTTGTCGAGCTCCTCGATGTCCATGCCGCCCTTGTGCGTGAGCGTCATCGTCGGTGCGCGGAAATGGGTCGAGTCGCTGATCGAGAAGTACACCTCGTGCTCGGCCGGCACACCCGCCTCGAAGGTCACGCCGTTGGCCTTCGCCTTGACGTGGCCGACCTGGTGCTGGGCGAAGTAGAGCCGCTCCTTCTCGGCCAGCGCGGTCTGCAGGTCGCGTGCGCGACCGAGCAGTCCGGCCTTGCCCTTCTTGCCGATGCCGCCCTTGAAGACCGGCTTGATGAAGATCAGGCCGTGTTTGTCGATCATGCCCTTGATCGCCTCTTCGCTCGCGTCGGGGCCGAGTACTTCGGTGGCGGGAAAGCCTGCGAACTCGAGCAGGCGGGCGCCATGCAACATGCCGGTGATCTGCATTTGGAGATTCCCCCAAGGACTGGTGGTGAGCAGGTGCGTTGCGCGGCGGCCAAGCCTCGCTTGCCCCCTCGCTTGCCCAATAGTGGGCGCCAGAGCTGTCAGTTGGCCGTCGCGAACGCTAGGTGAAACCCTGACGCCCGCTCGCGGTCGTCGCGCTGCCGCTCAAGACCCCAGCAGCTCGCCCACCGGCTTCAAGTCCTCCACCCGATCGCACACTGCCTTCACCGCCATCAGGATCGGCACCCCCAGCAGCAGCCCCCACAGCCCCCACAGCCAGCCCCAGGCAAGCACGCCGACGAACACCGTCACCGCATTCATCCGGCTGGTCCGGCTCGTGAGCCAGGGCAACAGCAGGTAGCCGACGATCGAGTGGATGACGAACGAAGTGCCGCCCACGAGCAGTGCCATCTGGATCGTGCCGAACTGCATGAAGCCGACCAGCGCCGAGCCGGCGCCGACGATCACCGCGCCGATGTAGGGAATCAGGTTCGTCACGCCGGCGAACACGCCCCACACTGCCGCGTGGTCGAGGCCGATCCACGTGAAGGCGAGCCAGGTCGCCGCACCGACGATCAGGCTCGTCACCACCTGCACCAGCAGGTAGATCTTGATCTGCGCGGTGATCTCGTCGAGCGCCTCCACCGTGATGCGCTTCTGGCTCAGGCGCGGGCCGGCGAGCTTGGCCATCTTGCGCCGGAACGTATCGCCCGAGACGAGCAGAAAGTAGGTCAGCAGCACGACGACCGTCGCCTGCCCGGCCGCGGTGACGAGGCCGAGCGTGCCGCTCCACAGATGGTCTCTGATGTTGAAGCGCGGCTTCTCGACGATCACGCGCGTCACGCCGCGCTGGTTCTGCAACGCGCCGCTGCTTTCTTCGGCCGCGCGTTCGAGTTCGGCAGCGGCCTTCTGCACCTTCTCGATCGCGCTGGTCTGCGTTGCGCCGCCCTGCGGCGAGCGCAGCGCGAGGCGCAACTTCTGCGCCGCGGCGGGCAGTGTCTCGATCAGTGTCGACGCGTCGTCGCTGAGCGAGTAGGTCATCCAGCCGACACCGCCGACGATGCCGGTCAGCAGCACACCGGCGCCGAGCGCGCGCGGCACGTGCCAGCGTTCGAGCCGGTCGATGATCGGCGAGAACGCATAACTGAGCATCAGCCCGAGCGTCAGCGGAATGAACACCGCGCTCGCCCAGTGCAGCGTGTAGACGCCGGCCAACACCGCCAGCACGACCAGCGCGGCACTGCGGATGTGCGGGTTCTGCTCGGGTGGCTCAGCGTCGCTCATGCGGACGTTCAGGCGAGCGCGTCGGCCCAGATCGTGCGCGCCCAGTTCCACGCATACCCGCCTTCGAGCTCGTTCGGCGCGCTCGACAAACCGCCCGACCCGGCGATCGTCTTGAACGTGCGTTCCGCGGCCACGTACTCGTGAACGCTCGCCACGTGCACCGTGCGCTTGTCGTCGATGAAGCTGTAGCAGGTGTTGGTCAGCATCGGCGTCGGGTCGACTTCCCAGCCGTTCAGCTCGGCGACGATCGCGGCCGCCGCCACCTTCGCATGGCTGCTCGCCATGTGGCCGCTCTTGGGCATCAGCGCGGCGATCTGGATCGAGTCGCCGATCACGTGCACATGCGGCGCGGCGGTCGATTCGAAGTTCAGGAAGTTCACGTTGCACCAGCGTGCGTTCGAGTTCGCGAGCCCGGTCTGCACCGCGATCGCGCCGGCGCGCATCGGCGGCAGCACGTTCAGCACGTCGGCGCGCACGCTGTCCTGGATCTCGAACTTGACCGTGTTGCTCGCCGCGTCGACCGCGGTCGCCACATGCTGCGGCCGGTATTCGACGATGCCCTTGTACTGCTCGGCCCAAGCCTTCTTGAACAGCGCGCCCTTGCTCGTGACGTCTTCGTTCGCGTCGAGGATCAGCACCTTGCTGCGCGGCTTCGCGCTCTTGAAGTAGTTCGCGACGAGGCTTGCACGTTCGTACGGCCCCGGCGGGCAGCGATACGGCGCGCCGGGGATGCAGATGGCGAACACGCCGCCATCGGGCATCGCCTCGAGCTGCCTGCGTAAGCCCGTCGTCTCGGGCCCGGCCTTCCAGGCCTGCAGGATGCGCCCGCTCGCGCTCGCGGCCTTCAGCCCGTCCACGCGGTCCCAGATCATCTCGACACCAGGCGAGAGCACCAGCTTGTCGTAGCGGATAGCTGCGCCCGACGCGAGCTGCGCCGTGCGCTTGGCGGTGTCCACGCTGCTCACCATGTCGCGCACGATGCGCACGCCGTGCACCGAGCTCAGCGTCGAGTACGGCCGCGTGATTTCGTCCAGGCTGCGCGTGCCGCCCAGCACCAGGTTCGACAGCGGGCACGAGACGAAGGCCGACTCGGGCTCGACCAGCACCACGTCGATCTTGCGGTCCGACAGCAATCGAACGTACTTCGCAGCCGTCGCCCCGCCATACCCGCCGCCGACCACGAGCACACGCGCCGTGTCGGGCGTGCCGATCTTGTTCATCGCGCAGCCCGCGAAGGCGAGCGGCGCCAGCCCGCCGGCCGCGCCGACGAACTTCAGCAAGTCGCGCCGGCGCATCGATGCGTTCGGGTGGCGGCTCATGGTTTGCTCCCCGCCGGAAGGCTTGCAAAGTAGCGCGCAAGCTGGTCGACCTGCGCGTCGTTGAAGCCCTTCGACAGCTGCTGCATCACGCTCGACGGGCGGCTGCCGCTGCGAAACGCCTTCATCTGTTCCGCGAAATTGCCGGCGGGCATGCCCGCCAGGCCCGGCACCTCGGCGCCGGGCAACGCGCGCCCGTCGGTGCCGTGGCACTGCGCGCACTGCGCGGCGAGGCTACGGGTTCGCAGTGCGGCTGCGCCCTCGGCCGATTGCACAGGAGTTGTCTGCGCGTTTGCGACACCGCAGGCCGCGAGCAGCAGCAGCGTGGCGATCGGTCGGGGTCTGCTTCGCAAGATGGGCATCAGCGCAACTCCTCTGGCGGCTCAATGTAGTGCCGCGCCAGCTCGGGCGGCAGCGGGGAATCCAGCAAGGCGCAGCTCAGGCGCAGCGCGTCGGCCGCGCTGTCGCGCAGGCGGCCGCGCTCGCGCCGCGCCAACGAGGCGTCGAGCCAGGTGCGCACCAGCACCGGCCGCTGCATCCATGCCATCCCCTGCAGTTGCTGCAGCGCGTGCACGAGGGCATCGCCGCCGGGCAGCTGCAGTGCGGGAACTTCGTGCTGCGGCCAGGCGTTCATCACCGCGAGGTACCAGTCGGGGCCGGCAGCACGTTCGGCATCGCTCGCCGACTCGCCGAGCTCGAGCGGAACCAGGCGCGACAGGAACGCGGTGTATACCGCGATCGCATGCACCTCCACGTCTGGCAGCTGCGAGAGGTCGGCGCTTGCCGCCTGCCGCGCGCTCGCCGGTGTGGACTCGCCGAGGCGCTGGCGCATCGAGAACCAGTGCAGCCGGTCGATCGGGCGCAGCGTGCCGCGGGCGCTCATCAGCCGCCGCGTCGACTCGAGCAGGATCTGGCGCTGCTCGAGCGGGTGCCGGCGCATCCGCTTGAGCAGCCGCTCGAACCACGGCAGGCGGGCGTTCGGCAGCAGCGCGTTCACGTGTGCGAGCGCGAGGCCGGCAGTCGGCGTTGTCTCGATTTCGGCCTCCCAGACGCGCAGCGCACGCTGGCTGCCCGCCGGCAGCAGCAGCGCCAGCAGCGCGGCGATCAGCTCGCCGCTGCCCTGCACGCGCGAGAGGAAGTCAGCCGCCGCAGCGCTTGCTTCGGCCGCTGCGGCGGCATCGACGGGCTTGGGTGTCGTGGAGCTGGGGGTGGGACTGGGGGTGGGACTGGGGTCGGGCGCAGCGGTCATGGCGGGGTACGTGCTGGGGGAAAACACGATCGGTCGAGATCGGCCGATCGTGGCTCACAACGTACCGCCGGCCCGGAACCCGAACAGCCCGGCGAGCAGCCGGGTCGGGAACTGGCGGATCGCGTGGTTGTACACCTCCACGGACTCGTTGAACTGCCGGCGCGCAAACGCCAGCGTGGTATCGGTGGCCGCGAGCTGCACCCGCAGCTCGGGCAGCGCGGTGCCGGCAATCGTCGGTACCGGCAGGCGGGCGCGGGAGTCGGTGAGGATCTCCTCGGCCAGCCGCAGGCTCGTGATCGCACCCGCCGCGCCGGGGTGCAGGCGCGCATGCGTGCAGGCGCCTTCGGCCTGCAGGCAGGCGGCGCGCAGCGCGTCCAGGCGCGGCGCGGCCTGCGCGCTCGCGCTCGCCAGCACCGGCGCCAGCGCATCGAGCTGCTGCAACAACAATGCATGGCGCTGGCGGAACTGCTCGTCGACCGGACCGAAACGCTGCACCAGGTCGCCGCGCAGCCGCACCAGCCGGTTGTAGGCGCCCACGCCCCAGAACAGCAGCGCCACGGCGCCCACCCAGACGGCGATCTCGGAGTTGGTCATGTCTGCCCCTCGGCCGACGAGTACGTCGGCCGATCCCCCGAGGGGATGCGGGCCGCCGAGGTCCACGAAGTGGGCCTCTTCGTGGCCCACGGAGCGGCCCGGCGCTCGGCCCGCCACAAGAGGGGTGACACAGGGTGTCTCATCGGGCTGCACTCTACCTCCCGAAATGCTTCGATCCAGGCCGTAGCATCCGGGGCTCCGCGGCGCCGAAGATGGCTCTCATCGCCACTTCGAAGATCGTCATGTTCGATACGAGTTATCTGTGGGTCGGCATCGCCGCCGTGTTCGTGCTCGGCGGGTTCGTCAAGGGCGTCGTCGGACTCGGCCTGCCGACCATCACGATGGGCCTGCTGAGCGTCGTGATGGCGCCGGCGCAGGCGGCGGCGCTGCTGGTGGTGCCGTCGCTGATCACGAACCTGTGGCAGATCGGCGGGCCAGGGTTCGTGGCGCTGCTGCGCCGCCTCGCGACGACGCTGATCGGCGTGTGCGTCGGCGTCGCGTTCGGCGCGGGCTGGCTGAGCAGCGCGGCCGGTGGTTCGCATGGCGGCGGCTGGGCCGGTCTCGCGCTCGGCGTCGCCCTGGCCATCTATGCCGCGCTCGGCCTGCTGCACTGGCGCTTTCATGTGAAGCCGGAACACGAGGGCTGGCTCGCGCCGCTGATCGGCGTGAGCACCGGTCTCGTCACGGCGGCGACCGGCGTGTTCGTGATCCCGGCCGTGCCGTATCTGCAGGCGCTCGGTCTCGGCAAGGACGAGCTCGTGCGCGCGCTCGGCCTGTCGTTCCTCGTCTCGACCATCGCGCTCGGCGCGAGCCTCGGGCACGGCGGCTCGCTGCACACGCCCGAGCTGCTCGGCTCGGCGCTGGTGGTGCTGCCGGCGCTGCTGGGCATGGGGGCGGGGCAGTGGATCCGCGCACGCGTCGAGGCGGAGACCTTCAAGACCGTGTTCTTCAGCGGCCTGCTGCTGCTCGGGCTGTACCTCGCGGCGCGCGGTGCGCTGCGATTCTGGTGAGATGGCCGCCATGACCTCCGATACCTGGACGCTCCCCGCCACCGCCAGCGACCCCGCGCTGCACCTGCGCCGCCAGCGCGCCCACGGCACAGCGCGCGCCGCCGCGCTGTACGTGCATGGCGCAACGTTCCCGAGCGCACTCTCGCTGTTCTTCCGCTTCGACGGCCGCTCGTGGGCCGATGCGTTGAACGCCGCCGGCTTCGACGCCTGGGGATTCGACTTCGCGGGCTACGGCGAGTCCGCCCGCTACCCCGAGATGCAGCAACCCGCCGAGGCGGCGCCACCGCTCGGCCGTGTCGACGCCGCCGAGCGCCAGCTCGCCACTGCGCTGCGAACGCTTCGCCGCCTGACCGACGAACGCGACGGACGCGACGAACGGCAACCCGTGCACCTGATCGCGCACTCGTGGGGCACGCTCGTCGCGCTGCGTTGCGCCACCACGTTTGCCGATGCGCTCGCGAGCCTCACGCTCTTCGGCCCGCCGGTGCAACGACACGGCAGCCCCGAGCCGGCGAGCCTGCCGGCCTGGCGCACGCTGACGATCTGGGAGCAGTACCGCCGCTTCATCGCCGACGTTCCGCGCGGTGAGCCGAACGTGCTGCTCGACCGGCACATCGAGGCCTGGGCCCACGCCTACCTCGCCACCGACCCCGCCTCGGCAGCGCGCGAGCCCCCTGCCGTGCAGGTGCCCACCGGCCCGATGGCCGACATCGCCGCACTGTGGGCCGGCGAGCCGCTCGTCGACGCATCGCGCGTGCGCACACCGACCCTGCTGGTGCGCGGCGAGTGGGACTCGGTGTGCGACGATCGCGATGCCGCGCGCCTGCTGCGTTCGATGAGCGGCGCACCCACGCGCGACCGCGTGCTCGCCAAGGGCACGCACCTGATGCACCTCGAGACCGGCCGCATCGAGCTGCACCACGCCGTCAACGAATTCCTGCTCGAGCACACACCATGAGCGTCACGCCCGAACCCCGTTTTGCGAAGGTCGCCGCGATGATCGGCGACCCGACCCGCGCCCGCATGCTGTCTGCGCTGATGGGCGGCCAGTACATGGCGGCCGGCGAGCTGGCCGATGCGGCCGGCGTCAGCGCGCAGACCGCCAGCACGCACATCACGAAGCTGCTCGACAGCGAGCTGGTCGTGCTGCGCACGCAGGGCCGGCACCGCTACCTGCGGCTCGCCGATGCCGAGATCGCGCACGTGCTGGAGGCGCTCTCGCTGGTGGCCGAGCGCGGTGCGAGCGCGAGCAAGTGGGAGCAGGGCGCATACAAGCCGCTGAAGGCGGCGCGCACCTGCTACAGCCACCTGGCCGGCGAGCTCGGGGTCGCGCTGTTCGAGGGGCTGCTCGCACGCGGCACCATCGTGCCGTGCGACGGGCACTTCGCGCTCAGCGAGAGCGGCCGCGCCGAGTTGGAGCGGCTCGGCGTTGACACGCCCGCGGTCACGACAGCATCGGCGCGGCGCTTTGCGTATGCGTGCCTCGACTGGTCGGAGCGCCGCGACCACCTGGCCGGCAGCCTTGCGGTGGCGATCCTCGAACACGCGATGGAGAAAGGCTGGCTGCGCCGCAACGCCGGCTCGCGCGCGCTGACCTTGACGCCGCCCGGCGCAAAGGCGCTCGCGCCGTGGATCGCGGTGCCGCGGCCACCCGCGCTGCCAGCAACGGCGCAGCGGCAACTCGCAAGCCAGGTCTGATCGAAATGGCTGGGTCCGGCCGTTGACGGATCCGGTGCCCGTCACGCCATCGACATCAACGCCCCGAACAATCGGCCGCGTCGCAGCGATCGCCGGTCGCTGCATCGCCAACCGTTTGCTCAGGGACTCTCACCATGCTTCGAATCGCCGCGCTGCGTCCGCTGGCCGCTGCTGCTGTCTTGTTCTGCATTGGCGCTGCCCAGGCCGCCGAACCCACGTTGACCGGCTGGGCCACGATGCCTGCCGCCACGTTCTCCGACGGCCCCACGTCGGGGCAGTTCGCCGCGCCCAATCCGTACGGCACCAACCTGCCGCCGTTCGTGAACAAGCAGCCGGTGCAGGGCTTCTCGGCGGTGCTGCCGGGGCGCGAGCACGGGCACGGCCGCGGCGGCAAGGACGGAGACAGAGACGATGACAACACCTTCCGCTTCCTCGTCGACAACGGCTTCGGCGCGCAGAACAACTCGGCCGATTCGGTGCTGCGCGCCTATTCGCTGACGATCGACTTCCGCACCCGCCACGGCGGCAAGGGCACCGTGTCGCCGGCCGACTGGAAGACCGGCCGCCCGGTGCGCAGCTTCGACAGCCACACCCGCCTCTCGCTGAACGATGCCAACCACCTGATCGGCATTCCGATCCAGGCCGACTACGCGAACTACTACAACAACCCCGCCAACCCGCCGGTCGACGAGACCATTCGCAGCCGCCGCCTGCTCACCGGCGCCGACCTCGACGTCGAGTCGATGCGCCAGGACAAGGACGGCAACTACTGGTTCGGCGACGAGTTCGGCCCGTACCTGATCAAGACCGACTCGCACGGCACCGTGTTGCGCAGCGTGATCCCGCTGCCCGGCGTGTATGCGCCGGAGAACAAGGACGTGGCGAGCGGCAAGGCGGTTGCCAACCTCGGCGGCTCCGGCGGCTTCGAGGGCATGGCGCTCAACAAGAGCGGCACGCGGCTGTACACGCTGCTCGAGAAGACCGTCAGCGGCGACCCGGTGAAGATGCTGCGCATCAACGAGTTCGACATCGCGAGCGAGGGCTACACCGGCGTGAGCTACTTCTATCCGCTGGATGCGAACGGCACGAACATCGGCGACATGACGGCGGTCGACGATCACCGCTTCATCGTGATCGAGCGCAACGGGGGCACGGCCACCAACGGCACGGTGCCGTTCAAGAAGCTCTACCTGATCGACATCGAAGGCATCGGCAACGGCAGCGTGGTCACGAA
>Ga0307516_10009947_pt1 | contig 10535 bp, 11 predicted proteins | sample 19_EM_MG_FD_203310 | JGI IMG/M metagenome (GOLD analysis project Ga0307516, IMG submission 203310) | Populus trichocarpa ectomycorrhiza microbial communities from riparian zone in the Pacific Northwest, United States - 19_EM | ecosystem: Host-associated > Plants > Roots > Unclassified | place...
GCCCGCATAATAATCGACCGAGCCGTCGGCCTGCATGAGCGCGATGCGTGCCCTGTCGAGATAGTCGGTCGCACTCGGAACCGCCACGGCAAGCTGCCAGGACACCTTCGGCCCCGTGGCCGGCGCACCACCGGAGGGATTCAACTTGTAGAGTTGCACCGGTGAGGAGCCCGGCCCGATCAGATCGGAACAGCCGGCGAGTGCGAATGCGGCACCGCCGAGCAACAGCGCACGGCGGGGGAGGATAATGGTCTGGGTCATTTGGGTGTGTATCCCTTGTGACGATCGCCGAAGATAAGCTTGGTAGGTGTGCGGTCGAGATCGTTCGAAAGCTTCGTCAGACTTCCGACGAGCGTGCGCGTTTCATGGAGCAGGTCGCCGATCTGGCCGATCGCATCGCCATTTATGAAGGCGTCGGCATCATCGGCCAGCTTGCCGATCTTCTGGACGCTGACATTGGCGCTGCTGAGCGTCGCATTGGCTTTTCCGAGCGTCGGCGCGAGCAGTTTGGAGGCCTCCGCAACGTTGACGAGCGTGGCATCGATCTCCTTGCTGCGCTTGGCGATCGGGCCCGTAATCGCGGTCAGGTTCGCCGTCGTGACGTTGAGGTTCGTGAGGATGCCCGAGAAGCTCTTCACATTCTCGTCCGACAGAAGCTTGTTGATCTTGTCGGCGGCGCGGTTGAGCTTGTCGAACAGCTCCGGCGCGCTCTGTTCCAGCTGCGCCAGGGTCGAAGGTTTGGTTTCGATGCGGGGATATTTCTGTCCCGGCTGCTTGACGAGTTCGGGTGAATCCTTGCTGCCGCCGCTGATCTCCACGTAGGAGCCGCCGGTCAGACCCTGGCTTTCGATCGAGGCACGCGAGTCCTGGCGGATATGCAGACTGGGCTTCACCTGCAAGGTCGCGATCACGCGCTGCGGATCGTTGGGATCGAACTCGACATCGGTGACATGGCCCACATCGATGCCGTTGAATTTGACCGCCGTGCCGTTGCCCAGACCCGTCACCGGGCCTTTGAACGAGGTCTCGAAATACTCGTATTCTTGGCTGTATTGCGCGCCCGCGAGCCAGAGCAGGGTCACCACCACGCCCAGCATGCAGATCAGCACGAAGGCGCCGACTGCGACGTAGTTTGCCTTTGTTTCCATCGCCTAGAACCTTCTCATGAAGCGAGCGCCGCGCGGCCGCGCACGCCGGAAAAATATTCCTGTATCCATGGATCGGGATCTTTCCTGAGTTCGTCGATCGTCCCTACCTTGATCTTCTTGTTCACAAGCACCGCGATACGGTCGGTGGTGGCCTTCAGCGTATCGAGATCGTGCGTCACCATGAACACCGTCAGATTGAGGCTCTTCTGAAGGTCGCGCACCAGTACGTCGAACTGGTTGGCAGAGATCGGATCGAGGCCGGCAGTCGGCTCATCGAGAAACACGAGTTCGGGATCGGCGGCGAGTGCACGGGCGAGACCCGCGCGCTTTTTCATTCCGCCTGAGAGTTCGGACGGATATTTGGCAGCCGCGTCTTCCGGCAGCCCCACCATCGAGAGCTTGACCGAGGTGACCTCGTTCATCAGCTCCTGGCTCATCTTTGTGTATTCCCGCAGCGGCACCTGGATGTTTTCCGCGACCGTCTGCGAGCTGAACAAGGCGCCTTCCTGGAACAGCACGCCCCAACGCATCTGGACCGAATTCTCCGGACGCTCGCGATGCGGGGTCGGATCCTCGCCGAAAACCTCGATGTGGCCTTCGCGCTGCTTGTTGAGGCCGACGATGGTGCGCAGGAGTACCGATTTGCCGGAGCCCGAGCCACCGACGATCCCAAGGACCTCGCCGCGATAGACGTCGAGATCGACATGGTCGTGGATCAGCTTGCCGCCCATCACATTGACGAGCCCGCGGACCTTGATCACGACTTCTCTTTCGTTCTCCGCCACTCAAATCCCCAAGATCGAAAACAGGATCGAAAAGCCCGCATCGATCACAATCACCAGAAACACCGACTCCACGACCGAACGCGTGGTAAGCTTTCCGACGCTGGCGGCGTTGCGTTCGACCTGAAGGCCTTCGAAGCAGCCGACCAGCCCGATGATGATCGCGAACACCGGCGCCTTGATGATGCCCACTAGGAACGTGTTCACTGAAATCGCCTCATGCAGCTGACGCATGAAGGCGGGCGTGGTGATGCCAAGATCGAAATAGCACATCACCGCGCCGCCGATCATCGCCATCACGTCGGCATAAAACGTGAGGAACGGCAGCGCGATGGCGAGGCCAAGAACGCGCGGGAGCACAAGCACGTCGAAAGTGTTGAGACCGATGGTCTGAAGCGCGTCGATCTCCTCGTTCACCTTCATCGTGCCTATCTGCGCGGTGAAGGCCGAGCCCGAGCGGCCTGCGATGATGATCGCGGTCACGAGACCGCCGAGTTCGCGTAAGATTCCGACGCCCAGAAGATTGATCGTGAAGATCTCCGCGCCGAAGCGCTTGAGCTGGTCCGCCCCTTGATAGGCCATCACGATGCCGATCAGGAACGCGAGCAGCCCCACGATGGGAAGCGCGTTGATGCCGATCTCTTCGATCTGGTGCATCAGGGCGGCGCCGCGCAGATTGCCCCGCGGCGCATAGATCGCTTCGCCGAGCTCGATGGTGAAGCGGCCGAGATAGCCGAGCATCCCGTATCCCTGCCGGAGCGTTCCGATGGTCCCCCGGCCGGTGCGATCAAGAAACGCCTGGAATGTATGGCGCTCGGCGATCGCGACCGGCGGCGCCGTATGCTCCTGCTCGATGGTGTGGATCAGCGGCGCATAGACGTCCGGAAGCGTGAACTGGCTGACCTTTTTGCCGCCTTCTTCCATCTCCCGCTTGGTGCGGACCAGAAGCCAGGCGCCGGCAGCGTCCATACGGCTGACCGCCGTACCGTCGATAACCACTTCGGCCGCATCCCCCAAATCCAGCGCGCGCAATTGCGGGTCGATGCGCGACACGTCGCGCACGCACCATTCACCGCCCGCGAGCAATCGCACGAGCCGGGCACGCTTCTCGATCCGGAACCACGCGCGGGTATCGTCCGCGGCGGCGCTATCTGTGATGGTCATCCCGCACGAACCTTAGCTGGCGTCGGAGATTCGGCCTAGGGCCCCCGCCATGCTTGACCGGCCCGTCCCAAGAGGCAAGCTGGACCAAGGAACCATCGGGAGAGAGACATGAAACGACTCGACGGACGGGTGGCGCTGATCACGGGCGCCGCCAGCGGCATAGGCCGGGCAAGCGCGATCCTGTTTGCCCAGGAAGGCGCCAAAGTGGTCGCCTGCGACCGGGCGGAAGCTGTGGATGAAACCGCGTCTATGATCAAAAATGCCGGTGGATCAGCGCTTTCGATCAAAATGGATGCCTCCAGCGAAGCCGAAGTGACGGCAGCGGTGGACCGGGCTGTCGGCGAATTCGGCACGCTGGACGTGCTCTATGCCAATGCTGGGGTCAGCGGCGGGTTCCGCAATTTCCTCGAATTGTCTGCGCAGGACTGGATGGATGTGCTCAGCGTCAATCTGATCGGGGTCTATCTCGCGATTAAGCACGCGGCGCGAATCATGGTGCCGAATAAGAAGGGTGCGATTGTTTGCACAGCGTCGGTCGCGGGGATTCGCTCGGGCGCCGGCGGTGCGCCCTATAGCGCCAGCAAGGCCGGTGTCATCTCTCTGACGCAGACGAGCGCCAACCTGCTTGCGGGTACGGGCGTGCGCATCAATGCGGTCTGTCCCGGAATCATCGAGACCGGCATGACCAAACCGATCTTCGATCGCGCCAAGGAGCGCGGGACCGAAGGCAAGATCGGCCAGCTCAATCCGCTGAAGCGTTATGGCCATCCCGAGGAGATCGCGCATATGGCGCTGTTTCTCGCCTCGGACGAGGCTTCTTATGTGAACGGTCAGGCGTTCCCCGTGGACGGCGGCTTGTCGACTTCGCACCCCGTGGCCGGACGCTGGGGCTGAGATTTTCATCGAACGGAGGGGAAGATGATTTTGGGCATGTCGCTTTATCTGTTCGTCCATGTGTTGATCAGCCTGATCGCCATCGTGGCCGGCCTGATCGTGCTGTTCGGGATGCTGCGCAACGATCGCATGGACAGTCTGACGCTGATCTTCCTGCTGTTCACCGCGGCGACGAGTCTCACGGGCTTCGGCTTTCCGTTCCACGGCTTGACGCCAGCGGTGACGCTAGGCATCATTTCGACGGTCGTGCTGATCCCGACCTTCGCCGCGCGCTATGCCTTCCACATGCGCGGCGCATGGCGGTGGATCTACATTGTCGGCGCCATCGTCGCACAATGGTTCAATACCTTCGTGTTGGTCGTGCAGAGCTTCCTCAAAGTACCCACACTCCACGCGCTCGCACCCAACGGCTCAGAGCCACCCTTCGCGATCGCGCAAGGTGCAGTGCTGCTGTTCTACGTCGCGATCGGTTACCTGGCGGTCAGACGGTTCCGTCCGCGTTAGAGCGACGTCTAATCGCAGCCTGGCGTCAGTGTCAGATCCCCATCATCGGCCGGGCTCAGCGGCAGGCTCGTGTCGTGCATCCAAAGATCGAAGCCGCCCTTGCCGCTCCTCGCATTGGCGTAGAAATTCATAACGATGGAGGAGTCGGTGCGGATGCCGTACCAGCGCAGATCGTTCCCGTCAGCGACATAGTTGCCGCCGATCGTGTCGCTCACCTTCCATGTTCCGCTGGATCTGAAGCCGACGATTCCGCCGGTTCTGATGAAGGTGATGCATGTCGGATTGAGCGCCTGATGATCCGGTCCGCTGAAGAGCGTCTGGGTATACTTCCCCGCCTTGAAGCCCGCTGTTGCCGGCGTCGTGAGGATCGCCGCGGCCGTCAACGTGAATGCGATCGCGAATCTTACTCCGTGCATGATTTCTCTTCCCCCGAGCGTATTGTCTGCGGACTTCGCCTGCCGAAACACTAGCCGAATATTACCGCCGCGTCACGTCCCGGCAACTTTGATCCTATAGCTCGTCGAAAGCTGGAATTCGCAATGAACACAACGCCCAAGCCCCTCTCCCAGGACTTCTTCGCGCGCGACGTGGATGTCGTGGCACGGGCACTGATCGGGGTCGAGCTGACGTTTAAGGGCGTTGGCGGCCGAATCGTCGAGACGGAGAGCTACGACCCGACCGACCCGGCCTCGCACAGCTATGGCGAACGCAGAACGCCTCGCAACGGCATCATGTTCGGACCGGCGGGATACGCCTATGTCTATCGCATCTATGGAATGTACTGGTGCCTGAACTTCACCTGCGGCCATGGCAGCGCGGTGCTGATCCGCGCGCTCGAACCGACGGTTGGCGCCGCGCGGATGCGTACACGGCGCGGTACGGACAAGGACGCGCTCCTCTGCGCGGGACCTGGGCGGCTGTGTCAGGCGCTCGACATCACAGGCTCAGACAACGGACGCACGCTCACCGCTCCGCCCTTTCTTCTGACGCGCGATAACGGGCGCCCGGCGATCATCACCGGTGTCCGCATCGGCCTCACCAAAGGCGCCGAGGCGCTCCGCCGCTATGGGCTTCGGGACAATGCTTTCCTGAGCAAGCGGTTTAAGGACGCGTAGCCTCGACTCCATATCGGATTGCCGCTTCGAGTACGTTGATGTCTATATCTTTTAGCGCTTTGAACTTGATGCAGTACCCGCTCACGCTCGCCTTGCCGAGTTTCTTTCCATATTCCCGGGCCAGGTATTTCTTGTCCTCAATGCCAAGGATGTAGACCGAGATTCCGGTCGTGTTCGCGCTGAGGCCGATCTGATAAAACTCCCTGGTCTTGCCGTTTGCGTATTTGATCGTGTGAAGCCCATATCCGATATTGGGATTGGACACGGTTTTACCGTCGCTGTCTTTGCCGTCCAGGAACCACAATTTACAGCCCGGTATCGCTTTCAGAACGATGCGGTGAAGTGCCTGCATGTCGTCGCGTTTTGGTTCGGGCTGGCTCGCGGCATACTTTTCGATTTGTTCCTGGACTTGCATGGACGATCAACGCGACGCCGGCGTGAAGCGGACGGGAAGATGCTTCGGGCCCGAGATGAAATTGGACGGCAGCCATTCCGGCGCGCCCGAGATTTCGAGATCGCCCATCCGAGTCAGCACTTCCATCAGGATCGCGTCGATCTCGATGCGCGCGATGTGCTGGCCGAGGCAGCCATGCGGTCCGGTGCCGAAAGCGATGTGCTCATTGGGGCTGCGCGAAAGGTCGAGGGCATCCGGCCGGTCGAATTTCGCCGGATCGCGGTTGGCCGAGCCGAAATACATCACGACCTTCTGGCCTTCCTTGATCTCCTGACCACCAAGCACCGTGTCGTGCTTCGCGGTGCGGCGCATGTAGATGACCGGCGTCGTGTAGCGCAGCAATTCCTCGCGCGCGCTGCCCACGCGGTTCGGCAGATCGGCCTTCAGCCATGCCAGTTGCTCCGGATTTTCGAGCAGCGCGATCAGACCCGCCGACAAGAGGTTGCGCGTGGTGTCGCCGCCGGCATCGACCAGCAGAAGGAAGAACAGCAGGAACTCGATGTCGTTGAGCTTCTTGCCGTCGACTTCGGCCTGAAGGAGCTTGGTCGCGAGATCGTCCTTCGGACGCGCGCGCTTGTCGTCGATCACCTTGCGGCCGTATTCGAACATCTTCATCACCGCCATGCCGCCCGCGCCGGGCTCCAGCGCCTCGGGCGCGGTGTGGATGATCTCGGTCAGCTTGTAGAGCTCGCGGCCGTCATCGAGCGGAATGCCGAGCAGCTCGGCGATCACATAGGACGGCATCTCGCCCGCGATATCGTTCACGAAATCGCATTCGCCCTTTTCGATCACCGCATCCACGATCTGCTTCGCGAGCGCGTTCATGCGCGGTGTGCGATCGGCGGAGACCGGCTGGGTGAATTCGCTGCGGATGAGCTTGCGGTACGCCGTGTGCTGAGGCGGGTCCATCATCAGCATCATCTTGTAGCCGCCGAAGCTCTGGGCAGCCTCCGCGGCCGGATCGGAGATCATGATCGTCGGCTCGGACGAATAGTTCGAGAAATCGCGATCGACGTCCCAGACATCCTTGAACCGTGTGACGGCCCAGAAGCCCGCGCCGTCCGGCTCCTCATGCCAGAACACCGGCGCGTTCTCGCGCAGCCAGCGGTATTGCGCGAACGGATGCCCGGCTGCGAAGCTCTCGGGCGACAACAGATCGATCTTCATAGGGTGCATCATGACAGATCACGCGCAACTTCGCTCGGTCCGCGGTTCGGTGGTGCTGGTGACCGGCGCGGCCAGCGGTATGGGCCGCGCCACCGCGGAAGTTTTCGCCGCGGAAGGCGCGCATGTGGCGGTCACCGACTTCAATAAAGAGGGCGCCGAAGCGGTGGCTGGCGCCATCGAGGCCAAGGCCTGGAAGCTCGATGTCAGCGACGGCGATGAAATTCGCGCCGTGGTCGATGAGATCGCGCAGACCTTTGGCCGGCTCGACATCGTGATCAACAATGCCGGCATCTCTGCGTTCTCGCCCATCGATTCTGGGAATTACGAAGAGGTGTGGACCCGCGCGGTGTCGGTGCTGCTCACCGCCCAGCAGCGTGTGATCCGCGCGGCGCTGCCCTATCTGCGCAAGGCGCCCTATCCGCGCATCGTCAACATTGCTTCGACCGAGGCGCTCGGCGCAACGGCACGCGACTCGCCTTATGCCGCGGCCAAGGCAGGCGTCACCGGCCTGACACGCGCGCTTGCCGTCGAACTCGGCCGTGAAGGCATCACGGTGCCCCGGCCCGATCCTGACCGGCATGACCGCGTCGATCCCCGACGAGCACAAACAGACCTTCGCCAAACGCCGGACCGCGCTCGGCCGCTACGGCCAGCCGCACGAGGTCGCGCACGTCACCCTGAGCCTGTGCCTGCCTGCCGCGTCCTACATCACTGGCACGACGATCCCCGTCGATGGCGGATTGATGGCAAGGAATGCCTAATCTTCTCCCTCGCCCCCGCGAAGCGGGGGAGAGGGTTGGGGTGAGGGGCGCCTGCAGCGAGTTCTATGTTTGCCACCCCCTCACCCTGCCCTCTCCCCCACATCCGTGGGGGCGAGGGTTATTGTGTAACCAGTTCGCAGAACTTTTTCAGATCGATATTGCCGCCGGAGACGACGGCGACGACGGGGCCGTCGCCTGCGAGACCCTTTGTGGCGGCGGCGACCGAGAGCGCACCAGCACCTTCAGCGATGACGCGCGCCTTTTCCGCGAGCAGGCGCATCGCGGCTTTCGTCTCGTCGAGCGAGACGACGAAATAGTCGTCGACCAGCGGCTCGATGCGTTCCCACATGCGCGGGAACATGCTCTGCCCGCCCGCGCCATCGACGAACGACACCTGCCAGTCCTTGAAGGGTTGCGGAGAGCCTGCCTTCCGCGACAGCGCCGCCGGCGCCGCCGTTTCCGGCTCGACCCCGAACACTTTTACATCTGGTCGCATCGCCTTGATCGCGCTGCCGACACCAGCGATCAGCCCGCCGCCGCCGATGCCGCAGATCACGGCCTGCGTCTCGGGCTCGTCTTCGAGAATCTCCAGACCGATCGATCCATGGCCGGCGATGAAATTGTGATCGTCGAACGGATGCACGAGGGTGCCTTCGACTCCCGGATAGGCGCGATCGTTCAGCGCCGCCCAGGCGCGGTCGTAGGAAACAAGCTCCAGCCGGGCGCCCAGCGCACGCATGCGTTCGCGTTTCGCTTCGGGCGCGGTCTCGATGGCGACCACCGTGCAGCGCACGCCCGCGGCACGCGCCGCATAGGCGACGCCCTGCCCCGCGTTTCCGGCGCTGATCGTCCACACCCCGCGTGCGCGCTCCTCGTCGGACAGCATCGCGACCGCATTCGCCGCACCACGGAGTTTGTAGGCATTGATCGGCTGGAGGTTCTCGAGCTTGAGCCGGATGTCGGGATAGTCCGGCCCGAGCTGCAATTTCACCAGCGGCGTGCGCAGGATCGTAGGCGCGATGCGAATGCGTGCTTCTTCGATTTCGGCAAGCGTGACCGGGCGGATGGGCTCGAGCGGCATGGCAAACTCTCTTGGGTCAGGCCCAAGCTTGCCACGACGCGGGCGCGCCTGTCTCTCTTTCGAAAAAGACATTGGACCCTGTCCCTATGAAGTGTTTGCTGCCGCCCTGTGGCAGGATGGATAACGTCACGATGGGGCGATGGATTCTGCGATGCCAAATGAGATGCTGAGCCGGCGCGAAGCATTGACCAGCGCTGCAGCCTGCGCCGCGGCTTGGCCAGCATTTGCGGATACGGCGCCCACAACGAACTGGCGCGCGCTGGCCGATGACGTGCGCGCGCAGATGCAATGGGCGTGGCAGGGCTATACCGCATGCTGCTTCGGCCAGGACCAGATCAAGCCGGTCAGCGGCGGTGCGGACGCGTTCTTCTTTCCCAAGGGACCGCCGCTTGGGCTCACCATCCTAGAGGCGCTCGACACCTTATATGTGATGGGCCTCGACAAGGAGGTCGAGCAGGGCGTCCGCTGGATCGCGGACAACCTCCATTTCGACATCGACGGGGAAGTGCAGGTCTTCGAGACTGGCATTCGCATCGTCGGCGGGTTGCTCTCCGGCCGGTGCGGGACGCGCGACAAGAAACTGCTGGCGCTGGCGAAAGACATGGCCGACCGCCTGTCGCCGGCCTTCACGAAATCACCGACCGGCATGCCGTACCGTTTCGTGAACCTAAAGACCGGCGCGGTTCGCGACCCAGAAAGTTTTCCGGCCGAGATCGGGACCTACATCGCGGAATGGGGGACGCTCAGCAAAGCGACCGGCGACAAACGCTATTTCGACATGGCCAAGCGCGCCACGAAGGCGCTGTTCGACCGGCGCTCGAAGATCGATCTCGTGGCCGATACCATCAATATCGAAACCGGCGCCTGGATCAGCCGTCGCGCCAGCATCGGTCCGCCGACGGATTCCTATTTCGAATATCTCTGGGACGGATGGCAACTCTTCGGCGATGCCGATTTCAAGCGCTGGTACGACATCCACACCACGGCTATCGTCAAATATCAGTCCGCGCGCGCGGACGGCCGATTGTGGTTTCCCCAGGTCGATTTCGAGACCGGTGCGATCCTCGACCATCACCAGAGCGAGCTGGCGTCGTTCTATGCCGGATTGCTGGCGCAGGGTGGCGCGATGCAGTTGGGCAAGGACTATCTCGCCTCATGGACCGACGTTCAGGCGCGTTGCGACGTGCTGCCGGAAGGCTACGACTACGCGAAGGCCGTTCCGGACCGCATCACCAACGAGCTTCGGCCTGAGTTTGTCGATTCCTGTCTCAATCTCTTCCTGCTCGAACCGGACGACAAATGGCGCGAACTCGCGCGCACCCACTACGAGAACATGAAGACGACCAGCCGCGCCAAATATGGCTTCACGATCGTCGACGATATCACCGCGAAGCCGATGAAGCAGGGCGATCTCTGTCCCGGCTACTGGTGGAGCGAGCAGATGAAGTATTACTGGCTGCTGTTT
>Ga0307516_10009948_pt1 | contig 10535 bp, 10 predicted proteins | sample 19_EM_MG_FD_203310 | JGI IMG/M metagenome (GOLD analysis project Ga0307516, IMG submission 203310) | Populus trichocarpa ectomycorrhiza microbial communities from riparian zone in the Pacific Northwest, United States - 19_EM | ecosystem: Host-associated > Plants > Roots > Unclassified | place...
AAGCTACGCCACATGTATTCTGAAGCCCCAAACCGAGTGAAGCGGCGTCACTCGAGCGCAGTCGACCCCACGAATTTCTCAGTCGTGGGTGGCAAGGCGACGAGCTAGTCTAGTGACAGCCCGAGCGTATGACATTTGATGCGGTGGGGTGCTCCAAATAAGTTTTTTCTGAGGGAGTGGAGCGAAGAGGGCCAACCACCCCCTCGTATATTAGAAGTCTACCCTGAGCTCGAGGGAACATCCCGAGGCGCCTCCCAGGAGCTCCTAGAAGGACGATTGAGAGTTGGACCTCGGTAATGAATGAACGAGAGAGAAAAAAAAGTGGCAGAAGTGGCCCATCGGTTTGGATCGCTTGGATAAATCGTTCCAGACGCCGGGGAGCGTCGTCACAGGGGAATGGCGCTGATCCGAACAGCTCTCTCACTCTGAAGGGCCAATAAACTCCTCGCGATAACGGCGGGATAGGCCGGTTTAGGGCACGATCCATGAATCCATGAAGGATCAACGCAAATGTCAATGGCAGGACAACGGACTGACGGGCGGGCGTCGTACACACTTTTAGCGAGCAGAGGATGACCCTGAATGTCGCTTGGGCTACGAGGACCCGCACAACGCGGGGATGGGGTCGTCGGGACGACCGCCCATTGCTGGGGAGGTGCTTGAGGTATTACGAAGATACAGGGAGTATGGAATGAGTTCGATACCAACATGGCCGTTATGAACGGCCTCACTCTCCCGCAGTCTGACCAGGAAACGCCCTTTATCCGCTCTCCCACTGGACCGAGGCGGGATCTGGGGGGTGCAGGGGAGGGACGCAGATGCTGGTGGTAAGTCAGAATCGAATGGTCAATTAACATCAATGGTTAATAATGAACACGAACCGCCAGATTTACCCGGCACTCGAAATTTTTGCAATTTTTGCACCTGCTTCCTTTTGACGGCGAAGAAAGCGGCAGACCAAGGGGGGACTCTTGGAGGGTGAGGCCAATTGAATTCGACGACCAATTTTTTTTCATCGCCCTCACTTGATGGAGGGGCGGCTGCGGTGAACAAGAGCGCGGCTCCATGAATTAACAGCAGGAGGTTGAGAGGGCCATGGGAGGGCGGCTGTGGAAACAGTTGACACCATCTCTTGCAGTCAGTGAATAGGTTGAATGACTGCCGCGGCCCACGAGGGGTTGTCTCTATTCCAAGCCGCTGGATGGGAGAAAGACCCTGGAAGGGGGTGAAAGGGGGGACAATCCCGCAAGTTATGATGCAGGCGAGGCCATGACCGGAAATGGTTCAATGTCCTGAGCGCGTGTGCAAGGCGCCCCACGACAGCGGAACAGACCCGTCACCTGCGAGGGTTCGGGAACAGCATCCTGCGGGACGGCGGCGCGCGGTGGATGGGAGAGAGCCTCTCAGCTACTGGCTCCTCAACAGGCGAAAATCAATCCAGCCTAACACCGCGCACCATACCGGAATGCGAAGGGGTCGCCTGACCGCACTATATTACCATTGAGGCCGAAGGTTCGGGCGTGTATACAATTTGGTGCGGGCTTTGGCGAGAGAAGTCCCAGAATTGGGCTCAATCTTTCTGATGCGTCCGTCCTGTCAGCACGAGGCAGGAAGGTACGAAGAGGCGACTGCCATCAGAAGGCGAGGTGTAAGACGTAATGAGGTGGTTGGAAGTGAGGGGGGCTGGCGATCTGCGGGATCAATTTTGAGTTCGAGGGCGGGGTAGATTGATACGGGTGTCGGCGGGGCAGCGGGAAGGAGGAGACACGAGGAGGGGGGTGGCAGAGGTGAGGTGGGGTGGATGCATGGTATTGTTTGGCTTAGAGTGGGCGGGAATCATGGACGACTGGTGTGAAGAGCATTGGAAACCGGTTGGGGGATAGATCCGTAGTCCAAGTCCTGATGGCAGGCATGGATTCCTTGAGATCCCGAGACGATACGGCGGCGACTGAGCGCAGCACAGGGACACCGTGTACTTACCGGGTGAAGAGGTGAAGGAAAGCAGAAAGCAGGCTCGTTGTTTCAATCTCCTGCAACACGCCTTCCCCCGTTCCACAAGCGTGAGCAGGAGGAGATCGCTGTCCGAATAAGCCCAAGTGGGACCACGGCCCCGGGGACTGGTCTCAGTCTCGAGCTGGTCCCTCACTCAATTCACCGTTAGAGCTAGCCGACGGGGCCAAGGAGGAGGAAATCAGTAAAAGAGCGGGGGTGAACAGCCTCACGCTCGGTTCTTCCCTTTCATTTCATTTTGCACCCACGCGACAGTGCGATCTGTTATAGTCCCTCTCATCCGATTCTCTCTCCCCCACATCCCCCCCTCTCACTCACAATGTCTGCCACCTCTGACGAGGAGGAGATCTACCCTCCATCTAAGCTCGGCGAGTACACCGTCGTCCAAGAAATTGGACAGGGCACCTTTGGCAAAGTAAAGAGTAAGCAATCCGTGGATCCGGCCACCTCTCCTTCCTCACCCTCCAATCCTCCAGAGGCCGTCCACACCATCACAGGTCATGAAGTCGCCATGAAATACATCTCCAAACAGGTCATCAATGCCACCAAAACCAAAACGAGGGTTCAGCGAGAGGTGGAATACATGCGAATGCTACGACACCCTCACATCATCAAGCTGTATGTTCCCCTACCCTTTGTCCCCCATCCCCCTACATTCTGAAACACCGATTCCGTGCCCAGATACGAAGTAATCTCTACCCCCGCCGACATCATCATTGTCCTCGAATTCGCCGGTGGCGAACTGTTCGAGTACATCGTCGCGAATGGGCGTATGACCGAGCCAGTTGCCCGTCGGTTCTTCCAACAGATCATGTCCGGCATCGAATACAGCCACAAGCTCAAGATTGTTCACCGGGATCTCAAGCCAGAGAACGTTCTGCTCGACAATGACCTGAACGTCAAGATTGCCGACTTCGGACTCTCTAGCGAGATCAAGGACGGCGACTTCCTCAAAACGAGTTGTGGAAGCCCCAATTACGCCGCTCCGGAAGTTATTCGTGGTGGCCTTTACACCGGACCGGAAATCGATGTCTGGAGTTGCGGAGTCATTCTATACGTGATGCTTTGTGGAAGGCTCCCGTTCGAAGATGAGGACGTTCAGACGCTATTCACAAAAATCAGCCGTAAGCGTCATGCTTCCCCTGCACCCCCACGTTCGCTGATGGTGCTTTGACAATTCAGAGGGGATGTATCACATGCCCTCCTACTTATCACAGGATGCCCGTGCATTAATCCAGGGAATGTTGGCTGTCGATCCCGTGAAGCGAATCACCGTTCCAGAAATTCTCCAGCACCCGTTCTTCACAAAGGACCTCCCTCGCTACCTTACTCCTCTACCCCCTCCCCCTGGGCCGGTTCTCGGACAACTTTCCGCCCTGGTTCACCCGCCCAACTTCGAGTTCGAGATTATTGAAGGGCTCGGTCGCATTGAAGAGAATATCATTGACCAGCTCGCCCAACGAATCGAGGGGATCGACAAGGAGGACATCTGGGAATGTTTGAGGCGGGACGATGGCCCCCAAGGGAACTCAGTAAAAGTTGCATATATGCTACTGAGGGATAAGAGCCGACTCGGCAGTGATTGTGGGTGACCTTTTCGCTGTTCTTGGTCGAATTCTGACCCAGCTGTAGTGGCCGAATTTGAAGAACGAGAGAGGGACGCTCAGCTGGCCGCGATGGACGTAAGTTTGGAGCTTTTTTTCTAACAATGGCTAAGTCAACTAACTATTGACATCTCTCCTCTGTAAGCCCCGAAACCCAATCTCTCCTAGCGCGATCGCAGCAAACGGCACGGACCTTACAACCAACCCATTTGACGCCGAATTCGGAGCCGAGTACGACGACGAGATCGACGATGGGCTGGATTTCTCTCTGCCACAGCCCGAGGTGAACACGTTCGCCGTGCTCAATTCGTCACTACCGGAGCAATTGCCCGAACAGCACCATCTGACGTCATACGCAAGCGCAAGGAGGACCTGGCCAGCCAAGGAGAAGAAGCAGCATCGGACAAAGTGGCATTTCGGTATCCGGTCCAGATCGCCTCCGATGGAGGTCATGCTGGAGATCTACCGTACGCTGAAGACTCTGGGTATGGAGTGGAAGGAGAAGAGAGATCTTGGTGGACTGGGTGGCGTTCACCGCGATCGGTCAAGAGGCGAACGGGAACGTGCGAGGATCGAGAGGACCCGAGACTACGACGGTGGTGGACACGTTGACATGCGTGCCGCATCGGCGGTTTACTTTATTGAAACCCGTGCTCGTTACCAGGATGTCGTGGTACGTACATGCCGTATGATTGCCCTTTTCCTGATGCCGGCTGATCTTTGGAATCGCAGGTGCTAATGAACCTACAGCTTTACATGGTGGACTCCCTCAACTACCTTGTGGATTTCCACCACAAAAAGACCTACAAGGCATCGACAGAACAAGGCGCGGGACCGTTTGACATGGCGAGTCCTGACTCATGGTCGGACGCGGCCTCGGAGTCAGGTAAGTCGACAAAAGAGAAGGAGGACGATGTGGTTTCCCCATTTGTCTTTATGGATGTGGCTTGTCGCCTCATTTTAGAACTCGCCGGGGGTGGTGAATAAGTGTCTCGAAAGCAGGACTGGCATGCTACACGTGCCGCTTTGCAGTTTACAACCTGTACGCTTTTTCCTGGTATTTCTCCTTTTGCTTTTGCTCGTGCTCTTGCTTTCGTGCCCTCGCTTTTGACCTTGCAGGACCCGTCGTATTATATGTATCCATCTTAGACAGAATTCTTGTGTATTTGTGACCGCAGGTACTCGAAATGCCATGCCACTCCTAGACGGAATATGCGGGATGATGGGGGTGAGAAAGTGGGCTCGGAACGGTCACTCCGCCCTCGGACTTTACCCCAGTATGCATACCCTTACGCACTCTGTCCACACGGACCGTATGAGTGGCGAAACGAGTGGCCAGAAGTGGAAAGCCGAGCAGGACCGGTTTGTGCTCTCCTCCGAACCTTCCACGACTCAAAACGCTCAGATTCGAGCGTGGGAACAACGCACGGACCACCCAAGGTTCCAAGGCTCACTTTGCTCAAATCGTCTTTCCTTCACTCCAGTCGCCCTCCGCCCTTCTTCCTTCCCACCCACCACCACAACACCTCCCAAACTCACCCATCTCTCTAAACTCTCTCTTAAATGGCCCGTACTAAGGTATGCCCACCCTCTAAAATAAATCCTCGAGGAATGTGCCGCTTATCAACGCCTGGTGACCTCGTCGTCGTCGTCATCGTTGATAGCAAACCGCCCGCAAGTCCACCGGAGGTCAGTTGACTCAATTACCTATACACCGCTTTCCGCAACATATACTTACCTGTTCTCGTGTGTCATAGGAAAGGCTCCTCGTAAGCAGCTCGCCACCAAGGCCGCTAGGAAGACCGCCGTGGTAAGTGCAGCTTCCCCCACCCACACTTGGGTGGTCCTATGCCACGACTGCTCGTGACTCATGCTGACGCGTGCCTTTCGCGTTCAGAACCCCACTGGTGGTGTCAAGAAGCCCCACAGGTTCCGCCCTGGTACCGTCGCCCTCCGTGAGATCAGGTATGACTCTTTCAACATGCCCGTCATGTGGCTGGTGGCTCAGACTTCTCTGCCAGGCGTTACCAGAAGTCCACTGAGCTCTTGATCCGCAAGTTGCCCTTCCAGCGTCTCGTTCGTGAGATCGCCCAGGACTTCAAGGTTTGTCTTTGCCCCGGTGTTGCGCCTCGAGTCCCGTGATCTAACGCACGTGTGACAGACCGATTTGCGTTTCCAGTCCTCCGCCGTCATGGCTCTTCAGGAGGCTGCCGAGGCTTACCTCGTCTCCTTGTTCGAGGATACCAACTTGGCCGCCATCCACGCCAAGCGTGTTACCATGTAAGATGCTTGACTCTCTTTCCGCAAGACCATGTGACTCACACCACGCTCCGCAGCCAACCCAAGGATCTTGCCTTGGCTCGTCGTCTCCGTGGTGAGAGGGCCTAACCGCTGGGTTCAGCCTTTGCGATGTGATATACAGACCGCCGCTTTTCTTTTCTTTCTCCAATCTTATCGGTTATGTCCCCTTACTGTACCATGTATTCGAAGAATTTTGGCACGTTTGTTCGAAGTCAATAGGTGTAGTTCAGAACGGACCAGTCTTGTTCTTTATTGCATTGAAAATCCATGCAGGATAGAGTCGCCACGAAGAATGAGCGAGTGTGTGAACAAAGAGACGGAACGATGACGTCGGGGTGGAATCCGGAAGTGGTGAGACTGAAAGATGGTGTCCTGACTATTTTTGCTCGCCTGAGGAAGGGTCATAGTTGTGTAATCCTTGCGTGATTATGGGAAATGCCAGGGTCGTGCTTGACATTTGAACGTGGCTGACGCCACGTTTGAAACGCACGCAGTCAACGAGGAATCCGCAGACACCTGCCAGACGCGCGTGGCGGTTCGTAGGGTTCCAAAAATGCATCTGTCTATCTGAAAAACGTGGTGGAACCAATTTACATACAACGGTGGCACTCCAGCGCACAGAAGTTTACATCGTGGGGTCCATAACCCAGATCTCCGGCTGCCACGACCCCTTCGACACGGAGTCGAGCCGGACTAAAAACATATTCTCCAGGCGCATAAATCCCTCACCGATTTTCCACATTTGGGGAGTGGATTCACTGACTAAATACGGTCTCCCCTGCGGTTCGGTTTGAGCGACGCTAGACGGGGTTTTGTCGCGGCGAACTTACCGCCATCGAGTCCAGGTATGACTTGAGCTTCTTCGCGACCAGGTATGCCAACCGGCTGCGTTTGATTGGGTCGCACCCCTTGTTGTAGCGGGTTGTGGAAATCTTATATCGCAGTCAGTGCGTGAAAACACAGGCAGGATGAGCATTCTTGCCTGGGGTGATGCGTTCGGCGGGTATCCGGGGAACTTGGGGCGGGCTCAACTCTTATACAAGGAGGAAGCCATCACGATAAACGTACCAAGAATCTACAAGAGATGGCGCTACTTGCGCCCCGAAACACCAACTCGTCCCTGTAGTCGAGACCCGTAAAGTTCTCCTCAAGTGCATGCCCCATATTGATCCCACGGTAACCGTTCACCCCGAAGGAGATGCTTTCCGCCTTGGTGAAATCCCACTGGCTCCGCCCATGATCGTAAACATCCTGTGGTATGCGATACAAGTTGGGTGGAGGAAATGTTGGAGGGGGCGGTGGAATCGACGCAGACCAAATGGCGGCAAGTTGAAGGCTTGACAGATCGGGGAAACCGAGGAGGGGATCTTGTGGAACTCCCTGGGCTAGCGGCGTACCCCACGGAGTGACCGGGAGGAGCCCGTACGGGTATTGCAGGTGGATATTATAAGGGGGGAATGCCGCCTGGGAGGCGACAGGGACAGGAATGAACCATTCGCTGGGGAGTAAGTCACTGGGGCTTGTAAAATCTGCCATGTCGATACAGCCAAAGTCGTGGGTTTGGTGGTAGTGCGTATTTCGCTGGGGGAAGTATTTTATACCTGCCAATCCAGGTATTCCAGCCCTTCGCTTCGTGGTCACCCAGACTTACGAATAAACCACCTCCCTACCGGGAACCCTCGTATGTCAAGTGACGGTCCGGAGACGGAGGCGGGGCGCGCAAACCGTTGACCGGTTCACATCAGTGAGTGCTAGCGAACCGACGAACTATTTGGCCGCGCCAACTTTCCAAATAACTGAGACCGTGGGTGCCCGGGGGCGGAGCACGTGAGTGATTGTGATGTGGTCCCGCAGGAGAGATCTTCACAGTTCGCGGAAGAAGCCGATTCGCGAACGCTGGAGAGACGGACGTTGAGCAGAATGTGAAACCTGCCCCATCACCGACCAACCGCTCTCCTCGAGAGATGCCCTGGTCCAAAATAAACGAGGGGAATTGCGAGCGCGGGAAGTGGCATCGGACCAGCCCACCATCCAAACTTCTCGCTCCAGGGTACGGTCGTTTGAGGCAAGAGGGAGTCATGGACCAGAGGCATTGCGCAGTTGTGCATGGCAGGCTTTGAGTTCAGGATGCAGGGGACAGTGCGGGGAAACACATAATCTCCCGATGATGCGCCACCAGTATACTCGGAGGCCCCTGACCCACAGGGGAGGGCAGCGAACTCAAGTGAGGAGGGGACTCGAAGGGAGGGGAGGTGGGAGAAAGGGAAGCTGGTAACTTTGGCTCGGGCGATTTATTTAAGGTGGGAAGCATTTCCGGCGCCGGTCACTTAGTCGCAACCACTTGTGACAATTATTAAGTATAATCCTCACTGTGGTCATCCAAGTTAGGACAGCAGCGGCTCCGTGGACCGATGCCGCCTCAATTAGTTTGTCCATTATCAATTACTTGCCCCCCCCTGGCTGGCATGGGTGGACTTCTCCGGCCCGGACGAGCATTGATCCAACGAGGGAACCCATAGCAGCCATGACCATTGCGTGGTGTACGCATTCTGGGTCTACTCATGAAGTAACGCCCCCCTAGGGTGAAATTTCGAAAGCCAGCCCTCTCTTTATAGCCGTGAGTGCGTTTCCAAGCCGGGACAAACAGGAACGTGCGTGGGATATGACATTTAGGTGTTCTAAGCGCACACCCCAAGGTGAGAGACACAGGTTCTACGGTTTGAGAACGTTTCGTGGTCGAAGACCAGGGGACGACGCTCGCGGTCAGGACCGAAGGGATTTGGTCAAAACCCGCTCACATCGGACTCTTGCCAGGCCTATCCCAAACATTCCAAACGGAATGAGCGCATGATCGCGTGCTGGGTATGGGTGATCCTCAACTTCGGTCCATACTTAACTATCTCAAGGACACGAGGCAAACATGCGGCCCTGGATCTACTGCGGACAGTGCGACTGCGTTCTCATAGGTTTTCATCCCTAGTAAGTACTTCAATTTCGCCTCTCCCACCGGCCACATCCTCCCTGTCCTTCCAACAGCCGTCCGTCTTCCACAGAGGGCCCCGGTTTGTTGTTTAACGTTTCCGTTTGATCGCATTGGCATTCGACATGACGTACGATGCTGGGGCCAGGTTCCCTGCGAGGCATGACCCACTCCCGCTACCGCCCCAACGAGCCAACCTCGATGGTATACTCCCCCACGAATCGTAGGGTTGCCGACGACCCTCTAGGCCGAAATACGTAGGCTAGTGACGTTTACGCATACGGCGAGAGTTGGCGAGAGGGATCAACCCAGGCCAAGTCGATAAGCGCTTTGCGATCTTGATCGGTTTGATCTTGGGGAACAGGGGTGGGTAAGTACCCATTCTCTAGCCCCCACCACATCGAATGCCCTGGGCCCAGGGTAGAATAAGTTTGACCGGGTTATCGTGAAAACCAGTTAGAATAATTCCGCGATTACGCATGGAAATAACTCTCTATCCTATTAAAACTTGCTCGAAGTAATCATTCACCCGGATCCTATGCAATTTTGAGTCGATTCCAAATAATGCGACGAGCTATCAACTCACAACATCGTGGGATTATTCTGGTCGTTCCCCACAATAACCTGGACAAAACTATTATGTGGTGGTTTTCTTGGCCTCGATATCCCCCCCTCTACCCGCCGACTCCAAGCGGGCGGATAGCGTTGTTCCGCCAAGCCAAAAGAATCACGCCTTTGGAAGGCGGCGTGAGCCGCCAACACTGGAGGGCAAGCAAGCGACAGAAGGGATGACGGTATCGGATGCACGTTTAAGGTTGAGCGCTGATGACGGGTTCCAAAACCTCAACGTCGTTCAATTCACCTCGATATTGAGGGGGGACAACAATCGCGAACAAATGATGCGTTTATCAGGTGTCGACCTCTAACCACACCCCAGGGTTCAAACATTCATCAACGTCACAACCTTCCGTCGTCGTGGGTGGCGGCATCTCAGGTCTTGGGGCGCAGTTGTGGCACGGGATCCCCTTCGGAACGGTATCAATCGTTTCGTGTATGGTATACAACAAAAGGTGGCGTTTGCTCTCACATTTCCACCCTGTTTTGCGTGGGCGTCACGAAACCCCTGCCGGGATGCCGGGCCGTACACGTAGGTTTTTTTTCAAGAGCGAGCTACCGACCAACGCCACCCAGGCGCCATTGCCCTTGCACTCCTGGTTCTTGTGGATGAAACGGGTCCAGCACGTTGATTTCGCGCGCGTGGCCCCTTTGACACCCCATGATGGACTACAATCCTAGACGATATTCATCCGAAATGAGGTACTTTAATCGGCCCTGCCATCTAGGAGGCACGATACTCACCCTCACATCCCAGACATCGGATCCTGACAACTGTAGGCGCAGAAACGGGATATGCGTTCGGGTGTGTGGGTTGGTTGTGATCAACAGAAACTGTACCGCATCCCGTCCACCGAAAGGTTGTATGTCTGAGTCCTTCCTGGAAGCATCCCCAATCAGCTATTCTGTGGCCACAAAGCGAGGGAATGGGGATGACGAACCACCAATAGGATAATATCCCCATCCACCTGTCCTTGAGGAAAAGTACCCGGGGCACCATAACGTGCTGCAGTCGTTTGGGATCA
>Ga0307516_10009949_pt1 | contig 10534 bp, 9 predicted proteins | sample 19_EM_MG_FD_203310 | JGI IMG/M metagenome (GOLD analysis project Ga0307516, IMG submission 203310) | Populus trichocarpa ectomycorrhiza microbial communities from riparian zone in the Pacific Northwest, United States - 19_EM | ecosystem: Host-associated > Plants > Roots > Unclassified | place...
GCCGGAAGTGTGAGCGCGCCGGAAGCGTGAGGACGCCGGAAGTGTGAGTAGGAGCGCCCGCTCCGAATACCGAAAGCCTACGTTGCCTGTCGAGCCGAACGGAGTAGTCGAGGCAGGATCTTGACAGCACCCCCTTGTAGACGTCGTCACCCTCGTGCTCCTGATCGCAGCCCTTACTGGCTAAATGCTTCTCAGGTGCATCCGGGGTCGCAATCTATAAGTCTAGATGCTTCCAGGAATGACTGGTTGTCAAGATCCTGCCTTGACTACTCCGTGCTGCTCGACAGGTAACGTAGGCTCGGTTCTTCGGGGCAAGCTCGTGATCACACTTCCGGCGTACTCACGCACCGCTCGTAGTCACACTTCCGGCATACTCACGCGCTGCTCGTAGTCACACTTTCGGCGTACTCACGCGCCGTTCGTAGTCACACTTCCGGCGTACTCACGTGCTGCTCGTAGTCACACTTCTGGCGTACTCACGCGCCGCTTGTAGTCACACTTTCGGCGTACTCACGCGCCACTTGTCGTCTCGCGGTATCCGTCACGCCTGGCATGGTCTCGTCGCGGTCCTCTCACACGCCTTGCGTGGGCTCGTTGTTCTCGCGGTATCCGTCACGCCTGGCATGGTCTCGTCGCGATCTTCTCACACGCCTTTGCGTGTGCTCATTGTTCTTATCAGGGTAGTGGTCGCAGCGCCGGTTCATGGGTAGAGAGAGGTAGGTCTGTGGAGAGAGATAATAGATTGCGTGGAGAAGAATCTCCAGACTAGCTACTGCACCCTTCCTTTATACTTTTCCTTCCCTCTGTGGAATCACAGCTTGCCCACAAGACTGACACAGTTCCTCCGTCTAACATCATGACTCGATCGCCACACCCAAGGAAAACACAGGATCGCGCTCGGCCGCCGCCCGGCCAACACTCTACTCACGGCAACAGGAGAAAGGACGCGCAAGCAGTAACAGTAAAGGAAAGGAAGACTGACATACAACTTAATCAAGGGAAAACAATACTCGTAACGAATATGGGAGAAGGACACGCAAGCTCAATCAATGGGAGACAACAAACGTAGCGGACAGGAGAAAGGAGGCGCAAGCATAATCAACAGGAAACGACATATGTAACGATAACAGGAGAAGGACGCGCAAGTAACATAACGGAGACGAAGGAGAGAGGTCTAGACCAGCCAGCGGTCGGGGATATCGCTACCGGAGCAATATGGTGGAGATCGGTCGAGGCGCCTAAGCGCGACGGATGACTGCGGCTGCGGCAGTGAAAACCAGGACGAGCCACAGGGCGACAAGGGTGAGAATGGCACTGGCGCCGACGCCAAGGAGCCTGTCGCGCCAGGTTCGTGACACTGGTGACGTCGGTACAAGTGCCGTAGCAATCGCAGTTAACTGAAGAATACATCTCTGTAATTTAACAAGTTAAGGTCCGATCTTCTTCTAACAACTGACAGATGGTCTGGCTCCCCTCATATACCCACCGGACCTGTTCCGCCTCGCGCGTCCTGCACGACCGCTCGTGAGTTATATTGTACCCAGAAAAAGTTAACATTTTTGCTAGTATACGTCAACTAGTAGCTTTAAGTATGAGTCTCGTGGAGGATAACCTTGACACCTCCCAGGGATGTGACCAGACCCCCGCCTGAGGCTGCCACTCATCCCCTTTCCCTTTGGTAGCCTTGAGTTACCCCCTGGCTGCTGTTGGGTCGGTAATACTCCTCTCTTTCAGAGCTCGCCCCAGTCCGTGACTTACACTCATGAAATCTCACTCGGCCTCAATCCTCAGATTGAGTCCGGCTAGTCATACTAATTGCATGTCTTGGAGTGTCACCAGCGCACTGGGTGTAACAGTTGCACTCAACATTCGGAACTCCCACATTCCCTGGAATTGTCGGAAGTGCAGAAGGGTCGTTGCGTCACGAAAGAGGATGGTATACATAAGTTCGTGGGCACTCTCGTGCTTTACTCCCGTGAATCCAGACTGCCGTATCAATGTCCGGATGTGCTCCGCCTGCAGAGCACGGGCCTTTGTACTATCGAACCTTAGGATCATATAAATCCTTGCTGTCTCAGTTAATGTTCCGTCCCTCCTGATGCCATGGGTATAGGGCATCTTCATCTCCTTTCGTGGTGTCTGTGTGACCTTTGGCAGTACCAGCGGCTGCGGTAACCCCGACAAGTCAGACTACTCTGACGACTCCGATGACTCAGATGCCTTTAGGTCACTCAACTTTTGCTTTCGAGCTATGGCTGACAGTAGGGCTGGTATATTGGATGTGATTTGGAAAGCAGCGTCGATTACTTTGAAAGTAGTGGAGGTTGGTGTTCGTATCGACTGCTTATGTAGAGCAATGGAGGTAGTTGATTTCGAATCGGTTTTGGACAAAGTATGAATCGAAGGGTGCATCTGGGGGGTTTATATAAGATAGATGGTATCGTGAGTCAAGTTGAATGGATGCTCTTCGAGGCGTAAGGAATAGCACTTCTCCGGTGGCATTGTCAGCAAACTGCACAGTATCGGGAGTATCATGTTGAATGGATACTCTTCAAGGCGTACAGAATAGCACTTCTCCAGCATCGTCAGCAAACTGCATGGTAAGTGTCATGTTGAAGAGGTACTATTACATGGAATTGCACCTGCTATCAGTCATCAGAAATCGGGATCCTTTTGTGCTTTACTGAGCAAGCTACCCTGTGTGTCAGAAACATATTGAATAATGGGATTCAAAACACCTAAAATAGCACCTGTCATGTTTCAGAAATCGGAATCCTTTGTCTGTCATCGGCATTATTCACGGAGCTTTATCCTACTGGGCAAACTGCATGTCTCAGGAGTTATACCGAATGGATACTCTTCAAGGTATATGGAATAACACCTGTCCGGCGTCGGAAATCAGGATCCTTTCCTGCACACTTCCCGGCGCTGTGTTTGACCGAGTAAGCTGCCCTGCGTGTCGGAAAAATAATGAATAAAGGGATTCAATACGCCTAAAATAGCACCTGTCATGTTTCGGAAATCGGGATCCTTTGTCCAGCGTCGCCATTATTCTTGGCACAATGTCTGGCAATTATTCAGTATTATCAGTGTATCTGGTGACAAGTGACGTAGTTTGGTACAGATTTCCTGCTTAGTCAGTTGGTAATTATGCTTTCACTGTCTCGTCACCCTGCTTCAACAGGTGAACTAGCCACTTCCCCACACAACCTCAACACTCTCCACACAACCTCAACACTCTCCTGTCAACTGTGGCTATCCAAGTTTCACGAACCATCTTCGACGCTCACCTTTCACGCCAGAGTTATGTCACGGAAAGGTGTTGCGAACGTACTGTGTACGTACTGTTTTAGGTTCTTTGTGGAGCCCACATGGCTCCACAAACACATCACCAAAGAGCATCCAGAATACTGATCGCAACACCACATCTCGAAAATACACGCCGCCAACTCTGAGGAGGATGAAGATCAGCCCACGATGTACATACACTCTTCCACCCGTTCCTTCCCCTGGGATAGCGGTCCCAGTCACGAAGCCAACAACGATCATGATGGCACTCAACCCATGAACGAACCCGCAAAAGAGCTAGTTGATGCCACCACGACCATTTGCACAAACCCCAATGCCGGCCTGCCCTACGCTTACGTCCCTCGAACAGACGAGTGCACACCCGCCAGCTGTGATCTGTACTTCCCATTTGCCAACGAAGAAGAGTTCAACTTTGCAGAAATGGTAATAGTCGAGAAGTTCAGTGCGAAGAGCATCGACAAGATGCTGAAGGACAATGTTGGGGTCAAGGATGAGATAAAGGCTTCGCTGAAGTCCAATTACTGCTTACAGCAGAAGATCGATCGTATGGAGGACGGACTTCGAGCTTCCTCCTGGCGGATAAGCCACTTGGAAAATATCGTTTGGAATGCACAGCATGCCAACGAGTCTATCAAATTCTGGCATCGAGACATTATCAAGTGTGCGAAGTGGCTTCTCAAGCAGCCAGCATATGCAGAACACCTTTCATACGCTCCTCAGCAGTGGTTTGAAGACGAGGGAAGGTGCATTTATCGCGAGATGCACACCGCAGACTGGTGGTGGGAATGGCAGGTTGGAACCCATCCTAGTAATCAGTACTACTCTCGGAGGTGTGTATGGGTTTCTGATAATTGTACAGAGCTCCCTAGAGGATGGCGATACGGTCGTACCGATGATTTTCTTATCTGATGGAACGTACCTAACAAATTTTTCCGGTGACAAGAAAGCGTGGCCAGTATATATGACGATCGGAAACCGATCCACCACTATCAAAATGGCACCCAGCTACCACAGCATCTTGTTAATCGCTCTTCTACCGATTCCGATTGAGATGTGTGACGTTCCCATCTCTCAATATAATGCTCAGAAGGAGCACAATCGAAAGATAAAGCAACACGTCTTACGTCATGTTCTTGGACCCTTAATGGATGCGGACCGCCACGTATTTTACGCCAAATGTGCTGATGACTACTTCAAGCACTATGTTGCATTGCCCGCCGCCTGGATTGCAGACTACCCAGAACACCGAGATCTTCACAACATCAAGGATGGCATTTGCTACTGGTACGAATGCCCACACGACGAAATGGGCGAATTTCCCATTAAACCTTATGAGCATTGGGACCACACCCTGTACAGAATGCTCAGCGATACGAATAGCGCGGCGGCGAAGGCACCTCTTACATGCCATGGGGTCCACCAAGGTTCGAATGTTCTCTGGTATCTCGACTGCATTGTCAGTGACCTCCCGAAACCCGACTTGTTGCATACAATGCAGCTGGGAATGTTGAAGCACCTCCTGGGATGGCTGCAGGACTTCCTCAAGCAGTATAAACGTCTCGAGGCGTTCAATAACATCTAGCTGTTAGTACCACCATACCTCGATATGGCGCAACCTCAGAAGGCGTATGGGGAGGTGTTGAGTTGGCAAGGCAAGGAGATCGAAACTATGTCTCGGTTTCTTGTTGGGGTGTTACGCTGCACTCTACGAAATCCATCCACTTCCCAATGTGGCACTTTCAATGAGGCAATCGAGTGCTGCTGAGCTCTTGTGGAGTTCTACTTCTATGCTCAATACGAATCCCATGATGAAGAGACCTTGAGACTCATGGATGAGGCACTGTAACGCTTTCACACCTTCAAGCGTGTCTTTCGCCAATTCCGGGTCACTAAGAAGGTAACCGACCAGGGCAAGGAGCGTCGGAAGAGGTTGATGGAGCAGCAAGATACGGCGATGCAAGAAAAAGCGGGTACTGAGCAGGAAAGGCTGCGCAAAGAGTGGCAGACATTTATCAACGCTGAAATGGTTGAATACCATGAGGAAAGCAGTGATTTCAACCTTTGCAAGATTTATCAGCTGCTTCATTTCGGGGAGCAGATACAACACTATGGATCTCTCAAGCAATAGTCTACCGAGACCGGAGAAAGTTCACACCGTACTCAACTAAAGGATCTGTACAACAAGTCAAACAGGTCCGGCAATATCTACAGTCAGATGATCGAATACTACCAATGGAGTGACGCATTTGCGATACGGAGGCACAATATGGCGGCAACGACAATTGCGGCGACGAAAGGTGACAATGTCGAGAGTGGTAGAGACTCCATCGAAGATTCTCTAGCTGGCGTGAAATTTACTTCCGAGCAAAGCTCCTCCGGGCAGAGAAAGATCATCACCTTCACTGTACTACTTGAATCTGTACGTGACTACTCCCTTCAGAATGAGCTACACCATGGCATGAATCGCTTCCTTCTTTCCTGTAAGATCCAAATTAGTCCCAAAGACCTGCTTCAGTGTGGGGTAAACGTCTATCACGGAATACGAATCCCGCTCAGCAATATGTATGGTGAGCAGTTGACCCAATACGTTCGATGCATGGGAGAAAAGTCCTGGTACGGTCAACCAGTACGCCACGACTGGGTATGGGTCAAGGCTTCCAACCAACGTCAGGATCAAGAACCAGCATATGGCGTGCTTCCGGGACGTCTGCCGTACCGTCTTTTAAAGCTGTTCAAGCTTTCTGCTGAAGGAGAACCCTTTTGGTGCACGTTCGTCCAAACAATGACCCTGGCGGCGGGTGGTACGCCTGAAAGAGCATCCAGTATGGTGAAAGTGATCAAACCTATGACAGGTAGTGGCTACGCCGTGATCAGCAGTGATAAAATTGGTGGTGCAGCGCATCTGATTCCGGAGGAGCCAGACTGCTCCAGAATAAAGAATAAAGGATGGTTGGTGAACAGCCACATTGATTTAGCTACATGGAATGAGGTTTACTAGCCACTGGGAGCACATTTCTCCTCGTGTTAAAAGATTGCTGAGATTTGTATATACACAGTGAACATCTTGTGTTGTATTATGTCCATACAACTACGCAGTGCTAAATGCCATGCGTCGAGTATTAAATTAATGGCCGAGAGTTACATATTGCTGGAATGACAGATTGAGTGTACGTGAAGCGAATGATTCGTTCTCTTTTCTACGTTCGAACGAAGATTGCGTACGTATCCCAGGTGGATAGTAGACGCCCCGCCAGACTTAGCGTTTGAACGGAAGTTGTGATGGTACTTTGCATGGATAGTGGACGACACGCCAGAAGTATCGTCCGAACAGAAGTTACAAAGATTCTCTGTGTGGATAGTAGATACCCCACCAGACGTAGTGTTCGAATGGAAGTTGCGATGATACATTGTATGGATAGTGGATGCCATGCCAGACGTAGCATTGGAACGGAAGTTGTGAAGATTCTCTGCGTGGATAGTAGACGCCATGCTAGACGTAGCGTTCAAACGGACCTGCTGCGTGGAGACGATATTAATTTCTCTTTTCTACGTTCCAACGGAAGTAACAAACTTACTCTGCGTGGATAGTAGACGCAATGCCAGACGTAGCATCCGAACGGAAGTTGCGATAGTACTTGGCATGGATAGTAGATGTCCTACTGGACGTAGCATTCCAATGGAACTGCTGCATGGAAAAGATAATACCGTCTCTTTTCGACGTTCTGGTGGAAGTAACAGACTTACTTTGCATGCATAGTAGACACCCCGCCAGAGGTGGTGTTCAAACGATGGCTGCGTATGTACTCCAGATGGATAGTAGACACCATGGCAGAAGTATCGTGTGAACGGAAGTTGCGATAGTACTTGGTGTGGATAGTAGATGCCATGCCAGACGTAGCGTTTAAACGGACCTGCTGTGTGGAGAAGATAATACTTTCTCTTTTCTATGTTCCGACGGAAGTAACAAACTTACTTTGCGTGCATAGTAGATACCATGCCAGATGTAGCGTTCAAACAGATCTGCTGCGTGGAAAGATAATATCTTCTCTTTTCTACGTTTCGACGGAAGTAACAAACTTACTTTGCGTACATAGTGGACGCCACACCAGACGTAGCGTTCAAACGGATAATCTGCATGGATAGTTGACGCCTTGCTAGAAATAGTATTCCAATGGATGCACAGTGTGGACAGGCGATCTACGCCAGATGTTACGTTGATAGTAGTCGCCTTGCCAGACTTAGCATCCGAACGGATACTCTGTGTGGACAGTTGACATCTCACGAGATCTAGCATTCGAACAGATACTCTGCATGGATAGTAGACGCCCTGCGAGACATAGCATCTGAACGGAAGTTGCAAAGATTCTCTGCGTGGATAGTGGACACCTCGCCAGACATAGTGCCCGAACAGATACTCTGCGTGGACAGTCGACAACTCGCAAGATCTAGCGTCTGAACGGATTCTCTGTGTGGATAGTGGACACCTCGCCAGTCGTAGTGTCCGAACGGATACTCTGCGTGGACATTTGACATCTTGCGAGATCTAGCATTCGAATGGACACCTTGTGTGGATAGTAGACGTCTCGCCAAAAGTAGCGTTTGAACAAATACTCTGCATGGACAGTTGACATCTCGTGAGATGTAGTGTTCGAACGGATACCCTGCATGGATAGTTGAGGGACGCCAGGCATAGCATACAAACGCAAAGGCTACCTAAGGATTACGACGAATGCGTTGAATGCATTCCAGTGAGAGAAGGCCCACTACCGTGCGTTCCAACGCTTCCAATGCACCTAACGCAACACTGTGTTCCAACGCAATTTTTTTTTTCCTGATGATGAAACAATCACCCGGGACGTCCGCTGCAAATACGTGGTGCACCAAACACTCACGCAGTGCATGAATGACTTTTATGACGCAGACCAGCAGCAACTCCAAAGAATGACCCATATCCTGGAAACCATCATCGCCAAACAGCAATGAACAAACGAACAGCTCCAAGCCCAACAGCAGGCTGCCACCCAATCTGCATCTAATACACCCCCATCCGCTGCCGCACTACCATGACCTGATCTGACCTCACTGGAGATTCAGTCGGGACAGGGGGTGTACTGTCACAAATCTGGCATGACATGCTCCTGAGTGCCGCTGCAGGCACCGCCATTACTCTAGCCAGCCTATGGTTCCTCCTCGTCTCCACTGCCGCAGCCACGGTCATCCTCCACACCTAGGCACCTTGCTCAATCATATCGCTCTGGTAGTGATATCACTCAAACCCAACTGCTGGCTGGTCTAGATCCTTCTCCTTTGTTTCCAATTGGTTATACTTGTACTTCCTTTTTCTGGTTATCGTTACGGATGTTGTTTCCCTTTGGTTATACATGCACATCCCTTCTCCTGCCATCGTTACGTATGTTCTTTGCCTTTGGTTATGCTTGCATGTCCCTTTCTCCTGTCACGTCGAGTAGAGTGTTGGCTGGGTGTCAGCCGAGTGGAATCATGTATTTTACTGGGGCGCGATGATCGAGTCATGATCTGGAATGGAGGAACTGTGTTTGTCTTGTAGGCAAGCAGTGATTCCACAGAGGGAAGGGGAAAGTATAAAGGAAGGGCACAGTAGCTAGTCTGGAGATTCTTTCTCCACACAATCTATTATCCTTACCGCACCCCACAAAACTTCAATGTTTTCGCGACACCAAAAATCTTCTTTTCCAATTAAGTTTTCAACAACCCCAGAAAGCCACTGCAGGAGTCGGTCAATAGTTAATTAACTAGAGGCCGTACCCCTCTGGAAAAGTTTTGGGAATTTTCCCTCCTATGACTGCCTGCTTTTCATGATTTTGGCTCACGTCACCAAACTATCACCACCTCGGTAAAAGACTTCATGACCACCAACAACCCCGGTCAAGGATCAATGGACGCTTTCCTCCACCGGAACACCCCCTCAAACGCAGGGAGCAACCCACACAGTACCCTCAGGGCCCGCTCTGACCAACACCCCTCCCAAACTCTCGTACCCTCTATGACCACAGCTTTCTGCTCCCCCTCTCCCACCAAGCGAGTGTGTAAAGAAGACGAATCTGACTCCAAATCCGAACCCGAATCGGAGGACGAAGAAGAGAAGAAGATGACAACGAAGATACTGACACCATGGACTTCCAATCTACCAAACACATCACCGAGATGTAAGCCATCGGCGATGAAAGTGGAAACCCCAACAGTACTGCCCCCCCCCCCCCCCACCCCCAGATGGCAGCCCCACTCAGCCCAGAACACACTGCACTTCATGCCGACATCAAAATTATCACCAGTAGTGTCCTAGAGTAGTTTGCACAGACCATCTTCACTGAGATCACTGAACTCTTCGTCAAGAACAACACCACCCTTCAAAATTCCACCAACAGCCTCACCAAACAAATCACCTTGCTTAGCACCCAGGTCATGCAGATGCAATAGCAACTCCTCACGGCTGGGTGGGGAGCAGCCACCACTGCAAAGTCGCCTGAAGGGCCGAGCAATGCCAACACCAGCCCAAAGTAAGAAAGGAGGAGGAAGGAGAAGAGAGCCGCAGACAACAACCCCAACCCCAACAGCCCGGCCACCAACACTGGGCACAACACACACACGTACGCCGACGCCGCTAGAGCACCACCTGCCGAGCCACACCCGCCGACAGTGCAAGCCACACATGCCACCAACATCGAAGGTTGGGAGAACCTGTGGAAGAAGAGTCAGTGAAAGAAGACCACTGCACCCAAACTCGTCCCGACCACGTACCCCCAAGCCGAATGTGAGGTCACGTGCCATTTCCCAGCTGTGTCTCCCACTGAAGCCGCCTGTCACGAACCTCGCGCGACAGGCTCCTAAGCGCCGCGGCCGGGGCCGCCATCAACCTTGCAGCCCTATGGCTCGTCCTCATCACAGCTGCCATGGCCACAGTCATCCTTCGCGCTTAGCGCGCCTCGGCCGATCTCCGACATATCGCGCCACTAGCGATATTCCCCGACCGCTGGCCGGTCCAGACCTCTTCCTTTGTTTCTTCTATGTTGCCTACGCGTCATTCTCGTCTTTGCCGTTTCCTATTGATATTGCTTACACATCCTTTCTCCTGTCCGCTACGTCTGTTGTCTCCCGTTGATTGAGCTTGCGCGTCCTTCTCCTTTATCGCTCCGAGTATTGTTTCCCCTTGATTAAGTTGTACGTCATTCTTCCTGTGTCCCTTACT
>Ga0307516_10009950_pt1 | contig 10534 bp, 8 predicted proteins | sample 19_EM_MG_FD_203310 | JGI IMG/M metagenome (GOLD analysis project Ga0307516, IMG submission 203310) | Populus trichocarpa ectomycorrhiza microbial communities from riparian zone in the Pacific Northwest, United States - 19_EM | ecosystem: Host-associated > Plants > Roots > Unclassified | place...
CACTTCCAAGCAATCTGATAATATTACAGCAAGCTCAAGCCCTGGAGACATGAATACTTTCAGTACTTGGCAAAAGCATAATTGGATGTGCCCTCCCTTCAATTTTTAAATCTTGATTTCCAGACCACCTCTCAGATTCTTGTAACAACGCAAAGCATCCAAAATGGTTGAAAGATCCATGTGGTATAATGAGCTAGAAATAGAAGCAGAAAAACAAGATTTTACTTTCCATGAAACAAAGATAAAATAATGACACCAAGGTACACATGCCTCTCCAGGGAAGAGGGTTGGAGTTGGGGAGTTGAAATTGTAATCAGCATACAAGGCTATTTCTGGTTCTTTCCCTAACTTCTGAATAGATAAGCACCTAGCTCATAACTTCCAACTGATAGTGGTCAATCCCAGGTATGAATTCGAGAGAAAATAACCATTGCGAATTCAAGAGCAGAAAAGGCAGGTTTTAGCAACTAAAGAAGAGTAACTACATCATCATACAAGGTAGATAAAATAAACATGTCTATGCATACCATGTCCTCGGTAGTTTTCACATCAAGAAATGGTGCTAGTTCTTCAGCAGCGACAACACCGCCATTAGAGGAAATACATTGCCCAATCTGCAAATACATTCCAGAACAAAACAATATCTGTAAATTCCCACAGTAATTTACTGTCTTCCTCAAGAATGAACCATTAAGACTATGATACTAGTTCGAAGACAATGAGGGAATGATCCTGCAACTAAAAAACATGATAAATCCCCATAAAAGGATTGCTAACACAAGTCAAAATCATGTCGATTCAGAGAACATACCAAAATAGATCGGTAGGGCTAAAGTAAAAGGTAAATCCAGAATCAAAGGATCTGCTTCTTCGTCTTCCACGATCACACCACTAAAAGTTTCAATCCATATGTTACTTGGACATTTTCTACAATGTTGTGCGCCTAATCCAACGCCATTGCTGCTCTTTTGCAAGTGCTTATTCACTATCATTGAAAATTCAACTTGCTTGAAAAAACAGCAACTGAGGTGACAAATTTTTGCAACATTTTGGACCGGATATTGCAAAGTTCTCAAGCATGGATTGTAAAAGCCAGCTTGCAAAAGAATGGCAATGTCATCGAAAGCACAAGCATTCAAACCCTAACTTAACTCTCAAACCAACTACCCTTAACATATAACTAGAAAAGGAGATAAAAGAGAGTGCTTTTTTGATACCTCTAAAAACCCATCAGTATCAGAAGCAAGAGCTTGAAGATTAGTACCCAAATTATAACTCAAATTTTTATCAAGTACTCAAAGAATTTTTCATCTACGATATCAGAAGATTTGGTATTGCTTCACTAAGTTCTATCTGATGATCTTATCCATTCTAATCTTAGTTATTAAATCAAATATATTGATTTAGTAACGGGTGATCTTAAAACCTATAAGTCAATCTATAATTCCGTTAAAATCCATTAAATTTTAAAAAAATTAAGAAAATATGGTTTTAGCTTTAAAAAATTAAAACAACGTCATTTTATTGATTCGAATTAATTTGATCAATTTATGACTTGATTTTGTGTCTGATCCAGCTTTCATAACTATGTTATTACCAAGGACCAAACCCAAAATAATATATACTAGTTATTTGATTTGTGCTTTGCCGCAGACCGTAACTTTTTAAAAAAAAATCTAGGTAGACCAGCTATTTCCATATGCTTTTTTACATAAATTAAAAAGTTTATCTAAACATATAATCAAACAAATCGATAATCATCAATGTAAATAAAAAAAATAGTTGTTAGCAATAACTAAAAGAAAAACTGGAAAAAGTGAGAGATAGATGTAGATCAAGATATTTAATCTCGCAAAATAAGATATTTACCCATTCATGCTTACAAAATTTATTTATTAAAATCAATAAAAGATAATAAAAAAACACATATAAATCTGAGTGAATAAAATAAAAGAAAAAAAAATATTATGTAAGGCTTGACATATCAAAAATATTATTTCAAAATAAATATTTTTTTATAAAATAAAACTTATCCGCATCAAATAAAATAAAAATAAAAATAATTCAAAAACTAAATATAAAACAAAACATTTTTTAAAACAAATCTATTCAAAAAAGACCTGAAAAATATGTGGCCTAGGCTATAAGACTAAGATAAACTGATAGAAAATGAATTGAAAATAACCACAAAACCAATCGTTTTTTGGGAGCCAAGGAAAAAAATCCGAAATCAAAAGAATAAGGAACGAATAAAAAAATAATAATACATGACAAATTATAATTTAAGGATGGAATTGAAAACATCAAAAACTTTTCTAAAAGGTCCACGGACTAAAATTGAGAAATGAAAAAAGAGAGGATGGATGTGCACTTTTGTTGGGGGAAAGAGAAAAGCAGGAAGAAAAAAAAACCACCAAAAACAAATTGTCCATCAATCACCACCACGTACCGCACCTTAAGAAAAAGGACGAGGCGGCTCTTTCAATGATATGGTAGAACAATAGACTTGACCATAGAGATACGCCGCACACATTTCCTAAAGAAAGCAAGCCCATCCCACATGCTAACATTTGATTGTCACACATGTTGCTTTTTTATTTAAAAATTAATTAATTATAGCGAAAAAGTTCAAAACATTTATCATGATTCTAGTATTCACAAAAAAAAACCCGTGAGATGATGAAATCACAAATGTACTCTTTTTTTTTATTGTAAAGATATGGCAGAACAATAGACTTGACCATGGAGATACGCTGCACGCATTTCCTAAAGAAAGCAAGCCCGTCCCACATGCTAACGTTTGAGGGTCACACATGTTGCTTTTTTATTTAAAAATTGATTAATTATAGTGAAAAAGGTCAAAACATTCCTCATGATTCTAGCATTCACAAAAACAACCCGTGAAAAGATGAAATCACACATGTACTCTTTTCTTTCTTTTCTTTGATTGTAAAGATATGGCGGAACAACAGACTTGACCATGGAGATACGCCGCACGCATTTCCTAAAGAAAGCAAGTCCGTCCCACATGCTAACGTTTGAGGGTCACCCATGTTGCTTTTTTTTATTTAAAAATTAATTAATTATAGCGAAAAAGTTCAAAACATTTATCATGATTCTAGTATTCACAAAAAAAAAACCCGTGAAAAGATGAAATCACACATGTACTCTTTTCTTTCTTTTTTTCTATTGTAAAGGTATAAAAAGCCTTTTATAATCTTGCAAAAAAAATATAAAGACATAAATATCCTTGGCTAGCAATTCAATTTTATTTTTTTGAGCTTGGAGGCAAATAAATAACTATACTATTTTAAAAAATTAAAAAGACAAAAATAACTCTTGGCTATCCTTTAATGATCATTTGGTGTAAAAAAAAGACAAAATTACCATCCAAAATTCTCTTTGATAATAACTTTTTTTTAAAAATAAAAAATATCATCTTCAAGTAAAATAAGAACCAAACCTTTAACACACTTGCACTTAGGCTTGATTTATTTTTGCGTTTCAAAAATGTTTTTAAAAAATTTTAATTTTTTTTTATATTTTAATTTTAAATTAATATTTTTTTTAGATTTTTGATATATTAATATTAAAAATATTATTTTAATACTTTTTTTTTTAAAAAAATATTCACACTCTTAGTCAGTTCTGTCTTCGCAGTTTCTTCATCAAAACCAAGAATGGCAACTAGCAGCAGCAGCCTACACGCCTCCGCTTCATCCTCTTTCAAGTTTTTTGCATCAAGAAAGGTCTTCAGCTCCTCTTCATTCTTTCATGGTTTTCAAAGACACCACGGAAACAGATTCATTACATCCTTCCCTTCTTTGCATGCCTCCTCTCGTATGCTCCTGCTTCGTTGCTTTCACTCTTTTTTTTATCTCACTCTTTTGCAAAAGTTCTATTTTCTCTGAGATTCAGTCCTTTTTAACCTGTTCTGACTTGAAATTATAATCTTTTTGTTCTTGTAGAATCTTCTTCTTCTTGCTTGTCTATAAAATGTGCAGTTCGTTTTCGACCCTGCATTGATATACACAAGGTATTTGATTCAATGTATTGTAATTCTCTTCATGGTTCTCACTGATAATCTTTTCAATTTTTGGGTTTTCTTTTCTTTCGTTCTCTCTTTCTTTGTTTAATCCTGTAAGATTTACTAAGTTGAATGCTTGAGGGAATTGCTTAAAAAGTGTGCAAACTGTAATAGATAATTTCATGAATGAGAGTGTGATATGACTGCTATTTTAAGTACCCTTTTTGATTTTATATATCAAATTATCAATCGTCAAGTAGGTGATTTGGTGGCTTATGCTTTCACTTATAGAGTCAAGAAGTCACATTTTAGCAAAATTCAGTTTTTATTGCCTATTCTATTATTGAATTGAGTTTTCGGATTGGGTTTTAAATTTCAAATATCGGCGCTATTTCTATGTTAGGTTAAAGAGTGGGTTTAGTTTCGTGTTTAAATCATGATTTGTTTTTCAGGGGAAGGTGAAACAAATTGTTGGGTCTACCCTTCGAGATTCGAAGGAAGAGGATGGTTCAGCTCTTGTGACAAATTTTGAATCAGATAAGTCGGCAGCGGAGTTTGCAAATTTGTATAAAGAAGATGGGCTGATGGGTGGTCATGTGATCATGCTCGGAGCTGATGATTTGAGCAAAGCTGCAGCTGTTGAAGCTCTGCGTGCCTATCCTGGTAGGTCTATGTTTTTTTGTTTCGGGTGGATTGGATTTTTTCTTTACTTTTGTAATGTTAGTTTTTTCCATATTTGTGGTTCTTTAAGAAAACTATTCCAGCAAATACAAATTTGCCTATCCCACAAATAATTCACTTTTGGTTGATGGTATGGTATGGTTCATGGAATTTCTCTGTTTAATGATAAACCCTCATATAGAACAAAGATGATTTTATTTGGATTATTCTGTTATTGACTTGTATTTGTGTTGAGTGTAAAAAACCCTTTGTTTTGCTGGAGATATTCTGACTCTATTGGTATATTTGGGGTAATTTTACAATTGAGATGCTGTTTAAAATACAACATGTGTGGGTGTTAATTTCCTCTAACGCAAAAGGGTTTGTGTTATTGTTTATACTGAGATTTTGAAAAGGGGTCAATTGTATAGTGAATATGCTCTTTTACTTCTGTATGGTTGATGGGATGTTTAAAACTTACAGATTTTTCCTCTGCTGAACTTACTGCGAGGATTTGAAAAATCTAGGCGGCTTGCAAGTTGGAGGTGGTATCAATGTAAACAACGCTTTGAACTACATAGAGGAAGGAGCCAGCCATGTTATTGTTACTTCAGTATGTCATGTACTTTGTGCTCACATTTTGCCATGCATTTGTCTCTTGGGCATTTTTGTAGTTCCTGCTACAAGGTTGCATATATTCATAGTTGACGGAGGGTGAGAAGAATAAAACAGTATAAAACAGCAATGGCAGCAGAATAATGGCTAAAATATGAATAAAATGGAAGCTGGAACAAGATAATAAGGTTTAGGGTTCATCAAGAAACCTTTAAAATCTGAATGGATTGATAACTAACGAAGAAAGTTCATTAAAATAATCCTTGCAACCTATATATACTAGCTGGTTACCTATTTATACTAGTTAAAGCCCTAGATCCTTGTATGAAAAGTATTCGCTAGTCTTAGTCACCATGTACAACAACTTAACCTCCAAGGAAATACTCTAAAAGGTCAGATGCTTATCATGTGACACGTAAAATCTAAAACGAGCTCTTGCATCAATAGTGCTCTATGTTTGTTAAGAAATGCTCATAGGAGTGCTAAGTCCATGTCATGGTGGTTAATATTTTGAGTCCAGTGTTTAATGTGATTGGAACAGGCATGTTGAGTACCCTCAAGAAAGTATCCCTGGAAGACCTTTGTTTTCATTTATCCCTTTCTTTCTTTTTTTTGTGATTACATGTTCTTTAAACAGTTCGTTTGTGTCTCTCACAGTATGTCTTTAACAATGGTCAAATGGACCTAGAAAGGCTGAAAGATCTTGTTCGTGTTGTTGGAAAGCAGAAGCTTGTTTTAGACCTTAGCTGCAGAAAGAAGGTATGAAATCAGTAATCACACATCTGTTTTTGTAGACATTGAGTACAACTTACGGTGATATCCAACTTGAAAGATTATGACTGAACTTCCGACATTTTCTGCAACTTAATTTTTAATGACCTGCTGGTATTTCAAGTTTTACATGGTAACATATTAGAACTGATAGCATGTCTCAAGTATTGTAGCCTAAACAAAGTATCTGTGAAAACATCTAGCGTTATCTCCTTTCACAAATTAAAGTTACTGTATTTTCTACTTCTACCTTTTATGACCTTGGATGTGCTGTTTCTGATGTGCAGGATGGTAGATATGCAATTGTCACTGATAGATGGCAGAAGTTCAGTGATGTATATCTTGACGAGGAAGTATTAGAATTTCTCGCTCACTATGCTGATGAGTTTTTAGTTCATGGTGTTGATGTTGAAGGGAAAAGGTTAATTCTGAGTGTTTCTTCATTGCCTTCAATTTTCTAGGTTCTTTTTTTCCTGTAGGTTTTGCCATCTAGTTTCTATTAGATATATAATAGTGGCGGATAATGATTGTGTATTTCAATTTAGGAGAAATTTACCTTTCATCAACCTTATCTTTTCTTCTCCCAAAACAACCTGTCACTGCATGCTCTCTGCTCACTTTTCTGTTATTTCCATTGTGAGTAATATGGTTATTCCATTAGATGTCTCTGAATACTGTGCTATGAGTTCTTGTTGGAGGATTGATCTCTGATTGGTCTGCTGTTTATATCCTGCCTCTACTTTTATTTAATAACCTTTGGTTTTATTAAACAATACCGCCTTGTGTTGGTAATGAATTCATGATTATGGCAATACATCACAGCTACATATCATACAACACTTTGGAGTTGAAGTAATCAGTAAAGCCCGGATTAGATTGAATGTATTCAGGAAGCAGGAATGTGTTTAATCATTACTATACCCACAACTGTGATGCTTTTAATATAGAATCTAAAACCTCGTGAAATTTCTTCAATCTGCTCTGTAATTTTAGGCACTTAACATGATAGGATATTCTATCCAAGATTTCCTTTTCTGGGAAGAAAAAGTTAATCCTATAAAACTCCTTTTCATTATATTTACATCACCTGCACCAAACTACTGTTTATTGCAGGTTGGGAATTGATGAAGCGCTTGTGGCATTGCTTGGCAGGCACTCACCAGTAAGTGACTTAGGAGTATCATTTTGCATACCATGACTTTTCTGTTTTCTCTTGCCTGTCTTAGCTATCTTGTTAAGCTCTTATTCATTATTGATATTCTGTTATGAAATGCCTGAGCACCGATGTCATTGATACAGTTTATCCACATCACACCAAAAACTGTTGCTATTATATTGCTATTAATAATAGCTTCTTCTTTTTTGAGATCTTCGATGATAATATCTGTGTGTTACATGGTAGAAAGCAAAAGAAACCATCTACCTCTAGTGACAGGTCCTATCAGGATGACTGCTATAAACTAACCAAGAAATGTTTTATGTATGCCTAAAGTTAAAATTGCCATAAATTGATACCCTCTTTAGCTGTTGATGTGGAGGAGTCTGTGGTGTGCAAGTGGTTGTGAACCATTGGTTAGTAGTTTCTGATGGACATGGAACTGATCTTCGGAGTTCTAACTGAATCCAGGACTAGCAGTTTTTAATTGCAATGCTAGCTTTTTTCAATAGAACACAGCACATCAGGTCATTATCCATTAATATGTGGCTGTCTTTATGTACTGTTTTAATGTATGAATTGCTAATGAATTGCGGTTTGGGTGGGTCAGATTCCTGTGACTTATGCTGGCGGTGTGACAATAATGATTGATTTGGAAAGAATAAAGGTGGCAGGAGACGGATGTGTGGATCTTACAGTGGGCAGTGCTCTTGATATATTTGGGGGTAACTTACCATACAAAGATGTTGTCGCTTGGCATACACAGCAGGAGACTGTGATGGTTTAGTTCCTTCTAATTGTTGTGTTTGTCTGATCCCACTCTGAAAAGAGTTTCAATTAGTTTTTGAGGTTGCGTAGATCTTTATAGATGACAAAAATCTAGACCGCGGAGGAATCCTAGTTGTTTCGTGTTTCTTCCTGCAGGCTTGGCAATTGTTTGCGACTCACTCTCAATGATGGAGTGAAGTATGTTGAACGCTGTCTTGCATTGGTGGAATTAAAGAAAATTTGCAACAAAAAACAAGTATCTCCATGGTGCCTTCTGAAGATACGGAGGAGCCCTTCTCCATGAAACAAACTCTTACTGTTTGATACAGCATTGAAGCAACATTCAAACTCCATCCTCACTGAAGGCAGGCAATTTGAACCAATTTGAGAATGAATGTAGTGTTTGTTGAAAATAATAAAATATTATCTATTGCAATGGGACGTGAAAAAATAATTGAAAGGGCATATTATGTGTATCTCTTTATACAAACCCTGCAAAAATCATGGATGTTTTAGAGTAACCTTGCTAACTCTGTCGCCTAGCAATGTAGTCAGCTAAATGGAACAATGGGACAGCCTTGGCAGAATCAAAGCTAGCAATTTCTTTTTTGGCTTGCTCAACCAACTCAGCAGCAAATTTCTTGGCCTCATCTATGCCCATCAACTTGGGATATGTAGCCTTGTTACTTGCCAAATCCTTCCCGGCTGTCTTTCCTAGCTCCTCTGAGGACTTGGTTGCATCTAATATATCATCCACCACCTGATACAACAACCCAATAGACCTAGCATATTTTCTAAGCCTTTCAATGCTTGCATCATCTGCCCCTCCCATTATTGCCCCACAAACAGCAGATGCCTCTAGAAGCTTTGCTGTTTTATGGACATGAATATACTCTAGCGTCTTCATGCTTACTTCTTTTCCTTCACTATCAATGTCCACAATCTGGCCTGCTACTACACCTCTTGACCCAATAGCTGAACCAAGCTCCGCAATGGCTCGAACCACGCAGTCTGGCGAAACGTTCTTGGTCTTGCTAGCTATGTGCTCAAAAGCAAGTGATAGGAGTGCATCACCTGCAAGAATTGCAATACATTCACCAAATACTTTATGGTTTGTGGGTTTGCCTCGTCTAAGATCATCATTGTCCATGCAAGGAAGATCATCGTGGATTAGTGACATGGCATGCACCATCTCTAGAGCACATGCCAATGGCATCGCTAGTTCTTCATCCCCTCCGACCAACTCACATGAAGCAATGCATAAAATCGGACACATTCGTTTTCCATTACCAAGGAGAGAATATCTCATTGCTTCATGGATTTTAATGGGGTGTTGCAAGGGCACTGCCTCTTCTAGTGCTTCGTTCACTTGCTTCAACTTGGTGAGCATGTATTCTTTGAACTGAAATGCAAGTGAAGGGACCTCTTGGGCTTGATTCGTTTGCTTCAGATTCGAGCTTGCAAATTTCATGGTGGAAAGATAGAGGTGGCCTCGTGGGGTTTTTGGTGGATTTTTAAGGTGATTGATGGAGTTTTTGAGAAAAAATGAACTGTTAAAGCTCCGGAATATTGCAGAGAAGGCCATGATTGATTGAGATGGGATCTTGGTGGGGGGAGACTTCTTTCAGAATAAAAAAAAGAAGAGAGAGACTGTTGATGAGGGTTTTGGCCCCTGCAGTTTAAAGATCAAGTCATATTGAACCTTGTAGTTCGATAAAAAGCAGCTAGGTCCTTATGTTTTCAATTTTAGGACAATGCAATACCCCAACAAATTCTATTACCAATTTTCGATAAAGTTTCAGTGATCAATAGTCAAACTTTGACTCCAATTTAGCGGATAAGAGTTGTGACGTGTGTCCCTCTTAAGATAATAATTATGATTTTAAAGGAAATTTCTAACAAATTTGAAGAGAGGGACTATCTTTGCAGAAATCCAAAATATCAAGGACTCAATTACTTTTGTGGAAATCACAGGCTGCAATGTCATTGAGGTTAGGATTTAAAAATCATTTGCTTGATTTGACTTTTCCACTCTAATTTCTATAAAGATAATTTATAAATTAAATTAAATTTTAAGAATATACTTATAAAATCCACATAGATCTGAGATCTAGATTTATTCTAATTAAAGAAAAAAAAAGTAGTGACTGAATCTTACTTAATTAAAGATAAAATCTAATAAAAACTCAGCTCTCAAGGTGTTAATTTTTTTATAAAATAATTTTTTTATAAATTAATGTAATTAATGGCAGGCAAATACATAGTTATCTACTTTTATCCTAGATCAAGAATTTTTCAAGTTATTCTATATTATTTTAAAATAATATTATTTTAATTTTTTTTAAATAAAACAATAGTATTTTTAGATAAAAAAAAATTAAAACACAGTTTAATTAAATCAATTAAATTTGATATAATTAATATTCAAACTAGTTTGAAATAAAACTTATCATGTTCAAGATTACCTGTTTAAACAAATTTAGAGTTTTATATTTTAAAAATGTTTTTTTTTTTTAATTTCTCTCATCGTTATCATA
>Ga0307516_10009951_pt1 | contig 10534 bp, 16 predicted proteins | sample 19_EM_MG_FD_203310 | JGI IMG/M metagenome (GOLD analysis project Ga0307516, IMG submission 203310) | Populus trichocarpa ectomycorrhiza microbial communities from riparian zone in the Pacific Northwest, United States - 19_EM | ecosystem: Host-associated > Plants > Roots > Unclassified | place...
ATCACCCAGTGTGATGATACCGCGGCCGTCGGCTGACGGCTGGACTGGGACGTGACGCCCGTTTGGAAGCAGAATGATGGTTAGATACCCTAAACCAGGGTTTGTTGCAGGCTCCCTCATGTGATTATTGACTTCGGCAGGCAAAGGCCTTCTGGGCTCGTGCATCTTGTGGGGTGAGAGGAGCAGGGCGGACTCGAGGATGGGATGGAGGTAAACGGCATTGGAGTCGCTGAGCGTCGTGTTGGTCGGCATGGGATGGGCCGGCCTTGCAGACCACAATGGCGGCGACGGAGGTGGCGTTGGGAGCATGAACCATGGAGGTATGGTCTGTGGGGGTTCGAGTGACTGTTGAATCGAAGATGGAGGTCCGTCGTTCACTGTGGGGAGTGGGATGTTCGCGTACAGAGGGAGACTGTGGGATGGTGGTGACGAAGGATACGCAGCCCTCATTGCAAGTCCTTGCGGTGACCCTCGGTGTTCCCGCTGGGGCGTCCGTTGGAACTTTCTAGGTAAATATCCTGCCCATTTTTGGCAGCATTCAGCTCACAGCTGAGATCTTAGGATGGAGCGATACACACCCGAGGCGTCTCTGTATGCTTGATGTGGATTCGTCGTCTCGAAAGAGTGATTTTGCGTGAAGTTGGGCTGGTAGAGCTTGTTGGACATGGTGCTCGTGGTTGTTTGGGTGAAAGAAGTGGGAGATAGCCCTAGGGTCAGTACTCCATATTTATTCAGCTCGGATTGCCTCCGGACTCAGAACTTCGCGTTCACCAGGTATGAATGGGGATGTATCGTGTTGAGACTCTATCTCAATCTGTGGCTGTGAAATAAATGCACGGCCCTAGCACAGGGCCGGGCAGCCACTCTATGTACGTAACTCCATGCTAAAAGTGGAGGTTATCGCCTCGTAGGCCCAACTACCTTCGGTCACGATAAAACTGACTTATTCACCGATCAACTGTCATTCATGTCAGAAACCACATACGCTGTCATTGGTTTTAGATGGTCCCGGAGCGCCCAGCCGCCAGAGCGGCGATCAGCTACATATAATTCGGGGGTGACTTGTCAGTGCAGGAAATATTTTTGTTTATCCTTTTATCTGGTCATTCCTCTTCGCAGGGACATAAGATATCATCGATTTTGCGGTCTAAGCGTAGAGACACTACACTCTGAGTTCCCACGTCCCTTCAAGCCGCTGTGCATTGCCATGCACGGATCTGGCCGTATCAAGCTGAAGCACCCTTTCTCCCCCCCTCCATCACACCCCGCCTCCCGTCTTCCTATTCGCTCCAAGGCGCTCCAGACTCTTTCGCAGCACCACGATACCTCCACCCCTTCCTCGACCCCCGGACGTTCGGAATCTCCAATTTCGGAACTTCCAGGTTTCTCGTCCTTTTCGAATTAGACTTCGTTCATGGCGATACTATTCCTGGTCCTTGCGTGTATTTCTAGTCTTTCGTCATCACCCAAGGTATCATCTCGTTATTGTTTTATTCCTACCGTGACCGTGAAACAACAAATGCTTTCGTTGTACCCTACTTGCATATCCCTGCCCGCGAATAAGTTCTAAAGACTGGTATGGATCATGGCATGAAGGTTGACGAGAGAAGGAGTACGATGAAGGAGTTTTACAAGATCCTCTGAAGCGCCGATGAAATTGAAAGTACGCAACGTTCTCAGTTGATCATAAAAGTGTTCCGGGTGTCCCCACGAAAAATCCCATCCGGGCTCCATATGGAGTGATGTGAGCATCGGGAATTTGAAACCGTCGAACAGCTGAGTAGATGATGGCCTGACCTGAAACTTCACGCTGAGTGAGGTCAGACGTGCCATTGTTGTGTTGACTGGGGAAGGGAGTCGTCGACGCTGTGGATGAATTGGAAGTTGCCGGTCTCGAGATTCGTATACTGAGGAAACAGGTGGACGCAGACGGATCCTTTCAAGGAGCCTGTCTCGAGGTACGCCAGCTGCTCCCAAGGCACAAAGTTCATCTTCTCCTCCCAGGAGAAAAATGAGATCTTACAGTTCACCCTTCGAAGGCGTCCTGCTGCTGCGAATGCGACGTCGACCTCGGACCTATAGCATATAAAAGTGAGGTCCTCTAGATGAGTAAACGCACGAGGAGTATTCCATGGCCTCTGATAAAGGCAGATAACGAAATTCCATCTCGAAAAAGGATCTTCAACTTCTGGAATCGTTCGGGGCGCGAGAGGATCCTGATGGAGAAATCATGGTCGTTGTCGTGAGTGAAGGCGTTGAATTGCAGGGCAAAATCCGGGGTGTGGTCCAGCGTGCCAGAACCACATAGCGGCCAGTTCCTCGTATTGACGAACGACAGCCGTGTCCTGAGGAAGCCAGCCGTACGGCAAGCGTGAGTCGTGGGGGCGTATGAGCGATGGGATGCAATTGGCAAGGCTGGAGGGTTTTGTGAATGTGAAGAATATCTTGAGGATTTCAGGTGGCGCCCGTCCGATGGGCGCCTCCTGTGGCAGTACCTCGATGTGTATGGCGATGTATCCTTCAAGCATGTCCCGGGTCCTTTTGGTGCATCGCCAGGATGCCTTCTGCCTTCCCCTGTCCAGCATCTTCTACAATGGCCGCCGAGGACGGAACATCGATTGGGGGGATCTAAAATAAAACATCGATCACTACGGCTGTGTCTTTTCCTATGTATACTGGGTTGCACACATCCATTGTTGCTTGAACCACAAATCGTCCGAAATCGTCGGGTCTTCAAGGCTGTCTTTGGGTTTCAAACTCCGTCTAAAATTCAGCATGACTTGCTCGTTGCCGTGCACGACCTGTCGGCGACACCAATCCCTCAACGACCCTTCGTCACCCTAAAGCCATCAAAAGTTCCCTCGTCGCGTCCAATCTGAATTGTGAACAAGGTCAAGTGCATAACTCGGGCTACGTTCCATCGGATATCTTGAGGGAAAGACGCTCACGGCGACGTTGGAGGTAGAGAGGAGTGATGAGATGCTGGAATTTAAGACTGAGAGACATGAATGGTGAATATATTACACGAACCGACAACATCACGGATTTACAACCGGCATTGGAAAAGGGTGTATTGAATGGCAACCATGTCCAGTTTCTGATGAGGAGATAAGCGTTAACATCGGGGCATCGCCACCTTGAGGTTGTGCCGAGTGACGGCGTGAACACCAGCCCTGGATATAGTTAGCTAATACATAGATTCCACAGCCACGAATTGAAGACACAATCGCGATGAATATCCCCATGTATACCTGGTCATTGCGCTAATTTGACCACAGAGGCAGTCCGAGCCGAATAAATACGTGACCCCAGGGCGATCTCCCACTTCTTTCCCTCAAACCACCACGAGCACCATGCCCAACAACTTCTACCAGCCCAACTTTGCACAAAATCCCTCTGCACAAACGATGAGTCCGCATCGAGCATCTAGAAACGGCTCGGGTGTGTATCACGCCCATCCTAAGATCTCAACTGAGTTCAACGCTGACGACGATCAGCAGGACACTTACCTGGAAGGATGCAGCCGACGCCCCAGTGGGAACACCAATGGTCGCCGCAAGGACATGCAATGAGGGCGGTGCATCTTTCGTCACCACCATCCCACGGTCTCCCTCTGTACGCGACCATCCCACTCCCCATGGTGGATGACGGACCACCAGCCTCGAAGAAACAGTCAAACGACCCTTCACGAACCTTCTCTCCAGGGTTCATGCTCCCAACGCCACCCCCGTCACCGCCGTTGTCGCGTACACCGCTACCGTCGTATGGAAACCCAGTCCAGACCATACCAACCAACACGTCGCTCAGCGACTCCAATTCCATCTACCTTCACCCCATCCTCGAGTCCGCCCTGCTCCTCTCGCCCCATAAGATGCACGAGCCCAGAAGGCCCCTTTCCGCCGAAGTCAATAACCACCTCAGGGAGTCTGCAACAAACCCTGGGTTAGGGTTTCTGACCATTATCCTGCTCCCGAGCATGCGCCACGTCCCGGTGCAGCCATCAGCCGGCGGGCGCGGTATTGTCACGCTGGGTGATGTCCTCCATGTGCTAAAGGAGCTCAGCGAACAAGCCATGGCATTTGGGGCGCATATAGTCGACCATGGAACGCGAAAGAACGCAAGTAACAGTCCAGGTCGCAAAGGGTTGTGTACATGGGTGGTTGATGGTAAGCCTGGAGCAGGATACCTAACGATCGGCGTGGAGGATATCGTATGGCCGAGGCGCTGATGCTGCAAGGGTGAGCTCCGCTTGCCTGACCTATTGTTGGTATCTATACTGACGGTGGTGTCATAGACTTTCGTGCTAGGTCGTGAAAAATGAGACGATATTATCGCTCAGGAGGAAACTCACTCGCGATGTGCACCGGCCTCACTACCCTTGACGACGACGGGCAGCTTCCATTTGGGTGTTGATCAAACGTTCAAGCCATGGACTCGCCGAAGAGCGATGATAGCGGCTTGAGAGGGGATGGCTTATTATGGGTTTACGTGGTCTAGAGAGCTGTCGAGGGGCCGTCCATGACAATGAGCGAGCAAGAAGAATGACCGTTAATGATGGAGCTGGATTTCAGACGGAGTTCAAACCTAAAGTTTCCTGAAAAGTCACCTAGAGTAACTGAGACAGTTTTCGTCGTCGAAACTCGAATAACACGATTTCATCAATGCAATGTGCAAATCAGGTATACATGGATTGAACAAGAAAAATTCTATCGCCAAAATGATTGATGACTCTTAGATCCCCACAATCGACATTCTGTCACCGGCGGCGAAACTTGAGGATGCCCGACGGCGACAGGGAACAGGCATCCTGAGGATGCATCGAGGGGACTCGGACGCGGAACAGACAGGAGACATCCACAGACCCTTTGAGGAACTGCGGCAAGAGACTGAATTGACGACCATTCGACGGATGTCACCCGAAATCCTCAGGATATGTTTCACATTCACAAAACCCTCCGATCTTGCCGATTGCTTCCCATCTCGCAGAGGCCCACCGCTCACACTTGTCCAAGTCTGCTCGTTGTGGAGGAGCATTGCACTGGCCACCCCAGATCTATGGACGGGTCTCTGCATCTCCCTGAGTGATCGCATCCTTCCTAGGGACCCGGCCATCTTTCGTCAATATGAGGAACTGGCCACTCAGTGGTTTTCGCGCGCTGGACCAGACCTCGGACTTTCCCTACAATTCGACGACTCCATCTATATCAATCACCATGATTTCTCCAGCATCATCCTCTCGCGCCCCGAGCGATTCCGGGAATTGAGGATTTGCCTTCGAGATATACATTCGTTGGGCATCTTCATTCGAGGCCATGGAAATATTTCTTATGGATTTACTCAGTTAGAGGATCTCACTATTTACTGTGGTCTACCCAGGGTCTCCATCTCATTCGCCGCAGCTGGGCACCTCCGAAGGATGAATGCTAGGATCCCGTTTGATTCTTGGGAGGAGAGGCGAAACTTTGCGCCTTGGGGGCAGCTAACGTGCCTCGAGATATGCTCCGTGCAAGGATCAAATTTTATCCCCCTCCTTGCGCAGTGTGTCAATCTCGAGAACGGCACCTTCCAAATCGTCGCAAGATTTGGTGACCCCATCCCAACAGTCAACGTCACGATGGCACGGCTGACCTCCCTCAGCGTGACGTTAACGGCCGAGCCATCATCTGTAGAGCTGTTCGACGGTTTCAGGTTCCCAGTGCTTACATCGCTGCATATGGAGCCCGGATGGGAATTCTCGTGGAGCCATCCGGAACACTTCTACGACCAGCTAAGATTGCTTCGTATCTTCACTTTCGTCGGCGAGTCAGAGGACCTTGTAAAACTCCTTCGTCATACTCCTTCTCTCATCCACCTTCATGCGACGATCCATCCAGACATCGACCCTCTCCTCATCGGGCTGACGGTCACTAACGAATCTAATCCACTCGTTCCCGAACTCCAGCAGCTTACACTCCAAACCAATCCGGAGTGGCCAGGTTTACCGCCCCCCGTGGGGTCGCTGTTGGCGATGGTCGCGTCAAGAACGAAACAACATCACGCCTCTCGCTGCCCATTAGAATATCTTGCCATTGCCATCCCAACTGGAGTTTCATGGGGACGACAGCTCAGACTTGGAACAGCAGCTCCACGTAATGGGAATGTCAAGATCAGAAGATCGGAGACTGAAGCCTTATGGAATGCCGGATGAGGAGCCGATGGTGAAACACGTTTGGCGACGGTCAGTTGACGGATGTCACAATCTGCAGGGTCTTCCGGAGACGATTTGATATTTTGTCTTCCTTCCGACTTTGACCGAGACTTGGAGCGTCCGTTAATTATTCCTTTGTCGCATGTAGTCAGCCCGTCAACGCGTGTAACGTTACTCAAGTTTGTCCCTCATGCGATCAAGGAACGAGACAGGTTGAAATTGGTCTTTGAATCGCACTTCGAGCGTTGATATAGCTCTCCTCACCCACCGCTCCCTTAACCGACTCCTTTGAAACTTTCTCCTTTCTTGTCATGTTCTAGACCACACGGTATCCACACCTTTAGGAGTTGTTGAGGAGTACGCATATAAAACCTCCATTTTCGTGCACTAGCCTGGCTTACCCTCCAAGGCACCTTGGGGCATCTCTACTCTTTACCACGACAATTAATTCCACGCCATTTGCAGTCCGATACAAAATGGAATGTGGTAGTAATCCTCAGGTACGAAATAGGAAAACCCTATACCGCTGAAACGGATGCCATATTGTTGTTTTAGATCCCCACAATCAACGTTACACACCAACAGGACACAGGACATATAGGAGACACCCCGGACCCCAGACCATTGTCATGGATAGAGGCAACATTAGCGCCCATTCAACGAGTGCCCCCGGAAATTCTCAGCATAATTTTTATATTCACAAAACCCTCCGATCTTGCTGATTACATCCCATCTCGCAAACCTCCGCCACTCATACTTCTCCGGGTTTGCTCGTCGTGGAGAAGCATCGCATTGGCTATCCCAGATCTATGGACCAGTCTCTGCATCTTCGTGAAGGACAACTTCTGGTCAGAAGAATCACTCCAGGAACTGGCCACCCAATGGTTCTCGCGCGCTGGACCACACGCTAAACTTTCCCTGCATTTCGCCGACATCACCGATGCCAGCAGCCTTGGCCGTGATTTTTCCGGCATCATCCCCCGACGTCCCGAGCGATTTCGGGAGTTGAAGATCCTCATCCGGGAGCCGGCATCGTTGTCCACCTTCATGCGAGGCCATGAAAATCATTCCTATGCATTTACTCAGCTAGAGGATCTCACTATTCACTGTCATCAGTACCGAGTTGGCAACGACGTCTCATTCGCAGCAGCTGAACGTCTGCGAAGGATGGACGCTCTGATCGAGTTTCATTCTTGGGAGGAGAGGAAAAACTTTGCCCTTGGGACCAGCTGACCTGCCTCGTGATATTAGACTGCTTCTTGGAAGGAACAATTTGGGTCCTCCTATTTGCTCACTGTGTCAATCTCGAGGACGGCACCTTCCAACTCATCCACACCGGCGTCGACGACCCTTCCAATAGTAAATGTAACGATGGCACGTCTGACCTCACTCAGTGTGAAGTTCGTGCTCAAGTCATCTACTCGGCTGTTCGACGGTTTCACATTTCCAGCGCTGGCATCGCTCGATATCGAGGCCGAAGAGGGTTTTTGCTGGATTCATCCCGAACACTTCTACGATCAGCTGAAATCCTTGCGTACATTCACATTCAGAGGTCGTTCAGGGGACCTTCTAGAACTCCTCCGCCATACCCCTTCTCTCGTCACCCTTCAGGCCATCACTTATATAGACCTCAACCCTCTCCTCTTTGAACTGACAGCCACACCCGAATCCAATCCAGTAGTTCCGAAACTCAAACACCTTACCATTCGACCCGACGAGTGGATAGTTGACGAATCCCCCTCTGTAGGGTTGCTCGCGACCATGGTCACTTCAAGAATAAAATATCGTCACGCCGCCACCTGCCCATTAGAATCCCTTACTATCTTCATCTGGGCCGTTCTCCCTCATGGTAACGACAGATTAAACTTGGAACGGCAGCTCTACGCACTGCCAATGTCAAAGGTCGAATGGGAAATTGGGAATACGATGGGATCATGACGAAATTCATTTGGCGGCCGGATAGTTGACGCAATCCGGATTTCTTCCACGAGACAAAGACCACGTCTGGTATGGCTCGTGTAAATATTCCTTACCTGGCGCCTACATCCTCATTCCTCTGGTTGCGTCACCGTGTGGTTATTGTTCATGATCCCAGCGGGTTATACTGTGCGCTGTATGACGGTTTTCCTTATAGGTTCGACGGAAATTCAGAAAGGAACGACAGCTAAAGGGTAAAATGATATGAAGAAACTCGATAGACAGATGTCCGTTGCGGCCTGGTGATTGGACGTTCCGAGAACATTGAATTAGGGTGAACGACGGCTGAACGTCGATGCTAGTTTCGTGGTGACAGATGATAATAGTACTTGGCCCATGTGGAGATCGACATCAGGCATCGCCAACTTGACGTTTTGACAAGTCGACGACATATACTTTGAAACAAGGCCTGTCGGCGCTGGGTTTCAAGGATCTGACAGCCAAAACGAAGGAACAATCAATGCGGCATGATATACATATCCCCATATATACCTGGTCATTGCGTCAATTCAACGGGAGGTTGGATAAATACCAGCCACTCACAAGACAGCTATCCCACTTCTTTCCTCCAAACCACCACGAACAACCATGCCCGATGACGTCTACCAGCCAAACCGCAAGCAAAGTCCCTCTTCCGAGACAACAAGCCTGCATCAAGAGTACAAGGACATCTCTGGTGTGTACCACGGTCGTTCTAGGATATCACCTGTGAGCTCAACACTCCCAACAACGAGCAGAACACTTACCCCGCAGGGTCCAGCTGACAGCCCATTGGAAACACCAATGGCCACGTCAAGAACACGCAATGAGGGCCGCTTATCCCTCGTCACCGCCGTTCCACACTCTCCCTCTGTACGCGACTGTTCCACTCCCCAGGGTGGACGACGGGTCGCCATCGTCGGAGCGACGGTCACCGAACTCCCCACAGACCAACCGACAGTTCATGTTCCCATCACCACCTCCGTCGCCGACATGGTTGGGTGCACTGCCACCGTCGTCTCCAATTCCAGTCCATACCCTGCCGACCAACACCACCCTTTGCGACTCCAATCCCGTCTATCTTCACCCCATCCTCGAGTCCGCCCTGCTGATCCTGCCCCACATGATACATAGGCCCCGAAAGCCCTTGCCTGCCAACGGCAACAACCACCTCAGCGAACCCGCCACAAATCCTGGGTTAGGGTTTCTAACCATCATCTTGCTTCCAAGCGGGCGTCACGCCCCAGTCGAGCCATCAGCCGTCGCGCGCGGTATCGTTACATTGGGTGATGTCCTCCATGTGCTCAAGGGGCTCAACGCTGCATTACGGAAAGATCAGGACATCGTCAGATCTGAACGAGCCTCTGCTTACAGGGCGCATATAGTCGACCAAGAGACGCAAGGAAACGTAAGGCAAGGTCCAGTGGCCAAGGGACTATGGACGTGGGTGGTAGATGGTAAACCTGCGGCTGGCTACCTAACAATTGGCGCGGAGGACGTGCTGGGACGAGGCGCCGATATTGACCATTCGTTGGGGTGGTGACTGCAATTTCTGGCTTGGGTGAGCTATGGCTTGCTCACACATGTGGGCTGTGGTGCTGACGGTGCGTGTTTGACACTAGAAAAGCCTAAGATAGGGATCTCACTCGTGGAAAGACCGAAACTCACCTGAATCTGGATTGGCGCCATCGCCTCCAACGGCGAACAAGCTTCCACCGCACACAGCCTGAGTTGATGGCATGCGACCGGAGAATGAGAGTCTTCAGGAACTTTTGTCGTTGCAATGGACGTTGTGGTTTGAGCTATGCCTTTCCAAACCATGGTTGGTATTGTGCGTGTACTAGCTTATACAGGATGGGACGAGATTAACATTCAAGAGGAACCTGACTGGTGATGTGCACGGACCTCATCGCCGTTGATGATGGCGGGCTCCTGCGGTCTCTTTCACAGGGCCTTCAAAAGGTTCCATTGTTGAACTCGCCCATGAACGGCGAGGCCACCGTGCATGGGGATGGGGATGAGCAACGGGTGTTGTCAAGCACGAGGATGGAACTGGAATTCAGACGGAGTTCAAACCTAGAGTTTCCTGCTGATGCTCGGCAACGTGTATTCACGATCTTGATGGAATGTGCAAGTGCCAGGGGTGCTCAGAATGAATGGGAAAAATGACGCCTCCAAAATGATGGATGTTTTAGATCCCCATACTCGATGTTCTGTTCTCGGCGGTCTGCTCCGGAGCAGACAGCGCGAAATATCCTGGAAATGCACCGTGAGGACGCGGCAGAGGCAGGAGACATCCACATCGAGGGAACTTCTAGGAGAGACGAGCATAGCACCCATCCAACGAGTGCCACCAATCCCGATTACTATGTCCAAATATCTGGACACTAG
>Ga0307516_10009952_pt1 | contig 10533 bp, 12 predicted proteins | sample 19_EM_MG_FD_203310 | JGI IMG/M metagenome (GOLD analysis project Ga0307516, IMG submission 203310) | Populus trichocarpa ectomycorrhiza microbial communities from riparian zone in the Pacific Northwest, United States - 19_EM | ecosystem: Host-associated > Plants > Roots > Unclassified | place...
TGTGAGTCCCCAGGTGTGGGCACTGCAGCTCGTCGGCCCCCTATAGCTTATCTTATCCTCACGAGTCCGAGATCCACTTCCTTCGCAACAATCCCCTCCCATCTCCATGTCCATTGACCTCTGCCCCCTGGATTTATTTCCAGCCAGTAGCACTGACCTTGGAAACAATGCACACAGGTCATTGAATGCGCACCTACTTGGCCACTCCTCAAAAGAAACAAAATCGAGGGTTTAAGGACCGATGTGAGTGGAACAACAGTGGCCAATACACCTGCGAAGCCCGAGGAAGAGATCTTAAAGCTCCAAGCAGTGAAAGTTGAGCCGAATGCCTACGAACCTGGCATCAACCGCGACGACCGTGGGGAGTCGGACTCAGGCTCCTGTCAAGTCCGAGAACGCAGCGCCGGCCAGCGTCCCGATATCTGTGCAACCCGCCAACGATGTGACACCCATGGCAATTGAACCAATCCTCGACCGTACGATACCTCTGGGAATTTCACCGTATAACCTAAGGTTCTCAAAAGACCAACGCTCAACCGGCCCCTGCCTACCGCCGCCACCATTTCCTCCCCCCGAAGTACATGGAGGGATTCCCAAAAATCCTCGCGTTCGATAAACCTCCTAAACCACTGACGAGAGAGGTCCCGCAGCAATTATTGCCGCTGCTCGAAACACGATAGTGACCGCCGCCCTTCAGAAGGCTGAAGAAGTGGCGAAGGCGTTACAAGCTAAGGAGAGGTCGATGGGGGGTACGGGGGGGAAGAAATCTAGCCCGGGCAAGGATGAGAAGGAAGCGCCGAAGAAGCCGAAGGTGAGTGGTGCCGTCGTCATGAAGACCATGTACCGGAAGTGTTTGGACCATGGGCAGTTCTAGAAGTATGCTGAGGTGGGCTGTTTTTTTTGCTTCTCCACGTTCTTCTCTGCTGACAATTTGTGGCTTATCCAAAGAAGATCATTCCCAAGGGGAGCAGAGGTCCTCAAGTTATGAAGAAGGGAAACTGGACGCATTGTCGGATGAGAAACCCCGAAAGATCAAGAAGCTCGCCAACTTGAAGGTCATCCGCAGGATCAAGGAGAAGAAAAGGAAGGAGCAAAAATGTCGACCGTCTGCCTCTGATTCTGGTTCCCCCTCACGGAGAGAAATTATTGGCAACAGGGACCCAGATGCCGAAGAATTCGATGTCGAAGGAGAAGGTAGGGAGCATGATCGTGGCGGCCATCGCAAATAATAGATACAAAAAAGTTCACCCCAACCTGAGTTGAGGTTAGGGGTCCCAGGTTGAGGTAGCCGGTCGATGGAGGTGACGGGGGGTAGGGTGGGGATGAACTAGGGTGATGGCCCGAAGTATGGTCGTGAAGCGCACCACCCTCGTTTCATAGCCTTCGCCGCTGACCCCCGGGTTTGTTTTTCTTCACTCCCAATGTGGGCACTCCGTAGCCCGTCCGTGTACCCCCCCCCCCAACCGTGGGGTCTTACGCTGCTCCTCACTCAGCATGTGACGCGAGCTAGCGTCCAACACTCGGAGATGTTCGCCCCAGCCAAGTAGTCCAGCTCGTTACCGGATAAAGAGAGGGATCGGGGTCTTGCCACGGGTGACAGTGGTATCACGTTCAATGTGCCTAAGTGCAGCGGCAGTGTGTATTATATTACATTCTAGGTTAGAACATAAAACGGCGCATACGTGGCGGGTAAAAAAAACATGAGATTCCGGTGACTAGCAGGAAGGGAAGGCAAACGCGTACATTCGAGCACCCTGTTGTAAAAAATACCGGGTTAGGGCTGTTTGAGCTGATTATGTCCAAGTTAGACCATAACGGTAGACTGTGACAGATCGATTCCTAACGTGGTGCAACATATCCTTCGCGAGGTACGACGTTGAATGGATTTGATCGAATCTCGGCTAGTGTGGCATCGAGTTTGGTGTGGTTGGACACCGTATGAGGTAGACCCGATCTGAAACACCCGGGTGAGACCTTTTATTCGAGGCATATTTGAAAACTGACCCAGGAAGTTCAATCAGCGTAACACTGAGCTGGAATTGACCACGTATGCGGACACTGACATCAGGGAACAAAAAGTATGTCCCTTGACGACCGTGTAGATCTCTGAATGTTTGAGGGGACGAGACTAGACTCCCATACAGCTGACTCGTAGGATTTGGCGGTTTCGTCTGGGTCGGCGAATTGACTCCGCTTTCGGGGACTGGGATGAGGGAAAGATGGGCGATTAAGAAGGATAACTCCCCCTCTCTATGGCCAGTCGATATGTATTCTCACATGAGAGAAGAAGGCCTTACTCAGCTATCGCGTTTCCCAACGCATCGCGAATCGACAGTTGAACGATCAGGGGAGGGGCCAGCGGTAGGCGTGACAAGGATGAGGGACCACACTCGGCTGCTTTCTGTGGCTGTTGTACAATGTCTAGGTCGTAACAGAAGGGTGGTCTCAGTCGGCTGCCGTTCAGGGGAGAATGGAGAGGAGAAGGTTTAGGCTGGTGGGGCGACAGCGGGCTCGTGGTATCATGGATACGATGGGAAGATAAGCTCATTGTCTCTCATAAGGGGAGAGGACACGGCGGTTGGACAGTCGGCAAGCGACCGGTCCATCAACAGATATAAGACACTCATGAGCACGAACGCGAGGGTGGAAATGTGAGAACGAATTAGTAAAATTAGGGGAAGTACCGTATCTTGACATAAATATATGACAGGCGGTTAGACAGATTGCTTAAGGAAACTCCAAATGCCAGCGAGGCCAGACACGAACGTTGCGGCCGCTAAAGCGGGCTTCACACCGGCTAGATTGGAAATATGAGTGGGGAGATTCAGGGAAAGGAACAAAAAAAAGACACCTGTTGATTTGTAAATCGCTCCGGTGAGTGCCCCCGCGACCATGCTCCCAGCTGCATCATGCCTTCCTCGCCAGTGATCAATTGAAGAGTTGATCCCATTGTAGACTAGAGCTAAACGAGCGTAAGTGTCGGAAAACGCGAGGCGTTGGGACCAACATACCCAAGACACCAGCAGAATTACCAATGAAGGTCCCCCGCCTGGTGACAGAATTGAGAATACTGTTTATGCGCAGGCGGGAATTCGACACTGCAAGTGGACGACGAACACCCTCACGCAAACCCCAGGCACCACCGACGCCGAGCCCTAAGGAACACGAGTGAGCATGTGACAGAAGAGAGAACAATAAGATTGATGATAAGGTGGGAGTGAATGATGTAGATGGAATAAACGAAACGAGCCGGCATCGGGTTTGACAAAAAGCCAAAATGGGGTAAAAGGCAGAATGAGACGTGATATGAATGAAGAAGGAACACTGACCAGTGAGGTACATCGTACCGGTCCCATAGCACAAGTCGTCACTCCAGCCCCGTGATGGAATGGCTGTGCCAGAACCAGGAAGTTCGTTCACTTTGTCATCTTCCAGTAGGAGGTAGTCCAGACTGTCGCTTAAACCAGACATGGGGTGAAGCTTTGCAGGATCGTAAGCCCCACCGAGAAGGAGGTCTGCTGCGGTGACGGAGGCCGCGGGACCATCCGTGTGGGAGAAGGTTGCGTTCCGTAAGATGTCGGTGGTGTCCTGAGAGGCGGCCATTGTATTTTCTTATGCCCGGGGAACAATGACGAGCTCCTCGCGAGTCGGGGGAGGGCAACTTTTCGTGGCGCGGGTGAACGGGTGATCGGGATATGCCGACCAGCGATCCTCCCGAAGACCCGTCCGCTGCCGCTCTACTTATTCCAGGTGGAATTACCCAGTTTCACCTTGTGTACTCGGCTGCCAGAAAGACAATAAGGTCGGATGTTCAATACAATCCTCAAGCCATTCGTTCGGTCCGTGGTCGCGCCTCGAGGTGTCCACGTTCACCACACCGCTCGCCTCCGCCGGACTTATCCCACAAGACGTACGTGTTTTGGAACACTCTCAGTTTCCTAGCTGCTTGCCCACTCTCCATCCCAGGCTATGCCACGTCTACAACTCCGCATTCTACCGCCTCAGACCCGGCAGAGGTGCAAGCGAACCAATGTCTCGAACAGGGAACCCAAAAACTAGAGGAAGGGGACATTGAGGCTGCAAAGGCTCTGTATAAACGGAGCGTCGAAATAAAAAAGACCGCGTCTTCCCTATTCAACCTGGGGGTTACCCACTACCATCTCAGTAAGTCTGACCCACCCCATTCCTCTTCGTCTAAATCCAATTCGTCTAGAGGAGTATGATGACGCTATCGATGCCTGGAAGAAGTCCATCGCCCTGCAGTCATCCAGCCCCGACGCCCACACTAGTACGTGTTTCCCCTGTCCCTTTTGTTCTCGTTGATTAAACTGATGCCCGCAGATCTGGCAAGCGCCTATATAATTTCGCCAATCTCTCGTCCGGACCTTGCCCTTCAGCACCTACAGTAAATACGTACGTACGGCACCAACGGTGCAGATTGTACTCACCCATCCGCTCAGTATCGCGTCGTCCCTCGCACCAGAGGACCCAGAGATAGCTTTCAATCTCGCCGCGGTGTTGGAAGCATGTAAGTTCCGAAAAACGCGTTCTCTGGATCACAGTGTCACCCCTTTGACAGGTGGCCGTTTGGAGGACGCCCTAACGTACTACAAGCGGAGTAAAGAGTTTGGCGTTGAACGTGCTGCGGTGCACATACGAAATGTACGTTCACCTTTTCCGTCACGCCCCATGGTCCCATTCAAGCACATCAAACGCAGGTCAGCGCCAAGATTTTTGGCAAGAAGATGAAAGAGACGGAAGGCGCTCGGGTACCGGAGCGATGAACATTTCGAACAGGGACGCATCGTGGCCATCCTGACGGTACTGTCGATCTAGGCCCTACCACCTCCCACCCCATACAGCGGCGTTCGCGAGCGGAACTCAATCCGAATCTTGTGGGGAAACGTGATCCAGTACTGATGGATCGTGTCTGCAATCCACCTCGCTCCGCCAATACATCCGTTTAGACCTCTCCCACCTAAGCTCGAACCCATGCCCTGCAACTCTTGCCATCTCTCACAGCTGTGCCGAGGGGGCGCCCACGTGGACCTTGTTGTCACCAATGGCAGGAACGGTGGTGCTTTTCGGTGTCACCTGGAGCGATGACAAAATCTCCCATCCGGTGTTTTTTCACTTAAGTGAGAAGCAAAGCCTCGGGGGTTGTCGTGACCCGGGTGCACCAGCATTTTCTGGGAAGAGATAGTTGTCTCTAAATCTGGCTGACATGATGGCTTCGCCTACTTTTAGGCCATGATCACCTCGAACTGCTGAAACCCTTCCGGAGAACCAACTCTGCGTTGGCTCGGCCCCCAGGGAGATTCGAGCGACTAGAGGTGCCGTGGGTTAAGTGTGCTAGTTGAAGGACCTACTTCCTTACCCACGGGGCTAGTTGATCACGCCCTCCATTCGCTGGCCACGCCCGAGGATATCCACGGTTCCGGGTCATCGCCGAGTATCATTCCTGGTGTATAAAACAAGTCAGCGCAACATGTGTGAAGCTACTATTTCTGGGTACGGAGTCCCCCGACCCCGACTGTATTGGCCCGCAACCCCCAGCTCCCACCCATGGCATGTGCTCATCCGTCGGATACCATATAGCTCCGTGGCGTAGACTCCTCCAAATTGCTGAGGACTGCGGCAACCTCAGCGGCCGACCAGTGGGGTGATGGGTGGTCCGATGGGTTCAGATACATAATTCTGTCATACCCTTCACCTGGTTGGGGGTATCGAAATTGGGAACAGAAAAGACCCAAAACATGGGAGGCATGTTCGAAGTCCTTTATCGTTGGATGGCCGACACCTGTTATTGGTTGAGGACAACAATCAATGGATGTCGGCGTCGTTGCCGCTTTTGTACTTACGAGTGCGGAGTCTTTCCAAACACACCTTCGGAACACGTCAGAGCAGTGGGGACCAAGGCACAGCTACTTACCTGAACTGGCGTGTCGAAAACCAACACCCAGACAGGGACCGAGGAATCTCGGGCGATCCTTATCCAGTGTGCCCGCTGCCTACGGGTGCGTGCGTTGAGTTGTTGCTGAGTTGGAAATCAAAGGAGTGTCGTTGAAACTCACTGGGCATCGAAATTCGTGCGATCTATGCAAACCGATAGTCCGAGGTTCAGGGTCTGGCGGGCCAACGCTTCCACACTACGCCGGTCGCCGAGATCATCCTGGTTACATCGGCGGAACGAGGCGGGCAGGTGTTGCTCTAGTGCCTGCGCAAAGGTGGACTATTCGCAGGCGTAAGGAAGAAAGTAGGGTTGCGGGTTATGAACAGACCTTTCCTGCTCCTATGAGACCAACAAGGATCAGGACGATTTGAGGCATGAGCACTATCTTCCCGACTATTCTCTGATAATGAGGGGTCGTGGGAGTTTTTCACTATTTTCTGGGAAACCCCACCAGCTGCTGCGGTCCGGTACTGTGGTCGTCCCGTCCGCGGTCACCTATTAATATAACGTCTCCACTTGCCACCACCATGTCCAACAAGGACTACTACGGAGGAGGCCAGCCTCCCTACCCTCAAGCTCAAGGCCCAGGACAGTATTACCCTCCTCAGGGTTAGTCCCACCCAACGCTTACGTATCATGTGCTCTGACGTGATCAGCGCTTCAGGCCCTCCTCCGGGGCAAGGTGGGAATTATCCTCAGCAACCCCAGCAAAGTTACCAAGGGGGCCCTGGTTATCAAGGCCAACCTGGCCCGGGATATGCCCCACAACCGCAACCCCAGACCGTCTATGTGTTTGTATTCCCCGCACGATGTCAACCGTTTTCTAAAGGCATCGCAGTCAACAGCCTGGGAAGAGTTCCGGTGGAGGTGCTTGCACCGCCTGTCTGGCCGGCCTCCTTTGTTGTTGCTGCGCCGAAGGTGGGTGATGTCTTGCTTGCCCCTGTGTAATCGACTCACCACCGTTTCCATAGAACTCTGTGATATCTGCTTCTGAACGGAGGAACGACCTTTCAAACCGATGACAATGCACGATTTTGTACCCTAGCCTTGTATAAGTATCTTCCGATGCTATGTCTTTCCATCTGTCAGACGCCTGTAAATCTGTTGTACTTAACACCGAAAATTGCGGCGGCGGATCATGCACCCATTGACTGAGTCGTGCAGTCAGTGTCCTTGAAGAGGAATAAAAGGCTGTTTGTGTGCATGCCAACAGTACTCTTCAGGCTCCTTTCGACGTCTGCTTCGCTCCAAAGAAAATGGTTTGTACTTCGTTCGAAAGGCATGTAACTCATTTGCCCGCGGCGCAATCGGCGCGTGAGTTCCCGATCTTCCCTCGTTTCTCCCATCATCCCTCCGGGAATGTCTTCCGCCTCCTGGCCCCCACAATTGAAGTATCCTACCATCTACATCTCGCTCTCGTGGACCTCCCTGACACGTCACCACAGGGAATGGGTTGCGAAATGCCTTGGGCAAATGACCGACGCCAACCGGGTAGAAGCACAAGCTGAGTTGCGACAAGTCATCAGTGATGCCTTCTCTGCGCAGACTCTTTGGACGACCGACTGGCAAGTCGTTCAACTGCAAAGGTGTTGTACTCTTGTGCGACTGCTACCTCACCACTGATTTCCCTCCCCTCATATAAGTCTCACACCAAAACCGTCACCGGTTGTCACAAACCTCAAGAGGAAAAGGTGGAAGTTTTAGCGTTTCTACCCCTCGCCTCCAAACCCACCCTGGCATTCGCCTGACCTCGTCATCAGCCTAGAATCGACGAACCCAACAAAAAAGTACAAGAAGACATCGACAGGGAAACACCCAAGTGGGAAGGAGAGTTGGGATCACCAAGATCAAGCCGCACTGAGTCGCCGAGCTGAAAGGTTCAAACGCGAGCACCAGATAGAACGTCAGAAATGGGTTGGAAATGGTCAATCTTCATTCCACCACAGCAGTGTCAACGCTCACCAAGACATGTTCTCTTCCGCAACTTCCTCTGGCAATTGGGATGAGCCCGAGAATGCCGTTGTACCCTTTTTCGAAACCTTTCTGGAACGGACACTGACCTGGAACTGCAGACAATGCAACACAATATTGTCGGAACCTGTCAGGAATTGTTCAAGGACTACCTCCGACTCACGTCTGTGGGTTTTTGTCGCCCCTTCCCGTAAACGACCATACCCAACTTTGTTATAGGAGCCTGATCCAAAGAAAATCCGGCCGTACTCTGTGTTACGCGAGACGGTCGACCAATTGAAGAACCGGTGGAAACAGAAGGAGAACTATAATTGGATTTGCAGCCAATTCAAGAGCGTACGGCAGGACCTAACGGTTAGTCCGTCCCCATCGATAACGCCCGCCTCTGACCTCTGCATTCTAGGTACAGGGCATCAAGAACGAGTTCACAGTCAACGTTTACGAGATCCATGCCCGCATGGCGTTGGAGAAAGTGTGCAGATTCCGCCATTAGTGCAATTCACAACACCGACACACTATACAGGGTGACATGGTTGAATATAACCAGTGTCAAAGTATGTTAAGCAACCTATACGATCTCGGTCTTGGGGCAAAGAACAGGGATGAGTTTGCAGCATATCGCATTCTCACCTTTTTACACGGGCTCAACAGGAGTGGTGGGTCCCCTCGGCACGGCGACGTTACGGTGGACTGATCTCCAATCCCTTCCAGATCTGAATTTATTCGTAGGTCAACTAACGTCAGAACAGAAATCCAACCCATGTGTGCTCCACGCCCTCAACGTTCAACGTGCCATTTCAATGGGCAACTACCATCTCTTCTTTTCCCTGTATAACACTGTGCCCAACATGGGCGGATACATAATGGACCACTTTGTCGAGAGAGAGCGTATTCGAGCGTTACTCGTCATGACGAAATCGTGCGTCCTTCCAAATATCATGTTTCCCACCCTACCTCAACTTCTTCGCCCGCGCAGGTACATCTCGGTACCTCTGATTTTCATCGTCAAAGAACTCGCGTTCGAGAACGTTTCGGAAGCACTTGGCTTCCTTGCTTCCCACGATTGTGCCATCTTCACCGACCCCAATCACCCCGACGCCGAGAAGGTGTTTGACTGCAAATCGGCCTCTTCCCTCCTTGTTAAGTTGATGGGAGAAAAGTTTCGGAAAGTTCAGATCAAAGGGGCCATATGATTTACGGCACCTATCCACCCTTTCACAGCTTTCTCACCCCAACCCCCCTCATCCCCCCTCAAGGTATACACCCGCGGTTCGCGTTCAGGTTTGTCAGGCTCCCGTCACTCTCGTAGTTCTCTGTGGTGGGACAGTAGGAGTGACTTGACCAGTGATCGCTTACTTATCATGTCTATGCATACCATAATATATGGTGACCCCATTTGACTCAATCCCTCATTCGGGCAGGAATAAACCTCCGAACTGTAACCTCGCGCACTGAGTAGTAAGCCAGGCATTTGGGAGATCTGAGCAGATCTGGAGGCACAAGCGCAGACGAGGGGATGGTAACATAGCAGAGGATCAGTGTCTTTTTCATAAGCTCAGCAATCTCCCAAGGTCCAATCGAGTCAGGGTGACGTACCTTCATGACCTGGGAATTCACTCGGTTGATGGTACTTAACCATGGCCAAGAGAGATTCTGCGTGCTTTGAAACCATGGGCCGACGTCCGAAGGATCTTCGTATGTCGGGCATATAACGAGCGCAAACCTGCCAGCGCATCAGTGAACATCCAGGGATGGTTATGTACACTTACTTACTCGGCGTGATCAAAGACTGGGCCGCGCTTGTATAGTAGATAATCGACGCAGAACTTGACCCCGGACTTGATGGTCCACCCGAGAGATCTATAGTGGTGGTATGCCACGTAGTTCACGATGAATGGATTATCGGGTCGCGGCTGGAGGAGTGGCTCGAGGACGGAACCCCCTGGGTTCATGTGACACATCTGAAACGCAAGCCAGATCTCCTGAAGAGACATCCCCTCAGCCTGATACGGGTTAGGCATAGGGAATCATGAAAGGTACGAAAACGAACCGTGCACGGACTAAGGACCGACAAACAATCGAAACCCCATACCAAGAAAAAAGCCTCTTGAGGAGTGAGCTGGAGGTGCTCTACGTCAACAATGTCGTCCAACTCTCCGCTCCAACTCTCGTCTGGTTCGTCGTTATTTTGGGGGAGGGTCGGCTCCCTCTCCGAAGCCTCGTCAACAGGCTTCCAAGTGGCACCGGACGGGATTGTGATCGGGCTTGGGACCGTCATCCCTGCCCGAAAAGCCTTCTCAGCCTCTGCTGCGGCTGCCGCGATGGCGTTGGCTCTGTCCATCTTGAACCGTTTCCTTTGTTCTCTGCGTTTAGCTGTGATTTCCTCGGAGGTCGCTGTACAACTCGTCAGATGAAACTCTTTATCTCGTGTCAGAAGAACCAGTACCTTTCCCCGACAGCGCAGCCTCACGGGCGTTCGCTTGCCTTGAAAACCAGGACGGCTCGCTCCTTGAAAGGTTGCCTTTTCCAAAGAAACCTCTCTGCCACAGCATTGTCGAGTCCTTCGGGTTGGTTACCCACACAGATCTCGTGAGGGGATCCCAATGACC
>Ga0307516_10009953_pt1 | contig 10532 bp, 13 predicted proteins | sample 19_EM_MG_FD_203310 | JGI IMG/M metagenome (GOLD analysis project Ga0307516, IMG submission 203310) | Populus trichocarpa ectomycorrhiza microbial communities from riparian zone in the Pacific Northwest, United States - 19_EM | ecosystem: Host-associated > Plants > Roots > Unclassified | place...
ATTCGATGGCTGCCGCTGCTGCCTGTGACAGCTTGGCCGCAACTTCTTTGTCATTCCTCCCCTCCGCCCACCATCCGATGTCATCCACGAAAGACAGCCCGCTGCTGCCTGGTGCTGCTTGCTCGACAGCGTCAAATATCCCTGACAGGTATGTGACGAACAGGATCGGCGCTGCCGGAGAGCCCTGTGGGACACCGGTGTCAACTGCATTGGGGTGTCCCACCTCGCCATCTAGCACGAGTCTGACCTGCCTGTCGGTCATGAAGCTCATCGTCCACCTGATGAGGTCCGCTTCCACTCCCAGCTCTTCCATTCGCTTCCCCAGAACCGTCTTGTTGACGTTGTTGAATGCCGACTTAACGTCCATGAAGAGCGCTCCTGCTACCCGTTTCTTCTTCCATGCCTGTTGGGTGCGGTTCATTAGGATGGCAACCGCATCGACGCAGGATCTCCACTTCCGGCACCCGAACTGGCCTTGGTGCAGACCTTGCTTCCGCTCCAGGTGGTCTGAGATCAGGTGGGCTGCCGTTCTTTCTAGGAGTTTGCTGATGACATCGAGTAATGATATTACCCGATATGCTCGCACCTTCGAGTAGTCCGGCTTCCCTGGCTTGGGAATCACCACTTCTTTCGCTGTTTTCCAGATGCCTGGGTGGACGCCCAGCCGGATACATGCCCGTACCAGCTGGGTAATCCGCTGTTCGTCCCACTGCCAGAACACTTTGATGATCTCCGCCGAAATCCGGTCGTCTCCCGGTGCGGAGGTGTTCGCTGCCGTCTTCAGAAGCGATCCGACTAGTTGAGCATCGATTCGTCTGAATGCCTGGCCTTCGTCTGCTGGCATTTAACTGCCCGGAGGGCATTGTGGGAAGTGGGCTTAGAGGATAGCTTGCTCCCGCTCCCAGTGGCCTTCAGCGATGCTGCCATCCTCCCGTACTAGCGCCTGGCCAGTTTTGTCGATTCGGGGTGTCGTGTAGGCTGCCGCCGTCCACACCTTATTGCCATCCGCCTCTTGCAGGAACCGGTTCCAGCAGTCCCTGTTTGCTTTTCTTATTGCACGCCGGAATTCCCTCCTTGCCGCTTTCACCCACGAGATTCCTGCCACCCTCCACTTCCGCCTGGCTCTTCCCAAATCCTTCCGCAGCTCCTTCAATTCCTCACACCACCACGGCTTTAACCGTGAGCACCAGCGCTTCTTCCTCGCGTGCTCGTCCAGTGTTGCGGTCATCACCTCCCTGAGCGATCCTGCTGCCTCTGTCACCTGCTCCTTCGTACTCTCGTCGGACAGGATCGGGGTCCTTCCCACTCCCGCCAGATAGCTCTCCCTTGCCTTCGCCCTCCTTTCCTCCGCCTTCTTCTTTTCCTTCTCTTCACTCTCCTTTGTGGGATCCCATCTGCTAATGTCCCAGCCAGTGGTCTCCGTGCTCGTGTCCGCTCTCGGGTCGAGGGTGCCCAGCACCTCCCACGCAATGAGTTCGTGGTCTGACCCAGTCGCGTCTTCACCAAGCAGGCACCAGTTCAGTTCGATGTTTGGGGAGGACAGAGTGAGGTCAATGATGGAGAGGTTCTCCGCCCCTGGGCCCATCCTTGTGGCCTCCTCCGTGTTCCAGACAAAGAGGTCCTCTTCTTCGATGAGCCGCTCCCAGAAGGTGTGGTGTCTGCTGCGTGTTGCCCTAGGGTTCCACATCTTGCTGTGGGCATTCATATCACCAGCGATGATTACCCTCTGGTGACTGGCAATCTCGGTCCAGGCTGCGAGCTGCGCCGGCCTGTTCGCTTCAGTCCCCTTCTGCTGATCGTATGTGTTGGCAATGACGATCGCGTCCCCTCCTGGCAGGGTGACCTCCACCACCTGCACACGGTTCTTGCTCTCTCTGGCTAGGTCTTTGAGCTCCGTCACCCGGCACCTCGACGCCTTGTTGACGGCAATCCAGCACTTCGCCGCGACGCCCTCCTCCCCCTTGATAAACGTAAAGCTGTGGTGGGATCGCGTGCTATCTGTCTCCTTCGCCGTCCGGGGCTTCTGGATGAGTACCAAGTCCACTTCTCGTTTCACTGCCGATTCCAGCACCGCCTCCATGACCTGCCCGCCCCATGCCCAGTTGTGCTGCAGCGCCTTTAGCAGCATCGGTGGTCCCCCAGGGCCCCCCATCAGGTGGCTACGGGTGGGGCGCTGCCACTTGGTTCCATTCCGGTTACCTCCTCGTCTTCCGTCCAGACTGGAGCGGGCCTCTCCAGCTCGCCTCCTGGGACCCAGCTCAGTGGGGCCGATCCTCTAGCCCTAGTGGTGGCGGTTGGGCGTGTGGGCTGGGGCGGCTCAGCGTAGGCCTGGCCCTTACGCCTGCCCTGGGCAATCTCAATGGCGGTCTTCTTTGCCTGGCACCTAGCATCCTTGGCCAGGTGCCTGCCCCCGCAGTTCAGGCACTTCATCTCCATGTGGGGGCAAACCTTCCCAGTCTTGCCGTACGATGCCACCTCGCACCGGTGCTCCTCCGTCCTGTGGCTGTCTGCACAGATGGTGCAGGTAGCTGAGCCTTGCTGGCACTGGAACTTTGAGTGTCCGCATCGACCGCACATGCCACACAGGGTGTCCGCATTGTTCGGGATGTAAGGAAGAGCCCAGAACCTGTTGCCTGCCACCCACATTTCCACCAGCAGCTTTTGGGCTGCCACCTTGCCTGGCACCTTCAAGATCACTGAGGCCGCGTTCTTTGGAAGCCGGCCAGCCTGGAAGTGACGCTCGATGGTGCTTACCGCCCGCATCCACTTCATCGAGAGGGGGGCGACCACGACTCCTGGGTTTTCCGCCTCGATCTGCTCCCTGAGCTCCGCGAGCCCGTTCGGGTGCCGGTACCGGACATAGGGCACGAGGATCTTGAGCTCCGCCCACGTCTCGTTCGCAGCAACGTTGATGATAGCTCTATCGGCTTTGTGGGCCGCTTCCAGGATCTCCTTTTTGAATCGGAGGAGCATTGTCGCCGACGCCCCGAAGCGTGCTGTTGTCGACAGCCTTCCCTGCACCGTGATTCTGAATGCCTCGGTTCGGACGTGGGCCGGGGCCACCCTGCTGAGCGCGATGTTCACGTGCGCTGCGGCACTCGTTGCCACTGCCGGGTCTATCTGCGGTGCTCCGGAGGCCCACTCGAAGACAATGCCATGCTTGTCACGGGGGATGAAGTGCTTTAGCTGCTCCAGCCCGGTGGGAGCACGCTCCTCCTTGCCCTTACGGCCCACCCGTTTGGGGCCATCCTGGGGCAGGGCCGCTGCCGCCGCCGCCCGCTGTGCCCAGCTGCTCTGCTGCTGCCCCTGCTGCGGTGCCTGTGGCGATGCCGGTCTCTGGTGGTATCGTCGCTGCTGCTGCTGCCGCTCAGGCGGGGGGCGCTGTTGCTGCTGCGGGGGGGGCTGTTGCTGCTGCGGGCACTGCTGCTGCTGGCGCTGCCCCTGTAAAGGTGCCATACGTCCGCGCGCCCGCTCTTCCTCCCACTGGCTTCCCAGCGCCCGCATTCCTGCCATTTGGGCGATCCTACGCCCCGCGGCTGCCTCCTCCGTATCGTCGGCATCGCCTGTCAGGTCCTGGATTTGTCTGGCTGCGGCGCTGTCTGTCTCCCCCTCCTTCTGGCTCAGCTCCCCTGCCTCCCATCGCTTCATGGCTGCCGCCTTAGCCTCCTCCTCTCTGCCCGCCTTCTCCGCTTCCTTCATCGCCGCCTCCTCCTCCCCCCTCTTCTCCTGCTCCCTCTTCTCGGCTTCCGCTCTCTGCATTCGCTTCAGGATCGGACGAGTGGCTGCTGCTAGCTTCTCCGGCTCCCTTGCCTTGGCCGTATCGACAGCTGCCTGCCTCTTCCGTTGGCGCGCCGTGTGGCGGGCAGGGTTGCGATCTGCACCGCCTTCCCCTTACCCTTTTCCTTTCCTTGCTCTTTTTCCCTCCCCGTTGCTGCAGGCACCGGCTCTCCCGGCGCCCGCGCGTGCCTGGACTCGTAGAGACCTTCCCATTCCACCCCTTCCATAACGTCCCCTCACTCCGCCTCTCCTTCCGTGGCTGCTGTGGCCACCACCCCTTCCATGGGCTGTATCGCCCCATCTGAGGCCAGCGCCGCTGCGCCTGCGATGACCGCCGCGCCCTGGCCCTCCTGGGGTGCCCTTCCCTCGCGGGCCATCTCGCTAGCCAGGCTGTCCACTGCCTGCCTCAGCACCCGGATCTCTCTTCTCCTCGCCTCCAGCACTCGCGCCAAATCTTCCCACTGCTTCATCTCCCACTGCCCCTTCTGGGTCAGTTCCGTCTCGATGGCGTCTAAGGCGAGTAATTTCACTGCCAGCCTCTTCTCCCTCTCCTCCACATCCGCCAGCAGCCTCGCGGCCGCCCTCACCTCCCTCTCGTTTTCGTCAGCGGCCCGGGCTTCTCTTCCTTCTGTCATCTGCACTTCCAGCGCGGAAACCTTCTCTTCCATCCTCCACTCCACCCCGGTTATGGCTGCCTGGATTTGCTCCAGCGCCGAGGCTGCTGCGAAGCCAGCTGGCATCGGTCACGCCGCTGCCCAGGTGTGTGGCCTGGTGCGCCTCGGGGTGCCCACCGCCATCCTCTCGCTTCCCTTGGTCAGGGTGACTGGCACCGGCCTCAGTGCGTTTGCTGAGCCGCTCCCCCACCTGGCTGGTGTGGGTGTCGGGGTTGTCGACCTATCTGGGTCCTCCACGCCCCCCATCTCAGCCTCGCTCTGATTGGCCATCTCCTCCGCCCAATCAACTACCGCCACGTCCATTTCCTCTGCCCCCTTGCGCTCGCCCACTCTGCTCCCCTTGCTCCCCTCCATTCCCAACCCCTCTCCTCCTTCCTTGGCCAACTTCAGGGTCTGCGCCGTCCCCCCCTCCTGAGGGCTGCTGCTGGTGGCCGCTGCTGAGAGCTAGCGAGCGAGTGCTCCCCTCATGGGCGTCTTCGCGGGCAAGTCGAAAATGTTCAGCTTGCCCATGCTGAGTTGCGCACCGTGCCGGAAGAATTCCTGAATGCTCTGCTGTTGCCTGACGCCGGTGGTGGCGCACTTGAAGTTTGGCCTCCCGCAGCCCTTTTCCTCCCACTCTTCCTCCACCTCCATCTCTCCCCCACTGCTCTCGAGCTCGCTGAGCTCGCATCCACTGTCGTCCTCCATCTCCTCCCCCCTATAGTCCCTCTGTCTCCCACGAGCTCCCGTAGTAGGGAGCCCTCGCTCGGGCCGGCGCTGGCAGTCACCATCGGGGCTGCCTTGCTTGGTTGCGTCGCTCCGCCGGACATCGTGGAGTCCGTGAAGTCTTATTGGTCGCGAGATTTGGTGTGTCGGTCGGAAGTCTTGGCGGTTTCTGGCGTTGAGTTTCGTCCGGGGTGGATGGTGGGCGCCCGCCCAAGTCAGGCCCCGCCTCCACACCACCTAGTAGCCAGTAGCCCCATCATCGAGTCGTGAGCCGTCTGTGAACATGGTCAGCCCGGGACGGGTCCTCTGTGCTTCTGCTTTTGCCTCTGCTTCCTCCTCTTGCAGTAGCTCTGCCTCGACGGTTTCTGGCTCTTCCAGTAGGAGTGTGCTCTCAGTCTTTCCGCCATGTGCGAGGGCATTTGTGAGCCGCCTTCCAATTCCTGTTGAGGTTCCCACCACCTGCCGTGCCTGGTCCCCCAGGGGTAGGCTCAGCAGCCGTAGTCCAAAGCGCCGCTGTCTGTTGTCCAGCTGCGCAGTTGCTGCTCTGAGACCCGACTCCATCGAGAGGGCTCCCAGAGTGGTCGTCCGGAAGCAGCCCGTTGTTGCCCGGGCTTCCTGGTTGATCAGCCGCTGGATTTCCTCCGCCCGCCCTTGTGTGCCAGTGGCATGGTCTCCTTTCCACCACAGCTCTGCGCCGAACATGGTGGCTGACTGGACGCACGCTGTCATGACCTTCCTACAATTGGCTGGTGTGAGTCCCATTTGCCCCGTGAGCCGCTGGAGTCTTGTCAGAGCCTTTCTGCCTTCGTTCATTCGGGTGGCATGGTGTTCCTTTAGGGAGAGCTGGGCATCGAGCCAGATACCTAGCCACCTGGTCGCCTCCTTGTTGAACGGGACGCTGTTGGTGCCGACTGCCACTGTTGCCCTGGGTGCTGACCGTTTCTTGTGGAACAGCGCTGCCTCCGTCTTGCCAGAGTCGAACGCTACTCCGTTCTCCGCTGCCCATCCAATCACAGCCGCTGCCGCCACTGAGAGCTTTGCTGCCACTGCCGTACTGTCTGCGCCGTCCGCCCACCAGCCTATGTCGTCCACAAAGGACAGGCCCTGGATACCTGGTACAGCTGCCTCCACCTCATCGAAGATTCCTGACAGATAGGTGGTGAAGTGGATTGGCGCCACTGGGGACCCCTGGGGGATTCCCGTATCCACTGGATTCGCCTCGCCCATCTTGCCGTCCAGAACGAGTTTCACCTGGCGGTCTGACATGAAGCTGCTGGTCCATCGGATGAGGTCTGGCTCAATCCCCAATACCTGCATGCGCTTGCCCAAGTGCGTTTTGCTAACATTGTTGAATGCTGACTTGACATCCATGAACAGTGCACCTGCCACCTTCTTTCCTGACCACGCCTACTAAGTGCAGTTCATCAAGACTGCCACTGCATCCACACAGGATCCCCGCTTGCGGCACTCGTACTGACCCTCATGGAGGGCGCACTTGCGTTCCAGGCGGTCAGCAATCAGATGGGCTGCTGTTCGCTCCACCAGCTTGCCGATGACATCCAGAAGTGAGATCACTCTGTATGCTCTGACCTTGGTGTAATCTGGCTTCCCGGGCTTCGGAATGACTACCCCCTTTACCGTCTTCCATATCTCCGGGTTGTAGCCGGTCCTGATGCATGCTCGTACCAGTTGCGTGATCCGCTGTCGGTCCCACTGCCAGAAGACTTTCAAGATGTCTGCCGTTATCCTGTCATCGCCTGGTGCTGCTGTGTTGGCCGCCTTGGCCAGCAGGTAGCCGACTAAGTGAACATCAACCCGCTCAAATGCCCGCCCGCCCGCCATGGCTCATACGTGCCCGGTGGCCCCTTCGGGAAGTGCCCTTTGAGGATTGCTGCCTCCCTCTCCTCCTGACTCTCCGCAATGTTGCCCTCTCCGTCTACCAGTGCCTGTCCTGTCCGGTCGAGCCTGAGTGCAGTATAGTTTGCTGCTGTCCACACCTCCCTCTCCTTTGCCTCCTGGAGGAACTTGTTCCAGCATTCCTTCTTGGCCTTGCGAATGGCCCGCCGCAGGTTGCGTCGAGCATCCCGTGCGTACCCTATACCTGCCGGCCGTTTCCTGGCCCTGCCCAGCTGCTTCCGTAGCTCCGCCAGCTCTTCCGTCTACCATGGCTTTAATCTGCTGCACCACCTCTTCGCCCTGGCATGGCTATTGAGCGTTCCTACCATGGCCTCCCGTAATGCCACTGCTGCTTCCTCCACCTGCTCCGCTGAGCTGGTGTCGTTGAGTGCTGCTGTTTCCTTCCCCGATCTTAGGTAGCATTGCTGGGCAGCCACTTCCTTTTCCCTCGCAGCTTTCTGCTCTTCTTCGCTCTTTCGGACCCACTCCAGCCACTGATGTCCCACCCTGTGACCTCCTTGCTGCTGTCTCGGCTGTTTGGGGTCCCTCCAAGAATTTCCCACATAATGACCTCATGGTCCGAGCCGGTCGCTTCTTCGCTGTCGATACTCCAGTTGAGCTCGACACCAGGTGAGGAGAGCGTGAGGTCGATGATTGAGTGGTTCTCGCTGCCCACCTAGGTCGCCTCCTCGGAGTTCCACACTACCAGGGAGTGGTCGCTTATGAGGTTCTCCCAATATGGCGTATTCCGTCTCGATGTTGCCCACCCGTTCCACATCTGGCTGTGGGCAATCATGTCCCCCACGATAATCACCTGGCTGTACCTTGTGATGGCCTCCCAGTTCGCCCGCTGGGCTAGCCGCTCTCCACTTCCCCTCTGCCGCCCGCGATCATACACGTTAACAATGATGATCGAGGCACCGCTCGGAGGCTTGACCTCTAAGGCCTGCGCATAGTTTGCGCAGTTTCGGGTCAGGTCCTTCAGCTCCGTTACCTGGCACTGAGACTCCCGGTTGATTGCCACCCAGCACTTGGCCGCCTCGCCCTCCTTCCCTCTAATAAATCGGAAGCTAGGGTGCGACCTTGTGCCGTCCTTCTCTCTCTCCCTGCATGGTTCCTGGATGAGGACCAGATCTGCTCCCTTCTGCACTGCCATCTCCAACACCACCTCCAATACTTGTCCCCCCCTGGCGCAGTTACGCTGGAGCCCCACCAGCTTGGGAGCCTGTAAGCCCACCATCAGACGGCTACGGGTGGGGCGGTGCCACTTGGTTCCATTCCAGTTGCCGTTACCTCCATTACATCTTCTGTCCAGTCTGGAGAAGTCTCTGCTGGCTCACCTCCTGGGACCCAGTTCAGCCGGGCTGATCTGCCAGAGCTGCAGGTTGCTGCAGGGGGCGTCCGCTGCGCTGTTTCCATGTGGGCTGTGCCGTTTCGCCTGCCCTGGGCAATCTTGATGGCGGCCTGCTTTGCCTGGCACCTGGCGTCCTGGGCCAGGCGTCCGCCCCCACAGTTCGGGCACTTCATCTCCATGTGGGGGCAGACCTTCCCAACCTTGCTGCACGTTGCCACCTGACACCGGTGCTCCTCGGTCCTGTGGCTATCCGCACAGATAGTGCAGGTTCCTACGTATCAAGATCCTGACTTCTTCGCACTGTCTGGGGCTCGACAGGCAACGTAGTTCCTCGGCGTGCCTACACGGTAGGTCTTTCCTTTCGTTCGGCTCTCGGGCTGTGTTTGTTCAGCTCACTGGCACGCGCACGTACTTCCCTCTCTGGTTCGGTGAAGTCTGAGGATGTCCCTCGGCGTAGCCCTGTCTATGCTGGCGAGACTCTAACTCCCAGTCTTTCGTTGTCGTTGTCTACTGCCACTCGCTGGTCTTTACTGTAGTATGGTCGTTCGGTTCGGGGTTTTGGTCGCAGCGCCGGTTTCATGGGAAGGTAGAAGTAGGAGTCGTGGAGAGAGATAATAGATTGCATGGAGAAGAATCTCCAGACTAGCTACCGCGCCCTTTCTTTTATACTTTTCCCTCCCTCTGTGGAATCACAGCTTGCCCGCAAGACTGACACAGTTCCTCCATACTTCATCATGACTCAATCGCTACGCCCAAGGAAAACACATGATCGCACTCGGCCGCCACACGGCCAACACTCTACTCGCGGCAACAGGAGAAAGGACGCGCAAGCAGTAACAGTAAGGGAAAAGGAAAAATGAGGTACAACTTAATCAAGGGGAAACAATACTCGGAACGATAAAGCAGAAGGACGCGCAAGCTCAAGCAACGGGAGACAACAGACGTAGCGGACAGGAGAAAGGACGCGCAAGCAATATCAATCGGAAACGGCAAAGACGAGAAATATGCATAGGCAACATAGAACAACAAAGGAGAGAGATCTAGACCGGCCAGCGGTAGGGGAGTATCGCTGCCAGAGCGATGTGATCGGGTGAGGCGCCTAAGCGCGGAGGATGACCGTAACTGCAGCAGCCGTGATGAGGCCCAGCCACGGGGCAGCAAGGGTGACGGCGGCCCCGGCCGCGGCACTTAGGAGCCTGTCGCGCGAGGTTCGTGACAGTACGTCCCCTGTCCAGACCGAAGCTCCGGCGAGGTCATGTGGGGCTGTCAGGGTCCAGCGGCGGATGGGTGTGCAGTGGAGGCGGCCGGGCCGGCTAGCCTGCTGCTGGGCATGGAATTGTTCGTTCATTCGTTGCTGTTCGGTGATGATGGCCCCCAGGGTGTTGGCCATCTGCTGGAGTTGCTGTTGGTCCGCGTCGTGGAATTCGTTCATCCGTTGGGCGAGCGTCCGGTGTAAGACGTGGTTGCAGCGTGCGTCTCTGGTAGTAGTGTGGTGAAGCATGGTTACGATGTCATGTAGCAAAGATATCTGTTCGTCTCGGAGGGCTGCTGGGGTAGCGGCGTGAGCCTCGTCATTGGCGGCGGCCTCCTCCGGGGGTGCGGTGTTTTCTTGATCTTCTTAAGTGGTCGTGATGTCGGCCAGGGGTTCCCGCAGGGTGGCGGCACTACAGCGGAGGTGGTGGTTTTCCATGTTGACCAGGAACCGGCAGTCAAGGCAGACCCGCTTTCCCTGATGCCCCTCCGCGCATGCTTTGAGGGGGTTGAGGTGTCCTTCACGTGTTATTTCGAGTAGTTCCTCGGGGTGGGGCATCGGGCGGTCGCATGCCCGGCAGACACGACGGCAGCGCCGGCTGGTGCTTCGTTGAGGGTAGTAGTTGTCGTTCTTCATTTGGCGGTGGACCCCGCAGTAGTCATCATAGCAGGCGGTCCAGTGTAGAGAGGCGTGATCGTTGGTACGGGGTTGTCCTACGGTGGACATCGGTGGTGAGGGTGCAGTTGGTGGGGCGCCCCATCCATTGGTCGTGGTGGCGGCGATGCCCCAGTCGGTGGGGTGTTCGTTTGATTCGTGGTCGGGCTCGGTCGTGGTGGGAAACTCGGAGGTGTGGTTGTCAGCGAAGGTCCAGCCT
>Ga0307516_10009954_pt1 | contig 10530 bp, 9 predicted proteins | sample 19_EM_MG_FD_203310 | JGI IMG/M metagenome (GOLD analysis project Ga0307516, IMG submission 203310) | Populus trichocarpa ectomycorrhiza microbial communities from riparian zone in the Pacific Northwest, United States - 19_EM | ecosystem: Host-associated > Plants > Roots > Unclassified | place...
CAAGATGCCGCCATAGCACACTCGCATATGTACTCTTCATAGGATACATATGCATATGTATGCGCAGGGGAGCCTGGGGGCATCTTTGGATTGACTCAAGTACATAAAGGTCATAAACGATCCTTGAATTCAGGGGAATCCAGACCGAGGCGGTGCGCGCGTTGGGTGGAGTGGGGCACGGGAGGGGGGCGGCGTACACGTGGGGGCTCCCTGGACCTCCCCGCGCATATGTATCATATGTATCTAAGATGTAGGTACATATCCTAGAAGCAGGCTCTTGGCGCCCCCAAAAAAGAATGCATACAAAGTATGTACTCTATGTGTGTTCAACTCCAGACTATCTAGGTGGGACGTAATGGGGGTGTTTAGCGCGCTGGGGCCCAGTACATAGGGATTTCGCAACTTTGGGGTGAAACCGTGAAAGTACTATACTCTATGTAGAATCTATTCTCGATTTTAGCGGCGAAACCCTTGTATCTAGATACATACTTATGTAGCCCGTCCAGTCAGCGAACATCAAACATACTCACTGTCCGTCGTGAGCCCTCAACGTCGGGAGCAGTGGCTCGCCTTATGTGGTGGCTTAACTGGCATCCTCGCTGCGAGTGGGTACATTCTCTACCACCGGTCACAGAAACAGGACGCTCTCCCTTCCCTCCACGGGACGATGTCGCTCTGGCCTGTTACATAACCTCAACTTCTCGCTGGTGCTTGTACATATATACAGGGTACTCGGCGGTTGAACGCCTAGGATTATCTGAGGCTAGATATGGGGTGTACATATGTAGAGGCTGTGAAAAAGCAGATTCGAATGCCCTAACTAAGGCCTGCGTTAGCGGCATGAACCAACACCAATGTCCCGCTACCACCACCACTACCACCAGCACTACTTCGGCCCGGCACAACAGAGAGAAAGAGTCGAGAAGAGAGGGAACCGAGAAGGGGGGGGGGGGGGGAGCTGTGCGAACACAGTCAGGTTGAATACAGATTGCCAGCTGGTGGTGTGGTATTTCCCTGTGCGGCTCAACTGCACGCTAGCCAGCAACGGTGGCAGTCACCCTTCCGAATTAATTCTACCACCTATCTAGCGTTATTTACTGGTGCACTGACCAGTGTTCAATCTTGATCTTGTCTAGATCCAATTTTTTTACTATCTATGTTGTGTCAAGTGTTGGTGGTCTCTGGCAGGAATTCTTGTGAGCTTCTTCATCGGCCTTAGAGCGGGTGCCAACTAGAGTAGAGTATCTATTCCTAACTTAAGCAAGCCATCCCCAGACACTACCTAGTCGTCCCCAATATTTGGAGATATTCTAGGGCTGGGGATCGTGAGTTTCACCGGTTGCCACAGTGATATCTACTCCTCTAACGCCTTGCGAAATCCCTCAACTATGTAGATAGAGTAGATATTGCGGTTTAAACAAGAACAGCACCTGTACCGCATCGCAATCGCATTATCCGCTTTTGATATTAAGCGGACAGCGGGGTGGCGGTGACCTGAATGAAATTGCAGTGGATACCAAACACCACTCCATTTAAAATACTCTCCCACTCAGTATGTAACTTGGCCGTACCGACACTGGCATTGGAAAGTGAGTGGACCTCCTCCAACTACGGGAGACAGCAAGATTTTCGGAACACTTCAGGTGTGCTGCTGCTACTACAACGGTAGGCTACCAAGGGGAGTTCGGAATGCTTCCATTTCCAGCACTGCCTGGGGGCACCGTTCTCACTCAGATATAGCGGATACCAAAAAACCACTCCATTTAAAATACGCTCCCACTCTGCCCTCGTCCCTGCCACCACCCCACCTTCTCTCCCTCCGATTGATCTTTCCAGTTCCCCCGTAACCTCAATGCCAGCAACTCGGAGGTTCTGGCTACATAGTGCGTGGAATATTTCACTTTCTATGGGTGCAGGATTCTAACCTGTGAAAGCCATATTAGAGTCGGCAGGGACAGAATGTATGTGAAATAAGAATACCGGCATGTCCGACAGATTAGACGGATGAAGACGAGAAGAGTGGGACAGGGCACCACTTCCGCAAGCAACCAGCCTCGCTCTGTGCACGCCCCCATCACGTCGCCTTCATGTGTGCCGAAATCTTCGGCTATAATCCTGTATGAACCATCGGTAGAAGTTGGCAAATCCTAGGAAGCTCTGTATTCCTTTGATATTCGTTGGTTCCTTCCATTCCTTAATTGTCCGGATTTTCTCTTCGTCCATGCACAAGCCTTGTGAAGAGATCATGTATCCCAGGTATTGTGTTTCCGTGGTGTGGAATTCACATTTGGAAGCTTTCAGGGTCAATCCGGTTTCTGTGACCCGTGTTAGGATCGTTCGGACGTGTCTTCACTGGTCTTCCAAATTTTGCAAGAAGATGAGGATGTCATCCAGATATGCCATGCAGAAGATATCGAGGTATTCGCTCAGGATTTCGTTCATCCATCGCTGGAATGATGCTGGTGCGTTGGTCAAGCCGAAGTGCATGACAGGGCACTCGTACAGTCCATACTGGGTTCGAAACGCTGTTTTCCATTCGTCCCCTTCCACAATTCGTAGGTTGTGATACGCATCCTTAATATGGCGAATGACGGAGTGCCAGTTCCGGAGAGAGGAAGATCTGCGGACTTGTAGGTGTAGGAATGAGAAGGCGGGAGAAGGATGGACGGGGGAGGGTGAAGGAAGCGCAAGGACGAACGATGGTGCTCAAACGAGAGAACTATCGCCACCTAGCCACCACCGCCAATTCCGTAAGTCACAAACATTTCTTCCGCAAGCCACTAGCCTCACCTTCCGAATTCTACCAGCACATGACAGCTTTGTGTCCAGAGGCCTCCAGGCGCGGATGAACGCGGTGCCGTGGTAACGCGGTAACGCGTGAGCGAGGGGTTGGCTCTTCGGACTTGGAGCTGGCGGGATGGGGACGCGGCGTGGGAGGGAAATCGACGAGGGGAGGCGAGAGGATGATGGCGCGGCGAAATGGGCAAGAAGGAGAAGCTGTTTCTTCGCGTGTCTGTAATCATGCTTCCGCAGTTCTGGAAAAGGGGCGTGGGAGAGGAGGGAATCTGAATCAAGCCGTGGCTCTCCGTGCCGCAGCTTGCATCATTGGCAAATAAATAAATCAAGCCGACATGATGTGCGACTGAACCTAGAAGACATATCGCCGGACGCCGGCCAGCCACCCGTCGGTGGACGCGTCGTTCAGAAAGAGTTCGGTCCCTGCGGCATCGCCATTGGCTATGTATAAAATCACCGTCACGATCTGGTCGTACGATATCGGGAGTGGGGTGATCACGATGGACGGGGGGTGAACTTGAATGTGTGCACCGATCTGATAAGAGCCAATAGATAAGATAGGGGTTAGGTTCTAGCCCCACAGGGGAGGTCGAACCGGGCGCATCTCCACAAGTGCTACCAAAGCAGCCAAACTGCGCGTCTTCGGAGCTTCACCACTCTCTCCTTGCCTCCTTCTAGTTGTGCATTGTTTCACGCCCTCTGCTCAATTCGATTTCCTCGTAGACCTGAACACCAACTACCCCGCACGAGGCCGATGGGCGACGAACTGCCTGCAACCACCTGCGCCATCACACTCACCGCCCACCATCGGACCGTGATCGAAACGAACTTTGACGATGTCGGACACCTGCACCTGGGCAAAGTGCACGCGTGTCGGGGTCTGCAAGGTGTACCAGAAGGCCCTCGGCCGCCAGTTCTGCGCCCCGCACTGCATCCTGCATCGTGAGTCCATGGGGCTGGACAATCTGTGCGGCTTTTGTGACCGTGGTCTCTTAAGCCCGCCGCCAACCGCAGAGGTTCGCCATGCTCCGTGGCTGGAGCAGCAGCAGCTCCGTTTCGAACTGTCCCCGCAGCACGTTGGCCTGGGGAACTTCGCTAAGCAGCGCGTCACCCCCCACCAGCCCACTGCCTCGGCTCAACACGAGCTTCCCTCATCTGCGGTCGAACACTATCAGCGTGGTGCGCGACGGATGGAACCCGTCTATCAGAACGCAGCACAAACTGCGCAGTACCCGGCGCAGCAACCGGCTTGGGAACCCCAGGGACACAGCTCCTCCGCTGGACGATCGCCTTTGCAGGATCACCGTGACACCAACGCGCAGAGCCGCTCCGACCGGCCGGCTGTGCCGTCGCAGCAGTCGCTGGAGCGGGCGAGTCTTGCGCAAGGACAACAACTCCCGTACCGGGGAGCACACGCCGAACAACGGGGCGCCGATGCGTACGAACAACCGCCACCCCCGTTGCCCAAAAGCCTCGTCGCCGAGCGCCCACAGCGTCCACAGCGCCCGCTGAAGCCAGCACTGAGAGCGCCGGCGAGGCAGGAATTCCATCTGCCGCCGCGACCGCGACAGCAATCTCGATACGATGATCAGTCATCGCTGCTCCGCAGCCCTGCAACAAAGCCCCCGGTGACGATACAATTGGATGCCTTGCAGGCCGAAGCTCGCTCCGCACAGAGCGGGAGCCAGCTGCCCACTCCTACGAACTCAGCGCCCACGCGCGAGGGGCAAACGCGCCCAGTGGTGCGATCCGGCGGCAAAGGCCCCCGCCGCCCTCGAGAGCAACTTCCCTTCACCACCACGCCACTATCGCCCCTGAAATCGGAGGGGCCAATAGTCGGTTACGAGGAACCCCGCAACCAAAACACCCGACTATACACGCAGCAGGAAGGCCAGCAACAGCCGGCCACGGGGCCCAAACCGCTGCCGCAACAGAAGCTTCAATGCCAGTCGCAACCCGCTGCACTGGAAGAATCTGCACGGCGCGCAGATATTGTGGTCGACTCATCTTCCTCCGATCGGTCACCGCAAACAGACAAGGCGAAATGGAACCCACCGCCTACCTCCTCCATTCCAGCACAACCCACCGAAATACAGCTGTCACATCTGATAAGCAACACCGAAACATCGACCGAGCATCCTCCACATCCCACCTCATCGAGCTCATCGGATCGCAGCACCACCGCGAACTCAGCGCGTCATTCGAGAACCGCTGTCTTCCGGAAGAAGCAGCCGCAGTCACCAGAGCCGCGCAAGGGTCTCAACACGAACCGCGCCCCATCCCCGCTGGCTGACGATGATCGGAGCGCGACAGAATCGGTCGTCCTCGCACATCCAGATACTGCCATAACTTCCATTAATACCGCCTCGTCGCACGAATCAGACCTGGAGATCAACCGCCACTCGGACCCACCCTCGTCCGAGTCGCTCGCAGGCTCTGTCTTCGAAACCAATCCGACACACAGCCCGGTGCATGGCGGTGTGCTGACGGACGACTCCTTCTCCACCTCCTCCCGCTCCTCCGAACCACGCATCCTCACCAACGGGTTGCTCGAGCGACTTGAAGCGGCCGCACTCAGAATGCTTTATGACGACGAAGCTCACTTCTCGGGGGAATACCGGGCAATCGTCGAGAACCTACCCGCGCACTGCCTTGATGACGGAAAGACGAGTACGGACCTGGAGTTGGACATTTTCGGTAATCCCCGCCCTGACGCGGCTCGTACCCACGAGCCGGCGGCTGCACAGCTGGTGCGTAACGCGTACGGCAAATCGGACATTCGCTCGGACAGCAAAGACGTCCACGCGCGTATGCCGGTTGACGGGATGCACGCCAGGGTCACCGGATCCGGGGAGGGCAGCCGCACTGCGACGGAAAGAGATACCACGGGCGAAGGACACGAAGTCCCTTCTGCCAGAACAAACTTCCACCCATCACACGGCCGCACCTCCGGCTCCGCATCACCCGTTGGTGATGCGCTACCAGCCTCGGGGGATGCCTCGACACGCTCATTTTACAACGTACATACCGATAGAGTGGAGCAAATGCCGTACTGCTCGCCAAGCTGCTTCAGTAAGAACCGCAAGCACGTGTACGCCGTCTACGTCGGCAGGAAACCGGGCATATACGGAACCTTCCCGGAGATGCAGGAGCAGACGCTTGGTTTTACCCACGCGAGGATGGCCAAGTTCAGATCTGTCGATGATGCCGTGACGTTGTTCGAAAGCGAGAGGAAAAAGGGGAAACGGCCGGCACCGGTGACGCGAACGTGATTGGTAGACTGCGTCTGCATGTGGGAATGTGGGCCGTGGCAAGGGGGGTATATGGCGACTTGATGTTTTTTTTTGAAGAAGAAAAGGCACGCAATGCGTCGTTTTGGTAAAATGGTACACGATTCCCGTACCACGCTAAAATAAACGGCTGTTGCCTAAGAAAGTAGGATATGGTTGGGGACACCTTGAGCCGACGCCAATTCGACCACATTTCCACCCCCGGCTTTTCTCCTCCACCATGACATATGAATTAATAAAGAAGAGTGTCATGTGATGGAGCAACATCGAGAGTAGGTCGTGACAATCCCCGGAAAATAATAATAGAGGGCGTGGTGATTGAGAATGTGGCGGTCAAGGTGAGCAGTTTGTGTTGTAAATGACACCCCTAGTCAACACGAGAAGACGCACTAGCCATTCCTGGAGTGACGCTAATCCAGTTAAGGTATTCCGAGTGCACTTCCATGGACCAATTTTGAGATTCTCAGATTATCTACACTGGCGCACGAACTCCTGTCCTTGTCACATGAATTTGAACTCCCGCCAGCGCCCCACACCCACCGCCATTTGCACTCCTCACTCTCGTCCTTTTTTTTTTTAATGTTGGCTATTCGGACAGCTCTCGCAGAACGTAGCTGTTGCATCCGTGTATCGCCTTTGCCTGGAGCCATACATAGCACGAAAATAAAGGTGCTCTTCTCGGATCGATTCAGCGATGGTGGTATCGGTTCGCGGCGCAAAGTTTGGGCCGACGGTATGTAAGTACTTAGTCAACAACATTATTGGTCACTCGCTGCTTTGTCACTCGAAAACCGAATGTGTCCGCACCCCAACAATAAGTTTCTCGCAGTACCGCCGGAACCCTGGGGCGATGAGGCGGAGGGGCTGAGGAGCAAGAGGGAGGCGGAAGAAGAGGAACGGGAAAAAAAAGAGAGAGTGCCGTGAACGAGGGAGAGGAGTAAGAAAAGTGTGTTCCTGTTTCCGTTTCTTTTGTTGTGTCATTTCCTCGGGTCGAGAGTTCGCTTTTGTTGCGTCATTTCCTTGGGTCGACTTCTTACTTCTGGGAAAGGCCAGGCAGGGGCAGGGGGAGTTGCCGTAGGCCGCCAGCGGACTGTGAGAGGTCGTGGCGGACGGTGAACGGGATAGGATCGTGCATAACATCGCCGCGATCCGATAGGGTCGCATGCGATCAATGAATCATCATCATCATCAACAATAGGTTTCTCAGCTAGGATGGGTGCAGGGACACGTGTCACATATCTAACTATCCGCTTGGTTAGATAACTAAGAGCTGAGCTACGCCTGGAACGCCACAATTGGATGGAGCTAGAGCGAGAAAAGAATGTTGTACTGTTGCCTAACTGATAATATGTAGACTACACTTTTTTTTGGTTTTGTCGTTAGTCACGTGCGACCTATGGAGATCGTGGCAATTTCTATACACACTGTCTGGTTCCGCCCGTAGTCTTGCAAGCTCATCGTGGCCCCTCCGCCCAGGCCTGTCCCAGAAAGAAAGGTGCGGCCCGAAGAAATGACAAAGAAAATGACAAAGAAAATCATGTAGGAAAGATACAGGAAAGCGGTCTCCAGCCTCACTACTGCTCTTCCGCTGGGGCGGTGGGGGAGGGCGTGAGGAGGAGGAGTGGTCGCTCCTCGTCCTCAGCACCCCAGTGTCACGGATCTGGCGCGACCGGCTCCTGGGCGCCGCCGCCGGTGCCATCCTCGCCATTGCGGAACTATGGGTTGCCGCCTCCTACGTCCTGCACCACTAGGTACGAACACACCACCGCCACGATGCCACGCTGGCCGCTGGCATCTGGAATACCCCTGTGCTAAGGGAATAAACGAACGCCTCTCCTATGCTTCCCTTATGTTGTGATTGCGCGTCCTTTCTCCGTTGTCGTTACGTGTATCTGTTTCTGCTCGATTGCGATTGCGCGTCATTACATTCTCTTGTTTCCCTTCTGTTGCGAATCCGTGTCCTTTAGATGTTGCGCGGCCTGCGAGTGCTATCATATGTTTCTCTTGAGAAGTAGCGTGGAGTCATCCCGTCAGATTTGCGGGCAAGCTGTTATGATTCACAGAGGGAAGGAAACGGGTATAAGGGAAGGGCGCGGTAGCTAGTCTGGTTCTCCACACAATCTATTATCTCTCTCCACAGACCGATCTCTCTACATCTGTAAACTGGCGCTGCGACCACCCTCAGTAGAACCATCGATACCACACCCGAGCATGAGGAAGACAACAAGCGCAGCCGGATGACCAACGGTATCCGCGATACCACGCCGAGCGTGAGGAGACAACCAGAGCAGCGGGACGACCAGCGAACCCGGGAACCACACTACGTCGCCTGTCGAGCAGAACGGAGTAGTCGAGACAGGATCTTGACACTTGGTAATGCTTAACGGCAGGAATATCCAAACCCGTCGACCATCACAGAAATTGAACCATAAAACCCATGGGCCCTTCCAGATAGAGAGAACCGTTCCTCCAAACTAACCTTGCCCCGGAATTGGATAATCCACGACGTCTTCCACACCTCGCTCGTTGAGCCCTACCGAACTGGCAACCTACGGGTACCAGCCGACCCGTCGAAAGCCCTCCGTGGAGCCGACGACATCGAACAAAGCGAGGAGTACGACGACGACGAGGCTATGGGTAGCACCGAGAAGGGTCGTCGGGTAGTCTACCTCGTGAAATGGCTCGACTACCTCGACCGCCGAAACTGGACTTAACGAACCGCTGGACAACTTCTCGCAAGGAGATCTTGAAAAGTTGAAGGAGTTCCACCGCTGGAATCCAGCTGCACCGAGGGACCACCGTGCTGTCAAGGATTAGGGAGTCTAGCTGGGGCAGGAGATATTGTGGCAAAGTAGGAAATGGTTGAGTGGCTTCAGGGCGAAGCTTAGGAGAGGAGGGAGTAGTGTCGCACCCTAGTAGTTCGGAGAAGCCAGTTCAGCGAGAATGGAATACAATATGTAAGTGGATACATTCCGTGGCATCGGCTCCAACGGTTCTGGCAGCATCCTGCAGCGATCGGTTCCGATGGCGCCAGGCCTTGTCGAGTGAGCGCCGAAAACCGACGAGAGTATGCTGAGCCAGCAGTACCGATTTCGCCGAGAAAGGCTCAGAATGCTGTCGTCTGGAGATATGGCACCCCTTGCACATGCCCGCTCAGAGGAATGAGGAAAACACGAAGAGCGTGAGAGTCTAGACGGGAGACGAGAGTGGAGCTAGTACCTCGAGAGCCAAGTGGCTGTGAGGACTAACTCCGCGGTGGCGAAGTGGAGCCCCATGTGGCCCGTCGAAACTATGGGAACGAACAACGCGGTTCGAAGTGGCTGCATGTGAGACTGGGGTGTACGCGTGTCACCGGAGCCACGGCAAAAGCGAAAACGTAAGCTCAAGTCGGGCCTCCGCTTATTCACAACAGAATATTACAAGGGGTTCGGTTCTTCTTCTTCTTGATTTCCGTTCGGCGTCAGTGTTCGGCCTTTTGGTCGGTCTTCGGTTCGTTGCGTGGCGTTGGCGTACAAGTGCCACCCCGAGTCGTTGAGCGCGCTTCTGCGGTTTCCCATCCTCTGGCGCGACTCGGCGGCCATGTCGACACTCTTTGTCTTCCGGAATGGAGGTCCGCATAAGCACATACCAACTGAGATCGAGGTCCATACTCTTTGTCTTTGGGAATTTACTCACGTACACACCAGCCGAAGCCGAGGTAGATGTAGGCCTAGGTCCAGAACGTACTCGTCCTGGCCGGCACCGACGACAAGATACGGCAGCCACTTCGAACAGCGTCATTCCAATAGCTACTATGGGTCAGACGGGGTTCCACTTCGCCGCCGCGGAGTTAGTCATCTCAACCATTTTGGTTCCCAAGGTATTGACTGCACTCTCGTCTCCCGTCCAGACTCTCTCGCTCTTTGTGTTTTCCCCATTCGTCTGAGCGGGCGTATGCAAGGGGTGCCATACCTCCGGACGATAGCGTTCTGAGCCGTCTCGGCAAAGCCGACACTTTTGCCTGGGATGCTTCCGGCGCTGTCGGTGCCGAGGGCCACGGGAAGGATCCATCTACACATCGTATCCAATTCTTGCTGAGCTATCATCCCCTCACTACTAGGGTGTGACACTGCAGTATGGTTGGGGATACCTTAAATCAACAGAAAACGCGACATTCACGTGGGGACATCGTATGATACTGGGCAGATAATCAGAGTCCGCACCGAGAATGTTGGCCTCGGTGAAGCCGTTCTATACCAACTTCTTTATCCATGTATTCCCCATTGGCTGACTAAACATCATGTGACTGACTAAGCCAGCGAGAAATGTGAGAAATTACGGGATCGGTTGCTGCGTGCATGCAGGGATGCCAATTTCTACCCTATTCGGCAACCACTCCAGCCACAGCCACACATATCAAAAAATAAATAAAAATTACTTTGATGTTGGCGTTTGTTGTGGAAAA
>Ga0307516_10009955_pt1 | contig 10530 bp, 12 predicted proteins | sample 19_EM_MG_FD_203310 | JGI IMG/M metagenome (GOLD analysis project Ga0307516, IMG submission 203310) | Populus trichocarpa ectomycorrhiza microbial communities from riparian zone in the Pacific Northwest, United States - 19_EM | ecosystem: Host-associated > Plants > Roots > Unclassified | place...
AAATTATTTGCGATCTTGATTAAATATAGTCTTATAAATTAACAAGAACAAAGAAAATAGAAACAAAAGAAATTTTTAGGGTTTGCCGCAAATCTTTATTCTAAGAAACATAGAGTTCGGCCATTTGCTTTAAATCTGAAAACAAAAAAAAAATCTTCATTCTTAGGGTTTCTTGGAGATAAATCTTGATTTGAGATATTTTAGGTTTACTTGGTTGGGTTTTCTTGAAAATTACAAAAAACAAATGGGCAGTTTTTGTGTTAGTCTTTTTATTTATAGTTTTCACCACCATATATATAAAGAATAATTGAAAGTATTGTTATTTTGAGTTGTTTAAATCTTATTCAATTAGTTAATTTTTATAGTTTTTTTTCATGTCTTGATATCGTTCATATTTTGTATGAATTCATATTTGATATTCGTGATTTTATATTCGTAGTTTTATATTGATAGTTTTCAGTTTTTATTACTTATTGAGTCTTTGCATTATTTGATTGCGTCATTAAGATATTAATCTTTGATTTGTTGTGAACTAATTTCCTTAAAGAACTGAAATCTTGAGAATTGAGTTGTAAAAGGCGAAGGTGAGCATACTATAGTGAAAAACCAATAATATATATATATATATATATTGCTACTAATTTAATTTTAAGCTGTTGACGATGTCAACTAAGAGTGGATCATCACCATTAGAAGATATGAATATTCCTTAACATGGTTATTTGACTACGTAACAACAATTGAAGTTGATAAATATAAGGTTTTCCAAAAATATGAGTGGGATGACTAGTTCGAGAACCGAAGTAGCTAGTCTTTGAGATTGGCCATATCGTAAGGGTTTGGAAGGAAGAAAATCTGCGAGACAAGTTAATTCAACTATGGAAGAATCTATAGCTGAAAATAAAGATGATGAGGCTAAGGACTTTCTGAGTGTTTGCTACTTCAAGAGCACAATAACTAGTAGCACGAGCAATAGGTGGGGCTAATGGGCTTGTTGTAATCGCTAAACCAAGATAAGATACACAACTATACTACTGAGAATTAAGAAAGATGTTTGGGGATTGATGTTTCCATAGACAAATTTCCCACCATTCTCTGCATGGATACGAGAAATGCCTCTTACTGCACCTATAATAATTCTCATTCTAGTGTCCTAATCAAGTGGGACTCGTTCACCTCCTCTTTTTCCTGCAAAAGTTACCTATGCATTAGAGGATATATGCAACTCTCAAGTCATTAACCAACACATGATGAAAATATGATGAAATAGATTGATCAGTACTTAAAAGTGTATTTTTATCAAGGTTTTATATCATCATTTTGCACTTGAAGTATCAATAACTCCTTATCTAGAGCATGTTTTATAATAACAAGTCTGATAATATAAGATACCTTTAATTTATGATAAATGTTCATTTTAAATGCAGGCCTATCACATAAATCAAAAGATTGATTGATGAGTTTAACCACTGAAATTGTTAAGACAAAGAGAGGGCTAAGCTTAGACAAGAGATGCTGGTTGAATTCAAATTGGAACACCATTCGGTTATTGGATCATAACTAGAGCTGTAGAACTTGGATTTATGTATGGTTTATATGGATAGAAAGCTAAGATGTAAGCCTAAAACTTTCATAAAGAGTACAAGATTCAAAAGGACCGTTTTCAAGTTCAAATTGTAGCAAAAATAGAGAAGTCGGAATCTGTCCTGCAGCCCAGACACTATTTAATGTTTAGTCTATATCTCGAGTTCTAAATGTCCAAATGACCTCATTCTTGTTTTGTTGGAAAGCTGAGACCATTCCCTACAATTTTAATGTAGACTATCTATTCAAATTCTGACGTTAGTAATGACGTTTTCTGCAGACAAAAAGATAAGGATGGTTGCTAAGTCAAGAGGTGGCCACCCACTCAACAATTAGTCATTAAATCAATAGTTCCAAATTTTGGCATATAAAAGGAGGCATTTGCCATGCATTTAGGCATCTTGGTTTTCAGATCAAGATCATGTTCTTGCTCTCTCTCTTTATATTTTTATAATGCTTAAGTTTTGCTTTCATTTCCTTTATTATACTTATATAATCATGTTCTCCTCTTGGTTATCTATGTTTCTCTTATTCATAATGTTCAGCTAAGTTTATTATGTCAAGATGAAAAGGTTACACTAATGGTGTAAGAATAAGTATAGTATAAATTCAACATGGACTTTAATGTTTGATACTAACATGTTTTATATTTATTATCTTGCTCACTCTTAAGACCTTGCTTGCTAAATGGGTAATCTAGATTTGTGTTGAACAACCCTTGATACAACAAATACTTGACACTTTCATAGCCCAACTGTACGGTATAACCGACACTTGTACTATGAAAGGAACTTGATTTGTTGTTAACAAAGTTATCACCATGAATACCTAATAATATTTACAAGTATTGACATCACTCGAATAAGATAATTAATGTAATCATGTTAACAATTTATAATCCGAGTGGAACCTCCTTTGTGTGTGGTTTCCAGTCAAGTAATAAAAAAAGTTTATACTAAATTTATTTGAAATACCATTAGTGGATCCTCTAACCTTGACAATTATTTTATCTTTGTTTAAATCCTTACATCATTATCACATCTCAAAGCTCTATTCAAATCTTTTCTTTTATTTATAATTCCATATAGTTCAACTCCTTGCGGTTCGACCCCGGTCTTGCCGGATTATTTATTACTTCGACACTCCTGCACTTGGGATAAGACATCAACTCTTTGATCGTGTCAAGTTTTTGGCGTCGTTGCCGGGGAGATAAATTCCTGTATAAATTATAATATTTATTTTATTTTCTCTTTTCACTTTTCTTGTATCTAACTTTTGTTTTCTTCTTCCTTTTATTCTCTTCCTACACGTGCATGAGAGTTTGGTCACGTACATTAAATGGTAGACTTTGTAGGGTATCCTCATCATTTTCAAAAATTATGGTTGAAGAAGATAACCAGTCGCTTTATAATGAGAATAATAAGAATAATCGAGTTAGAACACTTAGAGACCACATGAATCCTACAAGAACAAGTGCACCTTCATGTATAGTTTTCCCTCCTAATGCATCTCACTTTAATTTTAAGCCAAACATTATTCAACTTTTACCTTCTTTTCATGGCTTAGATCTAGAAAATCTATACTTGCATATGAGAGAATTTGAAGAAGTTTGCAACACTTATAATGACTTAAATTATAGCATGAACACCATCAGATTAAAGCTTTTTCCTTTTTGATTAAAAGATAAAGCTAAAACATGGCTACAAAATCTTAGGTCAGGATCCATTCATGCTTGAGATGAAATGCAACAACAGTTTTTAAAGAAGTTTTTCCCTTTTTATAGAACAAACTCTTTCAAAAGACAAATCATTACATTCACTCAAAAGTCAGGAGAAATATTTTACCAATGTTGGGATAGGTATAAAGATTTGCTTAATATATGTCCTCATCATGATTTTGAAACATAGAGATTGATTTCACATTTTTATGAATGATTAACACCTAAAGATAGGCAAATGGTGGAATTGATGTGCAATAGAATTTTTGAAGATAAAGATCCTGATGAAGCAATGGAGTATCTATACTTGTTAGCTGAAAATGCTCAAAATTAAGATACTACAGATACTTATGAGGCACTGGGTAAAACTCAACCTCATACATCTAGTGGAGGTATGTACAACCTTAGGGAAGATCATGACCTCCAAGCCAAATTTGCATCTTTAGCTAGAAAAGTTGAGACACTTGAATTTAAAAAGAGTGGTCAATTAAAATCTGTTCAAGACATTATGTGCCAAATCTGTGAAACCAATGAACACTCAACCAATGACTGTCCAACTTTGCCTTCTTTCAAGGAATGACTCCATGAACAAGCCTATGCTTTAAACAGTTTTCAAAGGCCCAATCATAACCCATACTCGCAAACATACAACTCTGGTTGGAGAAATCACCCAAATTTCAGTTGGAAGAGTGATAACAATAATGCATAAAATTCACAGCCACCATTTCAAGCACACCATAATTTTCAAAATTCTCATGGATATGTACCTTCTTATGTTCCCCATTCTAGAAGAAATCTTGAGGAAACATTGCATGCATTCATTGAAAAACAAGAGACAATCAACACTCAACTCGCTCAAAGCATGATAGATTTTAAAGATACTCTTGCAAAGTTCACGTCTGCTCTTAGTTTTTAGGAGAAAGGTAAGTTTTCATCCCAACCACAGCAAAATCCCAAAAGGCAATACAATTCAAGTGCAAGTAGCTCTAGAAGCTAACACATGGATCAAGTCAAATCAGTCATTACTCTCCGTAATGGTAAGGTTATTGAAAAATCCATTCTTGAACCTTGTGAGAAAGAAGATGAGTTAGTCTCTGAAGGTAAGGAAGGGGTTGAACCTGAACATTCTAAAGAAAAGACTGATTCCCTACCAGCACTTCTATTTCCTCATGTCATGACCAAACAAAGGAAAGTCAATCACAATTCTGAAATCTTTGAAACTTTCAAACAGGTAATGATCAATATACCTTTCTTGGATGCTATTAAACAGGTACCTTTTTATGCTAAATTTTTGAAAGATCTGTGCACTGTGAAGAGAAAACTAAATGTGAAAAAGAAAGCCTTTGTAGCCAAACAAGTGTCATTCTTCAGAACAATAATGCTTTGAAATATAAAAACCTTGGTTGTCCTACAATTGCTTCCTTTATTGGAGAACATAAAATTAAAAAAGCTTTACTTGATCTTGAAGCTAGTGTGAATTTACTTCCATATTCAGTCTTTCAGAGTCTCAATCTAGGTGAATTAGATCCAACTTCTGTAACTCTCTTACTTGCTGATAGATCTATAATAGTGTCTAGAGGAATAGTTGAGGATGTGTTAGTACAAGTTGATAAATTCATTTACCGTGTAGATTTTGTTGTCTTGAATACACAACCTGTTGCAACATGTAATCCAATTCTTGTCATTTTAGGACGTCCATTTCTTGCAACTTCTAATGCATTGATTAATTGTAGGAATGGACTGATGAAGCTATCATTTGGAAACATGACATTGGAGATGAATATTTTCAACATTTACAAGCAACCTGGAGATGATAATGATTTACAGGAAGTAGATCTTATTGAAATCTTAGTTTATGGTCAATTTAAATCTACCTTCAGCAAAACTGAGTTTGATAAATCTAAAGAATTACAAATGATTTATTTTCAGAAAGAAATCAAGGACAAGAAAGGCATCGACAATGTTGTCGTGGATCATTTGTCAAAATTGACAATAGATTCGACATCTGACATCACACCAATCGATAATTACTTTCCTAATGAATCCTTACTTTCTCTTAGTCCAATGCTTTGGTTTGCTAATTTTGTTAATTTTCTTGCTTTTAGATATTTGCCAGCTCAATAGAATACCCAAGACAAAAGAAATTTTTTGAGCGAAGTGAAATTTTTTTATTGGGATGACCATTACTTATTTAAATATTGTCCTGATCAATTATTTCAAAGATGCATCCCTGGCAATAAAGTAAGTAGTGTCATTACATTTTGTTAATCTGAGGCATGTGGGGGTCATTTATCATCAAAGAAGACAACTGCAAAAATCTTACAAAGTGAATTTTACTGGCCCACCATGTTCAAGGACTCATATGCATTCTGCAAGACTTGTGAAATTGTCAAAAGTTGGGATCTATTTCAAAACGTCACATGATGCCTTTAAATCCTATTCTTGTCATTAAGATCTTTGACTGTTGGGTATAGATTTCATGGGTCCATTTCCTTCATCATTTGGTTTTTTGTACATATTAGTCGCAGTAGATTATGTTTTAAAATGGATAGAGGCAATTCCAAGTCGAAATAATGACCACAAAACAGTGATAAAGTTTATGAAAGAAAATATTTTGAGTTGATTTGGAATCCCTCGAACCATGATAAGTGATGGCGGAACACATTTCTGTAACAAGCCATTTGAATCTTTAATGAAGAAATATGGAATCACACACAAAGTTGCCACCCCTTATCACCCTCAGACAAGTAGACTGGTAGAACTTGCTAATAGGGAGATCAAACAAATCTTGGAAAAAACAGTGAACCCTAATAGGAAGGAGTGGTCTTTAAGACTTAATGATACACTTTGGGCTTATTGTACTGCTTTTAAAACATCATTAGGTATGTCACCTTATAGGTTGGTCTATGGAAAATCTTGTCACTTGCTTGTGAAACTTGAACATAAAGCTTATTGGGCTATTAAAGCTTTCAATTCAAACCTTAATGATGCTAGTCAGCTGTGAAAATTACAAATAAATGAAGTTGAGGAAATAAGAAATGATGCAAATGAAAATTCAAGAATTCATAAAGCAAGAATCAAAGAGTTTCATGACAAGAAAATACTGAGAAAAACATTCAATGTTGGTCAAAAAGTCTTGCTTTACAATTCTCGACTCCATTTATTTCCTGGAAAACTAAGATCAAGATGGAGCGGTCCTTTTATTGTGAAACATGTGTATTCATATAGGGCCTGTGATATCGAGAATCCAAAGAATGACGATGTTTTCAAGGTAAATGTACATCGTTTGAAAGTTTACTTTGATAATTTTTTAGTTGAAAATGACTCTATTAAATTAGGTGATCCTGTATATAAAGATTGATTCTTTTCTCACATTGTTTTTGTGTTTCTTTTTGGTGTAACTTTTATTTTGCTAGTCTTTCTCACCCCGGTCAAATAGAAAATAACGATACCCCGTGACTATTAAGTCGATTCTTTCGGTTTCCCATGATAGCTGATATCTGTGTATATATTTGTGCAACTCTTTGCTCTTTCTCCTTTCTTTGCATCTCTTCTCATATTCTCATTTTAAAATGGACACAACTCTTGAAAAATTGAAAAAGCATTTTCCCGCTTTGCCTTCAAATGCAATTGCAAAAATTTACCGTGCTAGGTGTGAAAGATTAAGGTTGTTAATGAATCATGGAATTCCTGAAGATATTCATTGGATGATTGAAGCAAAGGTCCGATTATCAGGTGAGTCTTCCAATTCTTTTATTTCATACATGCCTAGGACCGGTAAAAACACTTTTGCAAAGAAATGTCATGCAAAACAACTGAAAGTCTGTCATCGATGCGCCAGATGGACTTGTAATACATAATGTCGTTCTTTAGGAATGGTATCTATAAACCATGAAGATAAAATACAATTCATTAAGGATGGCCTGAGTAAGGGGTCTTTAGATAATCTTCTCTTGACTCTTGAGACGCACCCTAGTGGAGATATGCATCATGCAATTCATGATTTATCGCCACAATTCCATAAAGAACATGCTCGACATAGTCTTGGGAATCTGACTAAAAAAGACCCTGTTTGCCAATTTTTAAGAAAACTGGATGGGAAGCCTATCCCCGACCCATAAAGGGTGTTTAAGCCATTCTTGGACATAAAACCAAGGGAAGATGTGAGCCACAATCACAACTACTTGTACATACACTTGTTTTTTTTTTAAAAAAAAGAGAAAGAGTGAGACTCTATCTAGCCTACATTTAGGTGGTATGATTGCATTTTCAATTTCTCATCTATAAAATCTTCTCTTCCTTCCCTTCATTTCTACTCAACCCATACATTCAACAGATATAGAAGTGTGTAGAAATGACAGGTTCCTCAAGTCATCAAATAAGAAATATTTGTGTTTTCAGTGGATCCAGTCCTGGGAAAGAAAGGAGTTTTTAGAATCAACAAATCATCTTGGTCAGGTACTAGCTGAGAGAAAGATTCATTTAGTGTATGGGGGAGGCAGCCTTGGGTTAATGGGGCGGTGTGTCAATAGCTGTATTTTTAGGAGGCAGTCAAGTTTTGGGGGTCGTCCCCAAAGCTTTAGCAAAAGGGGATATCATTGGAAAAACAATTAGAGAGGAACTACAGGTCTCCACAATGTCTGATCGACTAAATACAATGTTTAACCATGCTGACGCCTTCATTGCCTTACTAGGTGGTCTAGGCACATTGAAAAAGATCTTTCATATTTCCTCTTGGGCCCAACTGCACATTCACCATAAACCTATAGGTTTGCTAAATGTTAATGGTTTTTATAATAATTTGTTGTCTTTTCTTGATCAAGCTGTGGAACATAAATTTCTAATATCTTCAGCACGACAAATCATAATCTCTACTGCTACTGCTGAACAATTGATTGACCAACTACAATCTTTCATCCCTGTAATTGATCCCTCTATGAATAGCATAAATTGGTCAACTATGAAAAGCCGTAAAAAGCTTAAATTGGATTTGAGCCTTCGTTTGTGAAACTTCGTGTCTTTTGGTTTTATTATTAGCATATTATTTTGTTTTGTTATTTTTTATATTTGTTTAAGTATGTTTCAAGTGATGTCTTCTATATTCTATCTTTCTGCCTTAGGACATTGAGGACAATGTCTCGTTTTAGTTGGGGGGGGAAGGTAATAGTTGACATTAAAAAAAAAAAACCTAACTTACTAACTGTTTTTGCTATTATTAAAACCATTTGACAAAACTGTTATTAGGATGATAGAGTAAGGAGGAATTTTATTGACTCTTGAGTCGCATCTTAGTAAATATTCTTATCAAGGTCTATCAGAATACTTCTTGAAATATTCAGGTTTACAAACTCTCGCATTGTTATCATTTGATTCTGCTCATATACTGATTTAACAAGTATTCTTAAACCTTCATTTTCACACACACACTTTAACATATGATTGTGGGTTGCATATTGCATAGCACACATACAGATTTGTGTATAGTTCCAAGAGGCATTAAGAATCCTAGGAAGAGCACCAGAAAGAAGCTCACTCAATAGTGTGGTCTCATTGAGTCCTCTCAGTGTGGTCTCATCGAGTCGGAGAGGAAACATCAATCAGCGCATAGGGAATCCGGTGATGGAAAGAGTGCTAAACAGCAGCTCCTAGTTAAATCGATGGATTATTATATTATTTATGTTCTTTTGTTAAAGGTAACAACTAAGAGAAAGGGATAGTATATAATTTGCAAAAAAAAACAAAAAAAAAACAAAAAAAACAAAATATTGATGATAATAAAAACATAGATAAGTTTGGTTTCGTAGCCTCCCTAACCTAAGCAATTAAGCCCGAAGGGGTGTTTTAACACCTAATACCCTAAAGTCAACTAACTTGGGAGCTATAAGCCTAGTGTTTGTTACATGGGTTAAGGAGAAAAGCTTAAGGGAATCAAACATTACACTATTTACGTATCAGTATCTGCAACCCGAGTTACTAAGCTCATGGGGGTGTCTTAACACCTAATGCCCTAAGACCAACTGGTCTGGGAGTCATTAGCCGAAAGCTCGTTACATGGGTTAAAGATGCATTGTGTTTTAAGTTATATATATAAAGAAGATAATAATCCCAACCCAAGGAAGTTAACCTTAGAAAAACATTAGAACAGAATATTGTTTTCTTCCAATAAAAGCCCCATCTTTTATGTTTTCATACATTGAGCACATAAAAAGAAGGTTTATTAATATCTTGTTTAAGAAGTATGAAGCAGATATATAAATTTAATGAGAGTTTGTTTAATTGGATAGATTAATGGAAGTTTAATGATGAATGTCTTGCTTTTGAATGTCGCAAATTGTTTTAACGCTTTGATTACTAAGGACTAGTAATAAGCTGGTTAGGGGGTGTGATTAGTACTTAAAAGTGCATTTTTAACAAGATTTTATATCATTATTTTGCACTTAAAGTATCAATAACTCCTTAACTAGAGCATGTTTTATAATAACAAGTCTGATAATATAAGATACCTTTAATTTATGGTAAATGTTCATTTTAAATGCAGGCCTATCACATAAATCAAATGATTGATTGATGAGTTTAACCACTGAAATTAAGAAGACAAAGAGAGGGCTAAGCTTAAAAAAGAGATGCTGGTTGAATTCAAATTGGAACACCATTCGATTATTGGATCATAACTGGAGCTGTAGAACTTGGATTTAGGTCTGGTTTATATGGATAGAAAGCTAAGACATAGGCTAAAAACTTTCATGAAGAGTCCAAGATTCAAAAGGACCGTTTTCAAGTTCAAATTGTAGAAACAACAGAGAAGTCGGAATCTGTCATGCAGCCCAAAAATTATTCAGTGTTCAGCCCATATCTCGAGTTCTAGAAGTCCAAATATACCGATTCTTGTTTTGTTGGAAAGTTGAGACAATTCCCCAGAACTTTCATGAAGACCATCTCTTCAAATTCTGATGTTAGCAATGATGTTTTGTTCAGATAAGAAGATAAGGATTGTCACCAAGTCAAGATGTGGTCACCCACTCAACAATTAGTCATCAAATCAATAGTTCTAATTTTGGCCTATAAAGGGAGGCATTTGCCATGCATTTAGACATCTTGGTTATTCATATCAAGATCTTGCTCTTACTCTCTTTCTTTGTATTTTGTAATGTTCAAGTTTTATTCCATGTTATATTTTCCTTAATCTCTTGTTTATGCTTTTCATTTCCTTTACTATACTTATATAATTA
>Ga0307516_10009956_pt1 | contig 10528 bp, 17 predicted proteins | sample 19_EM_MG_FD_203310 | JGI IMG/M metagenome (GOLD analysis project Ga0307516, IMG submission 203310) | Populus trichocarpa ectomycorrhiza microbial communities from riparian zone in the Pacific Northwest, United States - 19_EM | ecosystem: Host-associated > Plants > Roots > Unclassified | place...
TAACCCCCCCCCCCCTATCCGATCCGAAACTCTGCAACATGATCCCCGCCCCCCGCTGCATGCTTGCAGTTTCCGTTTTCCGGCTTCTTGCTCAGCGTGTTCTACTATCCAGAGTAACTCCAGGTATCTGTCCATCCGGACGTATGCAGAGAACGGGACACACACACACACAGATATCTACTTGACCAGTCGATCCGTTTGCACGCAGCAAAAGCAACGAGCGAGCGGAGCGGCCCCCACTGCACAGCTACGTCCCCGAGTTTGGTACTCGACGAACCGCACTTTTCCCGGAGGCGGCGAGCGTGAGTGTCCCTTGATCCTGCCACGCCCGTCTGCTCTACATACGTACGTACGTACGTACGCATGTGTGTACGAACGTACAAACCGGCACCTGGATATATACCCGGATAGGTGGTAGATAACCGGGACCGAGATGGAGAGAGAGCGTGGGGTGGGAGGGGAGGTGGGTGGGAAGAGAGGGAGGACGCCCGGAATATTTCTCGCTACCAACAACATCAATCGACAACAGCCCGTAAAACACGCACCCCTTCCCCGATCTCCGGCAGGCCGCATGCTTTTTTTCTCTCCTGCAATTCGTGCATGCAGCTGCACCCACACACAAACACACACACACACACACACACACACACACGAGTGGAGAGCAGAATTCGTCCAGGTACGTACGTAGATGATGCTGATTGATGTGCGTTACGATGTGTGTGCATAGTCCCTTTCTGGCCATGTGCAAACAATTGCTCCCAGCTGCTAGGCCGTCACTTCCTCCCTCTCTCTGTCTCTCTCCCCTCTCTCCATCCTCCATCCCTCCCCATCTCCAGCTCTGGACCCCCGGACTTGCGCTCGGCCGCCCAACTCCAAACTCCAACTCCACAGAAACTGCACGCTCCACTCGTACGACTGCAACCTCCAACCAACCTACGGATCCCCACCTTCAACTCTTCACCTCGCCTCGCCATAGTGCAACTGCTACTACAGCAGTAATAAGACGCTGGAGCAAAAAGCAAACCCCCCCACCGCCACCACCCACACGGTTGCAAACGAACGAACGCACACCGCACTCACATCTGCTGGCTATCTCATCTCGTTCAATTTGCCATCGTCCTTCCGAAGGGGAAAATATATGCAATCGGAAGGAGAAAATAAACCCCCGCCACCCCTCCCTCAAGCGGAGGGAAACGTAAGAGAGAAAAAAAAAAGGAAAAAAAAAGGAACTACCGGATGTCATTGCAAACAAAAAAAAAGCGAAAGGGTAGAAATACAGATGCCCATCACCGCCAGCACACGCGGATGGATAGCGGGACAGGGCGTGAAAACTCCTTTTTATACCGTCTTCTCTCCCCGTCTTTTTCCATCACCAAGAGACAAGAAACCATACTTCTTACATACCAACAGAACTCACAAAAAAAAAAAAAAGAACTCCGAACCGGATCCGTTGAGACCGAGATAATTCCCTCCGCCCAAGCAACCAACAAAACCGAGTATGTTGATCATCCCCCCTCCAAAAAAAAACCACCCCCCAGAAATGTGCAAGCTAAAATAAAACACTGAATGGAAATCGAAACTTACAGACAGAACATAATTCCAAAGAGAGGAAAAAGACACTCATACATCGCGCTGCCGCGGCCGGTATATCGTCAACTCGGACCAAAACAAAATGGAAAACAGAAACCAATAAAAAAAAGGAAAAAGAAAAGAAAACACCCACAGCCTTTATAAAACCTGCAAAAGAAAAAAAAACTTCCATAGGGAAAACGATATCTCGAACGCCACTCCAATCCAATCCAGTCCAATCCCCTCCCCACGCGCACAAAACACAAACAGATCACGGTATGCCAGTTGCAAGAGAAAAGAAGAAAAAAAGAAAAAAAAGAAAAACTCGATGTAACAGAATATAACAAAGGAAGAACATATAAGATCCATGAATGTGTCGTCAGTCTCTCGCTCAGCATCCCGAAAATATCTTTGCGCATCCCCAGGAAACGACGTGTTATGATGGGGAGGGTGACCTGCTTCGTCCAATTTCGGCCTTCCAACCAGGAAAATAATATAGTCCGTCGTCATCTTCCGAAGGTAGCACCCTCCCCCCCCTCCCCCAATGGGGAAAGAAGGAGGGGCCTCGAAGAACAAGGAATACGATAACACCCAGATCTCCGTGGTGACAATCCAGCGATACAGCCATCACTGCTGCGGTGATGGCTCACGCTCAGGATCGGAGATCTCTCGGGCCTTTTCCCTGCACGCTGCCGGCGAGAACCCGCTTCCAACTTTGGCAGCAATCAATCGCCACCGATCTTGCTCATACTCCGAGATTGCGGTACGCAATCGCTGCACCTGCTCGGGCCCGCAGTCGTCAGCGAACAAAACATGAACAGTCAATTCCATCACATCCGATGATCATAAAGGTATGCTTGGTCCCGACGGTGGGAAAATTCCCGAGCCCCCCAGCAGGGTGTCGCAACCCGGGAGATGGCACTCATGCGGTCCGGGGAGGGGGCGGGGGGTTGAAGAAACGGAGCCGGGTTGCTGGGAAGTCATAACGGGACTTCGCTCCAACTGCCGCATCAGGGCTACACAAGATGCGCCATGGGGATGGTCCGCGTCGGTCCAACCAACCAGGCCAGACCAACCCGCATCACCACCAATAGCACCACCTTTTGGAAGTCCAACCGGGCGCCACAAGGCGCAAGGGGTTTGGGGAATTGGGCAGTTTGCGGGAGTTGGGGAATATTCCTTACCGTTTCATCGGTCCACTGAGTTGTCTTTGCCTTCAGTTTTGTGCAGTATCGCACCTGCAGAGTTCCTGACGACCGCCCCGGAAAGAACTCTGCGATTTGCTTCCACGTCAAGGATTTATTCTCCTTCAGATCCACTAACAGCGTGTCGTCCTCGGGTGTGAACTTCAACTTGGGACCCCTGGGTCTTGGGGCGGGTGACGGCATCGCCTGCGATGAGGCGCTTGCCACAGCTGTGGAAGGGCCCGGCATGCCAATTGCCGGGCTCACGCCTCCACCTCCGCCTCCACCCAATCCGGCACCTGTCCTTGCCATTTTCGTAGGCGGTGGATGGTCGGGTATGTGGTGATGATGGTGATGGAGCTGTTGATGTTGCTGGGTGAGCTGGGCATGCTGTTGATGTTGGTGCTGCGGCTGTGGCTGGTGCGCCCGACGGTGATGCGTGTGTTGCGGCGGTGGTGGCAGATGATGGTAGTGCGATTCGACGTCTTGATCGTCATCGTCTTCTCGAAGCTCTAGCTCCAGGTCCAGCTCTTCGTGGGTGCGGGCTCGTGGTTTCGACGACGAATGGCCGTACATGTGCGAGCTGCCTCCGCCAAGATGCGCTGGCGGCCGTTGGTGGGCCATTTGCTGGACGTGAAGTAGCGGTTCGTTCAGATCGTCGAGCGAATCGAGCCCGCGCGGTTCTTCTTGCTGTTGAGCCAGAGAGTAGCTGGCGGTGTACTCCTGCTGTTGCTGCTGCTGCGGGGAGTAGTGCCGCTGGTGCTGGTGCTGGTGCTGGTGCTGTTGTTGTTGTTGTTGCTGTTGCTGATGATGGTGGTAAGTGCCACTGCCGCTGTGGGCTTCGGTCGTAGCCTGCTGGCTCTGGTTGAGGTGATGCTGCTGTGGCGGGTGGCGGGAGTAATTCAGTCCAGTAAGCTGATGGTAATATGGAGCAGCCACTGTGGTGGGATGATGTTGTGGGGGAGAACTAAGTCTCCAGCCACTTGCGGATTGCGGTTGTGGTGGTTGTAGTAGAGGATAGTGGTGGTGGTGGTGGTGGTGGTGGTGGTGGTGGTGGTAGTGGTGGGTGACTGAGGATATCTCGCCGAGTGTTGTTTGGCTTTGCTATTGTTCTCGCGGCGGAAGGGTACGTATAGCGCGGAGGGGAGGCGGGTGGGTGTATATAATGAAGGTCTTAACTCTTGTCGCAAGGGATCTGACGCACAGCGTGCACTTCGAACGGCGCAGGGAGACCGAGTGGGTATGGATGAAGGGTGGGCGCGACGTGGCTTGGAAGAGGGACGGAGGAGATCCAGGCGCTGGTGAAATTTTTCGAGAGGCAGGCACCACTGACGAAATAACGTTTTTGCAGGGAGGCGGGTATAAGACAGGCCCTATAGATAGCTCTGTGGCAGGCGGGCGGGCGGGAAACGAGGGAAGGGGATATGTGGGGGTGGGGAGGGGGGAGGAGAGGTGAGAAGGGGATGGGGGGGGGGAGGAGGGTGGTGGTGGGTTACGGAAAAAGGGTGGAAGGTGTGTTGGTGATGGAGGGCAGTCAATCCCAAATAAAAAGAAACCGGGCCGACTGCTGGGATGCGGGGGTTGATGCCTCCAGTACGTATCGATCTTACGCTTATGATGTTCTCGCCTTAATCATGTCCGTCGGTCTCGACAATCCAGGGTGAGGGATTCTTTAATTCGGCCCCCCTAACTAGCCGTTTAATCTGGGCCTCCCCCGCAGCCGCAGCTTTGTTTTTCGCTAAAGTGCGATGTTGTCAATCGCTCAGACGATCCGGAACCGAAACGCGTTTGCTGACGCTGACGCGGATAATGCGAATGCTTGACGATGCTGACACTTATGGCAGAGGTGGGACGGTGGTTGCTGGCGGCGGCGGCGCGCTGGGACGCGGTGCTTGCTGCTATGACTTGCTGGTGCGTGGGTTGTGGCTAGTTCTCGTGCGTGTGGGGTAGCGGTGAAAGAAGAAGAAGAAGTTGTCTGAGAGTCGATTGCATGACAAGATGGTGCATGATTATTGCGGCGATCTGCGAAAGGCGATACTCATTCGTTGGTCGTGCCAGGACGTCTCGAACAAAAAAAAAAGAGAGGAGGGGAAAAGCTGACCAAGAAGGTGGTGGAGATGGAGGTGGAGGCGGTGGTGGTAGTGGAGGAGGAAGAGTCGGCCGCCTTTTGGAGGATCGCCAGCGACGGATGAGATAGATAGAGCTAGGAAGGGGCTAGGAACGGCGCGTGAGTGATTGATCACGCCCCGGACTGGGCCGTGCAGCAACAATAGGCAGACTGACAGACTGCGGGCGACCACGCACGGGTGGTCTCGCACAGGTGAAAAAGGGGGGTAGGTCAAAAGTCGTATCGGACCGAAACGTGAGACTGGCCGTGGTACGGGCTGCTCGAAGCGGCCAACGAAGACGTATGAAGGATTGGCTGTTGGCCGGAAGGGAATGGAATGGAGTGGGTACGGGCAGGGCAGGGCAGGGCAGGGCAGGGCAGGGCAGGGCAGAGGCAGGACGTCTAGTGATCCGGGCCAGTCTGGAGGGAAGGATCGAGACGACAGGCAGGTCTGCCGTGGGTAGGTGCCTCCTGCTGGTGCTTCTTCATCACGTCTCCCCACGCCTCCTCCGCCTCCTCCTCCTCCTACTCTTCTTCCGGGGCGTACGACCAAAGAAAACGCATGGGACCCTTCCAGGGTGAGTGAGATCGCGGGAAATACTCAGGATAATTGGGTGAGAGGAGTAGGCATGAAAACAGGACAACGACAGCACTCACCTGCTGCGTGAAGGCCGGACCGACCACGTCCACCCACGAGCTCCACGTAAGAACGAGACAGGTATACATAGCAGACACCCAGGACTGGCCCTGGACGGGGAAGAGTGTACAAGATTATGGCAGCACGGCTATAGGCTGCGCCTCTATAGCTTCTTCCCCCCCCCCCCTCCCCCTCCCTCCCCCAGAACCGTAACCATAGGTGGATAGCTTAACACTCTTTCCAGCGAGTTGTCCGTGACGGGAAAAAACGAAGGAAAAAAAAAGAAAAAGAAAGAGATGACAGATAAGTGAACTGGCAAAACAGGCTTTACCAGAAACAGTCCGAGTAACGTACCGATTGGATATCTGGCGTCAAGCAGCAGAGTGCGCTCTCGCGTTCGAGTCCCTGTCGAGCTGGGTTCGCGCGTCTGTTAGTTGGTACGTATCAACAGGCTTCATGCAGCGTCCGAGGCCATCCCATCACCGATAGTGAAGATGGTGGCTGTGAAGACGATGCTGCTGCTGCTGACGATGACGATGGTGATGGTGGTGACGATGGTGGTGGTGGTGATGACGACGGTGGTGATGGAGGTGAGCTCCCAGCAGCAGACTGCCCGTGTGAGCACGCCTAGACTCCGTTCTCTTGCTGTTTTTTTTTTTTTAATTCTATTTTTATTTTTATTTTTCGCAGCACGCTTTGGGAAGAATCGCACGAGCTCGAAGGGACAAGTTGGTGTCCGCGCCGGGAGCAGAAGCCGAGAGAGCCCGTGGCCACCCGCGAGAGCACCTGCTTTTGGCTGTGCTGAGGTGGTGGGGAGGAGTAGGAGGTGGTGGTGGAGGTGGAGGTGGTGGGGAGGAGGAGTAGGTGGTGGTGGTGGTGGTGGTGGTGGTGGTGGTGGTGGTGGTGGTGGGGAGTGTGGGGTTGGGGTTCGGGCCGGGATGGTGGTGGTATGGGCTGGGAGAGTAGATTTGTGCATCTGGGTATCTGGCCGCTCAGGACGGAGATGGCGGGACTAGCAGCTGCAGGAGGGTGGGATTTCGAAGAGAGTGGAGGTTAATGAGAGGATCCGCGACTACCAGGGATGTTGCTGTCCGAAAGTAAGGGAGAGGCTTGAGACGCAAGGCGCTTGACACAGTTTTGACAGCTCTGCAGCCACCGACCTCAGTAGTTGCGATCGACGACGTTTGTTCTCCAGGCCGGCATCCACTTTTTCTTTGGCGGGCTCCCATTGGCCGGCGGACGGATCTAGTGATCAAGTGACCGGACGGGCAGCTGAAGCGAAGCCAACTGCAGCTCGGCGAAAAAGCAAGGGTTGTCGCTCGCAGGTGAGCTGTGCGGTGGTGGTGGTATGTAGTGGGGAGGGGAAGGAGGTGGTGGTGGTGCTGGCCATCCAGGTGGTGGTGGTGGTGGTGGGTGTGGACGCCCCGGCGGCGAGGAGTCCAGAGTGGCTTGCAGTCCTATCACCACACTAGTTATTCTGGGACTAGTGGCAGCGAGCGTACCTACATAGAGTACATGCGAGCAGCTGCGCCCCATGCAGCGGTGTCTGCTAAGTTAGTACCGATCCTCCTGGCCCGTCTGGCTGTCTGCGAAAACATCGCGGACAGCCGTGGGGGGACAGTCGTGCCGCAGACCGCGAAAGATGGCTGGCGCAACCTTATGGCCAGCGTCCGCTGCTGCCCCACTGCCACACTCCACAGCCGGTCCGTTCGTGCGGAGACTCCCCACCGCCACAGCCGGTCCGTCCGCCACAGCACTCCCCACCGCCACAGCCGGTCCGTCCGCGACAAGACTCACCAACCCCCCCCCCACCACTCCGCACGGATGGACCGCCTAGTGCTGCACTGCGCATCCTTGGAGCATCTCACCTGCGCAACAGCTGCTGCAGATGCACAGGGCCCCTCGTCTGCTCCACCACATCTGCTGAACTGCTCTCGGCGCTAGCGGGCGTTGGGCCTGGAGAGGTCCCTACAGATCCCCACGGGCCACCCGTTGCTGGGGGATCGCCGTCGTCGATGGCGCACTGCGAGCCAGCGGATGCATATCGCCAGGGCAGGAGGGCCACAGCGAGCGCCTCTCGCCTGGGCCGTCGCCCCCGTTCCAAGCTCAGCGCACTTTCCGGATGCGTTCTCGGCCGCCTGGTTCTCCCTCGCTCCCGCCGCACGCCTCGCCGCCGCCCGCCGCCGCCCGCCGCCGCCTCCTTCTCTGTCGCTCCGCCCCTGCCAACACCCTTCCTCCGGCGGGCTGCCGCGCTGGCGACTCCGCTCCGCTAGGGTAGGGCACGTACCACCCACTCTCGCCGGACTCCGTGCGCGTGTGATGCGCTGGGCTTGGTCGCGGTTGTTGCTGCGGGTGCGTTGCCGTTGGCTGTTGGCTATTGGCTATTGGCTGTTGGCTGTTGGCTGCTGGCTGCTGGCTGCTGGCTGTTGGCTGCTGGCGTTCCGCCTCCATCCCGACGCCGTGCAGTCCGCCGCTGCGCTGCGCCGCTCTTCCGCAACGACGAGTTGGGATGAACCGTGGAGAAGGGGATGTCGCGTATCTAGCCGACGAATGAGAATTCGCCGGGACGGTCGTAGGCGAGCATGTATCTCGCCCAGCGCACCAGGCTAATCCGCTTCCGGCACCAGTCCGGCACTTGGGTGCTGGCTGCTCGTGCTTGCCCGCAGTGGCTGCTCGCGAGAAGGTCTCAAACAGCCCCTCCCGCTGCCGGCAGCTGTGCGTCGGAAGCGCGGTCTCCACGGATCCGGTCTGGCTGGACGGCCGCGCAGCAGTCGGAACTGCACTTCTCGCGCCCGGACGGACCCGCCGGTGTCCACGCAGCTCGGGAACGGAAACATGCTACCAGCACCGCTGTTTCATCGTGATGGCCACCCCGGACGCAGCCCGTCGTTTCACCGTCGTCCCGGTCGTCGTCGTCGCCGTCGTGGCTGCGGCTGCCGGGCCCGCTCCTCCAATCTCCGGCCTGTAGACACAGGTGTCTGTCCATTTTCCCCCCGCACCGCCGCCAGAGTGGCGCCCCGGTACCCGGCCCGGAGAATGGGAAACGTCGACCACTGGCCGTCCCTCGGGGAACATCGCCCGCACAGACGGACAACCCAACCCAGCTCCATGCGAAACCGCCACGCACTTCCCGCGATGTGGCTGCCGCGGCCGCTCTCCAACGTGTGTGCGCCCGAGAACGTGCCTGCAGACACGGGGCGGCCCAGCGACTAGTCGCTCCGCCGTTACCAGTGGTTCCTCCGCCGCTACCAATGGTCCTCAGTCCGATCTCCGGCAGGGCCCCTCCCCAGTCCCCCCCCCCCCTCCGGCTGGGTTCGTGTGTCATGTTCCGGTGGATTCGCGCACGGAGCACTCGCAGCAGCGGCAACTTCCTCGCAGCCGGATCCGTCCGAGCAAGCCACGAGCTCGCAGACACGCAGACACGCAGACACGCAGACACGCGCACTGTGGTTGCAGCTAGGGCCCGGCCGTTTCAGCGTCGGGTTTTTGCTCTGCTGGCAAGTTCCGTCTGTCCCTGGGGCTGCACGTACAGTAACTACACACAGGTATATGATATGCACTCCGAGCACGCTTGACGAGTCTCGTGTTTCGACGCTAATCCGCACGCCGGAGAGGGTAGGTAGATACTTGCCTATGTATGTGCTCGCTCCCTTCCGCGGGAGGGGTTCGGGGGAGGGTGTCTTCAGGGTGCATGGTCTATCGACTCTTCCTGGGAACCTCCTCTCGCCTCGCCTGCGGTGGGGCAGATACACAGCTACGTCGCACGTACGTACCTCCCAGCATGGAGCTGTGTCTCTGCCGAGAACCGCCCGCAGCACGAACGCTTACAGAATCGCGAACCAGGAGATGCGCGGGCCCAGCGACAGTTCCTTGCTCCCCCGGCTAAATATGCGCCCGCCCCATACAAAATCCACGGTCCGGCGAGAGGATATGTATGTGCTGCTTGGACATCTACCAGTAGCCGGTAGGTGCGCTTGCCGGTACCGAAATCGGCGGCAAAGGTCGACAGATCCTGTGCCCAGCGGCGGAGCCGGCGCGGAAGCCCACGCACGTCCTAGCCCCCGGGGAGGGGGGAGGGGGGCGCGACGTTGCGCCGTCGACGAACGAATGCAGTGTGCGTCCGTTCGCCGGGCCCACCGAGATCGATAGGCGCCAACAAACTCCTCACCACCATCTACTCTCCGCTCCAACTCCAGCCCGCTGGGGGGACAGCGTTCGCTCGTGCGCACAGCTTATCTACCGGCCGTGGTTGGCCGTGCTGGCCGACGGGCTTCGCGAAATCGATACGTACAGTTAGTTATCGCTGGAAAAGATCACCGATCCGAAGCGAAGGGCTGCGGAAAACTCGACACGGCAAGCCCTGGATCCGGCTCTCCCACCGGCACCACATAGTCCGAATGGCTGCATGCGGACTCAAATCGACGGATCACGGCCGTCGAGCACACCGCCCCCTCCCTCCCTGCACGAGAAAGCCGAGCGTGACAGGCTGACCGCTGGAACATCGGCCTTGGCTGTGGGGCGCCATTGCCCGCGATGGCTGCGGGGAAAACCGGATAGAGCGAGCGAACCAGAAGGCGTGTCCGGGGACGGGAGAGGGGCAGAGCGGGTGCTGGCTCCATCGCCAACGGACCGGCGTAGGACGCGGCCGAAACGCCAGGACCAGGATCGCGCGCCGAGCTATGTGTACCTACGTAGACGGGGGCAGCTGCGGCGCACTCCCGCTGGCCATCCGTGCCCCACGCAAAAAGCCAGACATCTGCTCGCCGCGGACCACGTGTTTGAGCGTTGCACTCTGGCCACATCACCACTCCACGTCCGGACTGCCGAACAGGCGGCGAGGTGGCAGCGAGCGAGAGGTCCGCGGCGTCTGCGTGACGGAGCGGGACGCTTTATTTTTTTTCCCCTTCTGCTCGCTTTGCCGGCGCAGCCGTGGGACATGCCAACCACAGCGCCGCTCGCGCGCCCCGTCCACGAGTGCGACAGCGGCGCCTCCAGCGAGCGAGAGCGACGCATCTGCACGCTCCGGGGGGG
>Ga0307516_10009957_pt1 | contig 10525 bp, 8 predicted proteins | sample 19_EM_MG_FD_203310 | JGI IMG/M metagenome (GOLD analysis project Ga0307516, IMG submission 203310) | Populus trichocarpa ectomycorrhiza microbial communities from riparian zone in the Pacific Northwest, United States - 19_EM | ecosystem: Host-associated > Plants > Roots > Unclassified | place...
CCTCGCGGTACCAGCGCCGGGCGTTGTCGGCGTACGGCTCGTAGAAGTCCGCGTTGGCGCCCAGCGTCCCGAGGAACGACGCCTTGTAGTCGGGGCTGCGGCCCAGCCAGCCGTAGCTCAGCCTGGCCCATCCGGCGATGGCCCGCTGGTCGGCGATCAGGTCCTCGGCGCTGTGCGGGGTGGTGAAGAAGCTGTGGGTGAAGCCGTCGCTGCCGGTGTCGGTGGGCGCGGTCAGGACGCCCCGGTTGGCGGGGTCGTGCAGGGCGTCGTAGAGACGGGCCGTCATCCGCACGACGTTGCGGAACGCGGGATGGGTGGTGACGTCCTTGACGCGATCCCCGTAGAGGTAGATCTCGCGGTCGTCACGCAGACTCTCGACGTACTCCTCGCCAGTCATCGGCCGTGATCGCCGCCGGCCGGGCTCCTGGGCCTTGTCCTGCACCGTTGCTCCTCGCCGCCGGGGATGGACGAGTCCTCATCGTGGCACCCCGCGCAGCCGCTGCCGCACTCCCAGATTGCGCGGCCCGCGGCAGCGCAACCCAGGAGATGCGGCGCCGTGAGCCCGGATGTCACGGTCAAGACCCGCCCACCCCTGAGGAGGAAGTGTGCTCACCGCCACCGCCCCCACCCGGTCCCAGATCGTCGAGAAGGTGACCGGGGCGATACCCCGGATCTCCGCCAACACCGGCTGGTCGGAACAGAACCGGCGCATGCACGACGACACGCTGGCGGCCCTGGCCGAGGCCGGTGTCTTCCGGCTGCGCACGCCGCGGCGTTTCGGCGGCTACGAGGCCGACACGCGCACCCTGGTGGACGTCGCCGCGGCCATCGCCCGGGCCGACGGCTCGGCGGCCTGGACCGCGTCGGTGTACTGGATCCCGGCCTGGATGGCCGGTCTGTTCCCGGACGCGGTGCAGGACGAGGTCTTCGCCACGCCCGACGCGCGCATCTGCGGCACCCTCAGCCCGTCCGCCATGGCCGCCCCGGCGGACGGCGGCATCGTCGTCAACGGCCGGTGGGGTTTCATCACCGGCGCCTGGGACAGCCAATGGCAGGAGATCATCGCGATCCAGGCCGGCCCGGGCAGCGAGCCGTTCCCGGTGATGGCCCTGGTGCCGACCGCCGACCTGACGCTGGTCGACGACTGGCACACGGCCGGACTGCAGGGCACCGGAAGCGTCAGCACCGTCGCCGAGGACCTGTTCGTACCGGCCGAGCGGGTGCTGCCGCTGGGCGCGGTCCTGCAGGGCGAGTCGGCGTCGCAGTCGGGCGCCGCCTCGCCGATGTACCGCGCGCCGCTGCTGCCGGTGGCTTCCGCGTCCTCGGTCGGCACCATGGTCGGCCTGGCCCGGGCGGCGCTGGAGACGTTCCTCGAGCGGCTGCCCGGCCGCAAGATCACCTACACCGCCTATGCCACTCAGGCCGAAGCGCCGCTCACCCACCTGCAGGTCGCCGACGCCGCGATGAAGATCGACGAGGCCGAGTTCCACGCGTACCGGCTGGCCGACCTGGTCGACGGCAGGTGCGCCCAGGGCGAGCCGTTCACGCTGGCCGACCGGGTGCGTGCCCGCGCCGACATGGGCGCGACCGGCCGCCTCGCCCGGGAGGCGGTGCAGATCCTGCAGCGGGCCAGCGGCGGCTCCTCGATCTACCGGGACGTGCCGATGCAACGGATCCTGCGCGACATCCAGACCGTGACCCTGCACGCGCTGATGAACCCGGACACGAACGCCGAGTTGTACGGGCGGCTGCTGTGCGGTCTCGAGCCGAACACCCTCTACGTCTGAAAGGGACCCGCCATGACCACAAGTGCTGAGCACGCCACCGATCAGGCCGCCGCGGCCGCCGTACCGAAGCGGATCGTCGCGGCCTGGACCGACCTCGACGCCGACGCCTTCGCCGAGGTTTTCACCCCGGACGCGACCATGGTCATGCCGGGGCTCTACCGCAAGGGCCGCGAGGCCATCCGCACCTTCATGAGCGCGGCCTTCGCCGGGCCGTACAAGGGCACGCAGGTTGTCGGCGAGCCGATCGACGTGCGCTTCCTGAGCCCGGACACCGCCGTGCTCGTCACCGTCGGCGGGGTCCGCCCGGTCGAGGCGACGGAGGTGGCCGACGAGGCCCGCGTCCGGGCCACCTGGGTCCTGGTGAACGGCACGGACGGCTGGCAGCTGGCCGCGTACCACAACGGGCCGTCCGGCGATGTCTGAGGTCGCGCTCGTCCTCGGTGGCAGCATCGCCGGTCTGCTTGCCGCCCGCGTCCTCTCGGAGGCCTACGACGAGGTCGTCATCGCCGACCGCGACAAGGTGCTGGGGGTGACCACACCCCGGCGCGGCGTCCCCCAGGGACACCACGTGCACGGCCTGCTGGCGCGCGGCCAGCAGGTGTTGGACGAGTTGTTCCCCGGGTTCACCGGGGATGCCCTGGCCGCCGGCGTTCCCACCGGCGACCTGGGCGAGCTGCGGTGGTACTTCAACGGGCGGCTGCTGCAACCGGCCGCCACCGGACTCATGTGCCTGTCGGCGGCCCGGCCGGTGCTGGAGGCCCTGGTCCGCGAGCGGGTCGCGGCGCTGCCGAACGTCCGGTTCCTCGAGGAGCATGACATCGTGGCACCGGTGTTCAGTGCCGACGACACCCGGGTGAACGGCGCGCTGCTGCGCCCCCGGACGACGGGCGGCGCCGAGTTGGTCGTCACGGCCGACCTCGTGATCGACGCCACCGGCCGCGGCTCGCGGAGCCCGGTCTGGCTCGGGGAACACGGCTATCAGCGGCCGGACGAGGACCGCATCAGGATCGACCTCAGCTACACCAGCCGGCACTACCGGCTCGCCGACGAGTCGATCCTGGACGGTCAGCTGTCCATCAACCCGGTCTCATCACCGTCGCATCCGCGCGGCGCGTTCTTCTCCAGGATCGAGAACGGGCGTTGCGCGCTGTCGCTCACCGGTGTGCTCGGCGATGCCGCGCCGACCGACCCGGCCGGCTACGAGATGTGGATCAAATCGTTGCCGGTACCCGATATCCATGAGGTGCTGCAGGGCGCCGAGGCCCTGACCGATCCCGTGCAGTTCCGCTACCCGAACAGCGTGCGCCGCCGGTACGAGCGGCTGCGGCGGTTCCCGCAGCGGTACCTGGTCATCGGCGACGCGGCGTGCAGCTTCAACCCGGTGTACGGCCAGGGCATGACCGTGGCGGCGCTGGAGGCGCTGACGCTGCGCGACCACCTGCGCCGCGGAACACCGGACCCGACGAGCTTCCACCGGGACACCGCCGCCGTGGTGGACACCCCGTGGGACGTGTCGGCTGGCGGTGACCTCAGCTACCCGCAGGTCCCCGGACGCCGGACGGCGAAGGTGAAGATGATGAACGCGTACCTGGCGAAGCTGCAGGCGGCCGCCACCCGGGACGCGCGGGTGACGCGTACGTTCATGCGGGTTTTCGGTCTGGTCGATCCGCCGCAGGATCTGATGCGCCCGGCCATGGTCGCGCGGGTGCTGCGAGGTGCGCGGCAGGCCGGCTGACCCGATCACCGAAAGAAGGCGCTTCCCCGGCCCGGGGAAGCGCCTTCTCGCTGTGCCGGGCCGGTCAGAGCCTGACCGGGAGGGACCGGTGGCCGTTCATGATGAAGGTCGGCAGCGGCACCAGTTCCTCGGGCTCCACCGCCAGCCGCAGATCCGGGAACCGGCCGAACAGTCCACTGAGACCGATCCTCGCGACCAGCCGGGCCACGCCCGCGCCGAGGCAGTAGTGCGGGCCGTGACCGAACGAGAGGTGCTCCTTGTCCGCCCGAGTCACGTCGAACCGCTCGGGTTCGGTGGCGTGCAACGCCGGGTCGCGCCCGACGGCGCTGTAGTTGATCAGAATCGGCTCGCCCTGCGGGATCGTGACCCCGTCCAGCTCGATGTCCTCCACGGCGTACCGCAGCGGCAGATGCGCCAGCGGCGACTGCACCCGCAGCGTCTCGTCGATGACATCGTCCCAGCTCGCCGCGCCGGACTGGACGAGCTTGAGCTGCTCCGGATCGCTGAGCAGCGCGGAGATGGCGTTGTCGAAGAAGTTGATGGTGGTCTCGGAGCCCGCGCCCAGGATGGCGAAGATGGTGTCCGCCAGTTCCCCCTCGGTGAGCCGCGAGCCGTCCTCGTCCCGGGCCGCGATCAGGTCGCTGGTGATGTCCTCACCCGGGCTCTGCCGCTTCTCGGCGATGAGCCGCTCCATCGCGCTGCGCCAGCCGGCCAGCACCGCCTGGGCCTGCTCCGGGCTGACGGTGGTGTCGACCATCATGTCGATGACCTTCGCGGTCTGCGCGCGGGCCTCCTCGGACATGCCGATCAGATCGGCGACCAGCCGGGCCGGCAACGGGTACGCGAACCGCTCGCGCAGGTCCACCACCTCGCCGGGCCCGACGGCGGCCAGCGCGTCCAGCAACTCCCGGGTGAGTTCCTCGATACGTGGGCGGATGGCTTCGGTACGCCGGGGGGTGAACGCCTTGCCGACCAGCCGCCGCAGCCGGACGTGGTTACGGCCGTACGCGGTCACCATGTTGTCCATCGCCACCCAGCTGATCATCTCCCAGTCCGGTGGGATCCGGCCGTCGATGAAGGCCGGCCAGTGATTCCGGGCGCTCTTGGTGACCCGGTGATCGGTCAGCAACCGGCGGATGACGTCGTGCCGGTTCACCGACCAGGCGACGACACCACCCGGCAGTTCCACCGGTACCGCCGCACCCTGCGCGCGCAGCCGGTCGGCCTCGCCGTGCAGATCGGTGCCGGCGGTGTCGAGTTTGACGGGACAGCGTTCCTCCATGGATCTCTCCTGTCGTTCGGGTCCGGGAGCTCAGATCCCGAATCTGGCCCGGGTCAGCTCTTGGTTGGCCATCGAGGCCAGGACGATCGCGACACCGCCGTGCGAGTGCAGCATGGACATGTCACGCCAGATCCGTTCCATCCGCTCGCCGTCGCGCACCGCGCTGGAACCCGCGGTCGGGAACAGGTGTCCCTCGACCGCCTGCCAGGACAGCCGGATGGCCTCCCGGCTGATGGTGGCGATCCGCCACTCCGACTCGCGGGTGACCGCGGCCGGGCCTTCGGCGGCGACCGCGCTCCACTGGGCGACCGCACCCCGCAGGGCGGCTTCCGCGGCGGCGATCCGTCCGGCGGCCTCGCCGTAGGTCGCCTGGTAGTAGGGGTCCTCGCTGCGCGCGACGATCGGCGGGTAGATCGTGGTGCGCGAGCGCATCAGGTCCTCGTACGCGTCCAGTGCGCCCTGCGCCATACCGACCGCGAGCGCACCGAGCTCGAGCAGGGTGAAGCTCAACGGTCCGCCGCCGTACTCGGGATTGCCGTGCAGCGCGCGGCCGGGCGTTCCCCCGGTCACGCTGGTCTGGCTCAGGTGCACGCCGTCCAGCGCCCGCCAGGCCGGCACGTGCACGGCGTCGAGCAGGACGCTGTGCGAGCCGCTGCCGCGCAGGCCGAGCTGGCCACCCCAGTCGTCGAGCCGGGTCCAGTCGCCGCGGGGAATCACGAACAGCAGCGGCCGAGGCGGTCCGCCGTCGTCGCCGGCGACCAGCGTGTGCCCGAGGAAGTGGGTGGCGTACGGCACGCCGGAGCAGTACCGCCAGGTGCCACTGACGATCCATCCGCCGTCGTCCGCGGGTTCTGCGTGGCCGGCCGGCCCGACCACCGCCGGGCAGATGAAGTCACCGCCCGCGAACACCTCGTCCTGCGCGCGCTCGCCGAACAGGGTGGCGACGACAAGGGCGTGGGCGGCCCCGAACAGATACATCCAGCCGGTCGACGGACATCCCCGGGCGAGCGCGGTGCTGACCCGCAGGAAGGTGCCGGCGTCGAACTCGTATCCGCCGTACCGGCGCGGCACCAGCAGCCGGTACAGGCCGGCGGCGCGAAACGCCTCGTGGGTGTCGGCGGCGTAGTAGGTGCGTTTCTCGGTCTCGGCCTGGCGGCTCACCAGATCGCTTGCGAGCGCGGTGGCGCGGGCGATCACGTCGTCCGGGGTCAGGCCGGGCTCGGGCGGGGCGTTCGTCCCGGCCGCGGCGGTCATGCCGCCGCTCCGGACGCGGCCGGCGACAGCGGCCCGTCGGGGTCGGCCACCGCGGCGGTGAGCACAACGGCGAACTCCGCGGCCGTCCGTACCCAGGTCTCGCGGTCGAAGACGTTCGGGTTGAACTTGATGCCGGCCGCCAGCTCGCCGGAGGGCAGCACGTCGATCGCCCACAGTGCCCCGTCGGGAATCTGGGAGCTGACGTCCTGGGACCGGACCCGGCGCCGGATCTCCGTGTAGACCAGGTCGCCGACCTTGTCGCCGGTGAACGATGCCGGGGACTGCAGCAGCTCGAAGGCGGCCACCGCGAGGCCCGGGTCCGCGAACGTGGCGACCAGGTCCGGCGCCTCGGCGAGGATCTGGGTGAACGGGATGTCGTACCGGTAGGCCTCGATGCAGGTGGTCCGCGCGCGGACCACCACGTCGCGGAAGGTGTCGCAGCCGGCCAGGTCGACCCGCAGCGGCACGAAGTTGTAGAACGGGCCGACCACCCGGGTGAACCGGTCCTGGTAACGGCCGGCGGTGAAGGTCGGCACCACGATGTCGGTACGCCCGGTCGTCCGCCGCAGCAGCAGGCAGTACGCCGCCAGCAGCACCATGAACGGCGAGCAGTGCGCCGAGCGGGCCAGCGCGGTGGTGCGCCCGGTGAGGTCGCGGTCGAGCAGAAACCGGTGCACCGCGTACGTGTTGACCTGCCCGGGCGGCTGGATCCGGTCCACCGGCACCCCCAGGATGCGGGCGCCGTCCAGGTGGGTACGCCAGTACGCGGCGGCCGGGGCGGTGGTCTCCGCCGCCTCCGGGGCGCGCTGCCACTCGGCATAGTCGCGGTACTGGCCGCCGTCCCAGGCCGCCGGGGACATGCCGTCGCGCCGCGCGGCATAGCACTCGGCCAGATCCTGCGCGATCAGCCCGATCGACCACGGGTCCGTGGCGACGTGATGCGCGGCCAGCACCAGGACCGCGTCGTCGCCGTCGAAGCGGCCGAGGACCGCGCCCAGGTGCGGGATCCGGGCGGCCGGGAACGGCTCGGCGTCCACAGTGTTCAGCAGCGCCTCGGCGGTGTCGTCGCGGTCACCGTCCGGGTCGAGGGCGAGCTCGCGCAGGCCGGCCGGCGACGCGGGGTGGATCTTCTGATAGCGGATGTCGCCGTCGACCTCCAGCGAGGTCCGCAGGATCTCGTGCCGGACGACGACGTCGGCGAGCGCGGCGCTCAGTGTGGCGGTGTCCACGGTCCCGCGCACCCGCCAGCCGTAGACCAGGGTGTGCCGGTCGCCGAAGGCGCCCTGCTGTTCGCCCTTGTCGAACGCGTAGAGGAACTCCTGGTTCAACGACTGCGGTGGTGACTTCTCTGCTGCGCTCATCGGCGGCCTTTCGGGTCATCGTGGTTTCGGGCAGGTCAGCCCCGGACGATCGTGGCCGTCTCGACCAGCGCGTCGAGCTCGCCGACCGTGGGTGCGTTGAAGATGTCGCCGACCGCCAGATCCGCGCCGATCTCCGCCCGTACGCGGCCGACCAGCCGGATCGCGAGCAGCGACTGGCCGTCCAGGTCGAAGAAGCTGTCGGACAGGCCGACCCGGTCCACCCCGAGCACCTCGGCGAAGATGCGGCAGAGCCGGCGCTGGCGATCGGTCACCGGGGGTAGGTAGGCGTCCGCCGCGGCGGGGGCCGGCTCCGGCAGCGCGGCCCGGTCCACCTTGCCGTTCGGGGTGAGCGGCAGGGCGTCGATGACCACGAACGCCGACGGCACCAGGTAGCCGGGCAGCGCCTGCCCGGCGTGCGCGGCGAGTTCCGGGACGCCCACCCCGTCCGCGCCCGGTACCACGTAGGCGATCAGGCGCCGGTCGGCGGCGTCATCGCGGGTGGCCACGACGACCACGTGGGCCACCCCGGGCAGACCGGACAGGACGGCCTCGACCTCGCCCGGTTCCACCCGGAAGCCGCGGATCTTGACCAGGTCGCCGGACCGGCCGGCGAAGTCCATCCGGCCGCCGGGGCCCAGGCGCACCAGGTCGCCGGTGCGGAACAGGCGCCGACCGGCGATCGTCACGAAGCGGTCCGCGGTGAGCTCCGGCCGGTCGGCGTACCCGTGGGCCAGGCGCGGGGTGCCCACGTACAACTCGCCGGTCCCCCCGTCCGGGACGGGGAGCCGGTCCTCGCCGAGCACCTCGAGACGCACGCCGTCCATCGGCGACCCGAGCGGCACGGTCGTACCCGCGTCATCCGGCGCCGCCATGGTGCAGGTCATCGTGAACAGGGTCGTCTCGCTGGCGCCGTACATCCCGCGCACGATCGTGCCGGGACAACGCTCGAGCACCCGGCGGACGGCGCCGGCGGCGATCACGTCGCCGCCGGTGAGCACCTCCTCGACCCCGGCGAAGCTTTCTGGCGCCTCCTCCGCGAGCACCCGGAACAGCCCGGCGGTCAGGTGCAGGCCGGTGATCGACCAGCCGGTGATCAGGTCGCGGATGGCGTCGGCACCCAGCGGGCCGGGCGGCGCGATCACGAGGTGTCCGCCCCGCAGCAGCGGGACCCAGATCTCGTACGCCGACACGGCGAACGCGTACGGCGCGGTCATCAGGGTGCGGCGGTGCCGGCCGGTGTCCCAGCAGGAGTCCCGGACGAGGTCGGCCACCCCGCCATGGGTGACGGCGACGCCCTTGGGACGCCCGGTGGAGCCGGACGTGTGGATGATGTAGGCGACCTCGGCGGGATCGTCCACCGGCGGCGGTACCGGCATCCTGGGACCGGTGTCCTCGCCGAGCAGCACCACCCGCGGAGCCGACGGCAGCCCCCGCTCCCGCATCACGTCATCGGCCAGCAGCACCACGGCGGCGGTGTCGTCCACGATCCCCTGCAGGGTGCCGACCGGGTACGCCTCGTGCAGCGGCACCGCGACCGCGCCGGTCCGCAGGATCGCCAGCAGCGCGACGACGACGTCGGGCGAGCGTTCGGCGAGCAGCGCCACCCGGGTGCCGGGGCCGGCACCGAACGCGGCGATGCGCCCGGCCAGCCGCTCGGCACGCCGGTCGAGTTCACGGTAGGTGAGCCGGACTCCGGCTGCGGAGACGGCCACGGCGTCCGGCCGTACGGCGACCTGAGCGGCGAAGAGTCCGGGAATGGAGGACGGCGCCATCGATCTGCTCCCTCGTGGACGCGGTGGCGGATCACCACACCAGCAAGGGTTGTCGTGGCCGGACCGGCGAAGCATCTTCGGCAATGCGAACTTGCCGGACCGCCGGGAGACGACCGCGTAACTGAGCACAAGAAGAGCTATCGCACCGGCCCCAAGTTTCTTAGCGTGGGTCGTCGGGTTCCGCTCACCTCGGCTTCCAGGTGAATACCAGCGCCGCACCATATTGGAGGTATCGATGGCAAACAACATCCGCGCCACGCTGAACGGCAGCCGGCATCGCGCCGCGGTGGCCGTGTTCGGCATCGTCGTCCTTGCGCACTGGGCCGAACACATCGTCCAGGCAATCCAGATCTGGGGTCTCGGCTGGCCCCGGCCGAAGGCCCGAGGTCTGCTCGGCGAGCCGTTCCCCTGGCTGATCCAGTCGGAGTGGCTGCACTACGGCTACGCCATCGTGATGCTGGTGGGCCTGTGGCTGCTGCGCCCCGGCTTCACCGGGCGTTCGAAGACCTGGTGGACGATCGCGCTGGCGATCCAGTTCTGGCACCACATCGAGCACCTGCTGCTGCTCGTCCAGGCACAGACCGGCCACTACCTGTTGGGCCGGGCGGTGCCGACCAGCATCCTGCAGCTGTACTTCCCCCGCGTCGAGCTGCACCTGTTCTACAACTCCGTGGTCTTCCTGCCGATGGTGATCGCGATGTACCTGCACCTGCGGCCGTCGCCCGCGGAGAAGGCCGCCGCGAGCTGCACGTGCGGTGGCCGGCAACTGGCCCCCGTGCCGGTCTGATGACCTCTCGTCCTCCGCTGGCCGGCCGCGTCATCGCCGTGGTGGTGCTGGTGATCGCGGCCGGGGTGCTCGCCGCGCCGCTGTTCCGGGTCCCGGAGACCACCACGGTCACCAGCTGGCCGGCCGACGGCAGCACGCTGGCCGGCACCCCGGGCGTTGTCCGGCTCACCGTCTCGCGTCCGCTGCACGCCGGCGGCATTCACCTGACGGTCGTCGACGCGGCCGGCCGGGTGGCGAGCGTGGGGCCGCCGGCCGTGACCGCCGACCAGGTGGTGCAGCCGGTCCGGGCGCTCGCGCCGGGAACGTACCGGATCGCCTACCACCTGGAGTTCGAGGACCTCGCGGAGGCGACCGGCAGCGCCGCGTTCGGGGTGGGTGTGGCCCCGCCCTCCCCGGCCCGTCTGGCCGACGCCCAGGCCCGCAACCTAGCCGGCGCCCCACCGGGCGGCGGGCACCAGCACGACCTCACCACGATCGACCCGCTGACACTGACGATGCTGGTGGCCAACGCCCTGGTGCTGGCCGGGATCGCCGTCCTGGAGATCCA
>Ga0307516_10009958_pt1 | contig 10525 bp, 11 predicted proteins | sample 19_EM_MG_FD_203310 | JGI IMG/M metagenome (GOLD analysis project Ga0307516, IMG submission 203310) | Populus trichocarpa ectomycorrhiza microbial communities from riparian zone in the Pacific Northwest, United States - 19_EM | ecosystem: Host-associated > Plants > Roots > Unclassified | place...
CTGATAGGTGGTGTAGGTGGTGGGCTGGCTGGGCCTCGTGTCAGGGCTCGGGCTGTCGTCGTCGCCGTGCTCGCTGGGGCTCGAGCCGAAAAGCGCGGCCGTGCTCGCGACGATGACCGCGCACAGCAGCCAGCCCGGAGGCGCCGCGACAGCGGTGTCAGAGGTCGTCGGCGCTGCCCGCGCGCGGTTTCGGCCAAAACCCAGCCGGCTTGCTCCCATGGCCTCGAGTGTAGCAACAGCTGTGCCTGGTTTTGGCTGAAACCGAGTATGTTGCCTTCCCAACGTGGCCGAGGCGGACTTTTTTCGCGATGAAGCCAGGCAGAGCACGGCCCGCGCCGTGAAAGCCGTGGAGGCCCAGACCTCGGCCGAAGTCGTGGTCGCGGTGCGGCGTCGCTCCGGAGACTACCGGGTGGCGGCTTACCATTTCGGTTTCTTCCTCGCGGGGCTGGTCGTGCTGTACCTGCTGCTCGCGCCGCAAGTCTTTAGCGTCGGCGACATCGCGCTCGACGGCGCGCTCGGTTTCGGTTTGGGCCTGGCGCTGGCGTACAACATCGCCGCGCTGCTGCGGCTTTTGGTGCGCGAGAGGTCGCTCGCGAAAGCCGTCGCGGCGGCTGCGCGCGCCGCATTTTTCGATCTGGGCATCTCGCGCACGTCGGGCCGAAACGGTTTGCTGGTGTATGTCTCCACCTTCGAACAGCGCGCGCTGGTATTGACTGACGTCGGCATCGACGTGAGCGCGCTCGGTCCGCGCTTCGACGACGGCTGCTCCGCCTTGTCGAATGCCGTGAAGCGCCGCGATCTCTTGGCTTTTCAGCAGGCTCTCGCCAGTCTCGGGCCGATCTTGGGCGCCAGCATGCCGCGCTCCGCGGACGACGTGAACGAGCTGCCGGACGAGGTGCAGTAGTGCTCCGGCTCCGTCGCGAAAAATGGCTGCCACTCGCGTTCACGCTGCTGGTGCTCTTGCTGGCCTCGGTGGCGTTGGCGCGACCGGGCGGGGGGCACTCTTATTCGGGCGGCTCGCGCTCGAGCGGGAGCTCGGGCGGCGGGGGCGGCGGTAGTGGCGGCGGTGACGGCGGCGTGCTGTTCGAGATGCTGATCTTTCTGTGCATCGAGCATCCGACCGTCGGCATTCCGCTCCTGATCATCGTCGTGATCGTCATGCTCGTCAGAGCGGCGCTGCAGCGCGGCATGAAGTCTTGGTCGACCGCGCACCCCGACGTTGCGGCCGTACGAACCGTGCAGCGCGAAGCGTCGGCGCCCCGCAAAGAGCTGGAGCAACTGCGCCAGGTCGATCCGGAGTTCTCGCTCGTGCTGTTCGAGGACTTCGTTTACATGCTGTACGCCGCGGTGCAGCGGGCACGCGCGCTCGGCACGCAGCCGCTGGCCGCCTACCTCGAGCCGAGTCTGGCGGCCGCGTTGCCCGATGCCAGCCTGGCCGACGTGCAAGGCATCGTGATCGGCGCTTTGCGCTACCTGAGCTTTTCCGGCCTGGGCAGCGGCACGATTCAGGTCGAGCTGGAGCTCGAGGCCAATTTCGTCGAGCTCTTGCGCAGCGGCGAGCAGCGACGCTTTTACGTCGTCGACCGGCTGGTGCTATCGCGCTCGCACAGCGCGAAATCGCGCCCCTTCGCACGCGCCAGCAAGCTCGATTGCCCCAATTGCGGCGCGCCGCTCGAGAACCTGCGCGGCAGCGAATGCAGCTACTGCCGTCAGCAGGTCGGCCTCGGTCGCTTCGACTGGATGGTGCTCGCGCTGGCCAATCAAGCGCGCGAGCCGCGTGGCCCGCTGCTCACCAGCGACGTCGCCGAAAGCGGTACGGATTTACCGACCATCGCTGACAGCGCGGCGCCGCAACGCTTTCAAGAGCTGCAGGCGCGCGATCCGAGCCTGAGCTGGCAAACGCTCATGGCGCGCATGACGCACGTGTTCGGCGAGCTGCAAGTCGCCTGGTCCGGGCGCGACCCGCTCAAGATTCGCCCGTATGTTTCGGACAATTTGTTCCAGAGCATGCTGTACTGGATCGACCTGTACGTGGCCTCGCGCTGCCGCAACATCACCGAGAACGCGCGCATCTTGCGCGTCGACTTGGCCAACGTCACGAGCGACAAGCACTACGACGCGGTCACGGTGCGCCTGTTCGCGAGCAGCATCGACTACACCGTCAGCGACGACGGCAAGCTGCTCAGCGGTCATCGCAGTCGCACGCGCACTTACTCCGAGTATTGGACCTGGATCCGCGGCACTGCCAGGCGTGGTCAATCGCGTGGCGACACGGTTTGCCCGAATTGCGGCGCCGCGCTGCGTATCGGCATGGCGGGGACCTGCGAGTACTGTCGGATCAAGGTCACCGCCGGAGAGTTCGATTGGGTGCTCTCGCGCATCGAACAAGACGACTCGTACACGGGCTGAGCTACGCCTGAGATTTTTCACCTGCCGCTGTACGAGCTAGCCAGGCCGTCGCTTTGAAGCGCTGGCCAGCTTAGATTCATGGTCCAGAATGCGGGCGTCCGGCGACTTCAAGCACATGCGCCTCGCTGCTCTGTGTGGGATCCTGCTCTGTGCAAGCTTCGGCTGCTCGCCCGCGGCGACGCCGAGCTCGTCCGAGCAGTCCGGCAATGCGGCCGTTAACCAGGGCGGCAGCCTCAACGCTGCGGGCGCAGCTGCCGTGGGCGGTGCCGGCGCCCCCAACCAAGGGGGAGGTCCGGAGCTGGGCGGCGGCGGGGCAGTGAGCGGCAGCTCGACCTCGAGCGGCGCGAGCGGCGCCGCCACGACGGCCGGCGACGCAAGCGGAGGCAGCGCGACGGGCGGCAGCGCGACGGGCGGCAGCGCGACGGGCGGCGACGCTGGTTCGGCGGCGGTTGGCTGGCGCTTGAGCGATTGCGCTCTCGCGTTCCCGTATCAAGACGAACCCGAGCGCGGCACCTGGCTTGGTGGTGACAGCGCGTATTCGACCTTGCTCTCGCCGACGCTCGCCTTGTGGTCGTTTCAAGACACGTTCATCGGCAAGCACGGGCAGACCACGCGCCCGGGCGCGAGCATGATCGCCAATTCGTTCGCGCTCGTGAGCTGCAGCGGCGGCGTCGAAGCGATCAAATATTTCTGGGGCAACGACGGCGCCATTTTCAACGAGGGCGTGCAAGATCGACGCTTCTGGCCGCAGCAGCCGATCCTGTACAAAGGCTTCCTGTTCGCCGCGATGACGCGCGTGCAAGGCGGCGCCACGGAGATCGGCACGGCGCTGGCCCGCGTGTCGAATCCGCTCGAGCCGCCCGATCAGTGGCACGTGGAATACTTCGAGCTCGCGACGCTGTCGGGGCTCGGTAAGGGCACTGTGGTGGTAGACAATTACGCTTACCTGTTCGGCAATGCGGGCCAGGCCGTCGTCACGCGCTTGCCGCTCGACGAGCTGATCAAACCGGGCGCGGCGCCGAGCGCGCTACTCGAATACCTGGCGGCGGACGGGCAGTGGAAGCCGGGACTCGATACGGCGGCTGCCAAGAAGCTCGGATTTTCGGCCAATGTCGGCACGTCGTTTCGCTACTTGAAGGGCCCAGCAAAGTGGCTGGTGCTGTTCACCAACACCAGCGGCTGGCCGTCAGCGACCATTTCGATCAGCACCGCCCCGAGCTTGGAGGGTCCGTGGACCCAACCGATCGATGTCTACCAGGTTCCGGAAATGACGATTGGCCAGCCCCAGTACGAGAAAGACAACGTCTGCTACGCCGCCATCGAGCACGACGAAGCCAACCCCGACTCGGCGACAGAGCTCTTGTTTTCGTACACGTGCAACAGTTTCGTTTTTGCGAAACAGCTGGCCAACATGGCCATCTACCTGCCCGAGATCGTGAAGATCAAAAATCCTCTCGCCAACTAGTTGCGCGCTAAGCTGCGCTGATGGCCGTCACCGCGAAGCGCGCGCATGCGCTGGCTCTGTCGCTCGAAAACGCCAGCGCTCACCCGCACTTCGATCGCATCGCGTTTCGCACGCCGCGTCGCACCTTCGCGACTTTGGCGCTGAGCGGCCGTGATCTCAACTCCATGTTCGATCTCGGTCAGCAGGCTTATTTCTGTAAGCAAGCTCCCCACGCGATTGCGCCGGTCGCCGGCGGCTGGGGTCGCATGGGGGCCACTCGCTGTGACCTGGCTTTGATCGACGCCGCCACGTTCGCTACTGCGCTCAAGGCCGCGCACGCTCGCGCCAACACCCCGCTTCCGAAGCGAAAGCGCGTCGCCAAGCCGGCGCCGTTGGCGAAGCAGACACGCGTCGCCAAGCCGGCGCCGTTGGCGAAGCAGACACGCGTCGCCAGAACGCCACGCGCGGGCCGCTGACGTCCGATTGGCGTCGGAATCTGGACGCTCGGCGTTGGTCGTCGGCGCGCCTTCGCGGAACAATCGTGTCCAACATGTCCAGCTCACTCGAAGCAATTCCGGTTCAGCGCGTCGACGGTGCGCCGGCGCGCCTTGCCGACTATGCCGGCCAGGTCCGGCTGATCGTCAACGTCGCGTCCAAGTGCGGCCTCACCCCGCAGTACGAGGGTCTCGAGGCTCTCTACCGTCGCTACCACGCGCGCGGCTTCGAGATCTTGGCCTTTCCAGCCAACGAGTTTGGGGCGCAAGAGCCGGGCACCGACGAAGAGATCAAAGAATTTTGCTCGACGAAGTACGACGTCACGTTTCCACTTTTTTCGAAGATCGTCGTGAAGGGTCCGGGCCAGCACCCCCTGTATGCCGCTTTGACCGAGGCCGTGCCCAGCGCGACGAGCCTGCCAGGCACCGACTTCCGCGGCAGCTTGCTCAAGCACGACATCGACGTCGGAGCGCCGGGCGACATTTTGTGGAACTTCGAGAAGTTCTTGATGAATCGCCGGGGCGACGTGGTCGCGCGCTTCTCGCCAGACGTGAAACCGGACGCCGAGCTGCTGGTTTCAGCCATCGAACGTGAGCTCGAGCGTGAGCCCGTGCACTAGGCGTAGGCGGCGACGGCTGTGGCGACTAGGCTGGCGGCATGAGGGCTGACCGGCACGCGAAATCGCTCACCAGCTTGGCGCGACGCGCGCGCGCAGCCGTCGCCGCCAGCAGCGTTTCTTTTGCGCTGTGCCTGGGCTTGCTCGGGGGCTGCGACGAAGCGGACGCGTGCAAAGAGAAGCCGGACTGCGCGCACCATGGCAAATGCGCGGCCGACGGGCAGGGCGCCTGCATCGCCAAGGCGGACCAGGACTGCGCCGCGTCCGACGAGTGCAAGCTCCACGGCAAATGCGCGGTCAAGTCGGGTTCGTGCAGCGCGGCGAGTGATCAGGGCTGTCAGGCCTCGAATGATTGTCGACAGCAAGGCGCCTGCGATGCCTACGCAGGTGCCTGCGTCAACCTCGCGCAGTCTACGCACGCCGAATGCGCCAAGACTTGCCAGAGCGAAGGCTTGTGCGTGATGAAGGCGGGGCAATGCGTGGCGCTTTCGCGGCGCCACTGCGCGGGTACGAGCGACGCCAAGCCGGAGCCTGACAGTCCCTGCGCCGCGTCCGGGCAGTGTACGGCGCTGGCGGGCCGCTGCATTGCCGCTTCGAACGACGATTGCCTCGGCTCGAGCGTCTGCAAAGACGGCGCGCAGTGCGCTGCGAAAGACGGCGCCTGCCGCGCCACGTCGCAAGACTGCGCAGCCAGCAAAGCCTGCTCGGTCAACGGCAAATGCGAGGAACGAGAGGGCAAGTGCGTCGCGCTGGCCAGCGCCGATTGCCGCAGCTCCAGCCGTTGCAAGCTCGAAGGCGTGTGCACGGCGAAAGACGGCGCGTGTGTCGTCGGCTCGAGTGCGGATTGCGCGCTCGCCTCCATTTGCACGCAGGCCAAGCACTGCCTCGCCAAAGACGGCAGCTGCGTCAGTAGCGGCGGCGGCATCGCCAGCGCGGCGGGCTCCAAGGCCCCCGACCACGCCGGGCCGACCACCATCAACGGCTTGTTTTGAGCCGGAAACCGCACGCTACGGCAGTTGTCGCGCGTCCGGCTTCGTTTTCTTCCGGCTAGGGCCTGAGCGCGATCGACAGGTTGTCGAGGTAGCGGTGTTGGCGCTGGGGTTGTTGGCGGTGCCGCCCAACCTGATTTCGAATTTCACGAGCTCGGCCTGCAGCGGGGCAGCCATGGTGAACTCGAACGAGAAGGCCTGCATCTGTGTGGTCAGGCCGAAAGTCTAGTCAGTTAGCCAAGCCCCGAGCCCTTGCTGGGTGTCCCGGCGGTTATTGGCCAATATTGACCAATAGCGTCGGCGAGAGCGGTCCCCTCGTGCCTGGTCGGGCGCGTGGCGATCAACGGCCTGCGTGCGCGTCGCGCGGGCCTCCAAACGTCTGCTCTCGAGGCGTGCGCACGAGATTTTAGAAAGCGTCTTGGCAGTACGAGAAAGTGCGAGGCGACGCGCGTTCATCGCGTCGCCTCGCGGTCCGCCTGAGGTCGCTATTCGGCGACCAGGGTGCCCGTGCCACCCATCTCGGCGGGGAAGTCTTTTTGTTTGGGCAAGCCGTCGCGGAGGTGGAGCACGGTTTCGCTGTAGTTGACGTGAACACCCGGCTCGAAAGGCAGATCCGGAAGCGTGGCCGCGTAAACATCGACGACGCCCAACGTGGGGTGTTCCGTGAACAGGTGCCCACCGCAGGTCTTGCACCACTTGCGCAGGCTGCGCTCGGTCTTGCGAAAAACGCCGATTTGGTCGACGCCGCGCGTGATGGTCACCGCGCGCGGTGACCACAGCGAAAAGGCGTTCACGGGCCCGGCCGACCACTTACGGCAGGAATCGCAATGGCAGTAGCCCATGGCCACTGGTTTGCCGGTTACCTTGATTTCGACGGCACCGCAGAAGCAGGTGCCCTTGTATTCGGTTTCTTGCAGCATGCATTTCTCCTCGATACGCGCGTTGACGCGCGACAATGAAAAGCGAGTGTTGGGCCCGCGCCGGCGACCGAGAATGACTGCGCGTCCGCTGTGCACGACTACGCTTGGGGACCCAGATCGTTTCTCCGCCAGACGTGGGCTGGCGATGCGGCGCGCTAGCGTGCTTCCAGCAGCCAGAGCGCGGTGTGCCGTGCGAGAGCTCGCTCAGGCGCTTTCGGCGCGTCGGTACAGCGCGGGCGCGACGCCGACTTGGCGTTTGAAGGCGCGGCTGAGCGCGGCCTCGGAGCCGTAACCGACGCGGTCGGCGATCTCGGCGATGCTCGATTTGCCGGAGCGCAGCAGCGAAGCGGCGAGCTGAATGCGCCACTGAGCCAGGTACTGAATCGGTGGCACGCCGACCAGGTGCGCGAAGCGCTCGGCCAGCACCGAACGTGACAAGCCGCACTCTTTGCCCAGCTCTTCGAGGCTCCAGTTGTGGGCGGGGCGCTGATGCAGCCGCTGCAGAGCCAGGCCGATGTTCGGATCACGCAGGCCGGCGAACCACCCGACGCCCTCTGGGGGCAGCTGCGCAACGTAGCGGCGCACGACCTCGATGAACAATAGCTCGCTCAGCCGCGAGAGCACGCAATCGCCGCCGGCACGCGACGCCGCCGATTCGGCGACGGCCATGTCGAGCAAATGTCGCATGACTTCGTTGCTGGCATCGGCACGCAGGTGAATGACACGCGGTAACGTGGACAACAGCGGATTGAACGGACGCGCGTCACAACCCAAAAATCCGCACACCAGTTGCGCGCGCTCCGGGCCGCCGCCTTGAATCGAAAGCGACACCGGCACTCGACCCTGGCGCACCGAGCGAATCACGTCGAAGGACGGACGCCCGCGCATGCCTGGTCCGCTCGAGATGACGTGCGGATCGCCCTGGGGGAACACGATGATATCGCCTGTCTCGAGCTTGACGGCGGGCTCGTCGACGATGCCGCCCCAGCAGCTGCCAGACGTCACGACGTGATACTCGATCACGTGCTCTACGCCGGGCATGATGTGCGGCCCGATTTCGGCCGCTGCCGGCGTCTCTGCGACCCACGGCGCCGATGCCTCGATCGCGAAAAACACCGCGCCGTTCAGGCGGATGGCACGCAGTACGTCTGAGAGAGTGTCCATCATGCGCGAGCACCTTTGCAGCGCTGACCGAGCTCGGTCGAGCTTCCAGGTGTAGGTGAGGTGCCCGGACGCCGCAAGCCTCGGCCGCTGTTCGCGGACGCGCGATCGCAGCCGCGGGACGCACAGTCATGCTCGCTCGCGGCCCGGATGCGGGGTCGTGCACGGCCGACGCACGGTCATTCCTGGCTGGCGGGCAGGTCCTAGATGCCCGGATGCGGCCAGCCCGAGTCGAGAGCGGCCGCAGAAGGAAGACACTATGGCAAACGTTCTGGATTTTCCTGCGAGCCCGCGACCGCTCACGGTCGTTGGGGTCGACTTGGCGGCCGTGAAAGCGCGGCAGCAAGCGATGTGGTCGTCGGGAGACTTCGCGGTGATTGGCACTACACTTTCGATCGTCGGCGAGACGCTGTGCGAAGCCGCTGACCTCGAGGCGGGAGCTCGAATTTTGGACGTGGCTTGCGGCAACGGCAATGCAGCGCTGGCGGCGGCGCATCGCTTCTGTCGTGTCGTGGGGCTCGACTACGTGCCACAGCTGTTGCAGCGCGGGCGCGAGCGCGCAGCTGCCGAGCGCGTGGCGGTCGATTTCGTCGAAGGCGATGCCGAGCAGTTGCCGTTCCCCGCGGCTGCGTTCGACGCCGCGATCTCGACGTTTGGTGTGATGTTCGCGCCCGATCAAGAGCAGGGCGCGCGCGAGCTCATGCGGGTGGTGCGCCGTGGCGGGAAGATTGCGCTCGCGAATTGGACGCCCGAGGGATTCGTTGGGCGCATGCTGGTCACGGTGGGCAAGCACGTGCCGCCGGCAGCGGGTGTCGCCTCGCCCGTGTATTGGGGCAACGAGGCGCGCCTGCGCGAGCTCTTTCCAGACGTCGTGGCGTTTCATACGCGGCGGCGCAACTTCGTGTTTCGCTACGAATCGGTCGAGCACTTCATCCAGGTGTTCCGCGACTACTACGGGCCGACCTACAAGGCCTTCGCGGCGCTCGATAAGCCCCATCAGAGTCGGCTCGCTACCGATCTGCACGAGCTGTGCGAAGAGTTTCGCAGCCCGGCCCAAGCCAAGAGTCTGGCAATTCCGGGCGAATACCTAGAAGTCGTGATCGATAGGTAACGGACGCGAATCGACATGAGATTGGCGCCGCTGTAGTCTGGGCAGATGCTCGGGCTTTGGGGCGCTATTCTCGCGAGCAAGCCTGTGATCGCGCGGTCGATCACGCTATTTGTTGGCTGCGCGTCGCTTGGCGGATGCTTCTTCTATGACTCGACTTGGGGTCAGGCAAAGGCGAGCCAGAAGCGCGTGGCGGCGCACGAGATGCCGAAAGAGCTGCGCACCGAGCCTAGCTCTGGCGCCCGCGAGGGCCCGGGTCAGCCGAGCAAACCGGTGGAGCGGCTGCGGATTCGCGCCTACGCCACGCCGCACTACGCGGCGGCGCTCGTCGATGGCCAAGCACAGTTCGAGCAAGCGCTGCGCGACGCCAACCCGACGCTCGCTCATGACTTGGCGTTTCATCTCGAGCTTACGGACTATCGAATTTGGTCCAGTAACGTCTCCGACGACGATTTGAGCTCGCTGATCGCCGCCATTCAAAAGGACGACTCAGCAGTGGACGTCGATTGGGTGGTGATCTTGGCCAGCCCGCGCCACATGGTGGCCGTCTCGCCGGACCAAATCGGCTCGGGTCAGCTCTTGGGCCGATATCTGGCGATCCGAGCGATGAGCGACGCCGACGAGTTCGACGCGATTGAACGCGACTTTACCGAGCTGGCGGAGCAAGAAAAAGCGAAGCTGTACGCGGCGCGCAAGCGGCACAAGGCCGCGGCCGTGCTGCTCCACGAGCTCGGTCACACGCTCGGCATGCCGCACGAGCTCGACCAACATTCGATGATGAGCCCGCGCTACAGCCCAGAAGCGAGCGCGTTCAGCGCGTACGCCGCGCGGCTCGGTCAACGGGTGCTCGCCCTGCGCGCTACCACGGCCGGCACGGAGCTTCACCGCAGCGACGCCCGCGCGGCGCTCAACTTGCTCAGAAGCGTGCCTGCGCATACCTGGGAGGGGACCACGGCGGCCGAGGTCGAAGCGCTACTCCGCTTCGAAGCCGAGCGTCCGCTAGCAGGTGGCGCAACCGTCCGTCGGCGCGCGTCGCCGAGCTCCTCAACGGCTTTGCCGTCGCCGCCGCCGGGCGAACCGGCCGCGGGGTCCCCGGCCCGTGACTTGTCGGCGACCGACCGCGCGCTCTTGGCGCAAGCGCGAGCCGCGCAAGCGGGCGGCCGCTTCGTCGAAGCCCGAAGTCTGGCTGCGCCGCTGTTCCAGGCCTATCCCGACGACTACGCGGTTCAAGAGCTGCGCTGCCAACTCGCGATGAAGGTGGGGTTGTCGATGGACGACGAAAGCGCCGAGTGCGAGCGGCTACGGCAGCTCTCGGGGTCGGGACTTTGAGGGGCTTTGACGTTCGGTCGCGTCAGCGCGCCGGCGCGTCGAAGAACTGCATGC
>Ga0307516_10009959_pt1 | contig 10525 bp, 8 predicted proteins | sample 19_EM_MG_FD_203310 | JGI IMG/M metagenome (GOLD analysis project Ga0307516, IMG submission 203310) | Populus trichocarpa ectomycorrhiza microbial communities from riparian zone in the Pacific Northwest, United States - 19_EM | ecosystem: Host-associated > Plants > Roots > Unclassified | place...
CTGATGAGACCCCGATTCAGCCATCCAAAGGAGGAGGTGCGTGTTCTCTTTGGTCCCACGGAAATATACCGAGTCGCCGACCAACCTCTCTTATAATTTAGCGACCCATTCTCTCCGCCATTCTCGCTGTGACAAGAGCCAGCGGATATGCTTGTCAAGCACCGCCTTCGGTTGAAGAGAAACTCAAATACTATCACTATTGACTAACTACTATGTCTATTTAACTCGAAATTGACATTCCGTATACCGTTTTTACGGTCGTATGCCGTCAACACGGCCGTCCCGTACCCGTTTGTCCTCAAGAATCTGACGGTACGGTTACGGGTCCGGCTGTTCCGTAACCGTACCCCACCCGTACCTATACGGCCGTACACCGTATACGGTACGGCGTACAGCCCTAATTGTGTAACTTTTGGTTTTTTGTTTATAGTATATCTCACAGAAATACTTAAGTGTTTCTTAAGAATACACTAGAGAAAAATGCTTAAAGTGTTTCCTCAGGAAACACCAAAAGATACACTAATCTCTCATCCAATCAGAGAGCTACCTTGTAATGTTTCCTAAGGAAATACTTTAAGTAATTCTTTAATTGGTGTTCTGTTTGGAAACATTTTAAGAATTTCTATAAGATTCACTAATTAGAAACACAAAAGGTATTTCTGTGAGATATACTATAAACAGAAAAACCAAAAGTTACACAATATGTGTTTCTTTCAGTGTATCTACAAGAAACACTCAGAGAAATACTTTTTGTGCCTTCAAGAAAGCCACAGAAAGATACACTTTGAGTGTATCTTCTAGTATATCAAAAGATATACTTTTATTATATTCAATAGAAACACTGGTAAAGAAAAACAAAACATATTTTTTTTTGGTGTTTCCTGGGGTTACACCTTGCTGTGCCTGCAGTGTGTATGCTGCCAGCCATTCATCGAATGCCTTGGTGGGGAGGGAAATTATTAATTAGTACTAAAAAGTGCGAGCATCCCAAACTCACTTGCGAATCTCATCAAACCCTTGCCCTTCGAACCTTTCTCTGTCGACTCCTCGTGAAGGTACCTCTCCCAAACCCTCTTGCGAACCCTTGCTCGCTCTTCCTCTGTGGGTGAATAGTCCGCCAGGAACGCGACCCAGACCCAAGATAGCCTAATCTACACGGGAATTGTGTCCTCAGATAACATGTACGTAGTCTTGTGACTCTTGTCGACTTCCCGTACGGATATATGGCACCGAGCGAAACTTGGATGTGGGGTAATCTACGGGGTAATGGCTGGTAATGGGCGGCAGATCCTGGAGCGTCGGGAGAGGAACAGGAAGGACAGAGCATTAGTTCGGAAGGGCTTCCATGGCCAGGAAAGGTGCGGCTGCAAGGACAGGATGGATGCCGTTCGTGTAATTATACCGGGTCATACTTTGGGGTAGCGGACAGTGCGTAACGGTGGGTGGTCAGTCTGGAGGAAACGGTCGGTGATTCCACGGCGATCGGTGCAAGCTCGGCGAACCGATAGCAGAGGGATGTAAACAGGAGTCGCATCGCCAAGTTGGGGCAGTCGATTCGAAATCAATCCGATGCCGGCGGAGTCTGTGTGTCAACTATATAGCATTAGCTAATTTCAGATGTGTCGCTCACCGTTGCACTTTCCACTGTGCTAATCTACTGTTTAATGTCGTACATGCTGCATGTATGGCTTAAACCAAGTTATAAGTACCGAGGCGGCTCATGCCCAATTCTTACCCCGGTACGGATGAGCTATGATCGCATCAGGCTGACGACCCCATCGACTGCGGCCCGGGGAAGCCTCAACACTGACAGAGCGGAATGAGAGCGCCCATCATTTGATGCAGTGCATGATGGACATCATGGTCTGGAGTATATTTGAAATCGCTTGACAACTACATACGACCAAGCAAAAAGATCGGAAGGTTTCCTTCCAGTCCCCTAGTCAAAGGCCATGCCAACTTTTACGACGACGATAGAAGACAACTGTCCTCTCATAACCTACTCTGCAGGCTGGCGACCTGGCACCAGTTTGGATGACAGACTCATCGATCTGTACCCACCACTTTTGCATCCTCTTTCCTTCCGTCTGATCGATTCTTAGTTACTCCGCAAACGCCTTCACGGTAACCTCCACGTCTGGAAGCACCGCAGCTCTTGTATTCAATGGGACGGGTGTGACATGGTATGGCGCAAACAGGGCGAACCATGGAACATACCAGGTACGTCAACCGATGTCTCGTTGTAGACTCTCATGATGACTCTCCTACCCCAGGCGACCGTCGATAATGTCCCATATCCTTCTCAGAATGGCTCTGCCCCCGATCCAGGGTCAATCCAGGTGCCGCTCTTTCAAGCAAACAACTTGACGCAAGGACAACATACGGTGGTCCTCCAGTACACGGGTCCGACTGGGTCGTATTTCGATCTTGATTTTGTTAGTGATCCATTATCTGCTGTTGGCAACCCATCTGACACGATTCCTAGGTCATCTGGCAGGGTAACGTCGGCGAGACGCAGGGCGATCGGCTCTACACGTACACGTTTGAGGATACGGATCCTGCGTTCGCCTATGATTCCTCGTGGTCAAATAATCTGGACAATCTAGGTCGTTTTTCTGGAGGGACAGGACAGTGCGTACCGCCTATGGTCTTTCAATCGACGACAATGCAGTTTTGACAAAATTCTATTAGCGTGACATCTAGCCCCGGAGCCTCGTTCACATTTACCTTCAAGGTGAGCTTCCCAAGTTGAACTCCGCTAAGACGAGTCCTCATATCCTTCCAGGGTAAGTCATGCGTAACTTAAATGAATTTATCCCATCCAATAAGAACTGCAAGGGGATGGAGTATCTTTGTACGGCCCTGTATCGCCAACCGGTGCGCCGTACACAGTTCAACTGGACAACGGAGAGGCCCAATACTTCACCAGCAATCGCGCTGGCTATACTCCACAAATGTTGCTTTATCAAGCAACCAACCTCGGCTTGGGGAGTCACAAGGTCAAGATGACATTACAGTTGACTGCACCTTTTTCACAGTACCTTTCGATTGACTATGCGAGGGTTTACACAACGTTTCAATCGAGGTGCGTTCATTCCTTTTCCCGGAAGTTCTTGAAGGATGATGCGATCCCCAGTGTTTACACTTCGGGAAACGTGTCAAGCGGTGGGGTATCTACAGGCATCGTTGTAGGGGTCGCTTTTGCGGCTTTCGCCTTGGGGTTTTTTGTCGTCTCCGCTCTGGGTTTCATCCTGCTTCGACGACGAGAGGCGCAAGCGAGAAAAACTGACGAGAAGCTACAAGTCCAGCCGTTCAACCCACCACGACCGGAAGTCGTGACTGCCAGCGCACTCGGCTCTTTAGCGCCTTCAGGCTCTGATCCGAACCTCCGAAACCTATCGCCACATACTCGGAATCACCATCCTTTCCAAGTTGGCAGCGGGATGAGAAAAGACCAATCGTTCGGTCGTCAACCTGACCCTACCGAAGCTTCGTCTTCAGTGAGTTAAACCTCTTTTACGTCCCGGGGATGCCCTTTTGATTTGTCTGTCCTTTAAAAGTCGTTACCTGGCTCTAGGGTTGCCACTGATTCTCATACGAGGAGTGGGTCGAACGAGGTGTCTGATAGTGCACATTACCGCTCGTTCTCGGATTCTCGTGGTGCTGTTGCAGGATCATCGGATGCTCCGACGCTCCCGCTTGACGAAGGGTTTCCACCTGATTATGCTCAGGCGACGACGCATCTGGGGGGCAGTTAGTGTTGTCGTCTTTGGACTTCGCGTTCTCTTGCAGTAAAATCACATTTCGGACTCGTATGCGTATTCATGCAATGCTCATTATCCCAGGAATTATTCAGTTACGTCTCGCTGGAGCCACGGCTAGATTCGGAAATTTACGGACAATCGAAAGGAATTACTCTAGCCACTATATATAGCGCGGTATGGAGCAGTGGAAGCGCGTGTGATCCAAAGTTACATTAATATTGTTCAACAAGCCAATCTTTACTCAATGGTAGTTGATGCCATATTTTTCGAGCGTTTTCCTAATGTCTCCAAGTCTTTAACATCCAAGTGTACACCGGTTCCGCCGTTATCAACGTTTGAAAGCTCGAGGTAAGAGTTGTTTTCAGACGTGCCTAACTGGATTCTACAGGATACTTAAAAAGGTCCCATCCGCGTCACGGATTGAACGAAAGAAAACTTCGGCACGCCATTTTATCCACATCCTGGAGTGAGTCCGTCATCATCTATCTGTTACCGGTACCAATGCGTAGAAGAGGAAGGGAAAGTACACACATAGAAAGCACTTCGATCTCTGCGAACGCGCCATCAGGCAAATCTACAACGGCCAGTGCCACCCTCGCTGAGCTATGATCGCTAAAGAACCAGCCGTACACGGCTCCAGGTCGAAATCAAGAGGATCTCGATTTCCGATGGCTCATCGTTCTTCATCCTTCTGGCGCAACTTGGAGAGTTCAGCTCGGCTATGGCCTATCGGGTTCTGTGGTTGTCAAGCCGGGAATCTCAGCGTCAGAGTCAAGGAGAATCACTGGAGAACCTCTGTCCTCAGGCGCTTGCAAACGATGTCCCGTGTGATCGCATGCGGAGCTCCGGTTGTATCCACTCACGGTGGTGGGTGGGAAAGCACACTGATCTAACTCCCTGGATCCCGGAATGTCAAGCCAACGTACGTAAGTAAGTGTTCTGGAATTCCTGACTGTCCAACTCTGTCCAACTCCACTCGCACAGAACAGCCTATTACACAACCATTCTTGACATATTGATGTTCGTTCCCTCCTGCTACCAAATCGTTGAAGGGTGGCAGTTTTTATTTATTTTTAAGGCAGGTGGCAGTTGTCGTCAATTGATATCAAACACGAGTTACACGACCTTCATCATGATGCGCCGTGGCCATGGGTTCTCAATCACTTCTATCAGGTGGTTGATCATTTTTTTTACCGCTGCCCTTTCATTATAACAAGGTTAGCCTCCGTTTAGAACTTCGTCTTTAAGTCGCTATGAAGGCTTGGGAACCGAACCACCTTCCCTTCGATTTCACTCCCTATGGCTTCTGACTCGCCTGCCTCTTCCGGCATCGTCACCAGTCATCGACTGGGCCACATATTCAAGTCCATCTTCAACTACGCCGACTACAATTCATCATTACGCACACCCGATTTCACTGCCGAATTCCCTCGCAAGCTTAGTGGGTTGGGAGGAGCACCCAATCAAGCTCTCCATTCATCAAAGTTAGACGACTGCCTCGTCTCCCTTGCTCGGGAACTGAAAACCTATTCCGACCGCCTACGACCTATCTTCTCCCCGCACAGTCGTTGTGTACCCGACCATGACATTCTCCGCCCCAACTCCTTCTCTATATCCGACGACGCATCCATCTTCTCCTCGCACACGGCGAAATGTGAACTCACGCTCGTACAAGAAATCGTCGTCGACAGCTTTGAGGGGCCTCCCTCAACCCACTTGCCGAGCTCCAACAGAACTATCTCGAAGTCACGGGACACGGCGCAAGATGCGCTTCGCAACCTCTTCCTATGGGACCCTCTTTCACGAGGTCAGGAATACCTACGGCGGAATGCGGGCAACCTTTACTCGCAGACAACGCAGAGTATCAACCCCGGTGACTCCCTCGAGCTATTCGAGAACTTCTCGCAATTGTTGATTCTGGAGACCACGAACGACCCGTAAGACCATCTTTCTTTGTTCGACCTATTGTTTTTCGTCGATGGGATTTCCAGAACGCTCGTCAAGCTCGTCGATCATTCCAGGACATGGAATTTTTTCCAAGGTGCGGCAGGTTCCTTCACCTGAGGTAGGCATTGTACTGAACTGTATTCTCAGGGAGAGAGTTCCCTGATGACATTGACACAACCTCCATCGGCATCGTTTCTCTTCGCAGGAATACCCAGGTTGCTCTGTCTGTCATTGACGAGATGATGGAATACATTAACTCTGACGGCATCATGCAGGTAAAGGTCCCTCTCCATCCCATTCACTTGCCCCTTGCTAATCCCTGGAATTCCCAGACGTACTTCGACCACAGCCGCCCCCGCTTTGACTCCGTCGTATGCATCAACGTACTCGCCCTGTTTTATACATATGGCCGGGGCCACTGCCTTCCCCGCACGCTGCAGTGGGTTCAGGGGATCCTTGCGAGCCGCGCCTACGTTGGCGGTACGCGATACTACACGACATCCGAATGTTTCCTCTTCTTCTTCTCCCGCTTCCTATCCCACTGTGACGACGCGGACTTGTATGCGACGCTAAGACCCCTCCTCAAGGAGCGGGCCCAAGAGCTGATTGGAGACCCAGGTGATGCGCTAGCGCTCGCAATGCGAATCTTGGTGTGCGATTTCGTCGGGATCAGGAACGAGGTCGACTCGAGTGCGCTTCTTGCACTTCAAAGCGAGGACGGGAGCTGGGGGGTCGGATGGATATATCGGCTTCCATCTGTGGGGATTCAGATGGGGAATCGCGGGTTGACGACGGCGCTCGCTATCAAAGCAATCGCCGCGGTTGGCAGCCCGGTCGTTGCAGCAGGTCGCCGACGGTTTTCTTTTTGATCTGGCACCAAATCGGGGAGCTACGTCACACGCAGTCGGAGCCGTTTTGTACTGATAATGATAACGATGTACAACATGTAATCATTTTCGCGGACTTGAATCGGCAGTGGTCTTGTGGACAAATTTTCGTTTCCATAGCACTGCAAGCACTTGCCACTTGTCATCTCATCCAGATTCCAAACATCTGACATACATACCAGGGCCGCTTTGGTGCACAGTTGATCCCACACGAAGTAGAATGCCCCCCACGCTATCTCATCCTAATCGCCCCACATCGCCTGGCGTCCGTCGTGGCGTCATGGTCAACGCCGACCAACTTTTGAGGCGACTTCCAGAGCGCGTAAATTGCTCGCAATGCCATAATTTTGTCGAGAAGCACGCTTCCGATTGTCCTGTCATCAAGAAAACAGCTTAAAGAGCATTAATTTTGCCGGTTCATCGTACGATTTCCCCTAAACCAACCAACGTCTTCTGCTGATTGAACAGATCGGAACCAGGAAAACAAGGAGTCGAGCTCATAGTACTTACTATCGATGTGTAGTCGCTGCCGATTGTACGCCAATGAACCAGGAATATAGCTCCCGAGTTATTCCTCTGTCGTGATAACTTTCCAATGACAATTTAGCTTTAGACTACACGAGGCGGATGGCGAATGGAATAGCCAGTCAAAAGAAGGAAGAACTGTCGATAATTATGAGCAGCAACTTGTTTCTATCAAATGCAGTGACCTCGGAATGATACCGTCATTTTTATCGCTGGGGGTTGAATGTTCGCAAAAGAGAGGTGCAGAAATGGACATCGCTCAATTCTACCTACCTCTAAGGACACAATTTTACAAATCCTGGTAGTGATATCTCGCAGATTCAATGTGATCATTAATTAGAATTATTTAATAGGGTATGCATCTGAGGCTCTATTGAACGTTCCGCGAATCGAAATAACAGTCTAAGGAACCTTGTGAAGTCTACTCGATTCAGTCGAGTAGGAACACGAGGTGGGGAAGATGGACCTTGAACTTGGTGATATTTACACGGGGGACGAACCCTCCCGTTTCGTGTGGATCATATCGGGTTCAACAATCGTATTCTCCGCAGAGACCGAGTTGCCGTCGCCCGCCAGTGCGAGCTCCTCGGGCCTCGGCAACCGGGCCAGGGTTGGGATCGGGGTAGGAGGGACGAACCACCAAAGGGGGTATCTCCGCTGGATATTGTTGAGGAGAAGAGCGACTCCAAGAGCGAGGGAGGAGGAGAGCAGGATGACGGGGAGATAGTACCATCCCATCTCGCGGACCTCGGTGTTGACTGCTGCTAGCAGGGCCGTGGCGCCTAGAATCGATAGGAAAATGATGAGAGTGGAAATGAAGGGGGAGAAAGAAGGACTAACCAGCGGGAGGATGGGTTGTCCCAGTAATCTGCATTACCACAACCGCACACGCGCAGCACAGCGACCCCGCGAGCCATTCGAGCTCTTCAAACTTTTTTTCGGTAGGGAGGAGGTGGAAGAGCTTGGCGATGCACACGCCAACGAGCGCTGAGAGAAAGTGGCCGCCGAAAAGAGCGCGGGGTTGGGAGAAAGGGCTGTCCAGTGCTCCGTAGACGAGGACGGCGGTGGCACCCTGTTGAGGAATTGGTTGTTACCTTTTTGCGGATGAGATGAAGGTGGGGGGAAAAGGGACGTACATAGCTGGCCACGACCGAAGGGACTTTCCTCCCGATGAAGTACTCGGCATGCCCAAAGACTGCCTGTAGCACCGATATGCAGCAGAAGGCGCCGATGAAGGACCACACCCAGATGACGTAGTCGGGACGTTTTGGAGGCGGTGATGGGCGATAACCAATCCAACGAGAAGCCCAGGTCGGCCAGCGGGCGAGTCGATGTTGGCTCATGGTGGCGGGCGGGGACACGAGCTGACCGTCATTTGCGGAAGTACACCATATACGCTATTCGAAATTGATGGCGGGGTCAACTTGCTCCGTTACTCGGGTTCGGCATTCGAGAAAGAGCGACGAGAACCCAGGAAAATTAGAAATTGACTTACGATTTATGATGTCCGATGATGTCCGATTACATATTACCGATCCATTGCCCCTGATACCTTTCTTCCAGACTCTTCCGACACTCCTCGGCGAAGCTGACTGATCAAGCTTAGCAAGGTTGCACGCTGGAGCATTCCGGAGGCTGACTCGTCGTCACAGCCACATGCTCTGGGATCAATTAACGCTAATAAGTAGGCTATGTCCAGGTTGGCTGAACTCGTGGACTCGGCCTCCATTTTTCTGATTCCATTGATATCCGAGTTCTTTCTGTCCTTCCAGTGTCGTCCCAGACCGACATATTCTTATTTTGGTATCCAACAGGGCCGTTCAGAGAGACCATCTCCCGGGCCGGGAAACTTGCAATTTTCAAATGAGCAGAATTCTCCCCGGGCCTCGGCACGATCGACCCCTTTCTCTTCACCACAGGTCATATTTTCCTCTGGCCAAAGGAGCCAGGCAAGCATCGCCCAGGCGGCTGACGCTCACAATCATGGGCAGGTTATCAACAATGGGGATATTTAGCCAGCTGGTACGTGGTATTCTGTTGTCGCTTGATGATGTGGGACTTACATATCTTTTGAGTATTAAGACTGTGAGCTTTTCGCGGCCGGCTGCCAGACTAAAAACCCGAATCGGAATAGACGGCTTATTTGTATAGCATATACTTCTTTCAGGGTACATGGATGGGCTATTCTCTGACCCTAAGACTAAAGTGCAGGAATATCGAGAAAGTAGACTCCGGCATACACGTCAACGAGAAATATCGCTTTGTGTGTATTGATCATTCGACTTGGGTTAGGCACATCACGGAGGCCACTAGCTCACATTCATTTGAAGCATGGAAATTTTTCTATTCAACTCGTTCACAAACTAGGACTCCTAGGAGAAGTAGACGAAGCACCCCAACCAACACTCGCTCACGCAGGATCCATCAAGCGAATGGAAAGCGAAGATGGATCGCATCAGGTGCAAAATGAGGAGGATACAAGGAGATTCAGCTTACCTTTTACGAAAATCCAAGCCTGCTCCTCAGGCCCGGACTGCTGGACGATAGGCGGATCGCCCGGCGTATTGGCCTTGTATACCCTGACGTCCCCCGCAACATCCTTGTCGACCAGTTGAATCCTAAAAGTGACATTTCCCCAGTGTCAGAAACATGAGCCAACCGCGCCGCTCGGAGAGGCAATCACCTGTACCTGTATTCGTTCACGGCCTGGAGAGGGGTGATACGGAATGCCTGCGTTTGCTGTCCAGCAGTGCGAATGAGAGGAGCGAGCTGTTCGATGCCTGTGATGACGCCTAAGGGGCCTCCAACCCGGCTCGCGAGTTGGTACACCGTCTCGTCACCCGGATGATAGTCAACGAACCACTGTGACATGGTCAAATACGTTGGCGGTGCTAGCGCGGTCATCATACCACTCACATCCTGTTGGTTTTGGCTTCCTGTGGATTCAGAGCCGACGACTGGTCGAGGCGTTTGAAAGAAGAGTCAGTAAAGGATAACGACTCAGAGAGTATGTCGAATGTGTCGTACTGGATGCCAAATCCTTCTCAGAGACTGAGAGACAAGCGCCGCTGGTGTTCACGATAGTATACATCCCAGGTGCGAGAGGTGGGTGAGGGAGAGATGGATTAAGTTTGGTATCGACAACAGCAGGTTCCATATCGAAGTAGACTGGCCGTCGGTGTGGTTCAGAACCCCGTGAACCCGGACCTGAACCTGGACTGCACCTTGGGTTCAGGTTCTATGTTCGGGGTTTGGTTGAACCAAACCTCTAGGATGTGTCCATGTTCATCGTCCCGCTGAACCGAACCTCACAGCATGAACCCGAACATTCAGGGTCTGAGGGCGGAGCCGGTTCATCTTCAAGTTCCCAACCCCCAATCAGATGGTTTGCGGTATGTCCTT
>Ga0307516_10009960_pt1 | contig 10525 bp, 10 predicted proteins | sample 19_EM_MG_FD_203310 | JGI IMG/M metagenome (GOLD analysis project Ga0307516, IMG submission 203310) | Populus trichocarpa ectomycorrhiza microbial communities from riparian zone in the Pacific Northwest, United States - 19_EM | ecosystem: Host-associated > Plants > Roots > Unclassified | place...
CTTCAGAAACTCTCACTTTCCTGGTTTGATGAATCCGGTGTTGTCGATGGCGGTCATGGCAGTAACAGTGGTGGAAATCCCTCTCCTCATGTGTCACTCCCCCACTTGAGGGAACTCAAACTGGACGTAAACCTACCAGATACCTTTGGCCTTCTTGAATGTTTGGAACATCCCAGATGTATGGACCATTTAGACATCACATTTGACTGCACGGTCCAGGACATTTCGGATTCCATTGGTCCGTACCTCAAAGGCTACCTCCAACATCGTGGCAGGTTCCAAGATGGACTCGGGCTTTCCATCGAGTGCCCCTGGCCGAGTCACATCACACTCCATGTTGGCGATGCGAGCAGAATTGACTTCTTCACCCCGGTACCAGCGAGGATGGATACATTCATGGCAATTAATGTTAATATGAATCAGGAATATCCTGAGGATCTACTGGAGGAAATAACCCTTGATCTTATCGCATACACCCCACAGGAAGAGATCATCCACTTCCAAACATACGACGAGCTCGTGGCCATGGAAAAAATATCCGCTCTACTACCAAACCTAAAGGGACTATGCTTCTGGAGAATACCACTGGTTGCCGCATTTCCGGAGCCGGACCCTGCCATGGATGGAGAGATCTTCCCTTCCCTCCAATACGCCTTTTTTCACCGGATCATCATGGATGGCGGTGATTGCAGTCCGCTCAAAACCTTCCTGGACCGGCGCGTGTCCTCTGGTAATCGACTCCACACGCTCGTGTTGAAAAGGACCGATATTCCCCCATCAGTGTGGCGGGGTCTCGAGGACGCGGTGTGTGTAGGTTACGCGTTCTAATCTCAAATCTCTTTGCGTTCCTTGTCCAATAAAGCTAGTACTGCGTCGTCTATCCTCAGATATATGCTTCTCCCAAGTTCTCATACAAACACGACTTTTTAATTGCTCCACTGTATCTGGTATCAAATGACGAGTCGGCGTATGTGAGAGAATCTACCTCCGCCAACACGACCCTCAATAGTGACTGGTGTGCGCGCTGTTATGCTTATCCGCAACAACCGCTGCATCGACTCAATCTGCCGACCACACATGGTTTTCCGGTAATCCTCGCTACCGGACACGTCGACAATTGCTCTCACCATTGCTCGTTCTACACTCGTGGACCGTATGCCGGGCAATGCCTCCGGGTGAAGTCAACTGGGGGACAGAATGCCGCTGTAAACCTCGGATTGCGTGTGACTGTTGAATTACCTCTCTGGTTTGATTGAACGGTGGGTTCCTTGTTATTTTCCACTCCCCCCCTCTTTCCCTATCTTCGATGGTGGGCGTAGACTGGTGACGATCGCGCGGCTTGTCGACGCACTCTTGTTGGCGACTCCTTGGATGATGGGTAGTAGGGCGACAGCCTTACCCATCGTCGCGTTAGATAACCCGCCCAAAAATCGTGATCGCAGGGAGCACGGACCTGACTCTCAATGAGGATGGCAAGACAGTGTCCACACGGTTTCCAGTAACAACGATCCAATCACCAACACCGAGCTCGTGGAAGAAAGGGCGCAAGACTCGATGGGCATCACGGCGATCACATTGTACGACCCACTGATTCCAGTTGGAGACCTCGTGGCAACGCGGATGTTCCTGCTGCGCAGAACAAGCTGGATGACGATCGTGAGGGCGAGGAGGACTTTGGGCGAAAGAGAAGTCGGAAAGTATGGAACACAGAAGGGGCTGAGGATCGTGGTCCAACCCGTCAATCCCAAATACCACTTGGACACCCACTGCTACATCCATGGCGTTAGCCCAGAACACCATGATCAGTTTATGGAGAAGTCAAATGCGTACCCACAGAGGCTAGGTACAAAAGGCGGGGAAGGGCGATAACCCAGATGTTCCTGGCGTAAATCTCGTAGCGACGATAGATCTGGGGGGGGGTCAGGCACCTGGGAGAGCGGGTGCAATGTCGAACAAAGAACTGACCAGAAAACCGTTGGCTAGTAGATCACTTGGCAACGAGTACATAACGTTGGGTATGATGCCGTGTGCGTTTAGACGAATGACCGACTGGTATCCATACGGTCCGAGTGACGTGCCAACGAGATCGGTGAATTCGCGGTTATCGATGAATGAAATAGATTGATCATTGAATTTCTTTGCGGTATGCGTGGTCATGCACGAGGAGATTGACACGGTGTAGGGTACGAGTCCCCACTTGACGCCACCTCTTTTGCAATAGACAGGGTTGAAGAGGTCGGTCACGCATCGGAAGAGCAGCACAACGGGAATACCTAGAATTGACCATTGAAATAAACAAAGCGAACGCAGATAAACGGAAGTGGAGGTGGTGCGTCTCGAGCATACCGTAAAAAATCGAGCTGGCGAGAGTTCCAGCGAAAGCGGCCTTCTCTGGGGTGTACAGGCCGTACTAGACCCCTGGAGCATTGGAATTACTGGACCGTCACTCTTCCCGAGAGCCAGGACGAGTGGAAGGGAGGATGGGTTTTAGCGTAGGGGGACCGAATGTGGAGGGGAAAGGGTTCCACGGCGAAAAACGAGAGGGTAAGGGGTTTGAAGTATCTTGACAACTAGTTGAACGGCGGTGGGCAGTAAACGCAAAACCAGCAGCGCAAACTCCAGTTTGATACGAAACCCACCAACATAATATCCGTGGGGATCCCTCTTTGCACCCTTGGCCGGTCTGCACAGGAGAGTATCCCAGCTGATGCGGACGGACCAGTACCCGGCTCGTTACATGCTAAGGTGAATGCTGTTCGGTTTTAGACGAGAGGTACTGGGTGGAGATGGAGGATTTCGTTGAAGTGACGCGTAGCGATTGACAGCGCACGGGCTGTAAATCAAATTGGATATTCCCCCCCGGCTACGCGTCAACGAGGGTAACAGACGGTCAAAGATATCGATGAATTTCCAGCCGCGATTGGAGCATTTGTCCGGTGAGGAATCTCCGGAACAACCGGAACTCAGTCTCATGCTCGTCATTCTCGATGTGGACCTAAGCAGGGGCTTCCTCGGTGTAAAATATACATTCGAAGACTCGGATTATTGTTGCGTTGGCTCAGCCGCCCGGTCCCTCCAGGAACTGGACCTCAACTCATCTACTAATGTCGTATCCGGACGGCTCCGCGAAAACCTGACGGTTGACTCTGACGGTCGAGTCCATCTATCTCTGTCTCACCCCTTCACCGCTCTCTCGTTTCGAAACCCGGCAAATTCGGGCCAACGTCGACGTGAGCTAAGAGTTCGGGGGTTCTGGTGTCCCCGCGTCGACCCCGAATCCCACAGGGCCCCCACAGGCGAGGTCGCCAAAGTTCCTCCGGAACGAAGACACAACCGAAGTTCGTCCACCTTCTCCTCACTCATCGATTCATCGGTGATACAACGTTCCTCCCAGCGAACGACTGCTGGATCAAGTCTACCCGCACAGTAAACTCCTCGCAAATCCAGGCATTCCATCGTTGACAAATCTCTGACTCCCGGAACACTGTCAGTCAAGTACAAAAGGTCCTCGGTACTCCAATGGAACGCCTACTCCTACGTTCACATCAAACCGACGCCGTCGTCATCTGCGACCAACAACGCCTTCCCCGCCACCTGCAGCCCTACCCCTCTTTCTGTTGCTCGACCCACCTTGGCTGAGGTCACATATCGTTACCGGAGCCTGTGAAACCTACAAAACTGAAGGGCCCACCAATGGCATTGCTGCGAGACCCGTTGGCGTGAAGGTTGAAATGATGGCGGGATGCGAGATGCGAGACGGCAGTGGGCTCACAGGCCCAAGTTCCCTTTCCTGGAAGTAGCTTGGTACACATCACGCTCTTCTCGGAGCCCTGTCGAAGGATTGGGTCGCCGTCCTCCCGGTGTGTACGTTCCCCATTCCCCATACTCTTCGCCCCGTGAACGTTGAAAAGAGCTAGTTTCAATCCGCCAAGGATTTTATTAATCAAGTACTCGTAACCCTCCAATAAAACGTGACCTATTTCACCCCGTCGGAAAACTCCCACTCCATTTCCCACTTGCCATACCACAACCTCACACTGCGTTAAATCTTCGGCTCGAACAATCAATTTATACAAACAACGAATGGGGGCGGAGATACGCGTCTCGCCTTGCGGATGCATGAAAATCGTGTGTTTTGAATCCGTGTCCGGGAAGACCCCAGCAAGTATCATGTGAGCACAATTGACCAACTTGGCGGGCCCGTTTCCCCGGTTTGGTTAACCTTCAACGTTTACACGTCACATTCCATCTCCTAACCCAAGGCCAATGGTCTTCGAGTCCGGCATACATGCAACCACGCGGGGCCCTGCATACAGACGGGGAACCGAAGCACTATGTTCAGACCCAATTAGACGTATCCAGAGACGGTCAGATAGTCCAACTCGATGACGTGCGGAATCTTCTTGAACCTCTTCTGGAACTGCGCGATCTGTGGTAAAATTGGCAAGAAGTTTTTCGGCGGATCGCAAAACGCGCCTTTTTGAAGCGGCTTGATTACTGGGACAATATCGAAGACCCTTGATGGATTGAGGACGAGGCGATTGTCGTGGGGGAGTGGTCAATATGAGCGGCTTCGTCCGAGTCGAAATCGCGGCATTGACAAAACCAAATGGTGAATAGTCACATGTAGAGAAAGAGGAAGAGGGGGACAGATGGTGCAGATAACGATGGGCAGTGGGACAACGAACACGCAACGATACATGTGAGTGGGAGTGGGGAGAACACGACGGGTACGAAGTAGGGGGACACGATCGTGGTGACCTGCGGGAAGAATATATCTGAAGAAATTGAAGCAACCACAGATGGTATCATCTGGTTCCCTAAGCAGAGGTACTACTCGGTTTGTCCACCGCCTCTCCGATACCCTCTTCAATATCACGGAGGAAGCTTCTGCACATCTCCAGATCCCTCGTGGCCCCGACCTTCTCAAGGGTATCGGCGGCGCGCAAAGCCTCCAACCTCGCTTCTCTGAACCTGGATTGCTTATACAAAACCCCAGCTTGGAGCCACATTGCGCGAGCCACGAGGTACGGGTAACCGACTGCATGTGACTTGGCACGTTTGATATGAGCATGCGAATTGTCGAACCCGCCTTGGTCGCAAAAGAGCTCCACCAGGCCAACGTGATTCCAAAACTGTTCACGATGTAAGCCGAGAGAGGATGCTATCTTGAGAGATGCCTTGAAGTGGCTAATGGCCGTTTCTGTGTCCCCCTTGGAGGCGTGTACTTCGCCAAGGAGGCGGTAACAACCGCAGATATGAAATTGATTAACTCTTTCCGGGAGGAGTTTGATTGATCGTGATGCGGCTTCCCCTGCGGCGTCGAACTGCCGGTCTCCATACAACAACCAAGCGAGGTTGAGCAAGGAAGGTGCTTGTCCGAACGTATAATTGAGTTGTTCATGAATTCTCAATGCTTCCTCCGCCTGCTGTACCCCTTCCTTGTGGAGGCCAAGCAACCGGTTCACATTGGATAAGCACACCAATGTTTCAGCAACCCCGAAGTCGTCCCCCCGCTCTCTCCATAGCTTTAAGGCATGAATAAGGAGTCGTTTGCCCTCCATTTGATTCCCAACCGAAATCACCAATCGGGAGAGCCAAAACAAGCATCGTGGCTTGGAGGGATTGGTGTCCGGAAGTGCTTTGACCTTTGGCCCCAGCAGGATATGCCGCAGTTTGTGCCAACGTAGGTGCTCGATAAAATAGCCACAGACATTCCAGACGTCGTTCGAGTCCACGTCGATAGTTGTGAAGACATTGAGGAGGTGCTCAACGTTCACATCCTCCGACTCAATCCATCGTGCTTCTTCGTAGCCGGGCTTACCAGGATAAAGGCCGACCGACAGCCGAGCGAAGTAGCAGTCTTTGGCTGTGCAGAGGAGCGGGGACGACCTTGGGTCTTTGGGGCAAAGATGGTCCCGGAGCGGCGCTAACATCGTGACGAATCCGTTGCTTCGGTGTGTGAGGGAAAGAACGCAGAGCCTGTTGAGGACTTCTGTCCCATCGGAGACGGTGGGAAACAGCCACCCGACCTTGTCCTCGTCAACCCCTTGAGGGAAGAAGGCAATGACTCCGAGGAGCTCTCGGACGTCAGGACCGAGCTCCTGGAACATGGGGGAACCGAGTGAAAGTTCTATCGTGGCGGCGAGGCTCTTGTCGTGATAGGTACGAAGCACATCTGTCCGTCGGCTCTCCCATTCTTTGGTCAGCCGGTCCATGTCCCACCTGTTGTGGTATGCAACGGTGGCGAGTAGGGTGATCGAGAGAGGATGGAAGTCAAGTCGTTTCAGGATTTTGTCGGCCAGGTCGGGCTGTCCGCCGTTCTTGTATATACGATAGAATGTATCGCGCGCAGCCTCCACCGACAGAGTTGGGATGTCATGGGTTTCGCATGTGGGGGGAATAGTGGAAATACGAGACGTGATGCCGAGACAAATGTTGTTGAAATGACTCAGTTCCTCCACCGCAGCGTAGATCTCCTGGGCGTCTGTTCCATGTGGGTCGAGAATGGATTCTGCATTGTCGAGGATTATGAGCATCTCCGCCGAGGATAGGGACGATCGCAGGGAGGTTAAATCATTGGGGTTTTCAATGCCTGCACCGATGACCTTGGAGAGCCGGCGTAGGAAATTAGTGAGTGAGGTGGGGAACTGGTCGCAGCGGATGAACCGGCGGTTGTGGCCGAAACGTTGTTTGACGCGATCGTCGTGGAGGATGGTGAGAGCGATGGACGTCTTGCCGATTCCCGGAACACCAATGAGAGCGAACGGAGTGAGGTTTTCTGCCAGTCCGACAAGCTTCCCGATCAACCCGTCTCGTCCGAAGAAGTCCTTCGGTGCTGGTGGTGGTAATTCTCCGGGCGCGCTGGATGCAAATATAAGATATAGGGACTATAGGCAGTCGAGGCCGCTGACCTGGCTTGTGTCTAGGTGGCGGCGACCGTTTATAAATTCGGTGATGGAACGGAGTACGAATGTCACTCACCAACCGAGCTTGATCGTCGGTCCCTTGCTGACTCTTCAACATGTTACAATGCATGTCGGAGACCATGGTGTGGGTGTTGATAACACTGTGATGGACGTCGGATACGACCAAGCCGGTATTTATTGCGAGCTCGGTCTGCGAGCGAGTGGTTAGCAATGGTCATACAGCAATGGCAGGACTCACATTGAAGATGTGGAGGATCCTGTTGAGGTCCAGCTTCCAGGTGGCGATCGTCTCCTTGTCGTTCTTCGCGTGTGCAAGTCGAGATAGCAAATTCCGTCCACGTTTCTCGATGATCTTCGCCTGGATTCCTGCCACGGTTCTGCGATTGAGGGCGCGGTGAGCGGACACATTCAATACTTGTGTACTACAATCACCAGCTGAACTCACGTTGTCAACTGCTCAATCGCTTCGTACACGGATCGACCGAGTTCGCTCGCTCGCCTCCCGTTCATCCTCCTATCAAGGGCGCTACACACGTCTGCGCAGGCTAGGCTGAGCTCGACGTAACCCAGTTTGTTGGCCATCAAATCCTAGCCATACGTGAATATGGTACTTCTGGTCGCAGGAGACGAGGAAACGTACCCTGACCATTGTGAGGAGGATACTGACCGAGCCGAAAACGGCCTTAGCTGGTGTGATACTGGACACCTCTTTCGCAAGATTCATAGCTTCGATGGCTACATTCAATGAAGAGAGGGTCTCATCCTGTTCCTTCGGTCGTTGAGGTTTGGCTTCCATCGTCGAAACTCGACGTGGCGATGGGAACGCAGTGTCGCTTGCAGGCTGTCAGGGAGGGTGCGTGCCCTAATGGGGATAGGCGACCGCCCTGTTGTGACAGGCCACGTGTGTTGCAATTGGGCGTGCAAATTTCCGGATCGTTTTACGACTCTATGCGATGATGAGTTGGGATCATCCGGGTTCCACCGAACGGTTTCGCGATGACGAGCTCTCAACTTGGTCTTGCTCCGACGCCAATGCAAAACGACCCAAGTCCTGAGGGGTTGCAACGGAATAGAGGTGCGAACGCGGGTGTATCAACCCCATAGAAAACCACGAAATCGGAGTTGGTTGGCCCGGTCGGCGCTACTGGCACGGTGCGCATCGCTAACTGGGAGGTCAATATGCTCCATCACGGATTAACGGATGCGGGGACAGACGAGGAAGCGAAGGACAGAAAACGACATGAAAACCAAAGAAAAGCAAGAGTAAGCATAGAAGGTGTCCGAGTCAGATTTCGAGGACCGTCTGCCGCCAACGAGGCCCGGCGCCATTCCGCATCCGAATACTGCCACTGGCACGCCAATTAATAAGAACGCGTGATGGCAGATCGGCAGAGCTCCGGACTCGACGAGGGGTAGCAAGGTGTCCCACCGACGCGAGGTGTCGAAGTGCGTGAGGCAGGTATTGTTCGGTGTCATTGGAAACCTTTCCCGTTCTCGTGTTCGTTCGGCTGAGACCGTACGCTTCAGCATCATCCGAGAATCATTGATGGCTTGCGGTAAATTGCGCGGACCGTACAAAACACCGGGGAGACCATATCACGCTGTGCACACAAACAGGAAAAGTAAACCCCAAGCGGAGGGTGATGTGAGAACTAAATAAATGCGGCAGGAAACTGTGATAGCGGTCCCGAAGGGGATGGGGAAATGCAGAAATAGTAACGACGGAAATACCAGATCGCGGAGATTGTTAACACTTACAATTCTGCTGGAACTCGACCGTAATCTCCGCCCTGAATCCATGCTCGCCGGTGTTGTTCCCATGCCTACCCACTAAACCCGTGGGGTATTCATCAAGAGGAGCACCACTCGACTCCTCTTCGTTCCTAACGTGGAACGAACTGACGTTGCGGCACTGGGCGCCCGACTTGGAAGAGAGTGTTTCTCTTGACTTGGACGGTCGAATCCAGGTCGAGTCCATCTATCTCTGTCTCACCCCTTCACCGCTCTCCCGTTTCGCAACCCGGCAAACTCGGGCCAATATCGGCATGAGCTAAGAGTGGTGGTTCTAGTGTCCCCGCGTCCACCCCGAATCCCACAGGGCCCCACCGGCGGGGTCGCCCAAGTTCCCCCAGAGCGAAGCCATCACCGAAGCTCGTCCATCTTCTCCTCGCGAATCAATTCACCGACACAGTCTGATACAACGTTCTTCTCCGCGAACGACTGCCGAATCGACCCCAGCCACCAGGAAACTCCTCGCGCATCAAGACCCTCTGCCGTTGACGAAACCTCTGACTCCTGGAACACCGACAGTCAAGTACAGAAGGGTCTCGGTGCTCAAACTGAGCACCTACTCCCGCTTTCACGTCGAGTTGACAGCTCGTCGTCATTCATATCTGCGACCAACAAGCCTTCCCCAACCCCCGACCCCGTCCCCCCGCCCGTCTGGTGTTCGACCCACTCATTCCGTTCCGTGGTACACATGGCAGGCTCATTTTCCCGGCGTGTACCTCCCCATCTTCTCCGCTCCGTGTGCATTGAAGAAAACTAGTTTAGATCCACCAAGTATTTTATTAGCCGAGTACTGCCAATGGCCCCCAATAAAATGCGACCTATTTCACTCTGTCAGCAAATGCCACCCCATTTCCCCCTCCCCGCACCGACCTTACGCCTTGTCAAGTCTCTGACTCTATCTTCCTCTGAAGGCGGCGTGGTACCTTGACCGTGACGAAGAATCAATCTGTCAAAACAACGAACGGAGGCGTAGATACGCCTCTCACATTGCAGATGTACGAAGACCGTGTGTTTTACCCAATATCTGGGAACGCCTCAACAAGTATCGCGTAGGGTTAATCAACCAACTTGGCGGACGCGTCCCCCCCAGCCTGGTTATTACAGTCTCCAACGTGTGCACGCGGCCATCGTGTTCCATCCACGCAAGGCCAACGATCCTCGAATTTGGTGTATATGCAACCACGCCGGTACATACAGACGGGGAACCCAATGACAGGGGACAACGTGAAAATAAATAAAAGCAACGGGGGTAGTGCGATGACCGTCGGGTCCGAAGGTTCACCACAGGTCGATCATGGTTTCCGCATTATCGAGGATTATGAGCATCTCGAGGATATGGATGGCCATAGAGGAGTTGGATCCTTGGGAATTTCAACGCCTGCACCGGTGACCTCGGAGGGCCAGCGGAGGGGATGAGTGAGTGAAGTGGGGAACTGGCCGCGGCTGCCAGTTACTCAATGCAATTGTTGTGGCGGGAGTGATGGACGTCTTATCGATTCCTCCAGCACCAATGAAAGCAAATGGACACTGGGGGCAAGGACCAGTGTACCAGGCTGGTACATCGCAAGTACATCACGAGGAAATGGACAGTGTACCATGCATGTGCCCACCCGGTACATCACAAATATTTTCAGAATTTTCCCTGCTGGTTTCCCCATGATGTCCCCAGCCAGGAAATGGCCAGTACATTCACAGTGTTCCAGGTCATGTGACCATGATGTCCCCATTAGGTAATACGTAGGGTAAACTCCAAGTTTGCCAAAGAAAGTAACTGTGATGTTCCCGAGTGGCTCATTCAAAGAGTA
>Ga0307516_10009961_pt1 | contig 10524 bp, 11 predicted proteins | sample 19_EM_MG_FD_203310 | JGI IMG/M metagenome (GOLD analysis project Ga0307516, IMG submission 203310) | Populus trichocarpa ectomycorrhiza microbial communities from riparian zone in the Pacific Northwest, United States - 19_EM | ecosystem: Host-associated > Plants > Roots > Unclassified | place...
AGGCGGCCCATCACGGGGGTGGCGACGGCGCCGCACAACAGGGTGGCGGTGAGTGCCCAGGCGGCGTCGGCGGCGGAGGCGTGCAGGTACTCGGGAAGGTGGGGGATGATCGGGATGATGAGCGTCTGCACCAGTGCCACGGCGATGCCGGTGAAGGCGAGAACCGTCACCAGGACGTTCACGTTCCGTCCGCCGGAGGCTTCGGCCTCGGATGTCAGGGGCGAGGGGATGGACATGGGTCAGGCCTCCGGAGTGTGGGGGCGGAGCGCGGAAGAGCCGATGTCGCTTGTGCGGGGTGCGTGACCGGAACCGGTGGCCACGCAGCTGGGGTGGGGGTGCCGCAGTGGCTCATCGCGTCGGCACGGTGGCGGTGCCCACCGCGGTGTGCGGTGTGCGGGTCTCGTTCGCCACCGCTTCGTGCCATGAGGTGCCCGCGGCCAGTGCCTGCCGCCAGCCACGGAGGACCTTCGGCGTGACGCCCACGCCGAGGACGCCGGTCAGGCGGTCGTCCTTCCGGTACGCCACCACGAAGTGACGCCCCATCAAGTCACCTTCCGCCAAGGAGACTTCATCATGACCGCGGAGATGTCCGTATGCCTGGATCCGCATGTCGTACTGGTCGGACCAGAAGTACGGCACCGGCGCGAACGGCTTGCGTGCCTCCGGTGCGGCGAGCAGGTTGCGGGCGGCGGCCATGCCCTGTTCGGCGGCGTTCGTACGGTGCTCGATCCGCATCGAGGCGGCGAACAGCGGGTTGTACCAGCGGGCCACGTCCCCGGCCGCGTAGATCCCGGGGGCCGCCTCGCAGTACGCGTCGCACGACACACCGTCCTCCACGGCGAGCCCGCTGCAGGCCAGCCACTCGGTGTTGGGCCGCGACCCGACGGCGACCAGCACCGCGTCGCTCTCGACCAGTTCGCCGTCGGCCAGAAGCACTCCGGTGCCGGTCACCTCCGACACCGTCACCCCGGTACGCAAGTCCACGCCCCGTTCCAGATGGGCCCGGGTGAGGACCTGACCGACCTCGGGGCCCACCACGTGCGCGAGGGGCACCGGTGCGGGTTCCAGCAGCGTGACGTCGGCGCCGAGACCCACGGCTGCGGCCGCGGCCTCCGCGCCGAGGAACCCGGCGCCGACCACGACGAGCCGACGTCCGGGACCCAGCCGGTCCCGCAGCGCCAGCGCGTCGTCGAGCGACCGCAGTACCTGCGTGTCTTTGCCGGGCAGCCGGCGGGGACGTACTCCGGTGGCGATGACGAGACCGTCGTAGGACACCGTGGAACCGTCCGACAGCCGCACCGACCGGGTGGCCGGATCCAGTCCGGTCGCGGCGACGCCCAGACGCAGATCGAGACCGAGAGCGTCCAGGTCGGCCCCGGTGCGCAGGGCCAGCTGTCCGGTGTCCCACTGTCCGGTCAGGAACTGCTTGGACAGGGGCGGACGGTCGTAGGGCGGGTGGGGTTCGTCGCCCACGAGGGTCAGCGTCCCGTCGTAGCCCTCCCGGCGTAGCGTCTCGGCCGCCGCGAGACCCGCGGCTGAGGCGCCGACGACCACGATCCGCCTCACCGCTCCACCAGGCGGATCGCCGCCGCGGGACAGAGCGCCGCTGCTTCCTTCACACCGTCGAGGAGATCCGGGCCGGGCCGGTCGTCGAGCAGGACGGCGACCCCGTCCTCGTCCCGCTGATCGAACACGTCCGGAGCTGCCACGACACACTGGCCGGCGGCGACGCACTTGGGTTCGTCGAGTTCCACTTCCACATGCATGGTTTTCGTCCTCGTTCTCGGCGGGGTCGGGCGGGTGTTGATTGCTAGGTTACGGAGACCTAGGTTACGGTAACCGCTATGTGGATCGACATCCTCCTTTTGGCCGAGCTGGCCCGCGGGCCGCGTCACGGATACGAGTTGCGCCGGGAGGTGGAGGCGGCGACGGGGCACTCCCTGTCGAACAACTCCCTCTACCCACGGCTGCGTCAGTTCGTCGACGGCGGGGCGGTGCTGCGCAGTTCGGAGGAGCAGGAGGCGAAGCCGCCGCGGCACGTCTACTCGATCACCGACGTCGGGCGGGAAGTCCTGCACGACATGCTGGCCGAGCTCCCCGAAGCGGGAGCGGACCAGTCGCGAGAGTTCCACGCGAGGCTGGTGAACTTCGCCTGGCTGAGCCCCGAGGAACAACTCCGCGTACTCGAGGCCCGCGACTGGGTGCTGGTCCGCAACCGCGACCGTGTCGCCGCGCTGGCGTCCGTGCGGATGGAGCGCTGGAGCCGCCTGGCGCTCGACCACGGGATCGCCCGGATCGACGCGGAGCGCAGTTGGCTGGCCGCGATGAGGGCGGAGATCCAGAGCGGTGAGAACCCGTCCGAACCGACCCAGGAGCATCGATGAGCACGGTGACCGACGCGAACGAAACGGCTGATCTTCCGGTCTATCCCGGGGAGCGTTCCGCCCGCTGTCCCTTCGACCCCCCGGCCGACTACGCGAAGTGGCGCGAGGCGGAGGGGCTGCGCAGGGCGGTGTGGAACGGCCACACCGTCTGGGTGGTGAGCCGGATCGAGGACATCAAGACCGCCATGACGGATCCCCGGGTCAGCGCGGACATCGTCGGCCGACTACAGGGCGAGGAGCGAGGCGAGGGCGCGCCGCCGATCTTCCCGCGGATGGACGACCCGGAACACGCCCGGCTGCGCCGCATGCTGACCAAGGACTTCACCGTCAAGCGGGTCCAGGCCATGCGCCCGCGCATCCAGGAGATGGTGGACGACTTCCTCGACCAGATGATCGCCAAGGGCCAGCCGGCGGACATCGTGCGGGACTTCGCGCTGCCGGTGCCGTCCTTCGTGATCTCCCTGCTGCTCGGAGTGCCGTACGCGGACCACGAGCTCTTCCAGCAGTACACGTCGGTCATGATGAGCCTGCACCGCCCGCAGGAGGAGCGCACCGCCGCGAGCCGGGCCCTGTTCGGCTACCTGCGGGAACTGGTGGTGCGCAAGGAGGCGGAGCCCGGCGACGACCTGATCAGCCGTCTGCTGGGCGAACACGTCGCGAACGGCGACATCGACCGGGACACGGTGGCCATGAACGGCCATCTCCTGCTCAACGCCGGCCATGAGACCACGGCCAACATGATCGCCCTGAGCACTCTGTTCCTGCTCCGCCATCCCGACGACCTCGCCCGTATCCGGGACACCGACGACCCGAAGGTGGTCTCGGGCGCGGCGGAGGAACTGCTGCGCCACCTGACCATCGTGCACAGCCTGGTCGCCCGTGTGGCCGTCGAGGACGTCGAGATCGGCGGCCAGCTCGTCAAGGCGGGCGAGGGCCTCGTCATGAATCTGCCCGCAGGCAACCGGGATCCCGAATTCCTCGCCGACCCCGATGAGTTCGACATCGGCCGCGATGTCCGCGGACACGTCGCCTTCGGCCACGGCACCCACCAGTGCATCGGCCAGATCCTGGCCCGCGCGGAACTGGAGATCGCGCTGCCAACCCTGCTGCGCAGGCTCCCGGACCTGCAACTGGCGGTGCCCTTCGAGGAGTTGAGGTTCCGCGGTGACATGAGCATCTACGGCGTACACGAACTGCCCGTCACCTGGTGAACCGCGACCGTACCGAGAGGCAGCCATGACCGTCACAGAACCCCGGGCCTATCCGTTCGCCACCGAGAAGCTCGACTTCGACCCGCTGTACGCCGCATTGCGGCGCGAACAGCCCTTGTGCCGCGTCCAGTTGCCGTACGGCGAACCGGCCTGGCTGGCCACCCGCTACGAGGACGTGAAGGTCGTCCTCGGCGACCCGCGCTTCAGTCGCGCCGCGGCCGTCGGCCGGGACCAGCCCCGCTCCCGTCCCTATCCGGCGGGCGCCGGAGCGATGATCAGCCTCGACCCGCCCGAGCACAGCCGGCTGCGCAGGCTGGTGGCGAAGGCGTTCACCATACGGCGCATCGACCAACTCCGGCCGCGCGTACAGCAGATCGCGGACGGACTCGTCGACACGATGGTGACCGAGGGGCCGCCCGCGGATCTCGTGCGCGACTTCGGACTGCCGCTGCCGATCGCCGTGATGTGCGAACTGCTCGGCGTGCCCTTCGAGGACCGCAGCGACTTCCGCCGCTGGGCGGACGCCTACCTGTCCACCAGCAAGTTCACCCGGGAGCAGGTGGCCGACTCCCGCGCACAGCTGCGGGAGTACGTCGCCGCCCTCACCGCCGAGCGGCGCCAGGAACCGCAGGATGACCTGCTCTCCGCCCTCGTCGCCGCCCGCGACGCCGAGGACCGCCTCTCCGAGGAGGAACTGCTGACGATGGCGGAGACCATCCTCGTGGCCGGCCACGAGACCACCGCCACACAGATCCCCAACTTCGTCTACCTGCTGCTCACCAACCCCGACCAGCTCGCGGCCCTGCGCGCCGACCTCGACCTGGTGCCCAGGGCGGTGGAGGAACTGCTGCGCTACATCCCCGCGGGAGCGGGCAGCTCGCAGCCGCGCTACGCCCTGGAGGACGTCGAGTTGGGCGGCGTGACCGTGCGCGCGGGCGAGCCCGTGGTCGTCGACAGGTCCTCGGCCAACCGGGACGAGACCGTCTACACCGATCCTGAAGAACTCGACCTGGCGCGCAAGGAGGCCCCCCACATCGGGTTCGGCCACGGAGCGCACCACTGCCTCGGCGCACCCCTTGCCCGGATGGAACTCCAGGTCACCCTCCACACCCTGCTGACCCGGCTGCCGGGTCTGCGGTTCGCCGACTCCGCGGACGACGTCATGTGGAAGTCGGGCGTGTCCACGCGCGGTCCGGAGCGGATGCCGGTCACCTGGGACCACGCATGACCGACCTCGGGTTCGACGGCAGGGTCGCGGTCGTCACCGGCGCGGGCGGCGGGCTGGGCAGGGCGTACGCCCTGCTGCTTGCGTCGCGCGGAGCACGTGTCGTAGTCAACGACACCGGCGGGTCCACGGCGGGCGAAGGAACGGACGAGGGTCCGGCCGAGAGCGTGGCCCGGGAAATACGCGACCTGGGAGGCGAGGCGGTGGCGGACACGCACAGCGTGGCGACACCCGAGGGCGGGCATGCCGTTGTCCACTCCGCCGTGGACGCCTACGGCACCGTGGACATCCTCGTCAACAACGCGGGCATCCTGCGCGACGCACCGTTCCACGAGATGACGGCCGAACTGCTCGATCCCGTCCTCGACGTCCACCTCAAGGGCGCGTTCTTCGTCACCCGGCCGGCCTGGGACGTCATGCGGGAGCGGGGCTACGGCCGGGTGGTCAACACCACCTCGGCGGCCGGACTCCTGGGCACCGCGAACAAGAGCAACTACGGCGCCGCCAAGACGGGCCTGATCGGCCTCACCCGAGTCCTGGCCGCCGAGGGGGCCGCCTACGGCATCAAGGCCAACGCCGTGGCCCCGATCGCGCTCACCCGCATGCTCACCCAGTCCATGACGCGGACCGGAGAACAGGGGAAGGCCCCCGAACGAGAGCCCCAACTAGAGCCCGGGCGTGGCGGGCGGGCGATGACCGTGGAACGCATGAAGTCCTTCGTCGACAAGCTCGATCCGGCACTCGTCGCGCCGGCCGTCGCCTACTTGGCACACGAGGACTGTCCCGTCTCCGGCGAGATGTACACGGTGGGCGCTGGTCACGTCTCGCGGTTCTTCGTCGGCAGAACGGACGGCTACTTCAACCCGGCCCTGTCGATGGAGGACGTCCGGGACCACTTCGACGAGATCCGCGACGAGACGGGATACACCGTCCCGAGGGATCCGGGCGAGGAGACCGGCCGGTTGTTCCGGACGGTGAGCGACTGACAGGGGAGCGGGGCGTTCCGCCTCGGCAGGGCACGGACTGGGTGCAGGTCGACCTGTCCGTGCCCGGCTGCAGGACGGGTTCACCGGATACTGACGACCATCTCGACGTGGGGCGCACCCGGCAGGCCAGTTGCACCGACAGGCCAAGGTGAACTCTGATCGTCCACCCGGGTGTTCCTGCTCGCGCCGTCGACGAGCGGATCACTTTGCGTCGGCGCGGCGTTCGTAGGGCACGAGGTAGGCGTGGCTGCGGAAAGACGGGACCGAGTCGTCGGAGAGCTCGATGCGTGTCTACATCGATCCGATGTTTATAGCGATTCGATGTATCTTGAGGAGGCAAGTGTCCGCGACCGCTCGCGAACAGACCTCAGACAGAAGTGGTTCCGATGGAAGACCGAGAGATGCAGACCCGTACCCCCGAAGAAGTTTACGCCAGTCATGGTGCGGCGTTGGTCGCCGAGGATCTGGACAAGCTTGCCGCCAACTTCGCGGAAGACGCGGTGGTCGTCACGCCGAAGGGCGTCCTGCGCGGCAAGGAGGGTGTCCGGGAGAGCTTCACCCGGCTGTTCGCCGATCTCCCGAAGGCCGACTGGGAGATGAAGACCACCCTCTTCGGTGGCGAGGTTCTCTTCCTGGAATGGACCGCGAGGTCGGCGAACACCAGCGCGACCCACGGTGTCGACACCTTCGTCATCCGGGACGGCCTCATCAGGGCCCAGACGGTGCGTTACGAGCTGGCGTCGAACGACGTCTGACGTGACGGACCCGCGCCTCGGTCCATGGGCAGCCGAGGTGTGGGCAGCGCTCGGGCAGCCACGGACAGAACGGTTCGCAAGGGCGCGGACGGATTGTCCGTACGCCAGGCCAGCGCGGCCTGCAGCTGTACGGCCGATCCCGCCAGAGGGCGGTAGGCCAGGCCGTTCTGCTGGATGTGTCGGCACGAAGTGAGTGTCAGCGTCACTCCCACTCCTGCGGCCACCAGGGCGAGGATGGTGTAGGAGTCGGGCGCTTCCTGAACCACCCTGGGCGTGAACCCGGCGGTCTCGCAGGTGCGGAAGGTGGCGTCGCGCAGGGACGAGCCGGCGTTGCCGGGGAAGCTGACGAACGGCTCGTCGGCCAGAGCGGCGACCGGGATCGACTCGGATTCCGCCAGCGGGTGGTCGAGGGGGAGCGCGCACACCAACTGCTCCTCGGCGATCACACGGGTGGAGACTCCGAGCCGGGTGACCGGAAGGCGGACGAAGCCGAGATCGAGCGATCCTTCCGCGACCCGCGCCAGGGCGACATTCGCGTACATCTGCCCTTCCAGGATCAGCTCGATCCCCGGATGTGACGCTCGGAGCGCCCGCGTGAGGAGCGGCAGGCTCTCGTGACTGGAAGCGCCCGCGAAGCCCACGGTGACTCGCCCGTACTCGCCTCGGCCGGCTGCCCGGGCCGCACGCTGTGCGACGTCGACGCCTGCGAGGACAGCCCGCGCCGGTTCCAGGAAGGAGCGGCCCGCGCTGGTCAGCCGGACCGACCGGGTGCTGCGCTCGAACAGCTGGACCCCGAGCTCCTTCTCCAGACGCCGGATCTGCTGACTGAGTGGCGGTTGGGCCATCTGCAGCCGCTGAGCGGCCCTCCCGAAGTGCAGTTCCTCCGCCACGGCGACGAAGGCTGTCACATGGCGCAGTTCCATGGCCGTTCCCGTCCTTGCGGCTTTGATATATCAATTCGCAGTCTCAGTAAGACTCTAATTTGGTATTGGACCCTACTCAATGAGTGGTGCCAAGGTGTGGTGGACCACTCGTCCACGCCGAGGAGCACCTCATGGGACCGGATGCCCTGCCCGCAGAGGCCGCGCGCTCTGCCAGGGACAAGACGATGGGGATGCGGGAAGCGATCAAGTCCTTCGTCCACGACGGCGACACCGTCTGCCTGGAGGGCTTCACCCATCTCATCCCCACCGCGGCCGGCCACGAGATCATCCGGCAGGGGCGCAGGAACCTCACCGTCGTCCGTATGACCGCCGACATCGTCGTGGACCAGATGCTCGCCGGTGGCTGTGTCTCGAAGCTGGTCTCCTCGTTCGTCGGCAACTCCTCGGCGGGATCACTGGGGGAGTTGCGGCGCCGGATCGAGAGGGGAGTACCCGAGCCGTTGGAGTTCGAGGAGTACAGCCACTACGGCATGGTGTGCCGCTATCTCGCGGGAGCCCAGCGTCTGCCCTTCTACCCGCTGCGCTCCTACGCCGGGAGTGACCTGCCGTCGGTCAACCCGGCCATTCGCAAGGTGACGTCGCCCTACACCGGCCCGGACAGAGAACCCGAGCAGATCTACGTGGTGCCGCCGGTCAACCCCGACGTGACGATCGTGCACGCCCAGCGCACCGACCGTGCCGGGAACACACAGGTCTGGGGGCTCACCGGAGTTCAGGCCGAGGCGGTCTTCGCCGCGCGTAGAGCCGTCGTCGTAGTGGAGGAGATCGTCGCCGACGAAGTCGTACGGTCCGACCCGAACCGGACCGTCATTCCCGCGCACGCCGTGGACGCGGTCGTCGAGTGTCCTCGGGGAGCCCATCCCTCCTTCGCACAGGGGTACTACGACCGGGACAACGCCTTCTACCGGTCCTGGTCGCACATCAGCGGAGACCCGGTGCGCCTGAAGAACTGGATGGCCGAGTGGATTCACGGCACACGCGACCACGCGGAGTACCTGGCCAAGCTCCAGGGCGAGTTCGACTCGCGTCTCGCCGTCGGTGAGGCTCTGAGCCTCCCGGTGAACTACGGACGGCGGCTGTGACCGACCCGAGCACCGACCCCGTACGAGCGGCATGCGCGGAACGGGCACGACGAGCCGAGGAGCACCGGACATGAACGCCCCGCCAGAGGAAGCCGCTACCGGGTCCATCACCTCCTCGGAGCTGCTGGCCGTCGTCGCCTCGCGTGAACTCGTCGGCCGGCGAACCGTCTTCGCCGGTATCGGTCTTCCGACCCTGTCCGCATCGCTGGCTCATCTGACGGTCGCGCCCACGCTGGAGATCGTCTACGAGTCGGGAGTGTGCGGAGCGCACCCGTCCCACCTACCCGAGACCATCGCCGACTCCGTGCTGATCACGGACGCCGAAGCGGTGCTGGCCATGCCCGCGCTCTTCGGCTACGTCCTGCAGGGCGGTCACATCGACGTCGGCTTCCTGGGGGCGGCCCAGATCGACCGGTGGGGCAACCTGAACTCCTCGGTGATCGGTGACTGGGGGCATCCGAAGGTCCGACTTCCGGGTTCGGGTGGCGCGATGGAGGTCATGGCCAACGCCGGTGAGGTGTTCATCGTGATGCGTCGCCACGAGCCCCGTTCGCTGCCCGACCGGCTCGACTTCTGCACCTCACCGGGACCGGACCGAGCCCTGGCCGACGGAATCCGTCCGCTCGGTGCGGGTGTCACCCGGGTCATCACCGACCTGGGCATCCTCGCGAGGCAGGGCCCCGGCGAAGAACTCCAGTTGGTGGCCATACATCCCGGGGTCACCGTGGATCAGGTCCGTGCGGCCACGGGCTGGGACCTTCGGGTCGCCGAAACCGTGGCCGCTGTGGCGCCCCCGACCGAGAACGAACTGCGCCTGCTGCGACGGGAGGTCGATCCCGGCCGTGTCTACCTGCGCTGAGAGGGAGTTGAGCCCCTCTCTCCGCTCGTTGTCGGTCGTTCGTGGTGCCGATCGTTGTGCAGGTCGGCTGACGTGGACGGTAACCGGGCAGCCCAGCCGCCCCGCCCACCGCCGATCTACAGCCAGGAGGGCAGCACCGGCAGTCCTTGCCGCAATTCCGCGGACGGAATCCGGCCGGTCAGCCAGCCCACCGTGTCTGCTGCCGTCGCCTTGAGCGCAGCGGTGGATCCGGAGCCGTCGGCTCGCGCCGTTCCGATCCGCCAGGTGCCGTGGCGGTCGGTCGGCGCCAGCACGAGCGCCAGGCATGTGTCCTTGCGGGAAAGGGCAGCCGTGACGTCGTCCAGGAGCACGTCGACAACGCCCGAGGGCAGGTCGTCGACCGAGATACCGCTGTCGAGATCGATGGCGTGCAGCCACACCTCCCGGACGCGCATCCAAGGGATCTCCGCTGCCGGAATCGCCCGGCCCAGCGCGCTGCGTACCTGGGCGTTCCACTGCCCGGTGCCGAGGCGGAGGAGGGCGTCATCCAGGTCTCGGGCGGTCGCCGTGACCCTGGAGCGCAGTTCGGAAGCCGGAAGGGTCGCCGACTCGGCTATTTCGGCAGCTCGTTGATCGCGGCTCGCGTACATCGGGGTCTCGACGCCAGTACGGGCCCAGGCCGCGAGTCGGCCGAGTGCCTCGGCGTTGTGCGCCAGGTGACCCACGACGTGGGCGCGGGACCACTGGGGCAGCTTGCTCGGCGACTTGAAGTCGTCGTCGGTCAACTTGCCGACAGCGGCCAGGAAGCGGGCGGTACCCTCGCACATCCAGGGCAGGGTGGGTTCGCCCTTTTCGAGTGGCCATATACGCGCCTCGCTGCGGCACGGGAAAGATTGATGGATATATCGGTATCGCCTAGTGTCTCGTGATCCTGATTGTGTTACTTCGAGTTGTTATTGACGAGTTTCTTCGCGTTGGCCTGGACGAGTCGGACCTTGGCGAGGATCTCGTCGGCGGTGGCGGTCCAGGTGAAGGGTTTCGCGTTCTCGTTCCAGGAGTTGATGTAGTCGCGGATCTGTTTGACCAGGACGTTGACGCT
>Ga0307516_10009962_pt1 | contig 10524 bp, 8 predicted proteins | sample 19_EM_MG_FD_203310 | JGI IMG/M metagenome (GOLD analysis project Ga0307516, IMG submission 203310) | Populus trichocarpa ectomycorrhiza microbial communities from riparian zone in the Pacific Northwest, United States - 19_EM | ecosystem: Host-associated > Plants > Roots > Unclassified | place...
GCTCGAAGCGCCTCAAAGCGTTCGTCGAAAACTAGACGAAGAATCGCGCGACGCGACGCGCGGCGGGGTGAATGGTCCGGCTTTGCCGGACCAGAGGGGCGGGAAAGCCCCTCTCTATGACGCGAAGGCGCTGCGCAAGCTGCGGCACCCATCGCGCTCGAAGCGCCTCAAAGCGTTCGTCGAAAACTGAATCGCGGCGCTGCGTACACGGCCGGATGGTCCGACCGTGTGCGTAGCGGGTTATGCACCGAATCGAAGACTATGCAGCGGTTCGGTTCGCGGTGATGTTGTCTCACAACAAGCCACCTCAATGCTTTCAGTGGCTTGTGTGTTCACGGCTGCTGGCAGCGGCTGGCACAGCGAGTGCTCGATATCGCTCCGGATATGACCGATCGCGAAGCCAAGTCCCGAGCGGTGAAGATCCTCGCGAAGTCGCTGTACCGTGACCTCGAGGCGCAGGGCTTCGACGAGAAGCAGATCGTCGCGTTCGCGACCGAGCTGATCAGCGAAGTCACCTCGAAGATCGCCCGCGCCGAGAAGGCACAGCAACTGGCCTGACCGATGTGGGACGGGTGACGCTGGGGATCGTGCAGCGCGCTCCCGGACGCCAGACACGTGCGCCGTGTGGGATCCGGTGGAAGATCGAACGGTCTACGCACCCGGCCATGTAACGCGACGATCTGAAGCTGGCCGCGCCCGCGGATCCGATCTAGGGTGCGCGCAATGTCGAAGGTTCGCATCGGTATCAATGGGTTCGGCCGGATCGGTCGCGGCTTTGTTCGCTGCCTCGCAGCAACGCCTGACGTCTTCGATCTGGTCCTCATCAACGATCTGACCGACGTGGGCACGCTGGCCCACCTGCTCAAGCACGACTCGGTGCACGGCAAGTACCCTGGCACGATCACCGTCGCCGACGGCGCCGTGGTCATCGACGGCAAGCCGGTGAAGATCAGCGCCGAGAAGGATCCGTCAGCGATCCAGTGGAAGGCCGCCGGCGTCGACATCGTGATCGAGGCGACCGGCCGGTTCGTCGACAAGGACAACGCCGGCAAGCACATCGCCGGTGGCGCCAAGAAGGTCGTGATCTCGGCGCCCGCCAAGAAGCCCGACGTCACGCTGTGCATGGGCATCAACCTCGAGATGTACAAGCCCGCCGAGCACCACATCATCTCGAACGCGTCGTGCACGACCAACTGCCTGGCGCCGGTCGCCAAGGTCCTCCACGAATCGTTCGGCATCGTCTCGGGCCTGATGACGACGATCCACTCCTACACCAACGATCAGCAGATCCTCGACCTGCCCCACAAGGATCTGCGCCGCGCCCGCGCCGCTGCCCTGTCGATGATCCCGACGACGAGCGGCGCGGCCAAGGCGCTCCCCGAGGTGCTGCCCGCGCTCGCCGGCAAGCTCGACGGCGGCGCGATCCGCGTGCCGACCCCCAACGTCTCGCTGGTCGACTTCACCGCGCGGCTCGAGAAGAAGACGTCCGCCAAGGAAGTCAACGAGGCGTTCCGCGTCGCGGCCGCCGGGGCGCTCAAGGGGATCCTGGCCGTGTCCGACGAGCCGCTGGTGTCGCACGACTACAACGGCGACCTCCACTCGTCGACGGTCGACGCCCCGTTGACCCAGGTGATCGGTGGCGACCTCGCCAAGGTCATGGCCTGGTACGACAACGAGATGGCCTACTCGCAGCGCCTGCTCGACCTCGCCAGGTTCATCTCGGAGAAGTTGTGAGCCTGCCGGCCGGCATCAAGGCGGTCGGCGACCTCGCGGTCGAAGGTAAGCGCGTGTTCGTGCGCGTCGACTACAACGTCCCGCTGGGCAAGGGCGACAAGGCGCGGACGATCGGCGACGACGCGCGGATCACCGCGACCCTGCCGACCCTGCGCCACCTGATCGAGCGCGGCGCCCGGATCGTGATCGGCTCGCACCTGGGCCGGCCCGATGGCGAGGTCAAGCCCGAGTTCTCGCTCGAGCCGGTCGCCCAGCGGCTCGCCGAGCTGCTCGGCCTCGACGTCACGCTGGCCGACGAGCCGGTCGGTGACGGCGCACGCAAGGTCGTCAGCGATCTGCGCGACGGCCAGATCGCGATGCTCGAGAACCTGCGGTTTCACCCGGGCGAAGAGGCCAACGACGAGCAGTTCGCCCGCACGCTGGCGTCGTACGCCGACGTCTACGTGAACGACGCGTTCGGCACGGCGCACCGCGCGCATGCCTCGACCGCCGGCATGGTCAAGTTCGTCGCCGAGAAGGGCGCCGGCTTCGTGATGGCCAAGGAGATCGACTTCCTGTCGCGGCTGCTCGGCGAGGTCGATCGGCCCTACGTCGCCGTGCTCGGCGGCGCCAAGGTGTCCGACAAGATCGAGGTGCTGGACGCGCTGCTCGAGCGGGTCAACGCGATCGTGATCGGCGGCGCGATGGCCAACACGTTCCTCGAGGCGCAGGGCAAGTCGCTCGGCGCCAGCAAGGTCGAGCGCGACAAGCTGCCGATCGCGCGCAACTTCCTGCGCAAGGCGGTCGATAAGCGCGTGCTCGTCCACCTGCCGACCGACGTGGTGGTCGCGACCGGCCTGGACGCCGAGGGCGCCACGCCGGTCTCGGTGGATGCGATTCCTCCCGAGGGCATGGCGCTCGACATCGGGCCGCAGACCATCGAGAGCTTTCGCAAGCTGCTCGGCGCCGCTCGCACGGTGTTCTGGAACGGTCCGATGGGCGTGTTCGAGAAGCCCAAGTTCGCGGCCGGCACGATCGCGGTCGCCCGGGCGCTGGCCGACAACAAGCTGGCGCTCACCGTGGTCGGCGGCGGCGATTCGGCCGCGGCGATCGCCCAGGCCGGGCTGGCCGACAAGGTCTCGCACGTCTCGACCGGTGGCGGCGCGTCGCTCGAGTTCGTCCAGGGCGTCGAGCTACCCGGCATCGCGGCGCTCAAGGGATAATTCGTAGACCGCGGCGCCCGCGCGCGGCGCCTGTCGTTGCGGGGCGTCGTCGCAAAGTCGCGATATGATGTGATGCAAGATGGCGGACCCCGCGGACACGGAGCTCGCGGTGATCGACCCCGCGGGTCGCCTGATCGCCGAGCTCGGCCCGCTGGTCGCCGGCACGCGGATCGCGCTGCGGTCGATCAAGCCCCGCGAGTCGGCGTCCGCGTGCATGGCCGTGCTCGTCGCGCCGGCGATCGCCGACGAGCTCGGCCCCGCGGTCGCATCGCCGCCGCGCTGGATCGTCGGTGACGGCAGCAACGCCGCCCGGCTCGCCGGCGCCGCGACCCAGGCCGGCGCCGCCGGCGTGCTGTTGACCCCGGTCTCGCTCGAGGCGCTCGAGGCGATCGCCCACATCCAGCCGACGATCCCGGAGTTCGATCTCGCCCGCGCCCGGGGCCTGGTCGCCACCTCGCTGGTCGATCTGACCAGCTCGGCCGCCGAGAGCCTGATGTCGGTCGCCGCCGGGTTTGGCGCCAACGACTGCATCGTGTGGTGGAAGGACGGCAACCAGATGGTGCCCAACGCCGCGCGCGCGATGCCCGGCGATGGCTACCGGGTCGAGATCGCCGGGGCCGCGCGCGTCGCGGTCGCCGCCGCCGGCACCGTGATCACCAGCGGCGCGAGGCCGCGCTCGGTGATCGCCGACGCCCTGCGCGCCTCGCCGACCGAGATCGCCGGCATGGTCGCGATCGTCGCCGACTCGGCGCGCCGGTTCACCGCCGCCGAGCACACCGATCTCAAGGCGCTCGGGCTGCGGCTCAACCGCGAGCTGTCGTGGCTGTCGAGCCACCGCCGGGTCGTCGCCGAGGGCGAGCGCCTGCTCGCCGCCAGCCTCCACGATCCGCTGACCGGCGCGCTGTCGCGCGGCGCGTTCGAGCAGACCATCGCCCACGAGGCCGCCGCCGCCGCCCGCCGCAGCGACGCGCTGTCGCTGGCCGTGATCGACATCGTGGGCCTGCGCCGGATCAACCTGCAGCACGGCCACCGCGCCGGCGACGAGGTGCTCGCGCAGCTCGCCAGCCGGGTGCGCGCCACGGTGCGCGGCCACGATCCGATCGGCCGGCTCGGTGGCGACGAGATCGCCGTGCTGCTGGTCGGCGCCGGCGCGCAGGAGAGCACCGCGGTCGTGCGCCAGCTGATCGAGTACGTGCAGGACAAGCCGATCGAGGTCGACGAGACCACCGCGATCTCGGTGCGGCTGCGCGCCAGCCTGACCGAGCTCGCGCCCGGCGAGCGCAGCGGCGAGGCCGCGCTCGCGCGGTGCTACGGCGCGCTGCGCGCCGCGCCGGTCGGTGGCGTGCAGGTCGTCGCGTCCGACGCGCGGATCTCGGAGCTCGAGCTCGGCGGCGAGCTCGGCGGGCTGTCGACCGGGACGATCGTCGGCGGCACCTACCGCGTCGTCCACGAGCTGTCGCGCGGCGCGATGGGCGTGGTGTACCGCGGCGAGGATCTCGGCCTGGGCCGGCCGGTCGCGATCAAGGTCCTGCGCTCGGACCTGGCGTCGGATCGCGATCTGGTGTCGCGGTTCCGCGCCGAGGCCGGCCTGCTCGCCTCGCTCCACCACCCCAACCTCGTGCAGGTCTACGCGCTCGGCGAGCACGACGGCGACGTCTACTTCGTGATGGAGCTGGTCGAGGGCCAGCCGCTCTCCGAGGTGCTGCGCGCCACGATCGAGCGCGGCGAGTGGTTCCCGACCGCGGCCGCCACGCAGATCGCACTCGAGATCGGCGACGCGCTCGACGCCATGCACGAGGTCGGCGTGATCCACCGCGACGTCAAGCCCGCCAACGTGCTGCTCGACCGCGAGCGCGATCGCGCGGTGCTCGTCGATGTCGGCGTCGCGGTCCGGGCCGGCGATCAGCGCGACGCCGCCGGCACGCCGGGGTTCGCCGCGCCCGAGTCGTTCCTCGAGTTCGCCGACGCCCCGACCACCGACGTCTACGGGCTCGCCGCGACGGTGTACTGCATGCTCACCGGGTCGCCGCCGTTCGGCGCCGGGCCCGCGCCCCAGGTCGTGCAGCGCCAGCTGAGCGATCCGCTGCCACCGCCCTCGCAGCTCCGGCCGGCGCTGTCCGAGGCGGTCGACGCCGTGCTGGCCAAGGCGCTGTCGCCGGTCGCCAAGAAGCGGTGGGCCTCGGCCTCGACGTTCTCGATCGCGCTCGCCCGGGCGCTCGATCGGCTCCCCGCCGAGCACGTGCCGGCGAGCCGCGCGGTCGACGATCCGATCCGCGCCGCCGAGGTGCTGCTCGGCCCGACCGAGGGGATCGACTCGCCGACGCCGAACTCCCGCGCGGTCACCGGCCACGTCCGCGCGGCGCACCTCCGCGTGCTGTCGCGCCTGCTCCAGCACCACGTCGGCGAGTCCGGCCTGGCGCGGATCGTCAACGAGACCCCGTCGCTCTCGGCCGCGCTGTCGGCGAGCCTGGCACCGCTCGGCTGGGCCGACCTGTCCGATCTGGTCACCGCGTTCGAGATCGCGCGGAACCACGTGCCGAGCCAGCTCGTGCCGCGCAAGGTGGGCCGCGGCACGATGAGCGCGACGTTCGCGCGGCTCTACGGTGCCGACCCGACCACGCTCCCGGCCGAGGCGGTGCTGACCGCGCTCCCGGCGTTCTGGTCGCGCTACCACGACTGGGGCGACGTCGAGGTCAGCGTCTCGTCCGGCACCGCCGACGTCGTGCTGCACGGCTACGCCGGCTCGGTCGACGTCTGCGCGCTGGTCGCCGCCGAGCTCGAGCGCGTGGTCGAGCTCACCGGCGCGGCGACCACCGATGTCGCCCACACGGCGTGCGCGATCGTCGGCGCACGGCGCTGCGAGTACCGGCTGACCTGGACCCGCTGACGGCGGCTGATCTCTGCTACTCCTTGGGCATGCGCACTCCGTTCGTGGTCGGCAACTGGAAGCTCGTTGATCCATAAGGGGGCTTGCCCGCGCTTGCCCGCCTCCTTCTCGGCCGGCAAGCCGGCCGATTCATCCCCTCCGCGCGTCGCGTCGCGCGGCTTTGAGCTGCACCGGTCCCGCCGCACCTCTGGCGTCTGGTACTCCTTGGGCATGCGCACTCCGTTCGTGGTCGGCAACTGGAAGCTCCACAAGACGATCCCCGAGGCGATCGCCCACGTGACCGAGCTCGATCGCGAGCTCGCGGGCATCGCGGGCATCGCCAGCGTGGAGGTCGGGGTCGCCCCGCCGTTCACCGCCCTGCACGCCGTCGCCGCGAAGCTCGCCGGCTCGTCGATCGAGACGTGTGCCCAGGACTGTCACTGGGAGGTCTCGGGCGCGTGGACCGGCGCCGTGTCGGCACGCCAGGCCGGTGACGCCGGGGCGAGCTGGGTGATCGTCGGCCACAGCGAGCGCCGCCAGTTCTTCGGCGACACCGACGATGGCGTCGGCAAGAAGACGCGCGCGGTGCTGGCCGCCGGGCTCGGCGCGATCGTCTGCGTCGGCGAGTCGCTCGCCGAGCGCCAGGCCGAGCAGACGCTCGCCGTGGTCGATCGCCAGCTCGAGGGCGCGCTCGCCGGGCTCGACGCCGCGGTCGCCCCCAAGCTGGTGATCGCCTACGAGCCGGTGTGGGCGATCGGCACCGGCCACACCGCCACGCCGGATCAGGCGCAGGAGGTCCACGCGCACCTGCGCCGGCTGCTGGGCGAGAAGCTCGGCGGCGCCGCCGCCGAGGCGATCCGGATCCAGTACGGCGGCTCGGTCAAACCCAACAACGCCCACGCGCTCATGGCCAAGCCCGATATCGACGGCGCCCTGGTCGGCGGGGCCTCACTGGAAGTTGCTGATTTCGTTGCGATCGTGAAGGGCGCACTGCCGCGCTAGGGGTTGCACCGCACAGCCGGTTAGGCTAGAAGCAAGGTCCGCATGTCGACGCTGATCACGATTCTGCACGTCATCGTGTGCTTGTTCCTGATGCTCACGGTGCTGCTGCAGAGCGGCAAGGGTGGCGGCATGGGCGGCGCGTTCGGCGGCGGCAACGCGGCGACGGTGTTCGGCGGCTCCGGCGCGTCGACGTTCCTGCGCCGGCTCACCGCGGGCGCCGGCACGATCTTCATGCTGACGTCGATGCTGCTCGCGTTCCTCGCCAGCCACAACTCGGCCGATGCGCTCGAGAAGTTCGGCGCGCAGCAGGAGAAGGCGGCCGCGGAGCGCGAGGCGGCGAAGCAGAAGGTGCTCGGCGGCGGTTCGGTAGCGGGCAGCGGCTCGGCTGCGGCCGGCAGCGCGGCCACCACGTCGGAAGCGCCGTTGACGCCGGTCGAGGTCGCTCCCGCGACCGGCAGCGCCACGGGTTCTGCAGCGGCAGCGCCGGCCAAGCCGGCCGCGGCAGCGCCGACCAAGTCGACGACGTCGACCCCCGCGACCACGCCTGCGCCGGCTGCGACCACGCCGGCTGCGACCACGCCCGCGCCGGCTGCGACCACGCCGGCTGCGACCACGCCCGCGCCGGCTGCGACCACGCCGGCTGCGACCACACCCGCGCCGGCTGCGACCGCAACCACGCCTGCGCCTGCGCCGGCTGCCGCGGCGCCGAAGACCGGCAGCGCGGCCGGTTCGGCGGCCACCGCTCCGAAGTGATCGCCCGCGGCCCGGGCTGCGAACCTCGCGCCCGGATCTGCTAGGCTTGCCGCGATGCGGTTCGCCAAGTACCACGGCCTGGGCAACGACTTCCTCGTCGTCGATCTGCGCGACGCGTCGCCGGCGGATGCTGCCGCGGCGCAGGACCCGCGCACCGTGATGGCGCTGTGCGATCGCCAGTTCGGCGTCGGCGGTGACGGCGTGCTCGCGGTGCTGCCGTCGACGACCGCCGATGTCCGGATGCGCGTGCTCAACAGCGACGGCAGCGAGGCGGAGATGTGCGGCAACGGCATCCGCTGCGTCGCCAAGGAGCTGTACGACCGCGGCGGGCTGCGCCAGCCCGAGATCGCGATCGAGACCGGTGCCGGCCGCCTGATCTGCGCGATCGACGCCGAGGGCGGCGTCACCCGCTCGGTCACCGTCGCGATGGGCAAGCCACGGCTGCTCCGCGGCGAGATCCCGATGACCGGCCCGGCGAGCGAGCGCTGCGTCGCGCAGCCGCTCGAGCTCGCGCAGGTCGCGCGCCCGATCACCTGCGTGTCGATGGGCAACCCACATGCGATCGCGTTCGTGGGCTCGCGCGCCGAGGCCCGCGATCTCGCCACGGCGGTCGGACCGACCGTCGAGCACCACGCCTGGTTCCCCAAGCGCACCAACGCCGAGTTCGCGCACGTCGTGAGCCGCCGCGAGATCGACCTCGCGGTCTGGGAGCGCGGCTGCGGCATCACGCTGGCCTGCGGCACCGGCGCATGCGCCACGGTGGTCGCCGCGATCGTCAACGGGCACGTCGACGAAGCGGCCCCGGTCCGCGTCAACCTGCCGGGCGGCACGCTCGAGATCACGGTGCACGAGGGCCTGACCGGCGTCGCGATGAAGGGCCCCGCGACGCACGTGTTCGATAGCGAGATCGATCTCGCCCGGTTGCAAGCGCGCCCGCAGTGACGCGCCGGCTCACCCAATCGATCGTCGCAAGTCCGCGGATCTAGTACTCGGCGCAGAGCCGATGACCGGTGGAAGGACGCCGAGGCGCGCCGAGCGCGAGGCGCCGGACGAAGGGGTTGATCCCGCCGATCCATCGCCGAGCGCTTCGTTGCACCTCCTCGAGTTACGCCCCGGTAGCGGCCAGATCCTCTGCGACGAGGTACCAGGTCCGCGAATCGAGCTCGGTCCCTCGCCCGGGCTGCGCTCCTGGGCCTCGCTGGGCGCTCGTCGCCCTCGCTGGCGCTCGTCGCCCTCGCTGGGCGCTCGTCGCCCTCGCTGGGCGCTCGTCGCCCTCGCTGGGCGCTCGTCGGCCCTCGCCGACGCGGGTCAGGTCGGCGGATAGTACGGCTGCTGCCGCGACACCGGCTGGTGGTAGGGCTGCGGCTGCGAGTACGGCTGCTGTTGGGTCTGTGGCTGCGACGACGGGTCCGGCTCCGCTTGGGACGGATCCTGCGGCGGCTGCTGGTAGGGTCGCGGCTGCCGGTAGGGCGCGCGCGGGTACCGGGGCCGGCGGTTCGGATCAGAATCGCCCTGAGCTGCCCCTTCTGCTTGGCCGGGATCGCCACTGGCCTGGGCCGGCTGCCGCCAGCCGCTCCAGTCGCCGACCCGATCGCGCCGGTCGCTCCACCATCGCCCCGAATACTGGCGGCCCTGGACGTCGAACACCAGGTAGCCCTGGCCGGTCAGCGGCGGGGTGCTGGGCTCCTGCCAGTGGAACTGCAGCACGTTGCCCTTGAGGTTACCGGCGAAGTAGCCCACCACCTCGGCGCCCTCCCGCTGATAGACCCAGACACCCTGGACGCTGCCCGACGGCAAACCGCCGTGGCTGGAATCCGGCTCGATCTTCACGGCGCCGAACGTCGAGCGCCAGAGCCCGAGCGCGCGCGACGCGTCCATCTGCTGGGACGCTGGCGGTGGTGCCTCGCCCTCCCCCTCGCCCTGCCCGGCCCGGCGCTCGGCGCCCGAGGTGGCGCAGCCAGCGGCTGCCGCACACGCAGCCAACGCCATGACGACCCGCGTGATGCTTCCGACGCTGGCGACCCTCATTGCCGGCGAGTATAGCGCCGGGCCGGGCCGGCTTCGCGTGGGATCGTGCGCCGGGTGTTGTCGATTTCTCGCAACCTGATAGTGTCGCCGCTGCGATCCGCGCGGTGTTCCACAGCAAAATGGCACCCCCCGGAACGGGCCCATAGCTCAGTTGGTTAGAGCGGCCGGCTCATAACCGGTGGGTCCCTGGTTCAAACCCAGGTGGGCCCACTGACAACTGAGACGCTTGCCTTCGAAAGGGTACGAATTTGCGCGAACAGCTCGTTCTCCTCCTCCAGCTCCAGCAGTCGGACATCAAGGTTCGCGAGCTGCAGACCGCGGTGACGGAGCTCCCCGCGAGGCTCGATCCCCTGCGCCGCGACCTCGCGAAGCTCCAGGGCATGCTCGACGGCGAGCGCAACAAGCTCAACGAGACCAATGCCTGGCGCAAGGCGCAGCAGGACTTCATCGACCGCGAGCGCGAGTCGCTGAAGCAGGCGCAGAACAAGTTCCAGGCATCGAAGAACACCAAGGAATTCAACGCGTCGAGCCGCGAGGTCGAGAACAAGCGCAAGGCGATCGGCGACCGCGAGATCGAGCTCAAGAAGGTCAACGAGGCCGCGGTCCAGTCGACCGCGCAGCTCGAGGCCCGCGACAAGGACGTCGAGGCGCTGCGCACCGAGCTCGCCAACAGCGAGGCCGGCATCGCCGATCAGCTGAACAGCCTGAAGCAGCAGCTCGTCGAGGCGACCGCGGCCCGCGACGCCGCCCGCGCGCAGGTCGAGATCCAGTGGATCAAGATCTACGACAGCCTGTCCGCCAAGCGCGGCTACGCGGTCGCCCCGGTCATCAAGGGCGTGTGCCGCGGCTGCCACATGGCGCTCCCCCCGCAGCTCAACAACATCCTGGCGCGGATGGAGAGCATCGAGACCTGCCCGCGCTGCGGTCGCCTGGTGTACC
>Ga0307516_10009963_pt1 | contig 10523 bp, 13 predicted proteins | sample 19_EM_MG_FD_203310 | JGI IMG/M metagenome (GOLD analysis project Ga0307516, IMG submission 203310) | Populus trichocarpa ectomycorrhiza microbial communities from riparian zone in the Pacific Northwest, United States - 19_EM | ecosystem: Host-associated > Plants > Roots > Unclassified | place...
CAGCCTCTTGGAACCCACAGCCAGCACCGAGCCCATACCAGGACACCACCAACCACCACCACCTCCCATTATCATAGAAGAACAACAAGAGTGGGAAGTGGAACAGATTCTCGACTCACGACGACACTGGAACAAGATCCAGTATCGGGTTAAGTGGACCGGTTTCCACGACCCGGACAAGACCTGGTACCCGGCCGAAAACTTCGAAAACTCCCCAGATATTATATGCAAATTCCACGAGGAATACCCCGAAAAACCAGCACCCGCCAATTAGCAATATGTCTGCCGCCGCCACTGTCGACATGAACGAAGGCTGGACCTTCGCTGACAACCACACCTCCGAGTTTCCCACCACGACCGAGCCCGACCACGAATCAAACGAACACCCCACCGACTGGGGCATCGCCGCCACCACGACCAATGGATGGGGTGCCCCGCCAACCGCACCCTCGCCACCAATGTCTGCCATAGGACAACCCCGTACCAACGATCACGCCTCCCTACACTGGACCGCGTGCTATGACGACTACTGCGGGGTCCACCGCCAAATGAAGAACGACAACTACTACCCTGAACGAAGCACCAGCCGGCGCCGCCGTCGTGTCCGCCGGGTATGCGACTGCCCGATGCCCCACCCCGAGGAACTACTCGAAATAACACGCGAACGACACCTCGACCCCCTCAAAGCATGCGCGGACTGGCATCAGGGAAAGTGGGTCTGCCCCGACTGCCGGTTCCTGGTCAACATGGAAAACCACCACCTCCGCTGTAGTGCCGCCACCCTGTGGGAACCCCTGGCCGACGTCACGACCACTCAAGAAGATCAAGAAAATACCGCACCCCCGGAGGAGGCCGCCGCCAATGACGAAGCTCGTGCCGCTACCCCAGCAGCCCTTCGAGACGAACAGATATCTTTGCTACACGACATCGTAACCATGCTTCACCACACTACTACCAGAGACGCACTCCGCAACCACGTCGTATACCGGACGCTCGCCCAACGGATGAACAAATTCCACGACGCGGACCAACCGCAACTCCAGCAGATGGCCAACACCCTGGGGGCCATCATCACTGAACAGCAGCGAATGAACGAACAATTCCAAGCCCAGCAGCAGGCTAGCCGGCCCGGCCGCCTCCACCGCACGCCCATCCGCCGCCGGACCCTGACAACCCGACATGACCTCGCCGGAGCTTCGGTCTGGACAGGGGATGTACTGTCACGAACCTCGCGCGACAGGCTCCTAAGCGCCGCGGCCGGGGCCGCCATCACCCTTGCCGCCCCGTGGCTGGGCCTTATCACGGCTGCCACAGTTACGGTCATCCTCCGCGCTTAGGCGCCTCACCCGATCACATCGCTCTGGCAGCGATACTCCCCTACCGCTGGCCGGTCTAGATCTCTCTCCTTTGTTCTTCTATGTTGCCTATGCATCTTTCTCGTCTTTGCCATTTCCAATTGATATTGCTTGCGCGTCCTTCTCCTTTATCGTTCCGAGTAGTGTTTCCCCTTGATTAAGTTGTATGTCATTCTTCCTTTTCCCTTACTGTTACTGCTTACGCGTCCTTTCTCCTGTTGCCGCGAGTAGAGTGTTGGCCGCGCGGCGGCCAAGTGCAATCATGTGTTTTCCTTGGGCGTAGCGATTGAGTCATGATGAAGTATGGAGGAACTGTGTCAGTCTTGTGGGCAAGCTTTGATTCCACAGAGGGAGGGAAAAGTATAAAGGAAAGGGCGCGGTAGCTAGTCTGGAGATTCTTCTCCACGCAATCTATTATCTCTCTCCACCACTCCTACTTCTACCTTCCCGTGAAACCAGCGCTGCGACCGAAACCCCGAACCGAACGACCGTGTTACAGTAAAGACCATCGAGTGGCAGTAGATGACGACAACGAAAGACTGGGAGTTAGAGTCTCGCCAGCATAGACAGGGCTACGCCGAGGGACATCCTCAGACTTCACCGAATCAGAGAGGGAAGTACTTGCCCGCGCCAGTGAGCTGAACAAACACAGCCCGAGAGCCGAACGAAAGGAAAGACCTACCGTGTAGGCACACCGAGGAACTACGTTGCCTGTCGAGCCCCAGACAGTGCGAAGAAGTCAGGATCTTGACACCTACATGTTGACGGCAGTCTAGCCATCTTGTTACGTGGATGCTTCTCCACCCGCCAGTTAATTCCTGTGTGCAACCCTAACCACTGCGGCGGCAATGCCAAGCCTGCCGCTGATGCAGGGATCTCTCAATCTTTTACTTGTAGTCAGTGTTACTAACGCTTCGTTCGCTGCACTGCTTGCTGGATCATTGCTTCTTTTGCTTTTCGACGGCTTTCACGACAGTTTGCATGCCTATTGCTTGACGGATGGCTCGCTGGATCAGTTTTTCTTCTGCTCGTCGACGGCTTACCCAACGGTTCGTGTGCCATATTACTCGATGGCTGGCACTACCACCAGCTCGAGGGCTCACCCATCGTCTCCGCTTGTCAATGACTTTGCTAACATTCCACGTGCCGTATATTGCTCGCCGAATTGTTCATTTCTTCGATCGTCAACGGCTTTCCCGATAGTTTGCGCACTGTATTGCTTGATGGATGGCTCGCTGGAGAGGTATTTCTTCTGCTCGTCGACGTCTTACCCAACGGTTGATGTGCTGTATTGCTCGATGGGTGGCACTACAGCCGGCTCGTGGGGTCACCCATCGCCTCCACCTGTCGATAACTTTGCTAGCATTCCACACACGGTAGATTGCTTGCGGTATCGCTCGTTCTTCCGCTGGTCAACAGCTTTCACAACGGTTTGCGCACTGTATTGCTCAGCGGATGGCAGCGGATAGCTTATTCTTGCACTCGTCAACGGCTTTCACGATGGTTTTCGCGCCGTATTTCTCAGCGGATGGCGGCGGATTGCTCATACTTTCTCTCATAACCGGCTTTCACGATGGTTTGCACACCGTATTGCTCAGCGGATGGCAGCAGATTTCTCATACTGCCACTCGTCAACGGCTTTCACGATGGCTCGCGTGCCTCATGGTTCACCAGATGGCAGCGCATTCCTCATTCTTCTGCTTGTCAACAGCTTACACGACGGTTTGTGCGCCGTATGGCTCAGTGGATGGTAGCGGATTGCTCATTCCTCCGCTCGTCAATGGCTTTTATGACGGTTTACGTACCGTATTGCTCCGCGGATGGTAGCGGATTGCTCTTTCTTGCACTCGTCAATGGCTTTCACTAAGGTTTTCGCACCGTATTTCCCCGTGGATGGCAGTGGATTGCTCATTCTTCTACTTGCCAATGGCTTTCAGGATGGTTTGGGCGCTGTATTACTCAGCAGATGGCAGCGGATTGCTCAGACTTCCGCTAGTCAAAGGATTTCACGACGGATTGCACGCCGTATTGCTCACCGGATGGCAGCGCATTCCTCACTCTTCTGCTTGTCCATGGCTTTTCCGACTGTTTGCACGCCATATTGCTCAGTGGATGGCAGCGGATTGCTTATACTTCCGCTTGTCAAAGGCTTTCACGACAGATTGTGCGCCGTATTGCTCAGCAGATGGCAGCACATTGCTCATTCTTCCGCATTGCCCCTTCTTCGGCTCGTTGACGGCTATTTTCTCCCACAAGTTCGCATACCGTTTTGCTCAGCGGATGGCTCACATCAGGAAAAAAAATCTGCGTCCAGAGGCAACAGGCACTCGCGACGCTCTGGACGCACCCTGGCAGGGCACATACCACTCCCAACGCGAAACGCACAGGCAATGTGAATTCGGACGCAGCACAACATGGCACCGTGCATTCGGACGCTGTATGCGAGGATGCCGTGTGTCCAGACGCTACTCGCCATGGCATCTGTTTACCGGACGGAGCGTGTCAGGGCATTTTCCTACTGGACGCAGCCGTGTCAGGGCATTTTCCTTCTGGACGCAGCCATGTCAGGGCATTTTCCTTCTGGACACAGCCGTGTCAGGGCATTTTCCTTCTGGACGCAGCCATGTCAGAGCATTTTCCATCTGGACTCAGCCGTGTCAGGGCAAATGGCGTCCGGACGACGCGTGTCATGGCACCACAGTCACGCTGTCTGTCAAGGCACAAAACATCGTAGCAAATACTCTTGTCGTATTCGCAAACACGCAGCGGGTTCAAGGCATAGTGACTCAGTCCAGTTCAATTCATTCTATCTAATGTACATCTATATATGCTACTACCACACTTCGCGTGGAAACAAAGGAAAGTTGGCAAATACGACATGACACGTTAAACACAACGCGATGAGCACGAGATGATGGGCACGAGGTATTGAGCACAACGCGATGAGTACGACGCAATGAGCACGACGCAATGAGCACGACGCAATGAGCACGACGCAATGAGCACGACGACTATGAGGAGGATGGCGATGAACACGCCACCGGTTGCGAGGACGATAGCAAGTTGGACGCGGTGAGTATGATTGCGAGCTTTGTGACATGGTTAGCGTAGCTCTCAGAGTGACAGACAGTGGGAAGTTTTACAATACAACGTGACGAGTACAATGTCAATGAGGGTGCCGGTGGCGAGAACGATAGCGGGTAGGACGTGGCGAGTATGATGTCAATGAGGGGGCCGGCGGCGAGAACGATAGCGAGTAGGCCACGGCGAGTACTATGAGGGGGCGTAAGACGCGGCGAGTATGATGTCAATGAGGGTGCCGCCGGCGAGGACGAAAGCAAGTAGGACGCAGCGAGTATGATTGCAAGTAAGACGCGATGAGTATGATGGCGAGCTTTGTGACATGGTTAACACAGCTCTCGGAGTGACAGATAGCGGGAAGTTGTACAATACAACGTGACGTGTACGATGTCAATGAGGGTGCCGGCGCCAAGAACGATAGGGGGTACGACGCAGCGAGTGTGGGCCAGTAGGAAGCAGCAAGTATGAGAGGGAGTAAGACGCGGCGAGTATGATGGCGTGAAAGGGGCAACGAGTAAGATGTCCATTAGGAAAATGTCGACAAGTAGGACGAGGTTAAAGGAGAAGAAAAAAGGGGTCTATCTATGAGTGAAGAGCCGAACCTTGCGAAAGCGCAAGCATTAGTAGTGGCTTGGGGCTTTCTATTGCCATCGTACTGGTCACGTCGTTCACGCCATCTTACTCGCCGCGACTTACTCGCCACATCCTACTCGCTATCGTCCTCGCCGCTGGCACCCTCATTGACATCGCACTCCTCACTGTGTATTGTACGACTTCCCAGTGTCTCTGTCACTCTGAGAGCTGCGCTAACCTTGTCACATAGCTCGCCATCATACTTGCCATGTCTTACTTGCAATCATACTCGCCGCGTCCTACTTCCTATTGTCCTAGCTGCCGGCACCCTCATTGACATCAAACTCACCGCGTCCTACCCGCTATCGTTCTCGCCACCGGCACCCTGGTTGACATCGTACTCGTCACGTTGTATTGTACAACTTCCTGCTGTCTGTCACTCCGAGAGCTGTTCTAACCATGTCACAAAGCTCGCCATCATACTCGCCGTGTCTTACTTGCAATCATACTCGCCGCGCCCTACTTGCTATCGTCCGCGCCGCCAGCACCCTCATTGACATCATACTCACCGCATCTTATGCGCACTCATACTTGCCGCAGCCTACTCGCTATCGTTCTCGCCGCCGGCACCCTCATTGACATCATACTCGCCGCGTCCTACCCGCAATCGTTCTCGCCGCTGGCACCCTCCTTCACATCGTACTTGTCACATTGTATTGTACAACTTCCCGCTGTCTGTAACTCTGAGAGCTGCCCTAACCATGTCACAAAGCTCGCAATCATACTCGCCGCGTCTTACTTGCAATCATACTCACCGCGTCCTACTTGCTATCATCCTCGCCACCGGCACCCTCATTGACATCATACTTGCCTCGTCCTACCCGCTATCGTTCTCGCCGCCGGCACCCTGATTGACATCGTACTCGTCATGTTGTATTGTACAACTTCCCGCTGTCTGTCACTCTGAGAGCTGCACTAACCATGTCACAAAGCTCGCAATCATACTCGCCACGTCTTACTTGCAATCATACTTGCCGCATTCTACTTGCTATCGTCCTCGCCGCTGGCACCCTCATTGACATTATACTCTCTGCGTCCTACCCGCTATCATTCTCGCCGCCGGCAACCTCATTGACATCGTACTGGTCACATTGTATTGTACAACTTCCCGCTGTCTGTCACTCTGAGAGCTGCCCTAACCATGTCGCAAAGCTCGCAATCATACTCGCCGCGTCTTACTTGCAATCATACTTGCCGCATCCTACTTGCTATCCTCCTCGCCGCTGGTACCCTCATTGACATCATACTCGCCGCATCCTACCCGCTATCGTTGTCGCCGCCGGCATGCTCATTGACATCGTACTCGTCACGTTGTATTGTACAACTTCCCGCTGTCTGTCACTCTGACAGCTGCGCTAACCATGTCACAAACCTCGCAATCATACTCGCTGCGTCCTACTCGCTATCGTCTCCACTGCCGGCGGTGTGCTCATCGCCATCCTCCTCATAGTCGTCGTGCTCATCGCGTCGTACTCAACGCGTCGTGCTCTTCACATTGTACTCATCGTGTCGTGCTCAACGTGTCGTGTCGTATTTGCCAACTTTCCTTTGTTTCCGCACAAAGTGTGGTAGTAGCATATCTAGATGTACATTAGGTAGAATGAATAGAACTGGACTGAGTCACTATGCCTGGAACCCGCTGCGTATTTGCGAATGCGACAAGAGTATTTGCTGCGATGTTCCGTTCCTTGACAGCCAGTGTGACCACGGTGCCAAGACATACGTCATCCAGACGCCATTTGCCCTGACACGGCAGCGTCCAGAAGGAAAATGCCCTGACATGGCTGCATCCAGATGGAAAATGCCCTGATACGGCTGCGTCCAGAAGGAAAATGCCCTGACACGGCTTCGTCCAGAAGGAAAATACCCTGACACGCTCCATCCGGTAAGCAGATGCCGTGGCGAGCTGCATCCAGACGCACGGTGCCATGGCGAGCTGCGTCCAGATGCACGGTGCCATGGCGTACTGCCTCCAAGTTAAGCAGGTTGCGTCCTAAGCGTCCAGAGTGTCTAGTGCGTCCGGACGCCCAGGACGTAAATTTTTTTTTTCCTGACGCACTGAATAGCTCCATACTCCCTCTCGTCGACAGTCTAGCCATCTTGCTCCCAAGTTAATTTCTGCCTCCAACCCTAACCACTGTGGCGGCAATGCCAAGCCTGCCGCTGCTAAAGGTAACACCATGGCAAGTATGATCTCTGGAAACCCTAACCACCTTGGCGGCAGCGCCAAGCCTGCCACTGCTGTAGCTAGTGCCTTGGCGAGGATTGACCTACGAGAACTATAAGCATGTGACAATATCGAGCAACAAATCTGTGCGATATTGTCACGTTCTTAGTACACGCCAAATCAATTGAACAAAATGATGAAATGAAACGATCAGGACCCGACTGATGAACTCGCAACAGGTTTGCACAAGGCTTTGCATGCCATATTTCCCGGCAGATCGCACATTACTTCCGCACATCGACAGTTCACCCACCGTATTGCTCGTCGGATGAAATGTCGTCGCATTCTGCGGTTCACTCATTTCATCCGCTTGTCAATGAATTTGCTAATGATCCAGGTACTCCAGCAGGCTCGCCGAACGGTTTATTCGTTCGCTCGTCGATGGCTTTCAAGACGTTTTGCATACCAAATTGCTCAGCAGATCGCTCGCTGGATCTCTTATTCTTTCACTCGTCGACAGCTTTCCCAACTGTTTGGGTGCTGTATAGCTTGATGGAAGGTAAGTCGGCTCATCAGTGGGTTCACTCATATCTTCCGCTTGACGATGACTTTGCTAATGTTCTATGCGCTGTAGATTGCTCGCCGTATCGCTCATTCTTCCACTTGTCGACGTCAATTATTCCGGGACGGTTCGCGTACTGTATTCCTCAGCGGATGGCACAAGAATACTCATTCTTGCACTCGTAAATTGCTTTCATGATGGTTTTCGCGCTGTATTTCTCAGCGGATGACAGTGGATTGCTCATTCTTCCACTCGTCAACAGCTTTCACGAGGTTTGGGTGCCATATTGGTCAGCAGATGGCAGCAGATTGCTCATACTTCCGCTGTTCAAAGGCTTTCATGATGGATTGCATGCCATATTGCTCAGCAGATGGCAGCGGATTGCTCATTCTTCCACTCGTCAAAAGCTTTCATGATGGTTTTCGCACTGTATTGCTCAGCGTATGGTAGCGGATTGTTCATTCTTCCACATGTCAACGGCTTCCACGATAGTTTGCGCTCAGTATTTCTCAGCAGATGGCAGCGAATTGCTCGTTCTTTCTCTCGTCAATGGCTTTTACGACGGTTTTTGCACCATATTCCTCCCCGGAGGGCAGCGGATTGCTCATTCTTCCACACGTCGATGGCTTTCATGACGGTTTATGCGCCCTATTTCCCAGCGGTTGGCAGCGGATTGCTCATTCTTGTACTCATCAACGGCTTTCACAACGGTTTGCGCGCCTTATTTCTCAGCAGTTGGTGGCGAATTGCTTATTCTTTCTCTCGTCAACGGCTTTAACGAAGGTTTTCGCGCCGTATTGCTCAGTAGATGGCTGCGGATTGCTCATTCTTCCGTGCGTTGACGGCTTTCACGATGGTTTGCACCCCTATTTCTCGTCGTATCGTTCGCTGCAACGATTATTCTTCCGCTCGTACATGACTTTGCCAACTGTTTGCATGCCGTATGGCTCAACGGTAAGTAAATCGGCTTATCTGTGAGTTTACTCATATGTTCCGCTGGTCGATGACTTTGCTAATTTTTGACGTGCCGTAGATTGCTCGGTGTATCGCTTATTATTGCGCTCGTCGACGTCTGTTATCCCCAGCCGGTTCGCGTACTTTATTCCACTCTGGATGGCAGCCGATTGCTCATTCTTGCACTCGTCGACGGCTTTCACAATGGTTTCCATGTTGTATTGCTCAGCAGATGGGTAGGCAGGTCGCTCATTCGTTCGCTCGTCAATGGACTTTACGACAGATTGCGCACCATATTGCTCCACTGATGGCAGCAGATTGTTCAGCTCTCCGCTCGTCAACGGCTTTCACGACGGTTTTCGCACCGTATTTCTCAGCGGATGGTAGCGGATTGCTCATTCTGCCACTCGTCAACGGTTTTCACAATGGATTCCCTGCCGTATTGCACAGCGGATGGTGTGGCGGATCACTCATTCTCTCTCTTGTCAACGGCTTTCATGACGGTTTGCACACTGTATTGCTCGGCGGATGGCAGTGGATTGCTCATACCTCCACTCGTCCACAGCTTTCCCAATGGTTCGCTTGCGGTATTGCTCGGTGGATGGCTGCGGATTGCTCATTCTTTCTCTCATCAACAGCTTTCATGACTGTTTCTGCACCGTATTACGCAGCGGATGGCAATGCATTGCTCATATCTCCTCTCATCCACGGCTTTCCCGACGGTTCGCACGCCGTATTGCTCACTGGATGGTGGCGGATTGCTCATTCTTTCTCTCGTCAACGGCTTTCACGACAGTTTTTGTGCCATATTGCTCCATTGATGGAGGCGGAGTGCTTATTCTTCCACTCGTCAACAGTTTCCATGATGGTTTGCACGCCGTATTGCTCCGCTGATGGTAGCGGATTACTCAGACCTCTGCTCAGCAGCGGCTTTCACAACGGTTTTCGCGCTATGTTTCTCAGTGGATGGCAGCTGATTACTCATTCTTCCACTCATCAACGATTTTTATGATGGATTGCCTGCTGTATTGCACCATGGATGGCGCGGTGGATCACTCATTCGTTTGCTCGTCAACAGTTTTTAAGACAGATTGCCAGCCGTATTTCTCAGCAGATGGCGGCTGATTGCTCATTCTTCCAGTTGTCTACGGTTTTCACGATGGATTGCCCACTGTATTGCACAGTGGATGGCATGGTGGATCGCTCGTTCGTTTGCTCGTCAACGGTTTTCACGATGGATTGCCCGCTCTATTTCTCAGCGGATGGCGGCGGATTGCTCATTCTTCCACTCGTCAACAGTTTCCACGATCGATTGCCTGCCATATGGTACTGCGGATGGCATGGCTGATCGCTTGTTCGTTCGATCGTCAACAGCTTTCACCACAGTTTACACGCCAGATTGCCCAGTGGATATTAGCGGATTCCTCTTACTTGCGGTCGTCAACGGCTTTCAGGAAGGTTTGCGCACTGTATTGCTCCGCGGATGGCAGTGGATTGCTCATACCTCCACTCGTCCACGGCTTTCCCAACGGTTCGCATGCCTTATTGCTTGGCAGTTGGCGGCAGATTGTTCATTCTTTCTCTCGTCAACAGCTTTCATGACGGTTTGCACGCCGTATTGCTCCGCTGATGGCAGCGGATTGTTCGGACCTCTGCCCAGCAGCGGCTTTCACGATGGTTTTCGCGCTGTATTTCTCAGTGGATGGTAGTGGATTACTCATTCTTCCACTCGTCAACGATTTTCACGATGGATTTCCCGCTGTTTTGCACT
>Ga0307516_10009964_pt1 | contig 10523 bp, 8 predicted proteins | sample 19_EM_MG_FD_203310 | JGI IMG/M metagenome (GOLD analysis project Ga0307516, IMG submission 203310) | Populus trichocarpa ectomycorrhiza microbial communities from riparian zone in the Pacific Northwest, United States - 19_EM | ecosystem: Host-associated > Plants > Roots > Unclassified | place...
AAGCGAACCTCGACCAAATCTCCGACTTGCTTCTAAAAATACAAAACGTCTATGAGTTCCTTCTTGAAGAAGATACCCTATCCAACCTTGATATGATGAAAGATACCCTCGCACGGATCGCCCAAGCAGTTAGCAATTGTGCTCAGTTCATCAAGAACTATTCTGAAACAAAAAGCTTCTGTATGCCACACACCGTTCTTTCTTGACAGCGTCCTAATCAGGTTCCACTGAAGGGAAACGACTCGGAAAGAACATCACGGCCGAAACGCAGGCCGCTGTCAACGATTACAACAAGGTTCTAGATGCGTTGATGCAACAATACCGCGATCGTGCAGTTCGCGACATGCATATCAACGTCTACCGTGTCCTCGAGGACTTGAACTTGGATGGCATGGCGTATGCAAGCGGAGCTGGACTTAATACGACAAAGAAATGCCTGGATGGCACGAGAGGGGAAATTCTGCAGGGGATTGTAGACTGGATCCACGACCCGGACGTCAATGCACCACGGATCTTCTGGCTTCATGGCCAGGCGGGGAGAGGAAAGTCCGCCATAGCCCACACGATCGCTCTGTGGCTCAAGAACGTGGGAGGACTCGGGTCATGCTTTTGCTTCGCACGCGACAGACCGATGGAATGTCGTGAAGAAAAGATATTCACAACCATTTCTCGTGATCTTGCGGACCATGACCCCGCGTTTCGACGTGCATTGGCTAGCGTTTTTGCAAACAACCACTCTCTCATGGCTACTCCTGACATCATTCAGCAGTGGGAAATGCTTGTCCTGGCACCATTGTCTCAGGTGTTGATTGGGGAAACAGGCCATATAGTTGTGGTTATTGATGCATTGGACGAGAGTGGACCCGAGCCATCGCGAAGCCACATATTATCGGTGTTAGGATCCCCACGAGCAGCCAAACTGCCTTCCAACTTCCGCCTCCTCATGACGTCTCGGTCATTGCCTGACATCCAGGACGTGTTAAGCATTGCTCCTCATGTCAAAGCCGTGTCTTTGGATGACGTCCCTGTTGCATTTACCGAACGTGATATCCGTCTGTTCATTTCTGTGCAACTCAAAGATCTTGAGGACATCGGAGAGAGAGAAGTCAGCCAAATTACTCAGAAAGCTGATGGCCTATTTGAGTGGGCTCGTCTTGCCTGCGAGTACATCAGACAGGATACCGCTGGCGAACGGGTCAAGGAGCGCTTCAGCAACGTTACAGTACGTGTATCAAGAGAGGGGAAATCCCTTCTGGACACCATGTACCACACAATTCTGGAGAGTGTTGTAAGCAAGAGGCCAACTGCTCTCATACGCTTCTGCTCCGTGATGCAGCAAGTCTTCCATACACTGGAGCCACTTCCAATTGATGGACTGAATGCGATGCGTCGACACTTCTCCCACAAGCACAGTAATTTTAACGTGGCAATTGTTCTACGTTTTTTGGGTCCATTGTTAAGTGGTATCACCAACTGCACCTTGCCCGTCCGTCCCCTCCATGCCTCCTTTTCTGATTTCTTGACTGATCAATCTCGGAGTGGAGACTACTTTGTTGGGGAGGCTGACATTCAGATGGACATTGCTGTTGCATCACTTTGTGTCCTTTGTGGGGGTCTATGCTTCAATATCTGTGACCTACAGAGTTCATATTTACTCAATTCGGAGGTACCTGATCTTGCTGAGAGAGTTAAAGCCAAAATTCCACCCCACCTCTCATACTCATGTCAATTCTGGGCCAAGCATCTGCAGGCCACCAAGTTTGATCCTGTGCTTGCAGAGCATGTCAAGGATATTGTGGGGAATGAAAGGATCCTGTTCTGGTTTGAAGCACTGAGTTTGCTTGGTGTACTTGGCAATGCAGCAGCAGCTCTTCTAAGTACTGGGAGGTGGTTGCAGGTGAGTAAGTCAGTTAGATAATGGGGTCCTTTGTGACCCAATGGTTCCAGGGGAAGAAGGGATATGAGGATGTTGTAGCACTGGCAAAGGATGGTGTGAAGTTCATTCACAACCTTTCTAATGGACCCTCTGCAAGCACTCCACACCTATATCTCTCTGCACTGCCATTTACTCCTGAAGACTCAGTGCTAGTTAAGGCTCTAAGGTCAAGATTTCCCTGCATTGCCAAAGTGGCTGCAGGGCATCACAAAGAGTGGCCTTCTACTCAGATTCTGCTTCAAGGCCACACTGACTATGTTACATCAGTTGCATTCTCCCCTGATGGCACAAGGATTGTGTCAGGCTCAATAGACAAGACTGTGAGAGTCTGGGATGCTGAGAGGGGTGTTCAGATTGGCACTCCACTGCAAGGACACACTCACTATATCACATCAGTTGCATTCTCCCCTGATGGTACAAGGATTGTGTCAGGCTCAGAGGATAAGACTGTGAGAGTCTGGGATGCTGAGAGGGGTGTGCAGATTGGCAGTTCACTTCAAGGCCATACTGACTATGTCACATCAGTTGCATTCTCCCTTGCTGGCACAAGGATTGTGTCAGGATCAGAGGATAAGACTGTGAGAGTCTGGGATGCTGAGAGGGGTGTGCAGATTGACAGTCCACTTCAAGGCCACACTGACTATGTTACATCAGTTGCATTCTCCCCTGATGACACAAGGATTGTGTCAGGCTCAAATGACAGGACTGTGAGAGTCTGGGATGCTGAGAGGGGTGTGAAGATTGGCAGTCCACTTCATGGCCACACTGACTATGTTACATCAGTTGCATTCTCCCCTGATGGCACAAGGATTGTATCAGGTTCATGGGACCACACTGTGAGAGTCTGGAATGTTAATGGAGGTGTGCAAATTGGCAATCCACTTCATGGCCACACTGACTATGTCAGATCAGTTGCATTCTCCCCTGATGGTACAAGGATTGTGTCAGGCTCACATGACAAGACTGTGAAAGTCTGGGATGCTGAGAGGGGTGTGCTACTGCAGATTGGCAGTTCACTTCGAGGCCACACTGACTATGTCACATCAGTTGCATTCTCTCTTGATGGCACAAGGATTGTGTCAGGCTCAGATGATGAGACTGTGAGAGTTTGGGATGCTGAGAGAGGTGTGCAAATTGGTAGTAAACTTCAAGGCCACACTGACTATGTCACATCAGTTGCATTCTCCCTTGATGGCACAAGGGTTGTGTCAGGCTCATGGGACCACACTGCAAGAGTCTGGGATGCTGAGAGGGGTGTGCAGATTGGTAGTCCACTTCAAGGCCACACTGACCATGTCACATTGGTTGCATTCTCCCCTGATGGCACAAGAATTGTGTCAGGCTCAAATGACAAAACTGTGAGAGTCTGGGATGCTGAGAGGGGTGTGCAGATTGGCAGTCCACTTCAAGGTCACACTCACTATGTCACATCAGTTGCATTCTCCCCTGATGGCACAAGGATTGTGTCAGGCTCAGATGATAAGACTGTGAGACTCTGGGATGCTGAGAGGGGTATGCAGATTGGCAGCCTGCTTCAAGGTCACACTAGCTGTGTCACATCAGTTGCATTCTATCTTGATGGCACAAGGGTTGTGTCAGGCTCAGAAGATAAGACCGTGAGAGTTTGGGATGCTAGGAGGGGTGTGCAGATTGGCAATTCACTTCAAGGCCACACTCTGACTGTTGCATCAGTTGCATTCTCCTCTGATGGCACAAGAATTGTGTCAGGCTCAATAGACAAGACTGTGAGAGTCTGGGATGCTGAGAGGGGTGTGCAGATTGGCAGTCCACTTCAAGGCCACACTAACTATGTGAGATCAGTTGCATTCTCCCCTGATGGCACAAGAATTGTGTCAGGCTCAAATGACAAGACTGTGAGAGTCTGGGATGCTGAGAGGGGTGTGCAGATTGGCAGTCCACTTGGAGGCCACACTGATTATGTTACATCAGTTGCATTCTCCCCCAATGGCATAAGGATTGTGTCAGGCTCAATAGACATGACTGTGAGAGTCTGGGATGCTGAGAGGGGTATGCAGATTGGCAGTCTACTTCAAAGCCATACCAACTATGTCAGATCAGTTGCATTCTCCCCTGATGGCACAAGAATTGTGTCAAACTCAGATGATGTGATTGTAAGAGTGTGGAATGCTAGGAGAGGTGTAAAAATTAGCAATGAGGAAGTTGACATAAATGCTTCTCAATTCAATGAAGAGTCCATGTACCCTTTAACCAATGGTAAGCCTATTAGTCATTTCAGTAGCATTATCATATTGAATCACATTTGCAATAGAACACTGTTGTTCTTCTGCTGTAATGACGCCAATCTGTGGTGTTGAACTCCACATTGTGTGTCCTCCTATCAGGTTCTCCTCTGTTTCATCCCATGCTTTGCGTGATAGAGAAAAACAGCTCTGTTCCCATGATGAACAGGACTTCCACCAGTGTGTTAAACTTCATCCAGATGGGTGGATTAGAGGTCAACATGGTCAGTTGCTTCTATGGGTTCCAAGTACTATGACAAAGCCATTCTACAGTATGTGCACTAGGCTGGTTATCCCACAAGGATGTGTGCAATTGGACCTCAGTAAAATGGCACATGGGTCCAAGTGGCAAGAATGTTTTGAGTCTTAACAATGTTGCACAATATTAGTCTATTTTTTTTTTCCCTTTTGTACACAGAACAATTGTGTTTGTTAAATGCAACTGAGGAAACTGAGGTGTGCCCTTAGAGGGGGTTGCCCACCTGCCCACCTGTCTGTGCATCCCAAAGTTGGATTGTGTTATCACCTGAACCTGACACAATGTGCCTTCCATCTGAGTTGACCAAGTCTGTGCCCTTGGAGGTTGCCCACCTCATGACCTGTGTGCATCCCAAAATTAGATTGTTTTATCCCAAGAACCTGATACAATGTATCTTCCATTGGGTGAGAATGCAACTGAGTTGACTGAGTTTGTGTGCCCTTGAAGAACCTGTTGATTCCTAGGCCAGTCATCCAGTTTTCCTATAGCAACTTGAGCAATTCCTGAAAACCTCTCAATCAGGGACCTCTTCAGACAGGTGGAAACATAGAGATGAATGTCGCGCATAGTCAACTCCGTATCCATGGTATGAGCGACCTGGCATCAATAAGCAGACTGGTGTTTAATGCCTCCCCAATGTCCACAAGTGCCCGAGAAGTCAGGAGAATCCGGATATTTGCTGGGAGTTACGCACCGAATGCAGCAAGGACCATAAGAACAGTGGTCCTCATGCACTCCGCACCACTCTCATCCAAAGCATCAATGACCACCACGACATTTCCAGTAGAAGAACCTGTCAATTGGGAAAGGGGTTCGAGAATGAGTTTTTTCTACTGTGCTGCGACGTCTTCCATGTCCCTCAATGAATGGTTGTTGGTCGTCACCTCAACCAGAAGCGGTCGTAAACGGAGGTCGGAGGTCACGATCAGCCAAATCACGCGCGATGGTCGGGAAGAGCTTCATATGGAGCTGTTCGTGCTGTCTGACGCGACTGAAACAGAAACACGATCCAAGCATGCCGAGATTCTGGGCTTGCAGAGTAATTGTGTGCGCGATGGCTGATTTCCCCTTTCCAGCCTGTCCGTAGAGCCAGATGATGCGCGGTGTAGCATCGTCTGTGTTGTTGATCCAATCAACAATTTCATTCAAGATCATGATTCTCGTGCCATCTAGGCACTTCAAGCCAAGCAGTTCGAGCTACGATCTTCGTAGAGCTGTTTGATGCCATATTGGATGTCTGGAATTGGTCGATCTCGAAGCTCTTGCATCAGCTTCTTTGGCTTCCGGCTATAGCTGGCGACCTTGGTCGTTGTCTCCGAGTCCGAGTAAACACTCTTCCCGAGCCACGACCCTATGAAAAAGATGAGTCTCATGAAGACTACAGGAATAGGTGGCGTACAGAAACATTTGATTTCCGAGTACTTTATGATGAACTGCGCATATTCCTGCACGACTTGGGTGATCTCCACTAGGACGTCATTCGTGGCATTGATCTTCGACGAAGCCCTGTTGTCCATGACCAGCTCATAAGTTCGTTCGATTGTAGTGGCGACGCCCCCCATAGACGGGTCGAGACTCGCTTGCGACAGCATCAACTCATCTGAGAGGCCCCCAGTGACGCTACACTTTTGAATACTCCGGTGACCTCTCTGATTGGGTGAGACGAGTCAGCTAAGCAAAGTAATTCAGTTAAGCGTCATTATGGCTGGCCACAGTGACGCTTAGCTTTGCAGATGCTATACGGATTCCCGTTAATCGAGGACATTGGGCGTGATCGATGCATACCTTGGAGGACCTTCTCAATGCACCCAAGGCGATCTGAGCATATGGATGGATCTATGCGTGATCATCAGTTGAACTTAACCGTCTGCCATTGGGATGAAAAACTCTAGTAATGCCATTGACGACCGTATTGAAAGTGCTAAGGGTTTGGGGATATCCAGTGTTGATGACATCTAACTGGGTTATCGCAGTGTATACGAGACTGAGCGTATTAACAGTAATTTTCGCTGTGCCAGAAATGGAGTCCATACGTGTGTCCTGTGTGTTGCCGAGTACGGTCGGAACAGGTAGGATATCGACTGGCACCTGGTAGAACAGATAAGCGTCAGCAATACATGTAGCCGAATGCGCACGAACCCCGAGGGTAGCAGCAGCACGTCCCTTCTCCAGGACCAGTGGAAGTGGAAGGTTTAAGTACGACGGCCCTGACGCTTTCAAGGTCAATCACCATGGGCTGGGTGTGGTTCGCCGTATGTAGACCCTTCAAATCCAGGTCGGGAATGCGTAGATAACGTCATACCTCTTCGAACACATTCGTTCCGCTGAAGCGGTAGGGTTAGCGACAAGTGGCTCGTGAGGATGTGGTGGTCCCTCAGCATCCTGCTGTCATCTGCATTGGGACCGAGTCGAGAAACGAGGTCCCCCCTCGGAGGCAGAGGGACTCGGGTAAGGAGAATGCTGGAACGACATCAAAGGCCCTCCTCGCCCCAAAATGATTTGCATACCCTGCGTTGGCTGGAATGGCTGTCAGCAGTCTCACGGTTCTTCATTGGCATCTTTGGTGTTATACGTTGAGAGGATGATTTGGTTTACAATCGCTGGAAATAGCGAGAGAGAGAAAAGGGAGAGAGCGAACCGCAACTGCATAGCCTCATTCACCGTAACCGTGAGGCCCACTGCACGGCGTGATCACGGTGGTCCGTCGTGTAGCCTGTGGCAACTTGCGGCGCTTTCCAGCGGTTCGGTTCGGTTGTATCTCCGCAGCGTAGACTGACCTCGGATCACTTTGAACGACGTAGCACGCAGGGCTTTCTAGTAATTCAACCCATGGTTAGGCCAGTTGCAGAATAAAAGAGAGACACTAACCAGGACCCTTACAGGCAGGAGGCACTACGACTTACGCGCGTCTCCCCGCTGACCCAAACGACCTCCCTAGTCACCTACATGCACACCACCAGCGACACGGAAGCGGGCACACCGTCAAAACACCACACGATGGCATTCTCACCATCCACTCTCCCTTGCACCCCTCCGAAGGACCATCCCGCACGTACTCTTATTCTTACGCCTACGGCCCAACCGGCCTCATTGGCCTCTTCCGAAATCGCTATGCAGTCGGATGTGCGATATTCGCGTCGATAGGGGGCGTCTCGTTCGGTTACGACCAAGGCGTGATCGCGAACGTACTGGTCATGAAAGACTTCACTGCGAGATGGCCCGTCGGACCATGGGAGAAAGGGATCATGAGTGAGTACCTTGTGCTCGTGCCGGAGACGTTCATTGTTCATCCCGGAGACAAATGAATGCATTGAATTGTGGTGTGACGTGTGTGGTCCTAATGCTTAGCTGCGGTACTCGAACTAGGCGCACTGTTCGGCGCGCTCTTAGCTGGTGTGTTTGCAGATAGGTATTCAAGACGACATTCAATATTCCTTGCTTCTGGTGCGTCCAATTCTACTACTTTCCCATTCTTTCCGGAAGTCGAAACGTTTATCAACCGCACTTCTTGTATGAATCATCAGCGATATTTTGTATCGGTTCTGGCCTCCAAGCCGGTGCACTGTCCCTCAACGTCCTCACACTCGGCCGTGCGGTCGGCGGACTCGGCGTTGGTGCGTTGAGGTATGCGTTGGACCTTTCTGTTCGTCAATGCATCGATTCTAATGGCCCCTGGACTGGAAATACCTAGCATGCTGGCGCCGCTCTACATGGCCGAGATAAGTCCACCAGAACTACGTGGTTCCCTCATGGCTCTCGAACAACTTGCGATCGTGTTCGGTGTTGTATTCGGATTCTGGACAGGCTTTCTGACACGGAACAGTCAGTCTTCACTGTCATTATTCTCAACGGTTTATGCATACCCTTTTGCAGTTCCTAGTTCCGCATCCTGGCGTATTCCTCTTGCTCTCCAATTCATTCCTGGTGTATCCCTCTGTCTGGGGTGCTTTCTTCTGCCGCCATCACCCCGGTTCCTCGTTCTCAGAGGAAGAGTGGATGATGCAATGGCATCACTTGCCAGGCTTCGACTACGCACTCCTGAAGAGGCAGCGCACGATCCATTAGTCCAAGTACGCCCGTACCCTTCGCATCCTCGGAGTATTCTCGCGAACATTTATTGGTTACGCTACCGTATTTAGCTGGAGCTCTTAGAAATGCAGGTCAGCGTCGCCCTCGAAACGCGGAATTTTGATGGGAAAGAAGACGAGTGGTTGGGTTCTTGGAAGAAGCTCTTCCATCACAAATACATCAACCGGACGCTTATAGGCATTATGACGATGTTTTTCCAACGTACGTGAGCCGCCTCCCGTCATACTTACAAAATACCTTTTGGAACGAGCTGCTCATTCACCTGACAGAATGGAGCGGAATCAATGCGCTGCTATACTATGGACCCATGCTCGTGACGAGTATTGGTCTGAGAGGTGACCTGGTAACGTTGCTCGTTTCAGGTGGGATCGGAATCGTACAGTTCCTCGCTGTAATACCCGCTATCTTGTACTTGGATATATTGGGTACGTGCTCTTGTTCCTACTTTGTGATAATTAGGTTTGGAGGGCTGATTTGATTGATCATCATCCATCTCGTCATGCCCGCCGCACTCTAACCTTTTCTTATTGGTGATGGGGCATGGTTACAGGTCGTAAACCCTTGTTGAGAGGTTCGTGGCCGCCGACATGCTCCTGTACCTCGTATACAGATCAGTGACTATAACCCATTTTCTCTAAACAGGCGGAAGTGCCTTGATGGCACTGTCTCATTTCATTATTGCGATTCTTGTAAGTGGTCCTTGTACGCCTTTTTCATGGCTGTCGTCGACATGGCCGTTGACTAATCGTGGCATGATGCATCATACGTGTATGCGGTGTCGCTAGATACGCTTGTATGAAGATAGCTGGGCGTTCCACCCCGTCGCAGCGTGGTTCGCTGTCATGTGCGTTCTACCTACCGCCACTGCTTCCCACTACCCCCTTTCCCGTGTTCTCAAACCTGACCCGGCATTCCGTGACCATACATAGGTGCATATACACGTTTACGGCTGCATATGGAGTGAGTTTCGGGCCCATTGGCTGGATCCTTCCAAGTGAGGTTTTCCCGCTGTCCATGCGAAGCAAGGGCGTGTCACTGGCAACTGCTTCCAATTGGATGAACAACTGTGAGTTGTTTGGACGGTTTGTGTTCGTTATTTGATTGAGGTACTGACTCGACTTGTTTTGTGTTGACTCTCGATGGGCTTATCGACTTCCTCCTTTATACGTAAAAATCTTTTCCGAATCGTGTTTCTCACGCATACGGCAGTCGTGATCGGACTCATCACTCCGCCAATGATGGGGTCATCGGCCGCGTACGTCATTCAATCATCTTCTGGGCTGCTTCTCTTCTCTTCTGGCTCCCACTTCTTTTTGTCGCCTGCCATGACTGATGCCACAAATGACTGACTTTCCCTACTCTCGGAATGAAATTACAGCGCAACCTTTTTGCTTTTCGCAACCGCCTGCTTCGCAGCGTATATTTGGAGCACGTACTTCGTTCCTGAGACAGCAGGGGTCTCTCTGGAGGAGATGGATACCGTATTTGGAACGACAGCGGGCAAGGATGATGGGACGGCCAAGGAAGATGTAAGTCTCCCCCTGTATCTTCTGTTATCACGCAATCAGTTGGACAATTCTATATACATAAAGGTACTGATTACTTGGTTTTTTTTTACAGCTTGAGCAAGAGTTTGGCATACATAACCTCGTCAGGGGCCTCATTGACCGATCCGATTAGATGTCCCAAAGTCCCTGTCAAGGCAGTCAATTTGTTGCCGACGTTTCCAAGCTTGGCAAGTTGGGTTAGTAAACAGGGCCAAAAAGTTGTCGCCCGTCAAGCTTGACCAATGCTTCTGAGGCTTGAGCGCCCGCTAGTTTGAGACAGGTCTATATTAGCTTGATGATCTTGATCGAATGTGCCTTTTTCCGGTGCATCGAACCGAATTGTGGGCGTATATTTAAGGAGTCTTTACACGTACGCTCAGGGAAACTGGGGAAACAGCCTAGACCAAACCAGTCGACACGGCGAACTCACT
>Ga0307516_10009965_pt1 | contig 10523 bp, 11 predicted proteins | sample 19_EM_MG_FD_203310 | JGI IMG/M metagenome (GOLD analysis project Ga0307516, IMG submission 203310) | Populus trichocarpa ectomycorrhiza microbial communities from riparian zone in the Pacific Northwest, United States - 19_EM | ecosystem: Host-associated > Plants > Roots > Unclassified | place...
ATCTATCTGAACGACCGTTGGCTCACGCGGCTGAGCGTTTTCTCCTGAGGACTTGCCATCGGAGGGTGAATTCATCAGCGGTGATCGTGGATGGAGGACGGGTGGTTGGGCGCTTGCTGGGGCCCGGCCAAAACGACCCGATCGGTCTTGGCATGGGACCTACATGTACAGCAACATGCGCTCACGTAATGGCCTTCAATTCGGATGGAATAAACTTCGATGGCACAAGAATCCTCCAGGGCCCGCGTGAGGCCGAACTCCCCTCGGTATCACGACGGTGTCCAATCCAAAGTCTGAGAGTCGGGCAACCTGGTGGTCGACACGTGCTTGAACGCGCCTCGCTACAGCTTGTTCTAGGGTGTTTGTACCTACGCGTGTTATGTATCCGTTCTGCGGACGATACCGTTATGGAACGCAGACAGACTTTCATTTTCCGAAGGCGACACCACCGGATTGTTCATCCGACGCTGACACAACTGCATCGTCTTTAGCTTGGGTTCCCCGCGGTCGTCGACATTATTGAGAAACGCCCTGCCGCACCCATTTCCTTAAGTTCGGCCGCGCTCCCTTCCTCCCGTGAGAGTTCGGTGCGTTTCTGGGTAGTCGGAGACGAGGGGAAGATACTCAAGTACTACTCAACTTCAACCGGCCACTACGGATCCGAGCGCGATATACAGTGGATCGCATGTGTGAATGTTGTGCGTGTCAAAATACTACTACGGATAATCACACGCCAAGTACGAGACGGGTGCTACTGACTCTTGTCCCGGCGACGCGTCCGTTGCCCTCTCTCTCTCCCCCACAGTAATCGCCTCCTCCCACGTCGTAGGGCCGTACCCGAATAGGTGATACAATCTCTTCAACTGGCAAACCTGGGATACACGAAGATCGGTAAAATGCCTGGGGCTTATTGGCAGGGTCATCGACAGTGTTGGATCCGGAACGGATCGTCGAACACTCCCTACCCGACATGGACTCGGAGCGCCCTCATAGCGTTCTACGAGATATTTGATGTGGATATTCTCCGTGGGCATGTCAGTGACACGTCGTTTCAGCACTGTCGGGCATCCAATTCCGTTGGCTTGATAGAATCGGAGTGTATCGCGCCCAATTGACCTCCAAGCATCGTGATCCGCCGGGTCGATGACACCGGTGGTCCAGGCCCACATTATTACAACTTCAGCTGTGTTCAAACACTGGAGCTCTTCAAGACGCTTGGTAGCAGCGATGATCCCCGCAGGTTTGTGAAGAAACTCCAAGCTTGGTAGGGTTGCCACATCCAGCATCCATTTGAGAGCCGTTCTCTTCCCCTCTTCCGTGGACACTCTCTCTTCACAGGAGGTAAAATTCGAGTGGTGCAAGTGGACCCGCCACGAATCCAATGACGCTAACACGATCAGGATAACTGCCATACGTGTGGGCTCGTAACCGATGGCAAACGCAGGTTGTTCATCCTGGAGAGGCGAGCCCGAGATGAACTGGAACGGGTCGCCGACTGCTTGAAGAAGGTTATCGAGATCCTGACCCGGAACATTTTCTATCCGTATGAACCACCCGGACATGAGTCCAAAGATTTTCAGAGCCAGACTGCGCGATTGTAGAGGGTGGGTTGGTAGGAGTAATGGCGTGAGGACAGGCGTAATCGTTTCACTGAATTTTGGGAGCATCGAGCTAGACGATAGGATCCGGAGGGCAATAAACCCCGGATACGGTGGATGTTCCGTTGTATAGAACTTCTCGCACAGCGACAAGAAGCCCAAGAGGGGAGGCATCCAAGCGGGTTGAACGTGAAACGCATGCTCTGTGGTTGTGGAGTAGAAATGTTTCCCCAGTAGTCCCATTATCCTGCTAGCGATCCGATATTGCTCGTCTTCTGGGTAACTGGAGTTGAGAACATTGTCGATCCATGAAAAGCCGAACTCTCTGGTGTCCATGACCGGGAATGGGTAAAGGTCAGTCACTGTGGATAGAACCGAGGTAAGATCATGTTGGTGAGCTTTCTTCTCCCTGATGGATATTTGTAGCCGTTGATTGAAAAGCTTGATCGCTGTCTCCAGTGCCTCGCTAGTTCCCCATAAGTAAACTTTGAAAAAGACATTTAGGAAATTACACACTTATCGTTGGGGACATACAAGTCGTGAATATCAACCCGAAGACCCAGAGAGATCGCCATTGTGAGAAAACAGTTTGTCTTGAAGATGGTAAGGATCTGACCGCTCCCTGCGCGAACGATTTGGCCGATCAACGCTATTAGGAAGGGGTTGAGAACCATGGTAGGGTCTGGAGTAAAGCTCCATCGCCAAACTGTCTGGAGCAGTATCCGGCTCAACCAAAGTTGATGTATGGTAGGCAAATGATGTGGTATACTGTGGTGGAGAGCGTGGGTTGCGGGTAGCAAACCCCTCGAAGAGGTAGGGTCACGCGCGGTAAAATTGAGGATGGCCGTGACCAGCCAGAATGTTGGTCCAGACGTGGGTGTACACCAAACGTGATTATGAATGCGCAGACAGAGATCCACGAGTGCCTGATTCCTGGGTTCTACAATGAGGTGGGTACTGAGGACCGATGTCAGCGCCATCCCTATCGAACTTGCATGTTCTGATTTTCCAGGGATCACTTGTCTATCCAGCATACAATCGAAGAGGTGGCCCGCAAGAATATGAGGCGACAGGGCTCCCACTATCTCTGGGTACCAGACCATATCCGCGGCAAACCGGACCGTGGAGAATATCACATCGGCATCTGTGCTGGAATCGAGCACCCAAGAGATGCAACGAACGTCTGACCGGGTAGCTTCCCAGTTGATGGAAATATCCCCGAAGATTCGGATGGGTGACGCCACAACGACAGCGAGTGGTATGTGCTCCGTATTCACTGGTACAGTCGGGGTACAACCAAAGCCCTCCAGCACATCGCGAACCCCGGAACGAAGGCGGTCAAAATGTTGTCTGAGGTTTTTGGTAGAAGGGAAGGGCGTGATAAGAGATCGCAACGAGTGAGCGAATGCAGCGTCACTATGTGTCAGGTATTTGATAACCCTTCGGGTGAGAATGGAAGGAGGTGTCTGGTAAGGACAATTGTAGTAGAGTGTTGCTGCGAGGGTAAGGGAAACATATGAAGTCACCCCGAAGAGTGTGACGGCGATAACAACCCCAGCGACGGTGCGGCTGATCGTCCACAGGTACCTCGATAGGGCCCAACCGAGCAACAAGAGCGCAAGTTGAAGCATCACCGGAAGGCTCTCGATGACGATACGGAAGTGCCACTTCTCGAACCCGTCCAGTTTCCGCTGTCTGTCTCGGCTCTTGTCGGCGGCAGAGCCTCCACGATTCCTGAGGTACCGGTTGACCCATTGCTTCCCGAGCATCGCAAGAAACGCGGCAAAAAGTGAAGTTGTGAGGCTCGCGTAGAGCAATGACTGGACGGTGACGATTTCACGAGGAGGTCCAATCCAGGCGGCGGAACTGGGGTCAGCGTCGGGGAAGAGGGAGTTGTTCATTGTGTGGATCAGAATCCGCATGTAGGCAGCGGTCATATCATTTGGATCTGGTTCTAGTTTTGATTGGACATCGATTATGAACGCCGAACTAACTGCGGAAAAGAGACCGGCCTACACGCCTTCGGGTTCAGCGTTCAGAACGGAGTACAGAAATCAGAGGACTGACGAAGATGAGGGACGTGTTCAAGTCCTCGTCGTACTTTTTCGCATAATCTCTATCAAATTCTCCAGATTCCCTGCGATACACCGCGAAGAAGTCGGTCCGGGAGTCATCGGTCCTCAGAGGGTCGAAGAACTGTTTGAGAGCGGAATGGAGGCTGGAAAGGGATATCAGCGATGGCCTCGCTGTCACGGTTGACCGAACGGGTTGGGCTCACCACTTTGGATCTATCTGGACAACCACTGGATCGCGTGGTTGAGGGTCTTCTCGCGTGGGCCCCTCACGGAAGGGGGAGTCCATCCGTGGTGATCGTGGAGGGAGGACAAGCGGTTGGGCGCTTGCTGTGGATGGGTAAACAGCAACATGCGCCCGCAGATATTCCTTCACGTAACAGCCTTCAACTCGAATGGAATAAATTTTCGATGGTACCAGAATCATCCACCGGCGTGAGGCCGAACTCCCCTCGGTATCCAATGCAAAGTCTCAAAGTCGACCGACGCTCCTTTTCCGAAGGTGACACCACCGGATTGTTCATCCGACCTGAACAGCCCGGTTGGCACCGTCTTCGCGGTCGTTGACCAGGTTCAGCGTTGCCACGAGAAATCCCCTGCCCACCTGGTTTCCACCACATTTCCTTTCGGCCACGCTCCCCTCCTCCCGTGGGAGTTCTGTACGTTTCGAGGTTGCAGCGTGTCGAAGGCGGGGAGATAACACCATGAGTCCGAGCGCGATTTCAAGCGTGAACATTGTGTGTGCTAAAATACTATGGGTAATCACACGCCAAGTCCATGAACGAGACAGGTGCTACTGAACGTCCTGGCGGCGCGTCCATTTTCTGCTCTCCCTCCACAGTAACCGCCTCCACCCATGTGGTAGGGTCGTACCCAAACAGGTGATACAACCTCCTCAATTGACAAACCTGGGATACGCGAAGATTGGTAAAATACGTGGCACTCAGTCTCGGAGCCCCCCGCAAGGCAGGAGCGGGTTTTCGAACGCTCCCCATTCGACATGGAGTGCCCTCGTAGTGTCCCAGGAGATACCTGATACGCGTAGTCTCCATGGACGTGTCAACAATGTGTCGTCTCAATGCAATCGGGCATCCCATTCCATCGGTTTGACAGAGTCGGAGTGTATCATATCCAATAGACCTCCACGCATCGTGGTCCGCAGGGTCGACGACACCGGTGGTCCAGCCCCACATGATTATGACTTCGGCCGTGTTAAAACACTGGAGATCTTCAAGGCGCCCGATAGCCCTGGTAACCTTTGCAGGCGTGCAAAGGAATTCCAGCCACGAATGAGTTGCCACATATAGCATCCATTTGAGAGCGGCCCTCTTCCCTTCTTCAGTGGATACAACCTCCTCACAGGAGGTAAAATTTGAGCGGCGTAGGTGATTCTGCCAGAGGTCCGACGATGCAAACTCGATCAGGACAACCAGCACCATCATAGGCTCGTAATAGGCGGTAAACACAGGTTGTCCATCCTGGGGAGGGGGATCCGAAGTGAACTGGAACGGGTCACCGACTGCTTGAAGGAACGTATCGAGATCCTTGTCCAGAGCATTTTCCATTTGTGAGGACCACCTGAACATGAATCCGAATATTTTCAGAGCCAAACCACGTGATTGTAGAGGATGGGTGGGTAGGAGTATCGGCGCGAGGACGGGGAAAATCGTCGAATCGAGTTCGGAAAGCATCGGACTGGACAATAGAATCCGGAGGGCGACGGACCCTGAATATGGCGGGGGTTCGGTAGCATAGAACTTCTCGCACAACGACAAGAAGCTTAAGAGGGGAGGAATCCAAGCGGGTTGAATATGAGGGATACGCTGTGGGACCGTGGAGTAGAAATGCTTCCCCAGCAGTCCCACTATCTTGCTGGCCATCTGGTATCGCTGGTCCTCTGGGTAACCAGAGTTAAGGACTTCAACGATCCACAAAAAACCAGGCTCTCCGGTGTCCGTGGCTTGGAACGGGTCGAGCTGGGTCAGTTCCGATAGAACAGAGGCGAGATCGGCTTGGTTAGCGTTCCCCTCCCTGATGGCTATCCGTAACTGTCGATTGAAAAGGTCAATCGCCGTCTCCAATGCTCCGCTAGTTCTCCATAAGCGAATGACCCAGAGAGTGTTGGAAAGGTACACACTTATTGCTGGGGGCATACAAATCGTGGATATCAACTCGGAGTCCAAGGGAGATTGCCATTGTGAGGAAACAATTTGTTCTCAGGATCACAAGGATCTGACCATTGCACGCAGAAGAGGTCCGGCAGATCGATGCTATCACCAAGTGGTTGAAAGCTATGGTAGGATCCTGAGTATTGCTCAACCGCCAAATCGTCTGGAGGATTATCCTGCTCAACCAGAGTTGATGCGTGATGCGTGGGTGGCGCGTTATGCTGTAGAAGAGTTCAATGTGCGTTGACACCCAATCCTCTGTAGGGGTTGGGGCATGTGAAGCGAATCTGAGGGTGGCCGTGACCAACGAGAAGGTTGACTCTGACAAGGGCGCACATTTAACGCGGTTGTGGATGCGTGCGCAGAGGTTTCCGAGCGCCTGATTCCCAGGTTCTACACTGAGGTGGGCACTGAGGACCGATGCCAGTGCCATCCCTATTGAACTCGCGTGCTCCAACTTCCCAGGGACCACTCGTCCATCCAATAAACAATCGAGGAAGTGGTCCGCGAGAATATGAGGCGACAGGGCTCCCACTATCTCGGGGTGCCAAACCATATCTGCGGCAAATCGGGCGGTGGGGAATATTACGTCGTCATCCGTGGTGGAATCGAGCACCCAAGAGATGCAACGGATGTCTGCCATGCAGATGTCCCAGTCGATGGGGACGTCCCCGAAAATCCGGATAGGCGACGCCACAACGGCAGTGAGCGGTATATCCTTCGCTTCCCCTGCAAAGGCTGGGATACAACCAAAGCCTTCCAGCACATTGCGAACTCCGGAACGGAGGTGGTCAAAAATTCGTCTGACATTTTTGATAGAAGGGAGGAGCGCGATAAAGGCTCGCAATGAGCGAGCAAATGCGGCATCACTGTGTGTTAGGCATTTGATAACCTTTCGGGTGAGAATGGAAGGGGGTGTCTGATAAGGGCAATTGTAGTAGAGTGTTGCCGCGAGAGTGAGGGAGACGTATGAGGTCACCCCGAAGAGCGTGACCCCAACAATCACCCCAGCGACCGTGCGGTTGATCGTCCATAGGTACCTCGATAGAGCACAGCCGAGCAACAGCAGGGCGAGTTGGAGCATCACCGGGAGGCTCTCAATGACGAGGCGAAAGTGCCACTCCTCAAGTCCATCCAGTTTCCGCTGCCTTTCCCGGCTCTTGTCTGCAGCAGACCCTCCACGGTTCCTGAGGTACCGGTTGACCCACTGCTTCCCAAGCATCGCGAGAAATGCGACGAAGAGTGAGGTCGCAAGGCTGGCGTAGAGCAGTGACTGGACAGTGACAATCTCTGGAGGAGGTCCAATCCAAGCGGTGGAACTGGGGACGGCGTCGGGGAAGAGGGAATTGTTCATTGTGTGAATCAGAATCCGCATGTAGGCGGCGGTCATGTCATTCGGGTCTGATTCTAGCTTCGATTGGACATCGATTATGAACGCCGAACTAACTGCAGAAAAGAGACCGGCCTATACACCTTCGGGTTCAGCGTTCCGAACGGAGTACAGAAATCAGAGGACTGACGAAGATGAGGGACGTGTTCAAGTCCTCGTCGTACTTTTTCGCGTAATCTCTATCAAATTCTCCAGATTCCCTGCGATACATCGCGAAGAAGTCGGTCCGGGAGTCATCGGTCCTCAGCGGGTCGAAGAATTGTTTGAGGGCGGAATGGAGGCTGGAATGGGATATCAGCGATGGCCTCGCCTGGGCGTCGCTGTCCCAGTTGACCGAACGGGTTGGGCTCACCACTTTGGATCTATCTGGACAACCACTGGATCGCGTGGTTGAGGGTCTTCTCGCGTGGGCCCCTCACGGAAGGGGGAGTCCATTCGTGGTGATCGTGGCGGAGGAAAAGACGTTGGGCGCTCCAAGTCACGTCTCTAACAACCGCGGGTATGGATCGTCCGGGGGTTTCTGTGCCCTCGGTGCCAGGTGAGGCTTCTCCCACTCGTTCACCTAAATGACTCTGACCGCTGCACCATTTGCGCCGTAGAGACAAACCTCGCGACTCACATGATCACCGTTTGGCATCGGGGCAAAGCGAAGGTCGACCATCTCCTCAGCAAATCCAAAGCCAACCACCTCCCCGACAAAGCCAAGGTCAACCACCTCGGCGAGGCGCACAAACCGGTCCGCCCGTTCCCTCTCCCATACGAAATCGTGGCAATGATCATCGCCCACGCTTACGACCTCGACACCCTCAAGGCGTGTTCATTAACCTGTCGGTCCTGGTACACTGCCGCGGTCCCACTCCTCCACTACACCCTCACCCTCACGGGGTGTGAGCCTCAAGCCGACCGCATTCAACTGGAGACACTATCCGAACTACACGAGTTGGGCCTAATACCTCTCGTGAGGCAAATACAAGTGAAGCAATCCCGTGGCTGGGGGTGGTTCGTGCCTCGGGCATTCGACAACCCCCACCTACGCTACTTTTCCTCCTTTACGAATGTCCACACCCTGAGACTTCGGGACCTGGACATCCACCTCTTTATCCCAGGCGTCGAACGTTATTTTGGACACTTCTCACCGACACTACAATCCATCGCGTTGTCCGACCCACATTGCACTCCCCGACAGCTGGCGCATTTCCTCTCCCTCTTCACGAACCTAGACAACATCGAGATACGGAACACCTACACGTATATACCCGACAAAACTATCCACGATATGGAACTCGTTCCGTTCTCCGCACCGAAACTGCGAGGGCGGCTAATACTTGGCGACATTAGTTGGACCGAGACTTGGATACACCTTATCACTTTGTGTGACGGCCTGCGGTTCCGATATTTGGATCTGCGCTGGAGCGGAAGCTGTACACCCGCCCTGCTGAAGGCGTGTGCCGAGACCCTCGAGACGTTACGATTCAACACAACGGATAGTGAGTTCTGCATGGGTTCATTCACGGATCTGAGCTGATGGTGAACAGAAGTTCGCCCCCTCTCATCCATCAATCTATCGAGACTCAAAGCACTCCGGTCTTTACAAGTTGAGGAATGGTTGATCAATTTACACCTGGGAGGGTATCGCAATACTCTCGTCAGGGACGCGCTCTCGACTATCACATCCCCCGCATTCTCCGAACTCGTTATTGTCGTTGATAATAACTCGGCCTTTCGTATACCCCTGGTGGTCGTGCTGTGCGAGGGATTGCGCGAGCTGAACGAACTCAGACCATTCAAATTGGTCTTTTTGTTCGAGGGTCCATACTCCAGCCCGGAGGAGGCACGACACGTTTTGGCGAGGTGTTTACGCTCAGCGGCTGCTCGCGGTCTCCTCGACTTTCTCGACTCCCCACCCACTATCCGTATCGCACAATCTCGCCGCCTTGGATGGGACTCCCTAAACGTCGATTAAACGTCCTCTACCCGTACCTATTCCACCGCCCAAGGACCCAAACCCCAAGTCATCAATCCCGGTGTTACGCTAAAGCGATAAGGGATTGTGACCCAGAGTAACTCAAACGGAAACGGCGGGGTGGCCAAGGTACGCCCAGGTCATCTGGCGATTTTACGATGTTCGATGGCGAGAATCATCTTCGGAATACCAGCTTCCCGGAGCGACAAGGACGTTGTGGGCCTGGTTGGTGTTGGTGGAGTAGAGATAGGTTCCGCCCCGCCGTGCTGGACGAGGTCGGCGGGGGAGACTGGGGTGGGTTGGGAGTGCAGAGCGTGTTTCCCGAGTTACGTGGCTGTCGGCAACTCAGGGCGGGGTACGAACGAGTTTCGAGGTCGGGCGAAGGAGCGGGACGTGGTACCACTGGTCTTCGTGTCCTAAATTCCCCGACACACGAGTCCTGGATGAAATCTACATTATGCAGATGAATTGGGCGGAGGTGCCAGCGTGCAGGGGGAGTGTATATATACGTGGACCGTACCCTTTCGGGGACCGCTGAGATTTTATTCACGCTTTTCACTGAACCAAGCCTTTGACATGATGATACGCCCCGCACTGGCTTGGTGTCAAAGAGCCCACAGTACATCCCCTATGTCATGTCGTTTGCCTTGGACGTTCAGCCTGTTCGCGTTTCTATGGATCCGGAGGTGATCGGACCGATCATCCTCTCACCTCCGAAGCTGCGATCATGACGATAGTCTCAGCAGCCACGAACGTGAACCGCCCAAAGGTCCCTGCTTCTTCAATACCAGGTAAGGTGCCCCTATCGGTGCACACACACGGCTCTTACTTCTGTCCCATTTGCACCCTAGGGTCAAACCTCGCGACTCGCATAGTGACCGTTTGGGCTCGAAGCAAATCCAAGATCTACCGCCTCCTCGGCAAGGCACACAAATTGACCTGCCAGTTCCCTTTCCCGTACGAAATCGTGGAAATGATCATCGCCCACCTCGCATACAACCTTAACACTCTCAAGGTGTGTTCATTGACCTGTCGTTCCTGGTACAACGTCGCGGCCCCACTCCTTCACCACACCCTCACTATCGCACGGGCCACGCCTCGGACCGGCCTCGTCCAGCTGGACCCATTGTCCGAGCTGCACGAGCTCGGGCTACTGCATTTTGTGAAGAAACTCCGAGTAAGAGGAGGACTGTGCAAGAGGTGGTTCATTTCTCATGCATCCAGCCGCCTTGATATGCAGTACTTTTCCATCCTCGCGAACGTTCACATTCTGAAACTTGAATACGTGGATATCCGCTCCTTCATACCAGGTGTCGAACAGTATTTCAAGCA
>Ga0307516_10009966_pt1 | contig 10523 bp, 7 predicted proteins | sample 19_EM_MG_FD_203310 | JGI IMG/M metagenome (GOLD analysis project Ga0307516, IMG submission 203310) | Populus trichocarpa ectomycorrhiza microbial communities from riparian zone in the Pacific Northwest, United States - 19_EM | ecosystem: Host-associated > Plants > Roots > Unclassified | place...
CGACTGGGGCCCGGCGTGGTACCGCCCGGTGCTCTCGCTCGACCAGGCGATCGCGATGACCAGCGTGTATCCCGATTGCCCGAGCGAGGCGCCCTATGTCTCGCACATCTGGAAGATCACCCGGCCGGGCAGCCGGCTCGACTGGGTCGTCGCGCGCGACGCGCTCGACAAGCAGGCGAGCGAGCACACCGGCGACGTCGCCGGGCGGCCGTGCCGGATCATCGGCAACACCCAGACCAGCGGCGGCCAGATCCACTTCTACATGGAGACCCAGGCCTGCGTGGTCGACCTGGCCGACGATCAGCGCGTGATCGTGCACCCGTCGAGCCAGAGCCCGATGGAGATGCACCAGACCGCCGCGATGGCGATCGGCGGGCAGTACAACCGGATCTCGGTCCAGATCAGCCCCGTCGGCGGCGGCTACGGCGGCAAGACCGAGCAGGCGCGGTTCGTGACCGGTCCGGCGGTGGTCGCCGCCGCGGTGCGCGAGCGGCCGATCCGGGTCGCGCTGGCGCGCGCGGCCGACTCGAGCATGATCGGCAAGCGCCACCCGTACTACGGGCAGTACCAGATCGCCGTCGATCTCGGCGAGCGCCGCAACGCCCGCGGTGAGCTCGAGATCGACCCCGCGCTGCGCGGCGTGATCCGCGGCCTCCACGCCCGGCTGTGGGGCGATGGCGGCGCGTTCTACGACTGCTCGTTCATCGTGGCCAACTGCATCCAGCTGCGCGCCGACAACTGCTATCGGATCGCCAATTTTCAGACCGAGCTCGACGTGTGCCGCACCAACACGGCGCCCAACACCGCGTTTCGCGCGTTCGGCGATATCCAGGGCAAGCTGATCATCGAGAACGCGGTCGACGACGCGGCGTTCGCGCTCGGCATGGCCGACGACGAGCTGCGCGAGAAGAACATGTACGACCTCGGCGACGTCACGCCGTTCGGTCAGCCGCTGTCGTACTGCTACATGAAGCAGGTCTGGGCCTATCTGAAGGTCACGTGCGACTACGCCGCGCGGCGCACCGCCGTCGACGCGTTCAACGCTGCCAATCGCTGGACCAAGCGCGGCGTCGTCATGCTCCCCAACAAGTACGGCTCCGGTTACAACCTCGTGCAGCTCGAGCAGGCGGCCGCCGTGGTCTCGGTGTACGCGGGCGACGGCTCGATCGTGATCAACCAGGGCGGCGTCGACATGGGGCAGGGCCTGATCACCCAGGCGACCCAGGTGGCGGCCTACGTGCTGAACGTGCCGATGGAGCTGATCTCGATCCGCGGCGCGAACACCGCGGTGGTGCCGAACCCGACCAGCTCCGGCGCGTCGACCGGGACGCCGTACGCCGCCGAGGCGGTCAAGCGGGTGTGCGAGGCGCTGCGCGGCCGGCTCACCCAGTTCGGCTACGACGTGCTCAAGAACCAGGGCGAGGACTACTGCCGGGCCCAGGGCATCGACTTCTGGAACCACGGATCCCTGGGCTGGGCCGCGACGGTGCCGGGCTCGAGCCCCCCGCGGCTGATCTGGCAGAACGTGGTGGCGCTCGCCAATCAGCACCGCGTCGGCCTGGTCTGCGCCGACACCGTGCAGGTCACCGGGGGGACCACGGCGCTCGCGGCGATCGGCTACAAGCCGCTCGCGGCGCAGCCCAAGATCCCGGGCATCACGGTGATGGCGTCGGGCCCGGTGGGCGGCCCGGTGGACTCGTTCAGCGGCTTCACCTACTCGGCGGCGTGCTCCGAGGTCGAGGTCGATATCCTGACCGGCGAGGTCAAGGTCCTGCGCTCGGACATCGTGTACGACGCCGGCTGGAGCCTCAACCCCGCGATCGACATCGGGCAGGTCGAGGGCGCGTTCATCCAGGGCGTCGGCTACGTGATGTCGGAGAGCTTGGTGTACCAGCCCGACGGCGACGAGCGCGGTCAGCTCAACACCACCAATACGTGGCGCTACAAGGTGCCCGCGACCGCGTCGATCCCGCTCGAGCTGAACGTCTATCTGTTTCCGCGCGACCTCGCCGGCGACGTCCCGGAGAATCCCAATAACGTGTTCTCGGCCAAGGAGATCGGTGAGCCGCCGCTGGTCCTCGCCAACAGCGTGTTCTTCGCGATCAAGGCGGCGATCCGCGCGTCGCGGCTCGAGCGCGGGCTGCCGGGGCTGTTCCGGCTGGACGCGCCGGCCACCGTGCAAGAGGTGCGGCGCGCGTGCGACGTCGAGATCCCCGCTCGATCCTGACCGGGCTGTCCCCGCGCGACGGGTGACCGCGCGCCCGCGACGCGTCCGGCGGTGCGTGGTCGTCCAGATCGGTCGTTCTCGTCCGTTGTGGTTCACATCATGAACAGGAAGGCATACTGATGTCGATCGACCTCCAGCTCAACTCCGTCTTTACACTCAAGGCCATGACCCCGGGCGTGAACCTCGGAGTCGTGTTCCACAGCGACAACGGTGGCGCCTCGTACGGCGGCGCGATCACGATCCAGACCCCCGGGCAGTCGGGTCCGATCGCCACCGGGCTGTGGGACAGCGACGGCGACGTGTTCTTCGACGTCGTGCTGCTCGAAGGCGCGGCGCCGGCATCGTGCACGATCGACGCCGCGTCGATCCCGGGCTCGTGGACACCGTACAACCGGGTCGCGGCGCAGCACGGCCTGCAGTGCACGATCGTCCAGACCGGGAACGACCCGGCCACCAACACGTATTACTTCGACCTGCAGGTCACGGTGAGCAGCGCCGCCGACTTCGCGATGACGCACGCGACAAAGCCGCGGGCGGGCGCGCGTGCGGCGGCGGTGGCCTCGCCGCAGGAATACGCGTTCAAGATCGCCCTGCTCGATGGCGCGCCGCTCTCGGTGTGGCAGGACGGCGTGCTGACCCTGCAGGTGAACGGCAGCGTCGCGCGCGGCTCGCTGAGCATCCCGGGCTTCTACACCGAGCCGATGGCGCTGAGCGGGGCGGTGTCCCCGAGCTACGGCCAGACCGGCACGCTGGTGTCGATGTCGGGCAAGACCAGCGAGATGTCCGGCGAGTTGGCGTTCATCTACAACTTTGATGGCCTGCTGACCGCGACCTACTTGCTCGGTGGGATGGCGAGCATCCTCGACTTCGAAGCGCGCGAGACCTACCTCTACGCGCTGCAGGGCGCGACGCAGGCGAGTTCGCCCAAGCCGGCGCGTCCGCCGCGCACGCGGACCCCGCGCCCCGGCGCCCGCAAGCCGGGGGCGTGATCGGCGAGCAGGTTCACCTCGTCGGGTTCAGTCCGGCGGGCTGCCGTCGTCGGGCGGGCCATCCGGCGGCAGCGCGGCGTCCGGCATCGCCGGCACCGAGCCGAGCGGCAGCCGCCACGGCTCGTCGGGCAGCACCTCGACCGGCAGCAGGCGGAGCAGCGACGGCAGCACGATGCCCTCGTTGACCAGCGGCATGTGGGCGAACTGCGCGCGGATGTAGAGCGAGCGCGCGGTCCGGGCCTGCGCCGGCCAGGTGTCGAAGCTCGGCGGGAACCGGTCGAGCGTCACCGTCTCGGGCAGCTTGCCGGCGACCGATTCGGTGCCGAGCAGGGTGTCCGAGCCGACGAAGATCAGCCGGTGGCGCGGCGACGCCCGGACCCAGCCGACGATCGCGTCCTCGTCACCGTACATCGCGTCGACCATGACCAGCTGGTCGAGCAGGGGCTCGTCGAGGTAGGTCTGCAGGGTGCGAAACGCGCCCGAGTGGCCGATCGCGACGGTGAGCGCGGCGCCGCGGGTGACCCCGGCCTTGTCCTCGACCAGCCGCAACAGCTCGCCGAGGTCGGGGTAGTTGATCGGCAGCTTCTGCGCGACCGGCGCCTCGGGGACGATGAACAGCGCGTTCAGCGCCGACAGCGCGAACTGCGAGGCGAGCTGGTGGCCGGTCCACGCGGTGTCGGCGTCGTCGAAGTAGCCGTGGACGTAGACCACCGTGGCGCCGGTATCGGCGTGGTAGCTCGCCGGGATCCACACGTGGACCGGGCCGCGCGGCCCGTCGATCCGGACGTGGCGGCCGGCGGCGACGGCCGCGGCCAGCGCGCTCGGCGCGGCGGTCGGCGGACCCGGTGGCGGCTCGCTCGCCAGGGCGACGCCGAGCCAGATGAGACCTGCGGCGGCGGTCAGCCCAAGACCTGCGGCCAATGCGCTCCTCCCGCGATGCACACGCGCATCCTAGCAAAACGGATCGCGCTGCGCGGCTACGTCGCGAGCGTCGCGAAGCTTCCGTGAGCGATCACCTACGTGAGATCACGCCTGGCCGCCGCGCAGGACCTTCAGCGAGGACCGCACCCGCGCCCGCTCGGCCGGCACCAGCGCCGAGCGCAGCAGCGGCGAGCCCGGACAGCTGCGCAGGCCGGACTCACAGGCGGCCACCGCGGCGTCGTGCAGCCCGAGCGCCTCCAGGATCATTGCTTTCTCGTAGTACAGGTCCTCGAGCATCCACTGGTCATCGCCGGTCACCGCGCGGAACGCGGCCTCGATCGAGCGCAGCGCCTCGCGGTGGCGGCCGAGGTCGCCGAGCACCGCGGCGCGCCAGTACAGGCACTCGGCGCGCTCTGGCGCACGGTGCTGCGCCATCTCGACCGCCGCCAGGGCGGAGATGTCGTCTCCGGTGGCCGAGGCCACCTGGCACTTGACGAGCCAGCCATCGACCGACTGCGGGCACAGCATCAGCGCCTGGTTGACCGCGGCGTGCGCCTCGCCGAGCAGCGAATCGTCCGCCGCGCCGAGCAACTCGCGCGCTCGATCGAGCAGGCGGTCGAACTCGGAGCCGAGCTGCGCGTGCACGGCTTCGACACTAACACGGCGCCCGCGGCCGGGCGAACCGGCCGGTCCATGGCCCTGCGACAGGGCTAGCCCAGGAACGCGGACAGGATCGGCGAGCGGCGGCGGCCGAGCAGCTCGTCGATCATCGTCTGGATCTGCATCCGGATCTGGTCGGCGAGCTTGTTGACCAGCAGGCGGTCCTCGGCGGCGGCGGCGCCGTACGACTTGCCCAGATCGATCGGCGCGCCGAACGCGACCAGCCACTTGCTCGGCAGCGGCAGGAGGCCGGCCGGCCCGAGCCACGGGAACGTCGGCGTGACCGGGATCCACGGGATGCCGATGTTCTTGGCGAACCAGGTGACCTTGCCGAGCATCGGCGCGGCCTCCTCGGCGCCGACCACGGCGACCGGGATGATCGGCGCGCCGGTGCGCAGCGCGAGCTTGACGAACCCGCCGCGGCCGAACCGCTGCAGCCGGTAGCGGTCCTTCCACAGCTTGCCCATGCCCTTCTCACCCTCGGGGAACACGGCGACCAGCTCGTCGTTCAGCAGCAGCCGCTCGGCGTTCTCGGGGTCGGCCCGCACCCCGCCGATCCGGTTCATGATCGGCCCGAGGAACGGCAGGTGGAACACGGTGTCCTCGACCAGCGGCCGGACGTCGCGGCGCGCGGGGTGATCGCGGCGGACCGCGTGCATCACCATCGCGCTGTCGTAGGGCAGCGAGCCGGCGTGGTTGGCGACCAGGAGCGCGCGGCCCTTGTCGGGGATGTGGTCGAGCCCCTCGGCGTGGACGCGGAACCACCGCGAGTACAGGAACTCGAACAGCCACTCCCAGCGCGCGGTCGCCCTCGGATCGCGGCCAAAGTCGTCGACGACGTCGCTGCGGCCCCACATCGCCAGCGAGCGCCACCGCCGCCACACCGCCGCGAGCGGCAGCCGGCGCCGCAGGTCGATCGGAAACACCGGCGTGCCGTTCTGCTCGACGCGGCGCTCGAGCTCGCGGAGCTCCGCGGCGCGGCCGGTCGAGGCCGAGGGCGCCGGCGGCGCGGTGAACCCGGCCGGCACGCGGGCCTCCTCGCCGAGGTAGACGTCGTCGCCCAGGAACCCGAGGTCGCGATCGGGCCACGCCGAGGCGTCGGGGACGCGCGGATCGGCGTCGCCGTAGTCGTCATCGTCGCCGCTCGGGTCCGGTGGGTCGCTGTCGTCGGTCATCGGCTTGTTCTCGATCGAAGCTAGGCGTGGGCGCGGGACACGTCGGTCGCTCCATCCTCTGGTGCGATGCCGAGGAAGTCCAGGACGGTGCGCTTGATCGAGAACTGCGGCGTGAAGCCGAGTTCGCGGCGCGCACGGGTCCCCTCGGCCACGCACAGATACTGCAGGAAATCGAGGAAGCTCGGCGGCGAGCCCGCGAGCTGGGTCGTCCACAGCACCTTGGTCAGCGAGCGGGCGACGAACTTCGGCATCGGCAGCGGCACGCGGCCGAGCATCGCCAGCACCGTGGTGTAAGGCAGCACGCCCTTCCCGATGATGTTGAATGCGCCGGTGGCGTGCGAATCGACGGCTTTTTGCAGCGCGAACGCAGCGTCCTGCTCGTGGACGAACTGCATCAGCGGATCGTGGCCCAGGAGGACCGGGGCGATCGGCCGCGACAGGAACCGGGTGTACATGTTCGACACGGTCGGCCCGAGGATCGGCGCGAACCGCAGGATCGCGACCTCGACGCGGGGGTGCTCCTTGGCGAACCGCTGGACCTGGCGCTCGGCGCGGACCTTGTCGTTGACGAACCGCGAGTCGCGGTGGCCGCGCAGCTCGGCGTCCTCGGTCAGGAAGTTCGGGTTCTTGGGGTGGGCGCCGTAGACCAGCGTCGTCGAGATCATGACGAACCGGCGCGGCTCGACGCCGGCGCAGGCGTTGAGCACGTGCATCGTGCCGACGTCCTCGAGCTCGTGCGCCCACTCCGACGCGTGGGTCGGATGCGACAGGAACGCGCCGTGGACGAAGGTGTCGATCCGGTGGCGGTCGAGCAGCGTGGCCAGCTCGCCGTCGATCGTCGGCTGGGTGAGATCGATCTTCACGAACTCGGTCTTGGCGCCGGGAGCGAGCGCGGGCGGCCGGACGTCGAGCGCCAGCACGCGCGTACACGTCGGGTCCTCCTCGAGCCGGCGGAGCAACGCGCCGCCCAGGAACGTGGACGCACCCGTGACCGCGACGACGCGACCGGTGGCCGAGCGGAGCATGGCGCCTTATAGCGCACAGCCGGGGTAGGCGGGGTGACTGGCATGACGAGTTTGTGTCAGATGACCGTGCTACCGAGGGTCATGGAGCCGCCGTGGAGCCGGTGATCGCGGTCCTCGCGCCCCACGTGATCGACCAGATCGCGGCGGGCGAGGTGATCGAGCGGCCGGCCTCGGTGGTCAAGGAGCTCGTCGATAACGCGATCGACGCCGGGGCGAATTGCATCGCGATCGACGTCGCCGCCGGGGGCCGCGCGCTGGTCCGCGTCACCGACGATGGCTGTGGGATGAGCGCCGCCGCGGCCCGGCTCGCCCTGCAGCGCCACGCGACATCCAAGCTGCGCGAGGTCGACGATCTTTGGGGGATCTCCAGCATGGGATTCCGCGGCGAGGCGCTGCCGTCGATCGCGAGCGTGTCGCGGATGACGCTCACGACGCGGCGAGCCGGCGACGACGCGGCGACGCGGATCGCGGTCGAGGCGGGCCGGCTGGTCGACGTCGGCGAGGCCGGCGCGCCGGTCGGGACCACCGTCGAGGTCGCCGACCTGCTGCACAACCTGCCGGCGCGGCTCAAGTTCTTGAAAGGCGAAGCCACCGAGGCGTCGCACGTGACCGAGCTGGTCGCCAAGGTCGCGATGGCGTACCCGCGGCTGCACATCAAGCTCCGGCACAACGGCCGCACCGCGCTCGACGTGCCGCCGGATCGCGATGGCCTGGCGCGCGCGCAGGCGCTGCTCGGGCCGCGGATCGCGGCGCGGCTCGCCCCGGTCAGCGGCGAGGAGTCGGGGGTGCGGGTGACGGCGTATCTCGCCGCCCCGGAGCTCGCGCAGACCACCGCGCGCGGCGTCCAGCTGTTCGTCGGCCGGCGGCCGGTCCGCGATCGCGGGCTGCTCCACGCGCTGGCGATGGGCTACGGCGAGCTGGTGCCGCGCGGCCGCTATCCGATCGCGGTCGTGCTGGTCGACGTGCCGGCCGGCGCGGTCGACGTCAACGTGCACCCGCAGAAGCTCGAGGTGCGGTTCGCGGATCCGTCGGCCGTGGCGGCAGCGGTCCGCCACGTCGTGCAAGCCGGCGTGGCGGCGGCGCGCTGGCGCGACGAGAGCGGCGGCGCGGGCCCCGTGCAGGTGCAGATCATCGCCAGCGTGGCGCCTCCGGTGCTGCCGTTCGACGGCCACGCCGCGACGCCGCTCGCCGAGCGCCACGCGGCCGAGATGAAGTCGCGGCAGGTCCCGCTCGGGTTCGGCGCGGCGGCCGCGCCGCCCGACCGCGCCGCCGAGGCCAGCCGGCCGTACCGGACGAGCAATGGCCCGTCGGGAGTCGCGCGCGACTGGGTGCGCGAGCTGCGCGAGCAGACGCGGGCCCAGCGCGTCGCCGAGGAGCCGGCGCCGGTCTGGGGGCGCACCGAGCCGGCGCCGCCGACCGAGCCGCCGGCGCCTCCGGAGCCTCGCGACGCGCCGCCCGTGCCGCCCGCGGATCCCGCATCGCCCGCACCGTTCGCGCCGTCCGCGCCGCCCATACCGTCCGCGCCGTCCGCGTCGCCCGCAGATCCCGCGCCGCCCACAGATCCCGCGGCCATGGAGACCGAGTCGCCCAGCGCTCCCGTTGCCACCCCCGGGCTCGCGGGTCTCACCACCGGCGCGATCACGTCGAACGGCCTGGCGGCGCAGCTGCGCTACCTCGGCCAGCTCGATCTGACCTACCTGGTCTGCGAGGCCGACGGCGAGCTCGTGCTGGTCGACCAGCACGCCGCGCACGAACGCGTCGAGCTCGCGCGGCTGCGGGCGCGCAACGCTCGTCTCGGCGAGCCTGGCGAGCCGCGCGTCGCGATCCAGAAGCTGCTGTTTCCGACCACGCTCGAAGCCACGCCACCGCAGCTCGCGCTGGTCGCCAGCGTCGCCGGTGTGCTGTCCCAGGTCGGCTTCGAGGTCGAACCGTTCGGCAAGACCACGCTCGCCATCAAGGCGGTGCCGGCGACGCTGCGCCACGGCGATCCGGCGCAGCTGGTGCGCCGCCTGCTCGATACCTGGGGCGAGGCCGGCGCGCCGAGCGAAGCCGAGCGGCTCGACGCGCTGCTCGGCGAGATTGCCTGCCACTCGGCGGTGCGCGCCGGGGATCGCCTCACGGCCGGGGAGGCCGAGGCCCTGCTGCGCTCGCTCGATGGCGTCGATCTGGCGCTCCCCGCGCCGCACGGCCGCGCCGTGCTCCTGCGGCTGCCGCTGTCCGAAATCGGTCGCCGCTTCGGCCGCTAGCTACTGCGTGCTGATGATTCGACCTCGATGTACGACGGGGGCTACGTCGACGATCACGGTCCATGTGGCCCGGCTGCGCGAGCCGCCGCATCGCTTCGGCACGTAATCCGCGATCCCACCGTTTCCGTGCACGGGGATCGGGCGCGCGAACGCATTGTGCGATGGCGGCGCCGGTACGTCGCGGTGCCGCTGGCGCGGCGATCCGAGGCTCGCCGGAACGTCGAGGTACCAGCGGGCCGGGCGATTCGCGAGCTTGGCGGTTGGCCGACCGGTTGCACAACGGGAATGCGTTCGACGCTTCTTCCAAAGGACAATCTATGCGCAGCTTTACTTCGCTTCTTCTCCTCGGTTCTTCGCTGACGATCGCGGCCTGTGCGAGCAACGCGGACACCGCGACCGACGACAGCGCCGAGACCGCGATCGACTCCACGGATTCGACCTCGTCCGAGGGCAACATCATGATGGCCGCCGTCGACGGTTCCGATCAGTCGTCGTTCACGGCGGTCTCGGTGTCGGCGCAGGTCTCCGCCAACCTGAGCGCGCGGTTCACCCCGGCGTCCTGCGTCGTCGTCACGCCGACCGCCACGACCATCGAGGCCGTGTTCACCGACTGCACCGGCCCGTACGGCCTGGTCCATGTCACCGGCGAGCTCGATCTGTCCGTGTCGGTCTCGACCCAGGGTACCATCACGGTGCACGGCGTCAGCAGCGATCTGAAAGTCGGCGGTTCCGACCTCGAGGTCGATGCGACCGCCACCTACTCGTCGCAGGGCCCCTCGCACACGCTGACCGTGACCACCAAGGGCTCGGGCACCGGCCCGCGCGGCAACCCGGTGGACCACGACGGCAGCTATACGGTGACGTGGGATAGCAGCTCGCAGTGCCGCTCGCTGATGGGCGAGTGGTCGACCGAGCTGGGCTCGCTCACCCGGTCGAACGAAGTCGACGTCACGCAGTGCGGCACGAGCTGCCCGACCGGCACGATCGTCCACAAGTTCCTCGGCGGGAAGCAGCTCACGATCACGTTCGACGGCTCGCCCACCGCGAGCTGGGTGCTCGCCAGCGCGATCGGATCGACCACGGCGACGACGTCCGGCACGGTCGCGCTGAGCTGTCAGGCGCAGTAGGGATCGCGGGCGGGGCGGGCGGCGCCGACCGCGTAGTAGACTCGGGTCATCGTGCCGCGTCGTCTCGTCGTGATCGTCGGTCCCACCGGGGCAGGCAAGACGCGGCTGGCCATGTGGCTCGCCGAGCGCACCGGCGGCGAGATCGTCTCGGCG
>Ga0307516_10009967_pt1 | contig 10522 bp, 19 predicted proteins | sample 19_EM_MG_FD_203310 | JGI IMG/M metagenome (GOLD analysis project Ga0307516, IMG submission 203310) | Populus trichocarpa ectomycorrhiza microbial communities from riparian zone in the Pacific Northwest, United States - 19_EM | ecosystem: Host-associated > Plants > Roots > Unclassified | place...
ATGCAGTAGTACCATCTAATGGAATATAATTAAACCATTTCATGCCAATCATCCCTAACAAACAACTAGCTACTTTATATTACTCTGATTCATCCTCTGTGGTCAACCCCTCCTGGTATTCTTTGATCACAGCTGCGATGATTTGCGCCGACACCACATTCTGAGGCTGTGTGGAGAGGGCAGGTGCTCCTGAATGGATACTACCCAGATAGTCAGTAGCCATAATTAACACAACCTACATACTCACCGTCCGTCCTCATAAATTCTTGCACAAATGCCTTTGAGCACACCATACTCCTTTGTTGCCTCATCAAAGTCTTGGAGGCACTTGAAGTGGGAATCATATCCCACATGGTAGTCATGAACTGTAAAAGCCATGTCCGTCTGCATGCCAGTCATCCACTCGTCTATACAGCATTCAATCTAAGTCATACTGTCAGTGGCGACCAACCCAGTGACGATCGTGTACACGACACTTACCACTGTCAATACCAACGCTAGAGCAGGTAGAGGGAACGGCTTGAACCATGTGTGATGCTTGATGCCTTCGTTGTTCTTGTTTGCAAACCACATTGTATTGATAATTTTCTGGATGATTGGCACCTTGAGAAAGCCACGATGTTCATCTTGCATGGGCACCCTATGCTGTCCACCACATATCAGTCACTACAGCCAGTGCGCCCAACAGGAAATGAACAAACCTTGAATGCAAAATTTGCACCCTCTTTTAGCTCTTCTGCTAATGCATGATTCTTCTTGATCGCCAATTTGGTCTGACTGCTGTGGAAGTTGAACATTACTTCAACAAGAGGGCGGAGCTTGGCTTTGAGCTCACTGTGAACTTGCGAGCCAAAAGAGGTGAGAGTGAATGGGCCCCTTTCCGTGATGAAGACGAATGGGAACTTGCATGGTTCTTGATGAAAAACCTTGGCCAAACAAAGGTCAATGAGTTGCTGAAGCTTTCCTTTGTAAGCAAATAAAAATATGCATACCTACTCAATACTGAGTGCAATCCGTGATTTGTAGATGCAGAAGAGCGGTGTTTCATTTGAGAATGCACGTTCATTCCTCAAACGTGTCAACTGTTTATACACTGGCCCAGGTTGGACATGTGAGACGATTGATGTTGAGGGAGATGTAGTCGGTGAGGATGGGACCATGAAGCGGGAGACAGTAGAACTATGGCGAAGGGACCCTGTTGAATGCATGGAGGAGCCTATTGGCAATCCTGCATTGCAAGAAATGATGGTGTATGTCCCAGAGCATGCGGATGCGGATGCAAAGGGAGAGAACCATATCTACGACAAGATGTGGATGGGTGAGTGGTGGTGGGAAACACAGGTGAGTACCTACCACCAATTGTGAAGGATTGGACCAAGCTGATGATGATGGACAGGGAAAATTGCCGGATGGCACAGTGGTGGCGCCAGTGATCTTGTCCTCTGATAAGACATCATTGTCAGTGTTCAGCGGGGACAAGAAGGCCTGGCCAATATCTAACTATAGGGAATATCTCAAAAGATGTCTGAAGACAAGTGTCAGCGCACATAACGATCCTAATCGGCTACTTACCTGTGTCTAAACTGGAGTGTTTCCAGAAGAAATCCCAGTCTGCCGCAGGACATTGTCTGTTCCACTATGCAATGTTGTTGCTGTTGCGTCCTCTGGCCGATGCTGGTCGTCGAGGGAAGGCCATGGTTTGCACAGATGGATTCGTGCATCGAGTGCATCTGATTCTGGCTGTCTATGTTGCTGACTTTCCTGAGCAGTGTCTGGTGAGTTGCAACAAGGAGAGCTGCTGCCCTCGCTGTCTGGTTGCATCAAACAATTGTGGAGACCTTGAGGAATGCATGTGCCGCAGTATGGTTGACATGTTGAAGACTTTGCGGTGGATGTGAAAAAATAAACAATTGAGGAAGTTTGATGTGGAAGGTTTGCGCCCAGTCTATGAACCATTTTGGAAGGACCTTCCCTTCACCAACATCTTCACCTGCATCATGCCCGATATTCTTCATCAACTCCACAAGGGAATCTTCCATGACCACCTCGTGCAGTGGTGTCTGGGTGTTATCGGTGAGAAGGAGATGGACGCGCGCTTCCAGGCCGTGAGTCAATACCCCAACCTCTGCCACTTCAAGAAAGGCATTTCCACAGTCTCACAGTGGACAGGCATGGAGCACAAGGAGATGGAGAGAGTTTTTGTCAAGTCCGGGTCTACTCCAGTAGGGGGTCCGGTCAAGTCCGGACGAAAACGGACAGAGGACAAAGGCAGAGGGCTGGACAAGAGGTTAGTCCGGCCAGAGTTGGTGACCGCGTGGATTCAACGACTAAGGGCAACGAGCGTTGATCCCTTGCGTAGGTTCCGGTCAAGAGGGGTAGACGGAGACAGACGGAGACGGACAAGAACAGGAGTAGATGACTATGGTTGATTTCAGACTGAAGAGTACAGGATAATCTACAGAGTACTTATACTAAGTAAGAGCTAGGGATGAGTACTTATGGTGACAAGTAAACAGCCTAAAAAGCGGACAAGGGATAACCGGAGAAAGTACTAAGTCAGGTCCGGGTAAAATAAAGTCAGGTCCGAGTAAAATAAACCAGGTCCGGCGAAAATGATACAAGGTGGTGGATATAACAGGTACACGGAGAACTCACATCAAGGCAGGGTAGACGGTGAGGTGTAGTAAGGACTGAGTAGGGACTAGACCAAGGGTCGTACTTAATGGAGGTATATCTGCGCGACCGTGACCGGAGTTGGGCTAGAGTGCTGCGATGCGACCGGAGTAACCAGATAAGTCCCGGAGTTGGACATGGTCGTAACAGTTTTTGTAGGTCTCCTATCTGGTGCATCTGATGACAATGTCCTCCTGATCGCTTGGTCGCTGCTCGACTTCATCTACTATGCGCAGTTCCAGCAACACGGACAAGACTCTTGTGGCCATGCAGGACAGCCTGAGTCTGTTCCACACACATAAAGAGGTCCTCATCAAGCTTGGAATCCGCAAACATTTCAACGTCCCCAAGATTCACTCACTCATGCACTACGTCTCTTCTATCCAAGTGCTTGGCAGCGCTGACGGATACAACACGGAATACCCAGAATGGCTACACATCGACTATGCTAAGGACGCCTACCAAGCCAGTAACAAATGCAATTACATTGAACAAATGGCCTTGTGGCTTCAATGCCAAGAGGCAATCCATCACAAGACCGCTTACCACACCTGGAAGCAACTTAAGAAGTCTGCAAGTGTGGACGCCACCCATGGAAGCTCGGGCGGAGGGATTGACGACTCAGAAACAGGTTCTGAGGTGGGTGACCATCTGGTGAGGGGGGAGGGTAGTGGTAACAACACGGATCATCTTGCTGTGCGACAGCCATCAGGTATGTAGTATTTCCTGCACTCGTAGTACTGAGTTATTGAAGGACGTGGTTTTGCTAGCAAAAGCCCACTACAGAGTGGCCAAATACCCTTCCCAGCACGTGTCCATTCAGCAGCTACAAGATGACTACAAAGTGTCCGAGTTCCTTGAGGCGCTCAAGCAATTTCTCAACACCCGCGTGACTCGACAGCAAGTAGTATTTCCCATGGAATCAGATCAATTTGATGTATTCAATCAGCTATATGTTGCAAGCAGACCTAGCGTAGTTACTGGGCACGGCAGTAGCTGGCAAAGGATTCATGCCAGGCCGAAGGTTGCCACTTGTGGATGCAAGGCTGAGTCCCCCGCAAGGTTTGATACAGCATTTGTGTGGGATGAAGGCCATCAACCAAGTGATTTTTTTGGGCCCAATGGTAAGTACTCGGCCTCATGCACGCGACGAGTGTGCACTGACGGACATTTCAGCGATCCGTATCGCTCAAGTCCATGTCATATTCAAGCTTCCCTGAGAGCACCTCAGCCTTTACCCGCATCCACTAGCATACATCAAATGGTTCACCTCCCTGCATCATTGTGATCCCATGTCCAGCCAGTTTGTCGTCACCCATTCGACGCGGAATCATTGGTGCAATGTGGCAGTGATCAGCACTGATCACTTCACCCATCCTTGCCATCTTCAAGCCCAGTGTGGGAGGAGCATTAGTTCAGATTGGACGTCTGGTAATGTGCTGGAGATGGTGACTGCCTTCCATGTGAACTCGTACATCAACTTAGATACATTTGTTGTGCTAACTGATTAGTGTATCTGTGGCTACAATCATTATCTGGTACTTGGTATTTGTCAAGTAGGAAATGTAAGGACAACAATATAGGCTATCTGGACTCTGGAAGATACAGAGTGTCAGTATGGGGCTACAATGACTATGGCAAGCTGTCCGGACCACGCTGACAGCGATAGTGGCAACTGTGTGTTACGTGTCACACGGCGACAGCTGGATAGTGCAGCAGAGCACGTGCCTGATGCATCATATTGCGGTCGAGCCTCCAGGTGACTTGGTACCTGGGTGGCTATGCTATATAGTAAAGTGATTTTCCTGATGTTGCTGATGGGAGTACAGAGGAATGAACGAGCCCCCATCCGAAGAGGCTGGGGTGAGGTCGAGGCAGGCGACATCGGAGAGTTTGAAGAGCGACTGTTGATCAAATATTCCATACTAGAAATTGTCAGCCAGACACGCTGGAACATTGTTGTTGTCCACCACATGCAAGATGGTGAGAAGAGCGATGGGTGTTGCTGCACCCAGTGTCATCGTCCATGACGGTGCAGGTAAAGGTGCCTGGGCAGGTTCGTCGATTGCTCTGGCTGCACGAATTCCATCCTTACCACTCCTTCAGTCGTTACTGGCGCTTCCGATGGCATTGGCAAAGAATTTGTGCTGCAGTTGGTGTCTGTGGGGTTTCTTGAATGTCCTTCTTCTTTCCTGTATACTAACTATGCTGTCCAATGCCGCAGATGAGATTGGTACGAGTGTTCCAGATATCTCACATGAGACATATCTTTCATACTCTATCCACCTGTGTCCAAGCCAAGCGGACCACTGGCAAGGTCGAAAGCAAAATATACCTCATTGATTTCGCAAAGAATGACCCTGACACTTTCTGAGGGCTTAAGACCCTCCTCCACAGCTTGGACATTGGGGTATTTGGTATGTGCTCTGAATGGAATACTTCCATCAATGTTCACCTGACGCACTTGTAGTCAACAATGTGGGCAAGTCCCATGCAATGCTGACATACTTTGTGGACACTACTGAACAAGAGAGAACGAGGACATGGTGACTATTAACGTAGATGCTATAGTCCGCATGACCCATGCAGTTCTCCCGGGGATGATTGAACGGCGAGTCATATTTCTCCTGTTCGTGCAACGGGCTCACAAAGTTGGGATTTCTTGTTTGCCATCTAGGAATTCCAGGTTGATTCTCAACCTTGGAGCAGATTCCCTCGCTGATGCTTGCAACATACTCGGGCACCAAATCATTTGTCACCGTTCACCAGTGCACTTGCAGAAGAAGTCAAGGCATATAACATGACTATTCAGCATCTCAACACCTACTTTGTTGTACACGTGCTCTTATATTGGCCGTCAATGCTTTGCAGCAGGTACTCACTCCCCCCACCAGATGTCGAATATGTCCAAGATCACCAAATTGTCGGCTATGGTTCCTATCCCGTCTGCATACATTTGTGCATCATTGGGTAAGATTTGGCTGCTTGCAGAGCCACGATGACAGACTGCCCAAACACCCTCACCGCATTTTGGAGTCATGCATTATTCAACTACATCATCCATGTGATGGATGGAAGGCGTTGTTCATTTCATATATGCACCAATTACACAATGACATCCGATGTTGGGTGCTTAGGAAACGTGAGAGGGAAGCCAAGAAGCAGTAGGTAGGCTTTCTTTTCATTCGGGCAACCTGATACACTCCTTGATACGTTTCGTCCATTCAGTGATAGTTTTTTCCTGTTCCGTGTGGAGTGACATCATGGGTGTATGTACTCACGGAAAATACATAGAGATCTAGTCTTGGATACGCTACTATGTCAGGAATATAAGACTTGCTTTTCTTATCAAGGGTTGCCCCCACACACGGAAGGAAAGGTCGAGGTCAGGTGCATCATAAGCGGATATGAGCCCTGAGGTCGTGATGAATCCATGCCAGGTATCCGCCAAGGCCTGTGTAGTCGTCGAGCAGCAAAGACACCCCATTTCTAACCAACCATACATTCTGTGCATGCCTACAGAATGGAAGCAGGGCAGAGGTGGTCGAGCCATTGCAGTGAGGCATTGCAAAGAGTGCCCTGGTCATTATTGGTACACTGCTGGGTAGGTTGCATGGTCACTGCTTGAGATGGTGTCATGCGGTGTGCTTTGGAATTGTGGAGGGAGGTGATGTCCCTGAGGAATGGAGGAGTTGGGTATGTGGCGGAGGAATCATCCCAGACAATGCGTGAGAGCACGCAGTCATGGTACAGAGAAAGAGGCTCAGAGCAACGAGGGTGTGCAACACTGGCACTGGCTCTGTGACAGGCATGGCGGGCACCAATGTGGAGGTTTCGAGCCAAAGGCAAGGGCAAAGAAAAGGTGGAGGGAGGAGAGGAGGGTGCACAGGTGAATGGGGCGAATGGGGGAGAGCAGGATGCGGAGGCTGGGAAAGCAAGATGGGCATGGTGTTGGTGCTGGTCAAATGCGGTTGTGAGACTGGCAATATGTGGGGGTGCACAAAGGCAGAAGAAAAAGGGTGAGGTGGCGATTGGGAAAGGTAAGCGACAATTGGAGAGTCAACGACTGCGACAGAGGACATTGACGAACCGCCACCTTCTTCAGCGGATGAGTCAGATTCCCATTCTCACCTTCACTTTCCCCGCTTCGGGTGTGGGGGCGGACATGGATTCAAATACAGACGAAACGACATTGTCATTCGGAGAGTCTTGCACTGCACGATCTACATGCTGATGAAGACATCGTGCTGGGGTGGGAATGAGACGATGGACATGTTACCTGCGTTGATTCGGAGAGCCAGGGATGTTTAAGTGCGTCTCTCGTGTGAGTCAAGCAGGTCTGATGGCTCACTGAACGTGTCCCATTGTCCCGATCTCAACCAGTCATGCTGGTCCAGTTGGAAGGCGACTCAGAGGGAAATAGGCTAGGAAGCCGATGCTTGGAGAATGCAAGTGAGCATGAGGAACAAAAGAGGGGCACATGAAATCTTGCAGGACGAAGGACACTGGACAGTTGGAATTTGGTCGGGGGATGTCGTTCCAGCATTCTCCTTACCCAACTCCCTCTGCCTCTGGGGGGCCGAGTGTCTTGACTGGGCCCCAGCACAGGCGACAGCAAGAGACTGAGGGACCATTATGTCCTTCCAAGCCATTTGTCGCTAACTCTGCCACTTCAGTAGGGCAAGAAGGGTCATCTGCTGTGTTTGAAGAGGTATGATGTTGTCTATGCATCCATGAGCTGGATCTGAAGTGTCTACATGTGGCGAACCACACAGTCCATGACGATCGACATTGAAAACTTCAGTGCCGCCATACTCAAACCTTGCAGTTTCACCGGTCCTGGAGAGACCATGGGGGAAGGACGTGCTGCTGCTACCCACGAGGTCCGTGCGCATGCAGCCATGCATTACTGATGCTTATTGATCCCACTAGATGCCAGATATCCAACCTGTTCCAACAGTACTCAGCCACACACAGGATGCACATATGGACCCCATTCCTGACCCAGCAGAGACCGCTGTTGATGCGCTCGGTCTTGTAGACACCAGATATCGCCAAACCCTTAGCACTTTCAGTACAGTCATCAATGGCATTATTGGAGTTTGTCATTTCAATGCCAGATGGTCAAGCTTGACTGATAATCATGCATAGATCCATCCATATGCTCAGATTGCCTTGAGTGCATTGAACAGGGCCTCCAAGGTATGCATTGATCATGCCCGATGTCCTTGATTAATGGAAATCTGGACAGTTGATGCTGTCGCATGCGAGTACTGACACATCTCTCAGGGGGCTCGTCACTACAATTGAACGAACTTACGAGCTCGTCCTGGAAAACAGGTCTTCATTGAAGATCAATGCCACGAAGGACGTCATAGTGGAGATCACCCAAGTCGTACAGGAATGCATGCAGTTCATCACAAAGTACTCAGAAACCAAAACTCTCTGTATGCCACTTATTCCTGTAGACTTTATGAAACTCATCCTTTTCACAGGGTCATGGCTTGGGAAGAGTGTTCCCTCGGAGGCAATGACCAAGGTCGTCGACTATACCTGGAAGTTAGAGAAGCTGATGCAAGAGCTTTGAGATCGACCTATTCCAGACATCCAATATGGCATCAAACAGATATACGATGATCTTAGCTCGAACTGCTTCACCTGTGCGGACAGAGTTGGACTCAATGAGGCAAAGAAGTGCCTGGATGGCACGAGAATCAAAATCTTGAATGAAATTGTTGACTGGATCAACAACACAGACGCCACTACACCATGCATATTCTGGCTCTACGGACAGGCCAGAAAGGGGAAATCGGCCATAGCACACACAGTTGCTCAACATGCCCAGAACCTCGGCATGCTCGGATCGTGCTTCTGTTTCAGTTGCGTTAGACACCATGAACAACTCCATACAAAGCTCTTCCCGACTATCGCATGTGACTTGGCTCATCGCGACCTCTGTTTGCGACCGCTTCTGGTTGAGGTGACAACCAACAACCATTCATTGAGGGACTCGACAGACATCACAGCATAGTGGAACAAACTCATTCTCAAACCCCTTTCCCAATTGAAGGGTTCCCTGACTGGAAATGTTGTGGTGGTCATTGATGCTTTGGATGAGAGTGGTGCAGACCACACGAGGGCGACTGTACTTGAGGTCCTTGCTACATATGGCGCGGAACTTCCAACAAACATCGAGATTCTCCTGACTTCTCGGCCACTCGTGGACATTGGGGAGGCATTAAACACCATTCCACATATCTGTGCCAGGTCACTCGATGCCATTGATACGGAGTTGACCATGCACGACATTCATCTCTATGTTTCCACCCACCTGAAAACTCTTCGTGACATGTTCTCTGACAAAGATTTCCAACAGCTCACTGTGAAATCAGGTGGTGTCTTTGAATGGGCATGTCTGGCATGTGACTTCATGTCCCCCCAAAGTGGAGTGATCCCGAGGGACCATTTCCATCAAATCATGTCTCATGCTCCTGGCAACGGAAGGACTCTTCTCGATGAAATGTATATGACATTTTTGAAGGACCTGTTCCGAGGGTCCGATGACCACCAGGACTTTCATTCGGTCATGCAGCAGATCCTGTGGCTGAAGGAGCCACTCCCTATCAGTGCATTGGACTTTATGCATGACAGGTTCCCCCAGGAGGATGACCACTATCCTGTAGGGTTCATCCTCAACTTCATGGCATCACTGCTTGCTGCTGCCAATGAGCTATCTACACCTGTCTGCCCCCTACACGTGTCATTCTATGACTTTTTGCTAGATGAAAAATGAAGCAGAGAGTTCTTTATTCAGGAGGGTGATGCACATCATAATCTTGCTGTTGCCTCACTTTCTGTCATGCAAGCTGGCCTTCATTTCAACATCTGTAAACTGGAAACATCATACATCTCCAACTCGGAGGTGGCAGACTTGGAAAAGAGGGTGGAAGACAACATTCCACCACATCTGTTGTATTTGTGTCAATTCTGGGCAACCCACCTCCAAGGTGCAGCATTTGATCCAGACCTGGCACAATTAGTGAGGGGGCTGGTCACTGGAGAACAGATGTTATTTTGGTCGGAGGCCCTTGGTGTATCAAAGTTGATTAGGGAGGCCTGTAAGGCACTGATCTCTGCTGAGGGATGGTTGCAGGTGAGTCTATTCATGTGCAACATGAGATGTCATCCAACTAACATTGAATTAGCACAGAAGAATGGGGTATGAAGAACTCTTGATGTTCATCAAGGATGGGATCAAATTTGTGCAGAACTTTGCTGGGATCATTGACAAGAGCACACCACACCTGTACTTGTCAGCATTGCCATTTTCACCATCAAAGTCAATATTGGCAAGGTCTCAGATTGAAAGGTTTGCAGGAATTGCACAAGTTGCTGTAGGACAACAGGATGACTGGCCCAGGAATCAACAGATTCTTCAAGGGCACACAGACTTTGTCTGTTCAGTTGTATTCTCACCAGATGGAAGGCACATTGTATCAGGTTCAAGGGATAACACAAGATGATCGCCGGGACTTTTGTTCGGTCATGCGGCAGATCCTGTGGTTGAAGGAGCCGCTCCCTCTCAGTGCATTGGACTTTATGCGTGACAGGTTCCCACGGGAGGATGACCACTATCCTGTAGGATTTATCCTCAACTTCATGGCATCACTACTTGCTGGTGCCAATGAGCTATCTACTCCTGTCCGCCCCCTACACGCGTCATTCTATGACTTTTTGCTGGACGAAAAACGAAGCGGAGAGTTCTTTATTCAGGAGGGTGATGCACATCGTAATCTTGCTGTTGCCTCGCTTTCTGTCATGCAAGCTGGCCTTCATTTCAATATCTGCA
>Ga0307516_10009968_pt1 | contig 10522 bp, 9 predicted proteins | sample 19_EM_MG_FD_203310 | JGI IMG/M metagenome (GOLD analysis project Ga0307516, IMG submission 203310) | Populus trichocarpa ectomycorrhiza microbial communities from riparian zone in the Pacific Northwest, United States - 19_EM | ecosystem: Host-associated > Plants > Roots > Unclassified | place...
TATGGGTAGATCCGTTCTCTTACTCGGGGAGGTGCATTGACCAACCTTATCGGGGGGGCTGCAAGGTCCTGAGGACTCTTTACGGAGGCTGGGGGGGCCCTGCTGTGGTCTGCACCGTCGGTGGTTGCAAGAGTGTGGACATTTGAACCTGCACAGGTTGGCAACGAAAATAACTACTATGGTACACTCTCAGTCAGTTGTGTTACTATTTCTGTTTTCTAGGACGCTTCCAGCCAGATCCCATCCTACTGAAACGTAAGGTAACTGGCATCTGTGCTTCACCATTTGCTGATATCAGTGTTTGGCTGTCCATTAAGGCCAACTGTGCCTTGGCGGTCAGAAACAGGTACGTCGCCTTTCCAGTGTTCGCCGTGCTCAGGGACTCCACCCGGGATGCAGGCGGCGTACGTCTAGGCAGACTTTTCCACGAGTGAGTGTTTCATCTGCATTCGAAGATTTCTTCCACCGCAGAGTCGGAGCATGATTATTCCAGGCGAATCTCTTAATTATACTATCTTCTGGAACACTGTTCTCGGTGTTGGACTCAGATTCCTTGTGGGTGGGTACACACTTGATCTAAATACCTATGATCCGTGTCACTCCGTTAAGGGTAGAATCATCGTCTCCAAAAGCCGATCTCCGAGAGAGAAAGTTACGCCATTACTCTAAAACCAGGTTCTACTTTCGTTGGGTGTTTTCTAGAATCCTGTATCTGTGGACAGACAAACTATAACAGGATGAGATCACTTGGTTGAAGACATAAAAGCACCTCTCGCTGATCACATTTCCTCGGAAACGAGGACTATTTCAATCTCATTAGTCGTGGTACTTGTCCCTATGTCAAGCTCAGTTTTTCCTCTTGTACGTGGCCAGCACTGTCATGTGTATCTGCGTTATCTTTGATTCTATGGGGGGTCTAGATCGCCGGGACCGCTGGGCCAGTGCTTTACAACCCCAAGGCTTGAAGCCTATCACAGATATTTTAACGTAATGAGATAACCCTTCTTCAAACTAGTACTTGTTACTGGTATTCCTACTAACTGTTACATAGATGATAGCTCTAGGTATAAATCGGTTGCACGAGACAGGTGGATAGTCGGTTTGGAGCAGCAGAAGCAGTACAGGGAAATCTGCGCGCACAGCAGGCACACTGGTTCACATGTCTCATGATCACTCCTTGCATGCCTTACGTCCTCACTGCCTCATACCGTATCATGTTCCTCAGGCATGTGAACCTCTTCTGATCTAATCTCCACGTAAATTCATTTCCGTGACTGCGACCTCTATCTAGAGCCACCCCCCTTTGGATAAAGAACACATGATCCAATGCCCGGAAAGGATTGTACTCCATTACTGCAATCTCATGTCCCCAATTCCACGAAGACTGCTGATATGCCAATGGTCTGGTATTCCCAACTGAGGAAATGGTTGCGATGACATAGGAAAAGATGACTCACTATGGTAACAGATCTAAGACTGCATCACCTATTCGGATGCACACTTTCCTCAAGTGGAATGTGGTTCCTCGCAGGGGCGACCCTACTGGAATTTGAACAACAGATTAGACGCGGCAAAAATAGTATCAGCTGATCGACCTCCTGATGTGTATGACATCACCATTCCGGCCCGTGAAGAAACATCCTCAAACTCAAGGATCCACGTATGCAAAAACAATCGCAGTCTATGTAAAGTTACAACAGTTGACAATAAGAAAAGTAAGATGACAACAATAATTAAAAGACGCCTGAGTGAAGTCCCACAGGCATGATGGAGAGTTACCCCCAATATGTACGACTTACGCCATAGAAGACGCATATTCCAGAGCTTGCTCGACATCTCTGATCAAATCCTCGGCCTCCTCAATACCAACAGACAACCTGATGAGATTGTCCCCAATGCCAAGCAAGGCTCTTTCCTTCTCAGGAATACTCCCGTGAGTCATCTGTGCTGGCAACTCTGCCAGGCTCTCGACCCCTCCAAGAGATTCTGCCAGCGTGAACAGTCGTAGCGCAGTCAAAAACCTATTCGCCTCGAACCCCCCTCCGCGGATTCGGAAGGACACCATCCCTCCGTAAGGAAAGTCCCCCTCGGAGTCGGGACTAATAAGGCCATCCTCATCTGCTAGTGACCTGAGCCCATCTACGAACTTCTTCGCGTGCGAGGATAGCAAACTATATGCCAAATCGTTCCGTGGATGCGATGCAAGACCGGGGTACAGGACTTCCTCGACATAGGGTGACCTCTCCAGCGCCCGTGCAACCTTGAGTGCATTGACCCCATGCGCTTTCATCCGCAAATGGAGCGTCTTCAAACCACGCTGAGCGAGCCAGCTATCGTGAGGACTCGGGACGGCACCATGGCCATTTTGTAGGAATCGGAGTTTTGCGGCAAGCTGAGTGTGGTGAGCCGGGAGAATCGCTGCGCCCATAACGACGTCGGAATGGCCGTTGATGTATTTAGTTAAGCTATGGACGACAATATCGGCGCCGAGGAGTAACGGTGACTGGTAAAAGGGTGAAAGGAAAGTGTTATCCACGGCAACTAGAGGTCGAGACGGATGGGACCGTGCGAGAGATACGATACGTGGTATATCGACAAGCCGTAACGTGGGGTTTGTCGGTGATTCTATCCAAATGAGCTATTGAATTGATAGAAATTAGAATCTCCGAGAGGGGATTTCCGGAAAGGCTTACCTTGGTATTATCTCTAAACGAAGCCAATATAGTATCGTCGTCAGCACTGAGATCCATAAAGGTGCTTTGAAGACCCTGTGTTTCCGACGCTACCCGTTTGAAGTAGCGGAAAGTACCGCCATATACATCATTCACGCTCAAGACATGTGCATTTGGGCCAATGGCCTGGACAATCGTGGCAGTTGTCGCAGATCCGGACGAGAAAGCTATTGCAACTGCCCCCCCAGATTCCAACGAGGCGAGGCTGGTTTCTAAGGCGTCCCTGTTGGGATTTCCGGATCTCGAATACTCAAATCCCTGGTATGCCAGCGTGTCAGCATGTCTGTCTGCGGAGACTGAATGCAGATGACGAGGACATACCTTGTGATTGCCTACGCCATCCTGCCTGTAGGTCGTGCTGAGCGATATCGGCGGGATAACAGCGCCGGTGGATGGGTCTGGCTCCGAACCGACATGGATAGCTCGTGTCCCAAAGCCATCTACATGGGACAGTGATCTCTTACGACCGTGCTGGGTATCATGATGGCCATTGGCAAGGAAGGGTGCTGGGTTGTGCGCGATAGTCATAACTGACTCCAGCGGTTGGTGTAATCGATATGTAGGTGCTCCAGTGGGTGAAAGGGTGACAAGGCGGCGTGGACCTGAGATAACCGCGTCTTTATATGTACAACCTTTTGTCCTGTAACGTAGTCGCCCTCCAGGATTGCGCCATAAGGGAATGTAATTCAGTTAGTTGGGCTGACAAATTGAAACCCTTCCTTGACTCACCCACACTCCTATTAGTAATCGGACCTTGTATTACAGCAGCAGCTGCTGTGGAGGTCAAGTACTGGAGTATTAATATGGATCAGTTGGAGAGCCAATGCCATGGCGTAAGGTGGTGAGAAGGTAAGGTGCGATGACGAATGACGTATTCCCTTGAAAGGCCGGGCGCAAAAGTGGCCAAACCTAGTAAGAAAAGCTAGTACATAGTACCATTTAGATCTATTGAAGGCTCAGCGCTCAGCACTTACTTATAGTATAGCAAGAGGGTATTACCGTATCTGTCCCAAACTGCCGGGTCTAGCAGTCTATAAAAGCTCTAGCGAACGATTTCGATTGTGTATAAGCAGCAAGAAAGGGTACTCCCAAGGTGAAATTGTGTCCACACGAGATTTCAGAGTATGGCGTCTGTCATCTGACCCCGTCCTGCACGGTGTATATCTTCGCCGTGTGACATGTCGGCATTTCCTTCAACATCTGATGCATACATGAAAGTGAGCTGTGCAGAACCTATGCCAGGTGCTTTATCATTTGTTGCATGCATAGGTATCATTGTCATCACTGTCATTATAATCTAATAGCCAGAGGAAAGTGCATAGACATAATCAAAGTGCAAGTGAAGGCAGACGGAAGAATAAAATAAAAAGAAAGAAACGATGAGATAGTTGGCCAGTACTAGTTATCCTAACGAATGCATGCCTTATGGTGACGCTAAGCAAACTGTCCTATTTTTGAGTCTGTCCTACTCTTGGTTCACTCGCCATATTACCGCTGCAGTTGCGATACCAAGTACAAATATACCAGCGGCTAAACCTAGCTGACGTTGCTGCAAGAAACAAACGATTAGACTAACGAGACGAACGACGATGAAATGACGGACAGCATCTGATTTCTGTGAAGGCTCAATGCTCGACTCGGAGCTAACCGTAGTCGATAATCGATGACTGGGACAGTCTTTCAAGGAAGGCTCGGGTGTTATCAGATATTGAGTTCCGTGCGCAAGGACGGCTTTTGAACACAACTCAGGTTCGCTATCGTCGTCAGGGATGGACGGAGAGACTGAGCGATCGCACGGGTAGGAATCCGAAGCACGTCGAGAGCCCGCATTCACACCGTTCGCAGCGCCAATGCTCGTCTCGCCATCGATCATATCGATCGACGATACCGGCGAGCTCGACCTCGACTGTCCACGCGACGAGCTAGACCGCCGTCTTCGGGACTTGGTCCGACCAGAGTTCGAGGCAACACTAACGGGGCTGGGAGGGGTCACAAGACCACCGCCACCATTTAGCTTGATATCGCCGTTTGGGATATAAGAATGGTGCCGTTGGACGGCGATTATAGATGCCACACTGGCATTAACCTTGGCATCGAACCCGGTTTCCAAAGATTTGGCTCGGGCTTCCCATTCCTCCCTTGCCTTATTCAGCCTCTCACGCTCCTGTGACCACTCCTCTTGAACAACACTCCATTGACCTTCGACGCCCCTTTTCCATTCGTTGAGCATCTCCGTAAGCGACTCGCGCTCTGTATCCCGAGGCGGTTCACGGACAGCCTTGAGGATCTCAGCCTGCGCGGCCTCCTGTGCTGCACTTTGTTGTTGTAGCTGCAACTGAGTGGCCTGTACCATATCTTCCAATACAGATATTTTGGATTGAAGGAGCGAGATCGTGGTTTGAGCCGCGGAGTGCTGCGCCTGAAGAGATGTGTTGAATTCGACCGCTGTGTCTATTCGACAGCTAAGCGCTGATAATCGCTCCGCCAATTCGTCGAGCGCAGCAGAAGGAACATCGTGATCTCGTGCGGAGGAGCGGTGTCGTCGCTTCGCACTCGGAGACTCATCGTCATCCATACCCATACCTGTGGGCTCGGGTGTCCGTGGTCGCCCGAGTTCATCCCGACGACGTCTGCGGTCTTCGTCATCATCTTCCTCACTGACTAACTGGTCCTCATCCTCCTCCTCTACCCTCTCCAACTCATGAGGCACAATTGTGTGGATGCTAGATGCATCGTCATCATCTCCCTGATACCTCCCACCTTGCAACTCGTCATGGTGCTCGCTTTCGTGATGTCTTGACGACAACGAGCCTCCTTCATGGCGTAACAGCTCGAACTCGCGTTTGCGTTCATCCATGAGTTCTCGAAGTGTAGTTATCTCAGACTTAATAGCCTCGTGCTCAGCGAGCATATCTTCGAGAGCACGGACCTTGTCGACATGACTTGCAAGGGAAGCCTGTGTCTCGTGAAGCTGGTTGCGGAGATCGTTGATAGCGGAAGCCGGAACAGTTCCGGAATCCGTCGGTGGATTCGGTTCATCCGCAGAAGGAGGCGGGGGAGGTCGAACAGGTGGGAGGCTCTGAGGGAAATGCGGAAGACTTGGTGGCTGTGAGTGGCGGGGTCAACCATCCGCTCCTATTGATATCTCCGGAATAACGCACCAGCGTTCCACCTAAAATGTCTTGCAGTTCGTTCATGGAGTTTGAAAGATTTTGCAAATCAGCGCTCGTATCTCTGCTTTTCTGCAGTTCGCCTTGGAGACGACTAAGAATGTGGTCGAAGGACAGTCCGCTTTTACCTGGTGGCCGCATATTTGCACCCATGCTGCCCATGTTGCCAACTGACTGCGACTGCAATCCTGGTCGTCGTTGCGTGGGAGGCCCAGGCTGCCCTTGTGGTGCGAACGAAAACTGTGAACCCGAGCCACTGCCACCCTGTTGTTGGGAGAGGCCAGGGTGACCAGTACTATTTTGCATTTGTTCTAGACGAGCAGCCAACTGAGCGTCCTCCTCTGTGATTACACACATGACACGAGCGGCCACCTTATGGTGGATTGTGGTTTTGTTGTCTTCGCCAATGATGTCGATACCAAATTCCTGGTTGGAAGGGATATAGCAAAAATGAATGGAGCGGCGTTGTCGGGCAACGTACCACGATATCTTCATTTTTGAGCTCGAATGGTTCAGACTCTAAGCCTTCGGCACTTAGACGCTCTCCGTTTATGAAGGTTCCGTTGGAACTCTTGACGTCTTTAATGAATATCTAGAAAGAGGGTTTAAAAATGAAGCAGCGGGAGATTTGATTAGACATACCTTGCCACCATCTTCCCATATCTCAGCATGCTGTCTTGAGAGTACTTTAGAGTCGAAATATCCGTTTCTTTCGGCAGGCACTGTCTTTGCGTTGGTTTGTCGGCCAATCTTAACGCGTTGACCTGCCACTAGTGCAATGTGTTTCGGAACAAAGGTGTCATTGAGCGGGTAGAGGTAGAGGGCGGGTAGTTGAAGAGGACTGTGAGGAGAAGAGAAAGGAACTGGAGGTGGCATCGTGGGTGTCGATTAGTACGTCTGGCGGCTGCACGGTCCAACGTTGCCAGGCGATGTGGTTGGTCTGTCCTTCCCCGCTTATGTAACCCAGAGCTCCCACAGTACACGTGTCTCACTGAATCCCGCCTGCCGTGATCCATCATCCAGGTCCTAACCACACAGAAATTGACTGTGTCTCAAAGCCTATTCAAAAGCAATTCGGTTGGAGACTCGCCTCATGGGATAATACACCCATGTCCATTTTCTTGAACTCAGGGGAATAGGTGCAGTTACACTTTGTAGGTTCGCGAACCCCATTCCACACCACATGATGCAAGGTGATCTTCCAATTGGACAATCCCAGTGACTCGTCACGGCTGACAGTGTGACCTCTTCGAGGGCTTCCCCCGCAGTAGCAGAACGTCGATCAAAATCATTCAGCAAAACAAGGCTCTCCTACGAAACCTGAATGTGATGGTGTACTACGTCTCTTCACCCATGTCCGATGAACCTACACTGTTTCACGTGCTAGCGTGATGTAACAGACACATAAACCACGTTTTGACCCTTATTTTCAGTGCTACTCCCAACGCTCGGCTTTATCGGGTCCAATTTTAGTTCCGGTACCACCTCATGTACCCTCCGTGCTCTCACCCTCATTAAACTGCTGAACATGGTATGCTTATATCCCCAAGTTCACCCCATCTTACCGGTAGTTTGGAGTTATAGTAGCCTGCGGTACCGAGTTGATCCCGTAGCGTAGCCGCGAGTTCGAGCCTTCTGCACCGTTGCGATACTACTCGTAATAATTTCATATACAGAATGCAAGCAAAGTATTCGTAGGGTACCGCTTCACCTTGTCTTATCATTTCCGAGACCCAAACTTGCATTCATCGGCCTGGATCCAAAGGTCTCTGAGTGGCATTATTGCCGCAATATATGTGGAAGGACATTCACTTGCTTTGCCACCCTATTCCACTGTCGAATCCGGCATAAACCAGATATTTTTCATCGGCGCATCCTGCCAATGCGTATGTTCTCAAACTCACAATATAGGAACCCACTAGATATTCTCTACCGTGTGCCTGACTCATCTGCGTCTGGGAGCAGTTAGGATGAGGTTGACGAGGGTTTCTATATTACCAAACGGATTGTCTGGGATAGATACCGTTGCCAACATTCGAAAGTACTCGAAAATTAGATTGACGAAGCTGATGCTCATGCCACTTTGGTGTGGGGATGTCTGGTGTCAGCCCCGGTGGAATACAGACCGGTAGTGAAGCTTTGAAGAGCGAAGGTATCGGCGCAAGATCCTCGTGTCAGTCAATAACGAGAGGAAAGCGTCATACAATTCCCAGAGACGATTTCAGAGGTCCTAGGGCAATGTAACTTGCCGTGTTCCCTACATGGTTAAATCGCTTCCTGTGATTATCATGTCAATGATCCCGACGAGGGGGTGAAGAAACCAACAGAAAGCCCACCGCAAGAAACCACCTGTTAGGCCTGTTCGCTCAGTGTAAGACGAGAGTGAAGGTATTTTAATCACGTCGGATAGTGTCTGTTTGAAGATAAACGAATGGATAAAGTATTACTGCACTTATCTGTACACTAATCACAACTAACTGATCCATTTATCAGTTTATTCAAGATGGTGTGTGTAGCGCAGCCATCATTTCCTGTTGGGTGGAAAATAGTTCCCATGGGAATGAATCGTCCCCGTGCATGAAAGGCCTGCGGCCATGAACTATCAGCTCTCCATTAGTACATCAGCCGGAGTGGAGTGATCTCCTCAGGCTAGTCCCCCGTCCATCCATTCAAGTTTCGTGTCAGATCTCAAATGCATCGTTTGACCACTCCGCCAACGTGCCCTCATCTCGGTGCAAAACCAATGGCTTTGCGATGGTGCATAAAGACAATTGGGAGCTGGTGTTATTAGCGCCCAATCCGGAAGCTAATCAAACCATCTGACACGCACAAGGTGTATACGGACTCACGTTCAGGAAAATACCGGACGACCCTTGTGACGAAATAGAGTGAAGCCAACAATGAGTAAGCAGGGGGCTTGATGGCAGTAAGATGTTTCTTTCGCAGCGGAAGATCCCGGAGTCTGTGAAGTAACCATAGCCCCCCAGCTGTTCTAGTAAGACTCAAATCGTGTACGGATTATATGCATAAACTCACTTTTTCCCCCTCGCGGACCAGCAAAACGTCCACCAAATCCCTATCAACACGTAGTGTATACTCACGTATCGCGTAACATGAGAGCCCGCATGTCACGACGAGGGTCGTTGCTTGCCTATAAACAATTATAGTAATGGTGTGTGTGCACAACTTCAAAATACCCACCTCGACTTCCAAGATTCTCCATTCATCTGGACCTTGGAGGAAAACTGGATGCCGAAATACCTCCATCTGAACACCAATCCTCGACCTCTGCCACATGACGTGTGAAGTCCGTTGATCCAAGGAGACAGGTATGGTTAATCCAGACACGACCATACTAGCATCCACGCCTCGGCCATGGATTGGATACGCTCTAACCCTCTGACCAGCATCGTATTCAATTCTTCAGACAATAGCAATCCACTGGTAGGTGCCTCGCAGATTGGCAATGTATCAAATCTTGGCCAAACCGTTGTCCAAGGGTCACTGCGAAACGACAGTTGAATTCTCCATCAGAATAGACTCTGACACAGAAAGGACTGGCGCCAGTCAGTGTAAGCATATTTCCCGTGAGTTTCAATGGGTACACGTCGCAACAGGTGAAACCAGCGATTGCACTGTCATCAATTGCGAATGTGAAGCGATACGTGTCTATAGACTTGGCGGAAATGTAGAGTTTCCTCTGTAGGACATGGCGAAACCCACGCAGAATACCTATAGTGATTAAAATTCACAGTGCCACATCGATAGCCACTGGTCCACCCGGTCGATGAGAGCGTAGCCATGCTTGGAAGACCAAGTAAGAGCCTCCATAAGGACGGAGAAACAGCGAAATTTGGATGCCGCGATTGGTGGTCGGAATGCAATGCCAAACCGATCATTCTCGATGGAGGGTAGCTCTTCTTCTGGGATATTATACCTAAATGAATTCGTCCTGATCCATCAGCACCATTGAAGAACAACCCACCAAAGAAGCTTGGATCATATCGGTAAGGATACTGCCAGTCTGTGAATTATCTCGGCTGAAGACTGAAGTCGGTGAAATGCCTTCTTTCCCTCTACAGTATTGGCATATTCAAGTCCAGTAGACGTAGACCCAATGGGGAATAAACTCTATCCTCAACTCGGCTCGTCGTCTGGTTAGCAGCCTACGACAAAATTTGAGCTACGCAGGGACGGTCGAAGGAAAGTCCATACTGCAATATACGTTCTGGGACTCGAATAATACGAGATAATATGTGCGTAAACGCCATCTTGTCAGCTATGGGCTGCCAATCCTTGTTGAAGAACTAGACATCCTTTGGTCCGATCATCTCTTGTAGAGTCCACCCACGCGAGAACCACTCCGGCCAGCTGTTGAAATTGGAGTATGTCTGATCGTCATTTGCAGCGGGAAAGGATGGACACCAGACATCGTGGAGGTACACATACCACCGGTACATGGAATTTATGGCCTCGGACAGATCTGCGCGGCTTCGCTTGTCGATGTAGCAAGTGTCCACCCACAACCGCGCATGCGCATCCCTCCTAGCCTGCTCACAGCTCTCCAGTACCTCCTTGGAGCCGAGGTGCCGGCGAATTTCATCCCGCTCCTCTTTGTGG
>Ga0307516_10009969_pt1 | contig 10522 bp, 11 predicted proteins | sample 19_EM_MG_FD_203310 | JGI IMG/M metagenome (GOLD analysis project Ga0307516, IMG submission 203310) | Populus trichocarpa ectomycorrhiza microbial communities from riparian zone in the Pacific Northwest, United States - 19_EM | ecosystem: Host-associated > Plants > Roots > Unclassified | place...
AAATACACTTCTCGTTATCCTTCCCAGCCCAAACACGTTCGGGCTATTTTCTGATCCACAACTCCTCCGATGGGGTGTGAAGATGAGAACACCCCCCATCGCTCAAACCTTTCACGAGAATCACAATCAGGAGACCCCCCAGGACCGGGAAAAGGTATTCCATCGATGGCTGGGCAACTCTAAACCCCCCATTTCAACCGTTTCGTAAATTTGAACCTTACCCACGCCTTCTTCCCTGCACACGCTGATATTCGGTACCCCTATGTACTCTCTTTAAAATTCAACGCCACCGGCAAGGATCGGATGACGAAAACGTCCCTTTAAGGTTTCGCTTGCCTTCGCGTCACTTTCAAACGACTCTGACAAAACGTACTGGAAGGGGTTAAAGAAACGAGAAGCGAATTTGGTAGCATCACGAGATCCTGACAAGCCGAAATGGATGCAACTGCCATTATCATGAGGGGTGGTGGACTGTGGGAAGAAGCACACGAGAAAGAGGAGATATCGACTTTAAAGTCCGTTATTTTTTCCACCTAGTCATGGAGCGAACAACGGCCGTTACACCGTAGCGCGCGGTAGTCGACGGCGGCATGAATGAATGGTGTGAGTGCTAAGCCAGATGTGGGATGACATCAATCCGAGCGGAATGGGCCCAAGCTATGTGGGGTAAGTGGGCGACCGGGCACCGGCATGAAGGGAGAAATGAATGCCAAGCGATTGCTCTCGCCGTCGCTAGTAACATTGGCAAGCAAGTGGAAAGGGGAGCGTTCGAATGGGGTGAAGCATACCCACAAACGGGTAGCCTCCAAGGAAGAGACGAACGCATTGAATCGCACGGAAACGAAACGTACCCGTGGAAGGCCCAACCTCGATGTTATCTCTATTGGGATTGCTTATCCGACTTGGAAGAATAGTCACAGTCTAGTTGCCGCTTACCACGCAAACTCGTGGCGGCTCGGTTCGGTTTCTTTTTCCACCTCGATTCGAGCTCTCTGAATGGCGATCCGGACCTGTCGATATCCACCAGGGGGTCCGGGCTGTCAAGCGCGATTCGGAGTCCCCCGCGTACAGTTCTGGATTCTCAGCCTAACGTTGGGTCCAGTGGGGACCATTACACCGTATCCCCCCTGCTCCCGCACCCCCTTCCGCGATTTGTCACTACGAGGAGGCTCAAGGGAAGCATGGAAGGACGAGAGATCTAATCAAATCAAACCGGAGGTATCAGAGACCCGTGTCATGTGAGTTAAGTATTCCAGACAGAACAGCAGGCGAGTGAGACAGTGAGCGGTATTCAAAATGAACTCTATTCTTCATTATGCCCTCGCATCGAATTGTCAGGTACGAACCTGCACGGTGGCCGTTTAACCAGATACCGAGGAGTAATGCCCCCGCGATTTGTCCCGTCATCGGTCTCACAGCACGCATGGGTTCCCCGCTCCCGTGTGGTTCCCATATTCACAAATTATAGCCCAGATCCGTAGGATCAGATTGCGGGGCATCACCGAAGGGGTCAAGCAGCAAATCCCGCGCCGAACCACTACCAACGGGAGGAGAGAATCGACGCTCCTCCCTCCGGTATGGTTTCGTAAAGTATTCGTAAGGTCACCGGATCTCCCAATTGAACTATGTACACAGAACGGACGCTGAAGTCATGGTTCTATCATCTCCAGTGACCGGCATTTCGCTTGCGCCCCTCCTCACTCCGCGCTGCTTCCGATAGATCAGCGCCAGAACTCACGACCTCTCGTCTCTTCTTCCCTTCTCGGGTTCTGACATCCTATCGGTCCGGCTGGCTAGATACCGCAGCTCGGGTCTTATCGTGAGCCAGAACGGGAACGTGTCCCGTGTTATTTGCAGGCTGTGCGGGAGCCCAGCACTGGTTTCCGGTAGAAGTAGTCCAGCAGTACTGACGATGGACCTCTCGCGCTATAAGGGCCTGGGCGTCAAAATGTGTCAGAACTGGGGGTCAAGAGGTCAAATCGCATCTTACAGCTGCAAGCTTTGGACCGATTCATTGCATCAACGCTCAGTACCAGTGGCAACCTTTCCCACAGTACGACAGGGATCGATTCGATCCACTACACCGGCACCGCCCAAACCGTCGCACGAAAAGTTTGGCATATCTTGCATAATAATATGCCAAAGCGGGGTTGCGTTATGAACGGAAGAACGCTTAAGCGACGACGTCCACTACGCCCGTTTGGACGGAGGATGGGGCCCAGATCAGTGGTCGACCGGCCACAGGTGTGTAGAAATTTGGAATCTTATCTGAATCGGGACCGGCGAGCATTTGGAGGCGCGCGCTCGGCTCCGGGACGGCGTGGGTCGCGACCAAGGGGTTTGGGAGTGTTACCTCTCGCAAAGGGAGGACTTGGACCAGGCGTAACAAAAAACGGGGGGACTCAATGGCGCGAAACGCTCAGGGCAGTCTATTGGAATGCGTCTTTCGGCCGAGTTTTGCATGATTTCATTCGATCTTCTGCACCAAACGCTGGTTGATGGGATAAGGTATATAAATGAATGGCTTAATCACCTCTAAATCCGCAATTTGCGCGATTGGAGAGTTATTTTGTTATCATATGACAGGGATTTGATCTGGATCCGGGGGATGGATGGTGGCCTGACCGACCGCTGAAAGTTCGCGGGCGGTTCTTCGTCATAGTCGGCGTTGAATGGCGAGCCGGCGACCGACGCCCAGTGGGTGACTACTCCCAGATCGGGGATGAAACAACTTCGGAGAAACGAGATACAGGCTAAAGTGTGGAGAGAGACTCGGAACGGGAAGGAATCCGAAGGATACGTGGGATCAATACCTCCGGGCGAGCGTTGTGCCATACCGAGAAAGTTCAAGGTAGGAATGACTAGGAGGCGGGTCGGATGTTGTAATCTCGTTTGAAGGATTCGAGATCTTCTTCTTTTGTCTTGTACTGATCAGTGAGACCCGAGATGACTTTTCTAATCTGTGGTGGGTCTTAGCTTGTGCCGAAAGTGGGATGAACGCGTATAAGATCCGTACCCCGTCCCGATTCGTTTGGAGTGCTGGTACAACGTCCTTGACGGTACGCTCAACGAGTACGCCTCCGATAAGACGGAAGCATTTCCGGTTTGGTTCCTGGCCGAGCGTTTCGTCGAGGGTAGACAGGACTAGACTGGGATAGGAGCGTGTCGGTTGGTGCGTTTTGGGATGGTGAGAGAGACGCGTACGTGTGTTCCTCAGCCTCTTGTTCCAACTCGCCGATTTTGCCGGCCAGAGTTTGGAGATCAGACTGGAAGTTGGAGTAGTTCTGCTGGATCTCTGCCAGAATTCAGCCAGAATTCGAGGAAAACGCGACGAAGATCTAATCGTACCTTGGGCAGTTAGTTGCGGGAGCTTTGACTTTGACTTTGCGGACATGGCTGGTTCGGATTTTCCCGGGGGTCGATACGACGGACCTCTGATTGGCCAACACAACCTCCACCTCGCCCACCACCGGAATGTCCGTCTCCCGCACCGTCCCCAGGGTGCTCAGCTACTCTTCTCGCCTCACCCAGGCCCAGCTCTCCTCAAGGCAGGCGTTCCTTGTCTACAGAACCTTCGCCTCGTCTTCCGTCAGACCCCAAGCAACACCCGTCGAGGACCAGAAGATTGTAAAACCTGTGGATCAGCAACCTTTCAAGTACACTCCCGTATCCGACCCAGAGGATCCGTACAAGGGTGGCCAGAGTGCCATTGACAAGGCGGTTCACCTTTTCTTCTTCACTGAAATCATCCGAGGTCTGTTCGACTTCACCTGCGTTCACATTAGTTTACTAACAGCCCTCTCATCTCGTATAGGGATGTGGATCGTTCTCGAACAGTTCTTCCGACCTCCTTATACCATAATGTATCCGTTCGAGAAGGGTCCTCTTTCTCCGCGCTTCCGTGGTGAGCACGCTCTGCGCCGGTACCCGAGCGGGGAGGAAAGGTGCATCGGTCAGTCCCAATATGCATTCGCGCCACTTTATGCCTTGCTCAGACGCGTCTCCAAGCTTGCAAACTATGCGAAGCTATTTGTCCTGCCCAAGCTATTACTATTGAGAGTGAGGAGCGTCTTGACGGTGCCAGGAGGACTACAAAATACGGCACGTCGTAAGGATGCTCCGACTAAACCACACCTAATGATCTTTGCAGATATCGACATGACCAAGTGCATTTACTGTGGGTTCTGTCAGGAGGCTTGTCCCGTTGATGCCATTGTCGAGAGTGCGTTACGTCCCTGTCATTTTCGTGTGACGATACCAACTACCCTTCTGTTTACAGCGCAAAACCAAGAGTTTTCGACAGAGACACGCGAGGAGCTATTGTACAATAAGGAGAAATTGCTTGCTAACGGGGATAGATTTGAGGCCGAGATTGCCGCGAACTTACACTGTACGTTTGCCCGTAATCTGCTTTCTGCACCTCATCTCACGCGTTCTTTCCTAGCTGATCATGTCTACCGGTGATCGTTTTCCAGTACTTCAATATATTTTAATTTGGCCTATAAGTCTACGTACCACCCGCAAGTTCTACTCCCGCTTCAATGCCACACTTCATACCGGCGCTCGCTTTTTCATGGATTGTGTCTCCGCGGCTTATATGGCCCCCTTGCGGTCTAGTGGAAGCCGTCGTACACCTTATCCCACCGGGGCAAAGGGCTCCAGGCTTGCAGATTTCGATCAGAGGTCAGTGATCGACGTTGAGCTTGATTCTAATCCTTCGCAGGGTCATAACGCTTTCCCCGAGTGGCCAACCCTGGGATAACCGACCCCCTTTCCCCATACGACCCATATAAACGCCGTCGGGATGCCACACCAAAACCAGAACCACCCTCGATATGCCCTCAACGAGCCAGCAGAGGCTTAAAGAGAATGCCCCTATCTCGAAACCGCCAGGGTGAGATATGCAGGCGCCCATTCTGCTTGACAGCGTCACTAATCTATTTGCTTTGTGGTTGCAGGAGAAAGCGTCGTGGGAGGCGATCTCGAAACCACGTCTCGGATCAGGGCCATCACTCATGCCGTTGGGACGAGAGTCCAACACACGAACCGCTGCTCGCAACCCCTCGTACTTCCCTCACGTCGGAGGAGTCCTGCCAGACGATACAAGGTGCCGACTTCCCCGCAGCGAGATGTTTCGTCACCCCGGTCAAGGGGTATCAAAACGTCAACGATGCTGTCGACTCGCCCCAGAATGACCCACCTTCGCCTGTAGCCGCCCGCGGCCCCTTTCGTCCTCTGGATGCCACCATGAACCGCTCTCGTCCTCCTTTCCTTTCTCCGCTGTATTCGCCCAAGAAGCCTCGCCACTCCCGAGCCGCCAAGCCTGTTAGGCCGATGATGGATATGTTCTTGGATTCCCGCGCTAAATCAGGCATGGACGACGACTCTGATGACGAAGTCGATGACGAGGCGTTCAGGGGCATCGGGAGGCGCCCGAGGACAAGCGAGCACATGAGAACGCCGGAGTCCCCGACCCCGCCCTCGAGTCGAGCAAGTTCCAGAGGGACGGACAGCATTTTATCCACTCCAACGAGAACGTCCAACCGTTCCTCTCCAGAGATGTCTCCTCGTCGCCGGCCCGGATTCTACCTATGGGCCGCGCGGGAATATCAAGAGAGCCCTTCGAAGCGGACCACTAGCCTTGGCCCTAGCAAGCCTTGGAGGACCTTATCTACCCAACGTGACGGGTTCTGGAGGAGAGAGGCTGAGCGTCTGAGGTTGTGCGCTCCGAAGATTCTGCTCCCATCCTGGCATCTCGGTCGCGCCGGTCGAGGAGACGGTGAGGATACGGAGAGGTTGATGACGCTAGCAGAGGTTTCTCTTGCGGATCTAGAACTGGACATAAGCGATTTGGACTTAGACTTGGGTCCGCCCGGACACCGTGGGTTCGAGGTTTCAGAGGATAGGTCTACCGCGAATTGGTCGTGAAACTGGCCTTTATTTTCCGCTGCAATCTTTTTTGAGCATTTTTTATACCATCGTTATACCGCTAGAGTACATACGCTTAATCCGGGTTTTTTCTTTCTGTGATCTCGTGGAACAAGTGTCGTCGAATCAGTTCACATCCGTTCCGAAAGCTAAGACTCTCGGTCGTGGGAAAGCACCAAGCAATTTCCTCCCTTCCACATTAGGACCCGTATGGGCCGTGCCTCACGAAGAGACTATGCGTACCGTTAAGTTGGTCGTCATCGGTTCATCTGGCGTAGGCAAGACAAGTCTCCGCAGTCAGGTGCGCCCCTAAATGTCTTTGAAGACTTTTCCTGACTTGTGGTGTTTTCACAATCGTAGTACATTTCTGGTCGATTCACCACAGGATACAGAGCGACCATCGGGGCGGACTTCATCACGAAGACTTTGCCTCACCATAGTAACACTCAGGAGACCGTAACCTTACAGATATGGGTTCGTCGTCCTTTCAATCTCGACTATGGAGATCCGGTAAAACTGAGCTTCGTTCGGGCGTACGGCGCTAGTAGGATACTGCTGGCCAGGAACGGTTCTCTAGCCTGTCATCTGCGTTCTTTCGCGGGGCGGACGCGGTCATGCTGATGTACGATGTCAACGATCCCAAGACCCTCGAAGCGCTCACAAAGTGGTGGCACGAGTTCAAGGACCGGGCGCCCCTGAGGGATGAAGACGTTGCGGACTTCTGTTGCGTCGTCGTGGGGAATAAGACGGATTTGGTTCCTGCTGGAGAGTTCCCTGTGGTTACGGAGGGAGACGCGGTCAAATTTATGGAGGGGATATGCCCGGACGAGGAACCGGTCGTGAGTGCGTCGCTCGTTTCGCCTTTGCGGTCACCGGACACCCTGGGTGGAGACCTAGTACCCACACCACAGCGGAGCGGGTCCATCGAAATCTCCGACCACAGAACGCGACAGTATTCATTTCCAAGAGGGTCCTCCAGGTCAAGATCGAAATCGCTCCTCCGTGGAGGGACCGTATCGTCGACGCGAACCGCACTATCGATTTACCACACTCCTTCGTCGTCCTTGTTCGAGAACTACGAATCTGCGAGGTCTTCACCTTCCCCCGCCTCCCGCTCACCTTCGCCTCCGCCCAACATCCCACTATCACCTACCCTAGGAAGCTGGGTCAGGCGTAAAGCCTCATCCTCGTCCTCAACCTCTTCCACCCCGACAATCACACCGAGTAATTTCGCTCTTCGAAGAGATCGGACGAACTCCAACCCTTTACCCTCGATATCCCAACAACAGGACCAAACCGACCCGACGACGCTGGATCATCTGAACTCCCCGTCACAACCATTGAAACCGGAGCGTAAGCCGAAGCTGTTTTTGACGTCTGCTAAGACGGGAGACGGGGTTGTTGGCGTGTTTGAGTATATTGCAAAACGGGTCGTCACGAGGTGGGAGTATCAGGAGGATCTCGAGGCGAGGACGATGCATATGCAGGAGTCCACGTCGGGCACCATTCGGATTGGGATCCCGAACCCCCAGAATGGGCACCCGGGATCGTATCTTAAACCTACAAAGATTAGGTCTTGTTGTTCTTCATGAGCCATCGCGCCCTCCACCCTCATCTCTGCGTTTCCCTCCTTCCCCCCTTCTTTGTTTCAACACTAGTTTCAACGCTACACGAGCCTCGACCTCACAACTACTCTGGCTTTCACACTCGTACGGCATATTTCGACCTCCCACCCACTCTCGGATACACCCCATCCCCTTCCCATTCTGCTTCACTTAATACTACTCCTACACCCTCCCATCTCTTCCCCTCTTTCGGATCTTCCCAGCGGACATGTTATTCATCGGATTACACTTCTTAGATACATATTACTGTTGCCTTTATTACCGGTACATAAATAAGATACTGTCTACAATCTGCCCAGATATAGGTGTCATCGGAACCGCCGTCAGTGGGGTGAACAACGTCCCAAATTTACATCTTTTGTTATCCATGGATAGGGTTCCATTTGTTGGGAACCTTAGACATTCCAGAGTGAGCATCCTCATCCTCGATTTCATAGAAAGCGGGACGTGGTTCACAAAACATCTGGGCGCGGCCAAGGGAGCCAACTTAGCAACCTTCAATAATAGACGGACTCTGAATCAAGACACGTCCCCCTCACAGCCTCATTCCAATCGCTCAAGATACCGTTTTATCCGATTGAGGTCCAGATCTACCAATCGGACCTGGCGTGTGTGGGGGTGTGAATCGAGCAGGCGAATGAACGCCCACTGCGCTCAAACCCCACCTCACCAAGGTCGCTCAGAGGAAGCGCCCCACGCATTTACCCCTTCCTTGGGGCCCCTCAGCCATGTCTTATTCTAAGATTCTCTCCATTCGTTGGGCACCCGAGGTGCATCGTTGGAACACCGGCCGTTATGGTGCTTCCACCATCCCTCAGTTTCGATACCCGGTGCGTTGCCTCGGACATCGGGGGCGTTTTGTTCTGCCTCCCGCAGCGGTAACATGAACGCGGTGACAGAGGGGAAGAGAGATCGGAAAGGGACGACTCGGGGAGGGGATCGTTCGTGCCTGTCCGTGTGAAAGCCAACGTCGCGGATTTCAACGATGGATCTGGCATGAGACGTTCGGGTTTGCGCCGGGTGATTCGGTCTGACTTCGCCTACAGGCTCCGTTTATCGTTGGATTTCAGCTATCGAATGTGTGCAGCTCGGCCTAGGTTTACCACACTGGGTCTGTTTTCGCGTGGTTCCTCACATCCGCCGTTCTCATGCGATCGAACGAGGTGAAGTGAACAACCATCACGGGTCGCGGCGAGATTGCATGGTACAAGCGGCACCTAAATTACCCCAAGTGAGTGTAAAGCTCGTGATTATCGTTGGTGTTACGCAAAGGGGGGATAAGGTCGCAATGTAACAACTGCGGCGATGGAAAGGATGACCCAATGGATGAACTTTGTGGCAAAATACATGGGATTGATGGTGAAATCATTTGCGGTAGTACTACGGACAAGTTCGTCAGTGAGAAGTATAGGAGACTGGATCAGTCCATTCACGTCACGGCGGAAGTTAAACCAAAGAGAAAGGCATCCACGATCGAAGGTACACTTGAATCCCCTGGAATTCTGCACTGAGAAAACGAAATCTGGGGTGGGAGGAACCGCTTACTTTTTGTGTGAAAACTCCCAGTCCCGATTGACGATCCTGAAAGCGATATCCTCGTAAGGTGGCCCAGCGGTAAACTGAAGCACCATCGTTTCGTCGTTTCCAGGTTCTTTAATCTTGACATATGACGGGGTCTTCGCACCCTCGATGAGATCGGGATAAAATATGTTAAACTTGTATCCCTGCACAACTTTTGGAGGAGGGTTATCCGCGCTACGGAAAGCTCAGTAAGTTTCACCGTGCAGGGGTACGGGAGTGCATACTCGTAGTGGGTCTGATTGTATTTGTTCCACTCGTAACCGGTATGGACCTTGTTGAGGTATCGAGGTTTCCTTGGCCGATACTTGTCTTCCCAACTGTATGTCTCCGGGTTCGGGAGACTCTCTTCGACGTTGAATAATTCTTCCTCCTCGTCCATATCCTTCTCCGCCTCGGCTCGGAACATGGCTTCGGAGGCAAAGTCCGCATCGACAGGAGGTTCTGGCTTCTTTGAAGTATCTGGAGGTGGTGCGGTTGGTTTGACAACGAACTGTGAGATCTTGACTGCCCTTCGGGATTCGATCTAAAGTACCAGTGAGTGCCGGGGAAACCATAGGTTTGGCGAATGGATATACCAGATTGCGTCTATCTTCAGCAGCAGTGACTATGTCAATTTCGCGTTCGTCGTAGGAGAGTTTCGTGATGTCGATGGGATCAGGGCTCATCGACCTGTGGTATGGTTCAACTTTCTCAGTTACAGATTCTTGTTCTGCCGCTGGCACGACTTTGTTGAGAGATAGGGATGCAGCTGCGCCAGCGAGAAGTTCTTGCTGGGCTTGCAGGGCTTCGTCGCGCTGTCGTTTGCGGAGTTGCTCCAGGCGGTTCTGAACAACGACCTCATGGTGGACTTTGAGCTTTGACTACACAGGGTATTAGTGGGATGCTTCTGAGACTGTGGTGGGAGGTTCACCTGGGCCTTGTACACCAAGAGTTTCTTTAACAGTCCTTCCCAGTACTCGACGTCCATGGGTTCACGACTGGCAAGCTTCGTCTGGATCTGACGCTGCAGCGTAACCAGATGTTCGTACGACTTCCCGGCCAACAGCTTGGCTATATCCGATTCCACGACGGCCGCGGCCTCGGCACCAATCTGTTGGCGTTGCTGGTTGCGTTCAACGCGGTCTTTACATACGACCATCATATTCTACGAAAGTTAGTCATTTATCGGTGGTAGTGTGGAGGAGTAAACCCACCGTCCAGAATTCAAGATTGTAGTCCGACTTCTCCAGAGCTAAGTAGTTCTGGATATCTTCGTGGAGTTCGTCTATCTGTTCCGGAGACAGGTTCTGGGGACATGATAAACACGCGAACTCTGGTCATCGGGGAGAGGAACCTACGTCGAAGATGTTGTACGGCTCGTCGAGGTCAATCTCCACGCCAGCCGCATC
>Ga0307516_10009972_pt1 | contig 10519 bp, 7 predicted proteins | sample 19_EM_MG_FD_203310 | JGI IMG/M metagenome (GOLD analysis project Ga0307516, IMG submission 203310) | Populus trichocarpa ectomycorrhiza microbial communities from riparian zone in the Pacific Northwest, United States - 19_EM | ecosystem: Host-associated > Plants > Roots > Unclassified | place...
GGGCTTTCGAGGTTAAAAGGAGTGGAGACTCCACTCGAAAGGAAGAAGCTCCTCAGCCCGAACATCCTCACCAAACACTACCACCGAACCCACACACAAGATCTAAGATTATTCCGTTGTGAATTATCGAAAGTAGCCTGATTACCTTTGATTCTACCCACACTCTGGTTACGAGACAACCCCAGTGTCACACCCTATCCGCTGAGAGGCTGTGACTAGAAATGGCATGATGACTACGCTGCCACGATGATCCACCTATTGGTTGAATTCCCTAATCAAACCATGATCCGCACCGTGAACGAAATCGATTCTGCATCCCGCATCTGGGGATTCCTTTGCCAGAAATACGACTCTGCCTTAACGATATTCGGTCATCGAATACATCACGAACCGACTTGCCGTTTGCCAGGAATTGGGTTGAACCAAAGAAGGGATCCTGAATACCACTGTCGATTGCCACTTTCTTTTCGGGCCATACCTCAATCGTTTGACATTGTCGCCGACGACCATGACTACAATCAGTGCGCCAACTGCATAGCTTCGATAATCTACGTATCCTACGAATCTATGATTCGAGCCATCATATGAAGTCTGCTTGCGAACTGAATCATTCTGCAGCCCACGTCTGTGAATTCCTTCGTAAGAAATATGACTCTACGTTCGTAATATCCGGTCGAAACAATACTCGAAGCTGCTGTACACGCCTATTGTTGTGACTGTCGTGCATGTTCAGTGTAGCTGCTGTGTGTGCCTGATGTTGATATGGCCGTCGTGCGCACTCGGTGATGCTGGAGCTGCTGTGGTGGCCCATACTGGAGCTGCTGTCCGTGTTCGATATTGATGGAGATGCTGTATATGCCGAGTGATGACAGAGCTGTGTGCGCACTCAGTGTTGCTGGAGCTGCTGAGATGCCCTATACTGTAGCTGCTGTCTGCACTTGATGTTGATAGAGCTGCTGTGTACATGCTCGGTGATGTTGGAGCTGCTGTGGCGCCCCATACCGGAGCTGCTGTGTACTCTCAATACTGACAAATGGACAGATTATCCAACGGATCGGCCTGCAAATCGGCCTGGTATCCAGGGGAAGCTTCCAGTGAAGCACGTGCAGGTGGTTAAACAGGTTTCTTTCCCTCTCCTTTCTTTCTTTGGTGGATGCACTCTTTCTCCTATGTCTGTGGTTTTCCCATGAGGTTTTTTACACTGTTATGAGTTTTAACGAGGTATCCGAGGATACTGGGTTTCACTGTTTTTGTTTCTTTTCTCTGCAACTGTTTGTTGCTATACTGGTGGTTTCGTTTTCTCCTTCTCTCCTACGTTCCTTTGCATCTTCCATACAAGGGGAAGTGTCAGAATAATGGGTGTCCAGAGATGAGGGACTGGAGACAGCGTCCAGAGATGATAGACCGGAGGCAACATGTCTGGAGATAACAGCAGCCTTAGTCTCCGAGCACCTGCTCAGGAGACAGTCTTCCGTCCTTTCCCCTTGGCGAGTTCCTCAGGAGTGTTGTATATAAAGAGAATGTTTTTCCTTCGACCTTGTATCAATCAATCAGTTCACTATCTTCGTCTCTATCGATCCCTATATTCGAACATACAGCTGTTCTCCCGGCCCCTCCACCTCCCACAAGTCCGTACACACCATGCTGCATTGCTGCGAACACCTCTCAGGTTCGCTCTCGACGGCCTGATTCTCGAATCGTTTACTTCCTGTTGTACATGAACCCTGCTGACAAATAATTAAGTGACTACAAAAAGGCAGAGGTGGCGATGACCCTTGGAAACGACGTAAGGTCTGGGCGGCAGGGCGAAGTAGGAGGAGAACACCAGAGCTACAGCAATGGATGTTACATAGCGGCACGATGGTCGGCCTTGGAATAGGTGGCGGCAAGTTTGCCGAGGCTGGGATTCTTGACCAGGGGTAACGTAGCATACAGGGTAACCAGCTACTACCCTGTTGTCAGACATCTGGCCATCCCTGGTCCCACCTCGTAGAACGGCGATATCTCATCAACCACACCCCATATTGCAGTCAAAGTTCATACGAAGCAGTAGAGTGTGTTAAAGAACCTCCAGCCTAAGACTCAAAGAAATCTATTGTCTAAAGAATTCCTACAAATTGCATCTAGCTCTACTACCACCCTATCCACCCCTTCCACCTCCAGGTGGCTTCCTGGTATGTAGACTCATCGTCAAAGGTCTATCAGGCATGTTCCTAGATGGCTTTCTGGGTGTAGAAGGGGCCACCACTAGATCTTCCCAGTCAGACGTACCCTCTGCATGTGATGACACTGTGGAAGGGTCCAGTGCTGTGGAGAAACCAGCTGCAGCAGAGAAATCTGCGGTGGTAGACAGACCAGCCACGGGGGAGGGACCAGCTATCAGTGCTAAGGCCTAGAGTGAATGAAATTATTATTATATCTATTAGAGAGAAATTTGGGATATCACCTGTCCTCTGGGGCATTTGTGGTTGGTGGTGGTAGGGTGTGATAGAGCGGGTGCCGGGGAGGGACTGACCTGACAGATAACTTCCTGTAGTGCAAACGTTACATGCTTCTGTCATGATAGGGTTAATAAATTGAATTATTTTAAAATGAATTATTATACAAACCTTCACTGGCAAGAGTGTGGAGAATTGCGGTATATCAGAGTGGCGAAATGTTGATGTTTCCGGAAGCGGGGTAAGCGGGCAAGCTGGGACTCGCCACAACCCCTGGAACTGTTAGCACTACGTCACCTACAACAATTTGAGATTTACTTACCAAAATTTTTCTTGGCTGTCATGACTGCTTGGATCACACGACTGGGGCATCGGCCACTGCAGCCATCTTTCCCTTTTCCTTGGCCTTGTTGGTAACAGCCCGAGAAGCCTTGATCTTAGCAGCCTCGACCTGTGCTGCAGTACGCTGTTTCTTCACCTCTGCCCACGCAGCTGCCCGATGTGCCTCTGCCTCTACCTGCCTAGCTTTCTCCTCTTTTGCCTTCATTACTGCATTGCCATCAATAACTCTGGCCTTCGAAATTACCTGTCGATCTGTTGTTGCAGCTTTCAAACCTCTGTACCGTCACTGAAAATCTGCCATTTCGATACTTCTGATTTCGGCGACATGGAGCGAAGTCGATGCAGTATGAGCTAATTTTTTTGCCATATCGCGGACTTCCTGTCACACTCCAGCCTTGTCCAGCTCAGTGGCGACAATGAGGTACAGTTGTAGGACGTCGGTGCTTTTTTTCGGGGTCTGCAGCACAACTTTCTTACTAGCCAGAGAGGGGGCACTTCGTGGAGCAACAAGCTGTGTAAGCACAGCATTTGGATTGAAGGGATGTATTCCCATCTTTCTCCATGCCGACTTGAGGTTCTCTTTGGCGTAAGCTTGCCGGCGGGCAGCACTGTAAAATTTCCAGAATGTACCCTTGACGACCGCAGCGCATGTATCTCGCATGTAATTGTCTGCCGCTTTGCTGTAATATTTTTGCAAAGGCCTGAAGAGACCGACATCGAGAGGCTGCAGGAGATGTGTTGTATGGGAGGGAAAACAGAGGAGTTCAATATTATTGTCAATGGCATACTGACTAAATTCGAGGTTGATGTGTGAACGGTGGCCATCCAGGATAAGTAAGCGGGGGCGACTGTTGCCAGACTGCCGATTCCTGGTGTGCTTGTCAAAGTGGCACAGCCACTCCAACCCAAGTTTGTCGTTGGTCCAACCATTGGAAGTGTAGGCAAATTTTGCTTTGGGATCACTGGTTTCTGTGTGCCACCCCATATAATGCGCTGCTCCTTTGAAAATCACAAAGGAGGAAAGCACATAGTGTGCAGTACAACAGCATTCAATGACCGTACGCATCTCCCTTGTTCCGTCCCGTATCACCCATGGTGGCCGTCTCCCTGTCCAACAGATTACCTTTGCCTTCAAAGACTTTCCAATAATGAACCCTTTCTCGTCCATGTTGAAGATGTCCTTAGGTTGGATTTTACGTGTTCGGATCAAACGTAAGAATTTAGCGAAGTAGTCTTATAGGGTGGGGATGTTGCCTCCTTCGGCCCATTGGCGGTCAAGTTGAGTGCTAAACTTTGCAGAGAGACTCTGATGGCGGTTGAGAAAGTTGGACAACCAATGCTGGCCAAGGTGGGTAAGCTCAGAATCCTCCTCTTCTTGGGTACGGATCTGTACCAATACGCCTGCTATAGTACATAAAACATCAGGAAAAAAAAAATTGCGTTCTGAGCGTTGGGATACTCGAGACGCACTAGACGTTTTGGATGCAAAGTGCTTAACTCAGACGACGCTTGCGATAGCACCATAAGTCGTAATGCACGGCGCCATGGCATCCTACGTTCGAACGCAGTGGCCATGGCATATGCTTCTAGACAAGTAGTGACAGGGGGTTTCCCTTCTGGACGCAGCGTGTGTCTTACCGACGTAGGTAGTCAAGGCAAATGTCGTCCGGACGACAAGTGCCACGGCATCTGCCTTCTGGATGAGGACTGTCAGCGCATTTGCCTTCTGAACGCAGCACATGTTTTACAGATGCAGAGTGTCAAGGCAGATGTCGTCTGGACGAGGGGTGTCAGCACATTTGCGTTCTGAACGCAGCGCGTGTCTTACAGACACAGAGTGTCATGGTAGATGTCGTCCAGACAAGGAGTGTCAGGGCATTTGCCTTCTGGACATAGCGCGTATCTTACAGATGCAGAGTGTCAAGGCAGATGTCGTCCAGACGAGGGGTGTCAGGGTATTTGCGTTCTGAACGCAGCGCATGTCTTACAGACACAGAATGTCAAGGCAAATTTCTTCCGGATGCAGAGTGTCAAGGCAAATGTCATCCGGACGACGCGTGCCATGGCATCTGCCTTCTGGACGAGGAGTGTCTTCACCATACGGATGTAGCGCGTCGTACAGACGCAGAGTGTCAACGCAAATGGCAGACGCGGCTTACGATGGCACACCACATATAGGTAACTGAGTGGTCATGGTGGTAGCATCGAAACGCGACCGTCAGGGCACAGTATATTGCAGCAAAGACTATTAAACTTGCATTTGGTTCCAGGCATTGTGACTGAAGCCAGTTCTATTCATTACATTGAATTTACATCTTTCTACCACGTCACCATAGATAGCATAGCTCTACGTCACCGTAGACAGTATAGCTCTGCGTGACCGAAACAAAGGCAGTTTGCCGAATGAGACACGATGCGACGAGGACGATGTCAATGAAGATGGCGGTGAGGCTGCTGGCGGCAAAGACGATAGCAAATATGACGTGGCAAGACGGTCAACAAGCTTCGTGAATTGTTAGTGCAGCTCTCACAGGGACAGTGGGAAGTTGTACAATACGACGCGAAGAGTACGATGTCGATGAAAAGAGGATGCCGGCAGCGTGGATGACATCAAGACGTGATGAGTACGATGTCGATGAAAAGAGGATGCTGGCGGCGTGGATGACATCAAGATGCGACGAGTACGAGGTCAATGAGGATGGCGTGAGACTGCCAGCGGCGGCGGCAAGGATGACAGCAAATATGATGCGGAGTGAAGATCAACGAGCTTCGTGAATTGTTAGCGTAGCACTCACAGGGACAGTGGGAAGTTGTACAATACGACACGACGCGACGAGTACGATATCGATGAGGGTGGTGGTGAGGCTGCCAGCGGCAAGGACGATAGCAAATATGATACGGCGAGAAGATCAACAAGCTTCGTGAATTGTTAGCGCAGCACTCACAGGGACAGTGGGAAGTTGTACAATACGATACGACGCGACGAGTACGATATCAATAAAAAGAGGATGCCGCCAGCGTGGATGACATCAAGACACGACAAGTACGATGTTGATGAAAAGAGGATGCTGGCGGCGTGCATGGCATCAAGACATGACGAGTACAAGGTCAATGAAAAGAGGATGCCAGCGGCGTGGATGACATCAAGACGCGACGAGTACGATATTGATGAGGATGGCAGTGAGGTTGATGCAGGCAGCATGGATGATAGCAAGATACGAGGAGTGTGCTGGTCGCACGTATGATATGATGAAAGTAGAAGAAAAAAGGGGTGGACTTGCGGCCTGTGCCGTCGTATTCATCAAGTCGAGCTGTGGTAAGCTAGCCAAACTGTACGAAAGTGCAGGTGCTAGCAAACGCTTGGCACCTTGCAAGTTGCATGCGAAATCACTCGCAATCCGCGAAAACTACGAATTCCTCTCCCATAGTCGTCGATACCCCGGAACCTGCTGTTTACATACGCACAATTATTCCCTATTATATCAATTCAGTCAGACCTAAAGTTTGTGACTACTTACTCCTGTTTTTCAAGGTTGTAATACTGAAAACATGAATGATATACAGATGTGGAGCATTGTATATAGTAGAGATTCTCCTAGCAGAAGAAGTTGAATCAGGACAGCACCATCAATAGGTTGCAAATCAGGAGCCAGTTGGCACAAACTTTAGGTCCGACGGAATTGATATAATAGGGAATAATTGTGTATATGTAAACAGTGGGTTCCTGGGTATCAACGACTATGGGAGAGGAATTCGCAGTTTTCGCGGATTGCGAGTGATTTCGCATGCAACTTGCAAGGTGCCAAGCGTTTGCTGGTGCCTGTGCTTTCGTACAGTTTGGCTCGCTTACCACAGCTCGGCTTGCTGAATACGACGGCACGGGCAGCAAGTCCACCCCTTTTTTCTTCTACTTTCATCATATCATACGTGCGACTAGCGCACTCCTCGCATCTTGCTATCATCCACGCTACCTGCATCAACCTCACTGCCATCCTCATCAATATCGTACTTGTCATGTCTTGATGTCATCCACGCCGCCGGCATCCTCTTTTCATTGACCTTGTACTCGTCGCGTCTTGATGCCATGCACGCCGCCAGCATCCTCTTTTCATCGACATCGTACTTGTCGCGTCTTGATGTCATCCACGCCACCGGCATCATCTTTTCATCGATATCGTACTCGTCGCGTCGTATTGTACAACTTCCCACTGTCCCTGTGAGTGCTGCGCTAACAATTCACGAAGCTAGTTGATCTTCACGCTGCGTCATATTTGCTATTGTCCTTGCTGCTGCCGGCAGCCTCACCGCCATCCTCATTGACATCGTACTCCTCGCATGTTGATGTCATCCAAGCCACCAGCATCCTCTTTTCATCGACATCGTACTCATCACGTCTTGATGTCATCCACGCCGGCGGCATCCTCTTTTCATCAATATTGTACTCGTCGCGTCGTATTGTATTGTACAACTTCCCACTGTCCCTGTGCGTGCTGCTCTAACAATTCACGAAGCTCGTTGATCTTCTCGCCACCTCATATTTGCTATCGTCCTTGCCGCCGGCAGCCTCACCGCCATCCTCATCGACATCGTACTCATCGCGTCGCGTCGTATTGTACAACTTCCCACTGTCCCTGTGAGTGCTGCGCTAACAATTCACGAAGCTCATTGATCTTCTCACCATGTCATATTTGCTATTGTCCTTGCCGCCAGCAGCCTCACCGCTATCTTCATTGACATCGTCCTTGTCACGTCGTGTCTCATCCGGCAAACTGCCTTTGTTTTGGTCACGCAGAACAATGCTGTCTATGGTGACATAGATCTATGCTGTCTACGGTGACGTGGTAGATAGATGTAAATTCAATGTAATGAATAGAACTGGCTTGAGTCATAATGCCTGGAGCCAAATGCGAGTTTAATAGTCTTTGCTGCAATGTACCGTGCCCTGACGGTCATGTTTCGATGCTACCACCGTGACCACTCGGTTACCTATGTGTGGCACGCCATCGTAAGCCTCATCTGCTATTTGCGTTGACACTCTGTGTCTGTACGATGCGCTGCGTCCGTATGGCGAAGACACTCCTCGTCCAGAAGGCAGATACCATGGCATGCGTCGTCCGGATGACATTTGCCTTGACACTCTGCATCCGGAAAAAATTTGACTTGACATTCTGTGTCTGTAAGACACGTGCTGCATTCAGAAGGTATACCCTGACACCCCTCGTCCGGACAACATCTGCCTTGACATTCTGCGTCTGTAAGACATGCACTGGGTTCAGAAGGCAAATGCCCTGACACTCCTCATCTGGAAGGCAGACATCAGCAAAAAAATGAAAAGTTGAGGTATATTGCTTTTTTTTCGAAGTGAGACACAAATTTTAAATTTCCTTTCTCGGTGTTTTAGTTGAAATAAAAGAGATTATTTTTTTCCAAATCCTTACGGGAGCAAAATATAACTTCTCTCTTATAGAAGCTTAATAAAGCTTAATAAAGCTTACAGAAGCACCGGGAGCACCGGGAGCATTTTTCGAGTTTTTGCTGAAGGATGCCGTGGCATGCATCGTCTGGAAGACATTTGCCTTGACATTCTGCGTCTGTAAGACACACGCTGCGTTCAGAAGGCAAATGCCCTAACACTCCTGGTCTGGAAGGCAGATGCCGTGGCATGCATCGTCCGGAAGACATTTGCCTTGACATTCTGTATCTGTAAGAAACACGCTGCGTTCAGAAGGCAAATGCCCTGACACTCCTCATCTGGAAGGCAGACATCAGCAAAAAAATGAAAAGTTGAGGTATATTGCTTTTTTTTCGAAGTGAGACACAAATTTTAAATTTCCTTTCTCGGTGTTTTAGTTGAAATAAAAGAGATTATTTTTTTCCAAATCCTTACGGGAGCAAAATATAACTTCTCTCTTATAGAAGCTTAATAAAGCTTAATAAAGCTTACAGAAGCACCGGGAGCACCGGGAGCATTTTTCGAGTTTTTGCTGAAGGATGCCGTGGCATGCATCGTCTGGAAGACATTTGCCTTGACATTCTGCGTCTGTAAGACACACGCTGCGTTCAGAAGGCAAATGCCCTAACACTCCTGGTCTGGAAGGCAGATGCCGTGGCATGCATCGTCCGGAAGACATTTGCCTTGACATTCTGTATCTGTAAGAAACACGCTGCGTTCAGAAGGCAAATGCCCTGACACCCCTCGTCCGGACGACAGCTGCCTTGACACTCTGCGTCTGTAAGACATGCGCTGCGTCCAAAAGGCAAATGCCCTGACACTCCTCGTCTGGACGACATCTACCTTGACACTCTGCGTCTGTAAGACACGCGCTGTGTTCAGAAGGCAAATACCCTGACACTCCTTGTCTGGAAGGTAGATGCCGTGGCATACATCGTCCGGAAGACATTTGCCTTGACATTCTGTGTCTGTAAGACACGCACTGCATTCAGAAGGCAAATGCGCTGACACTCCTCGTCCAGAAGGCAGATGCCGTGGCATGCATCGTCCAGACTCTGTTTGCCTTAACATTAGTCGTCCAGAAGGCCAATGCGCAGCCCACTTCTGTCTAGTACGCATATGCACGGCAGGGTCGCGTTCGGTGTAGCATGTGCACTGACATGCATTATCCGGACAGAGAATACCTTGCCGGGTTGCGTCCTGAGCATCTAGACGTTTCCGACACGTATGCAGCGTCTGGATGCAGAATTTTTTTCCTGATGAAGATCCATCTGTGGAGGAAATCTCCAGTTATCCAGTTTCTTGCACCAGTCTTCGAGAGCTTTCTCCATGGCCGGGGTGAGTTTCTGCTCATGTGCATGACTTTGCTGGCATGTAAGGCCGCCACGTTCCCGATCGGATAGGGTAGAACTGGAGACCCCATACTTTTCGGCCAATTTACGGAAGGAGGTGCCTTCCAATCGCTGTTCCTCGAGAGCATGACGTATTCTGACTTCCTAAAGGGTGTTTTTGCATTCGCGAGGCTTGGTAGGGGCTATCTTTGGACTGTTGACAGGTGGTGATGGGTGTTGATGGTGCTGAGCGGGGTAGTAAGGTGGGGCCACCACACTAAATCACGCTAACAAAAGTGTCCGGGTACGGGGTAGTAGCCGGTTACCCTGTATGCTACGTTAGTAGCCGGGTAACCCGTATGGTACTGTAAACTACAAAAACTACAAGTGCCGATAGTATCAAAAAAAAAATGGCGACTATGGCCCGGGCGTAGGTTTTTCCTTCAATTACTTCATATTCTGTTGCATGAGAGTAGTGTGTACGCATGTGAGTTAGTGGGTGTACGCGTGTATAGATATAAGGAGAGCTTCCATCTGCTTGTTGCCTTGTTCTTATCGCTCGAACATGCCAGCACGTGGTAATGAAACTTTTTAGCGTGCTCTTGAATCCCTCCCGGTACAATCCTCATCACGGATGCCACCCAACCCAACCCCACCTCAACGCCAACCTCCTCCTCGACGCCAACCTCCACCTCGACGCGAACCTCCACGTCGACGCCAACCTCCACCTCGACGCCAACCTCCACCTCGACGCCAACCTCCACCTCGACGCGAACCTCCACCTCGACGCCCACCTCCTCGTCGACGCCAACCTCCACCTCGACGCCAGCCTCCACCTCGACGCCAACCTCCACCTCGACGCCAGCCTCCACCTCGACGCCAACCTCCACTGCCGCGTTCATCCAAACCTCCATTCCAGCCTCGGACATGGCGACGACTGCCCGGCTTGCTCGATC
>Ga0307516_10009973_pt1 | contig 10519 bp, 11 predicted proteins | sample 19_EM_MG_FD_203310 | JGI IMG/M metagenome (GOLD analysis project Ga0307516, IMG submission 203310) | Populus trichocarpa ectomycorrhiza microbial communities from riparian zone in the Pacific Northwest, United States - 19_EM | ecosystem: Host-associated > Plants > Roots > Unclassified | place...
GCCGGAACCGGAGGGGCCGATGAAGAAGACGAACTCACCCTTCTCGATACCGACGCTGACATCGTCCAACGACGGCCGAGACGCCTTCGGATACGTCTTCGTCACGTTCTCGAGCTGAATCACGGGTCGTGAGTCTACGCGGTGTAACGAAAACTCCAAGCCCGGCGGTCACTGGATTTTGGCACATTCGGCGCCGACGCCGGTGCCCCTCCTCCGGACGGCCATCGCGGAACACCGTCGCGGACACGCCGCCTGAACGATCGGTCAGGCGGCGTGGCGGCGCCCGCTCAGCCCTTGATCTGAGTCTGCTTGCGCCACCGGATCCCGGCCTCGATGAACTCGTCGAGCTCGCCGTCGAAGACCGACGTCGGGTTGCCCGTCTCCTGCTCAGTGCGCAGATCCTTGACCATCTGGTACGGGTGCAGGACGTAGCTGCGCATCTGATCGCCCCACGATCCGGTGGTGTCGTGCTTGAGGCCGGCCATCTTCGCCTCCTCCTCCTGGCGCTTGCGTTCGAGCAGTCGCGCCTGGAGCACCCGCATCGCGGAGGCCTTGTTCTGCAGCTGAGACTTCTCGTTCTGACACGTCACGACGATGCCCGTCGGAATGTGCGTGAGGCGCACAGCCGAGTCGGTGGTGTTAACGCTCTGTCCACCAGGCCCGGACGAACGGTAGACGTCGACCCGCATTTCGTTGTCCGGAATGTCAATATGGTCAGTCTGCTCGACCACCGGCATGACCTCGACACCGGCGAAGCTGGTCTGCCGCCGGCCCTGGTTGTCGAAGGGGCTGATCCGCACCAGGCGGTGGGTGCCCGACTCGACGCTGAGCGTGCCGTAGGCATAAGGCACCTTGACGGCGAAGGTGGCGGACTTCAGGCCCGCCTCCTCGGCGTAGGACGTCTCGTACACCTCGGTGGGGTAGCCGTGGCGCTCCGCCCAGCGCAGGTACATCCGCATCAGCATCTCGGCGAAGTCGGCGGCGTCCACGCCGCCGGCGCCCGCGCGGATGGCCACGACGGCCTCCCGCGAGTCGTACTCGCCGGAGAGCAGGGTGCGGACCTCCATCTCCTCGACGGCCTTGGTGAGGGAGATGAGCTCGTGGCCGACCTCCGCGACGGAGTCCTCGTCGCCGGCGTCGTTGGCCATCTCGAGCAGAAGCTCCGCGTCGTCGATGCGCTGGCGGAGCCGCTCAAGCCGGGAGATCTCCCCGCTGAGGTACGACAGCCGCGAGTTGACGTCCTGGGCGCGAGCCTGGTCGTCCCACAGGTCGGGGGCGGAGGCCTCCTCCTCGAGCACCACCTTGTCTCGGCGCAGCTTGTCCACGTCGAGGACGTTCTCGATGTTGCGCAGGGTGGCGTCGAGGGCTTTGAGCTGTTCGGGAAAGTCGGCTGCACTCACGACTGTCGAGAATACGCCGCCCGGCCGGTCAACCGGCCGGGCGGCCGGTACTTAGATGATTACAGTGCTACTCCGCCGGGGCGACCTTAAGCCAGCTCAGGGCCGCCTTGTGGTAGGCGACCGCGAACTCCAGGGCGGCCGCGCCGTACGCGTCGCCCTGCTTCTTGGCCTCCTTGGCCTGCTCGCGAGCCATCGCCAGCGCCTCCGAGTGGTACTCGTTGGCGCCGGTGTAGAGCGTTTTGAGCTGGTTGCCGGAATGCTGCTGGCCGAAGGCGACCCGCAGCGCGACCGGGTTACGGATCGCGTCGCGGCCCGGCGACTCGGCGAGCCAGCGGCTGAAGGCACGCTTGCCGCTGGCGGTGATGGCGTAGGGCTGGCTGGACCGGGGCCCGGGCTTGCCGAGGCGGACGAATCCCATCTCGGCCAGCACGGGCAATTCGCGGTAGACCTGGCTCCGCGTCATCGACCAGTACGGCCCGAGACGGCGTTCGGCAGCCGCCATGAGCTGTCCACCGGTCATCGGGCCCTCGTGGAGCAGGCCCAGTAGGGCGGCAGCCGTGGGATTGATTTGAGAGTCGGGCATGCCTTCTACGCTGCCACTTTGTCGCCCCGGCGTCCAGGATTTCGCCCGATCCGTCCAATTTGCGTCTCCACAAGCGACTGTCCCGCACAGACAGTCCGACCACGAGGGTCATGACCGGACGTTTTACCGTTGAGCAGGACTCTCACGAGGTAAGATGGTGCAGTGAAACGGTCAGACGGCGCTGCGCGTCGGCAATCCCCCTAAACAAGGCAGGCCGCCGCGTGAAGAACACGCAGCGGCCCACAAACAGGGGCAATCAACCCATATGGGGATACTGCCAGGTCGTCGGCGCCTCGAAGGTTTCCTTGATCGTCCGCGGCGAGACCCACCGGTGCAGGTTCAGCACCGATCCGGCCTTGTCGTTGGTGCCACTCCCCCGGGCTCCGCCGAAGGGCTGCTGCCCGACGACCGCGCCGGTCGGCTTGTCGTTGATGTAGAAGTTGCCCGCCGCGTCGCGCAGGGCGGTGGCCGCCCAGTCCACGACCGAGCGGTCGGTGGCGAAGATCGAGCCCGTGAGCGCGTAAGGCGAGACGGACTCGGCCTGCGCTACCGCGTCGGCGAAGGAATCGTCCTCATAGACGTGCACACCCAGGATCGGCCCGAAGTACTCGGTGGTGAAGATCTCGTGCGCCGGGTCGGTGGATTCCACCAGGGTCGGTGCGACGAACCAGCCCTCGCTGTCGTCGGCCGTGCCGCCCGCCAGCACGGTGCAGGAGGCGCTGTTCTTGATCCGGTCGAGCGCTGAGGCGTGCTTAGCGAACGCCCGGCCGTCGATCACCGCGCCGCCGAAGGTGGACAGGTCGGTGACGTCGCCGTACCGGATCGAGGCGACCGAGGCGGCGAGCCGGTCGCGCAGGCCGCCCTCCCAGATCGAGCGCGGCACGTAGGCCCGGGAGGCCGCCGAGCACTTCTGGCCCTGGTACTCGTACGCGCCGCGGACCAGCGCGGTGTGCAGGATGTCCGCGTCGGCGCTGGCGTGCGCGAAGACGAAGTCCTTGCCGCCGGTCTCACCCACCAGCCGCGGATATGTCCTGTAGCGGTCGATGTTCGACCCGACCTCGCGCCACAGGTGCCGGAAGGTGGCCGTCGAGCCGGTGAAGTGGATGCCGGCCAGGTCCGGATCGGCCAGCACCACGTCGGACACGGCCAGGCCGTCCCCGGTGACCATGTTGATCACGCCGGGCGGCAGGCCGGCCGCCTCGAACAGCCGCATGGTGAAGTGCGCCGAGAGCTGCTGGGTCGGCGACGGCTTCCAGACCACTGTGTTACCCATCAGCGCCGGGGCCGAGGGCAGGTTCCCGGCGATCGCGGTGAAGTTGAACGGCGTGATCGCGTAGACGAAGCCCTCCAGCGGGCGGTGGTCGAAGCGGTTCCACACGCCCGGCGAGGACTGCGGCTGCTCGCCCAGGATCCGCTCGCCGAAGGCGACGTTGTACCGCAGGAAGTCGATCAGCTCGCAGGCCGCGTCGATCTCGGCCTGCTGCACCGACTTCGACTGGCCCAGGATCGTCGCCGCGTTGAGCGTGTCGCGCCAGCCGCCGGCCAGCAACTCGGCGGCGCGCAGGAACACCGCGGCCCGCTCGCTGAACGGCAGGGCGCGCCAGCCCGGGGCGGCGCGCTTGGCGGCTGCCACCGCGGCGGTGGCATCGGCGTGCGTGGCGTTGCCGGCGACGCCGAGGACGTGGTGACGCTTGTGCGGCTGGACCACCTCGATCGACGCGCCGCCGCCGAGCCTGCGGTCGCCGTCGATCGTCATGGTGAGCTCCACGCGCTCGCCGGCCATCGCCTCCAGCCGCGCCTGCAACGAGGCCCGCTCGGGGCTGCCCGGGGCATAGCCGCGAACCGGTTCGTTCCGCGGCTCCGGCACGGCAAGCAGGGCATCCATCACTTAGCTCCTCAACCTCGTGGGTTCTACCTGGTGCAGACATTGTGTGTCGGCGTTCATCCTCGCACGCGGTTGACGGCCGTCCGGGGGTCTCACGGGTCGCTGGGAGCCCGCGTACCCTGAGGGCCATGAGTAAGGCGGACAGCGAGGTCAACGCGGCCCAAGACGCTCAGGACGGCGCGGAGCAGGCACCCTCCCGGGGGCTGCTGCTGGCCGCCGTCGGCGTCGTCTGGATGGCCGCGATGCTCTGGTCCGCCCGGGCCACCATCACCGGCCGCGCCGACGCCGAGATGGAGGTCACCTCCACCGCCTATGCGATGCCCGGCGCGATCTCCGCCAGCCTGGTCGCGGGCGCCGCCCTCGGGCTCACCGTCCTGGCCTTCCTGACCCGCGGCGGCCGCACGCCGGGCGTCACGGTCCGCTTCATCATCGCGACCGGGACCGGCCTGGCGGCCGGTTTGCTGGGCGCGCTCTCGATCATCACGATCAACACCGAGGGCTGGCTGTACGCGGTCGTCGGCGGCACGGTCGCGGCCGCCGCGACGATCGGCGGCGCCCTCGCCGGGTTCCGCTTCCGGCGGGTGACCGCGGCGGTCTGCTGGGGCGCGGTCACCGTCTTCGTCGTCGGCGTCGTGCTCACCGTGCTGCAGGACGTGCTGCTGCCGGTCTTCGGCTCCGGCGACACCGCCGCCTCGCAGACCAACGCCGCGAGCTGGTTCGCCCTGCTCCAGTCGGTGCTCAGTGGCCTGGCCGGCGGCATCGTCGCGTATCAGGTGCTGCGCCGGGCCCGCCGCCGCGCCGCCGGCCCGGACCTGCGCTGGCCGCTGTACGCGCTCGCCGGCGCGGGCCCCGGCCTGCTGCTGGTCGTCGGCGAGGGGCTGACCCGGACGGCCGGCTCGCGGGTGCTGGAGCTGGCCGGCAAGGTCAGCGAGCTGGAGCTGACGGTGCAGCAGATGCTGAGCGGGTCGCGGCTCAACAACGGCCTGATCGTGCTCTTCGTCGGCGCGGTCACGGCGATCATCGCGGTGGGCCGCACGCTGGGACCGGCCGCGGCGAGCCCCGAGCCCGCCACCCCGGCACCGGCCACCCCGCCGCCGCCGGCCGACCCCGACGAGATCGAGCAGGCCGCGCGCGCCGGGGAGCCGCAGACCGTGCCGGCCCGCCAGGAGGAGTGACGCCGGGTCAGATGAGCTCGTTGAGCTCGGTGACCGCGTACCACTCAAGCTCGTGGTCCTCGGCCCCGTCCACGGTGAACTGGGCGTCGGGGTCCCCGGCCTGGGCCTCCTCGACCACCTCGGCGGCGGCGCCGACGTCCTCGGCGGCGCTCACCCCGTCGACGTGGATCGAGGCCACCTCCTTGAAGGAGACCGCCTGCGGCAGCCGCACGGTGCTCGAACCGAGCTCGACGTCCTCGCGGACCAGCGCGGTCGAGTCCACGTCGGCCGAGACGACCACGCGCCGGCGCGGGGCACCCGGGTCGTGCCGCAGCAGCCGCAGGGCGGCCTGCGCGGCGCGGGTGAAGGCCACGTACTCCAGCTCCTCCTCGTCACCCTCGGCGTACCACTCGCGCAGCGCCGGGGTCACGGCGTGCGCCACCGTCGGTCCGGCGCCCAGCTGCCCGGACGCCCGCATCTCGGCCAGCATCGGTACGGTGGCCGGCACGTAGACCCGGACCAGATCGGTGATCGGCACTGTGTTCCCCCTGCGGTTGGACCGTCCCCGTAGTACACCGCCGCGCAGGCTACCGGAAGGCCTGTTCCACCGGTCGTATCCCTTTCGGTGTTTTCAGCATCCGCAGGGTGCTACCAGGGGATCCGCCTCGCGGGCGAGCTCACCCGCGGGGGTACGCAGGGCGAATCCCTCCCGCGCCCAGTATTCGACGCCGCCGAGCATCTCCCGGACCGCGTACCCCCGCAGGGAGAGCGCCAGGGCCGCCCGGGTCGCGCCGTTGCACCCGGGCCCCCAGCAGTAGGTGACGACGGGCACGGCCGGGTCGAGCAGGCCGGCGGCGCGCCCGTCGATCTCGGCGGTCGGCAGGTGCAGGGCGCCCGGGATGTGGCCCTGCCGCCACGCGGCGGCCGACCGCGAGTCGACGAGCACGAAGCCGGGCGCGGTGGTGCCCAGCGCGGCCTGGACGTCCGCGACGTCGGTCTGGGTGGCGAGGCGCTCGGCGAAGATCTCGGCCGCTCTGCTGGGGGTCATCATGGTCAACACGCTATTTTCCCGGCCTCCCGATCAGCATGCCGTCTCCACGGTCTCTGCTTGTCGCGGCGCTCGAATCAACGGTAGTTTGCGCCCATGCCCGTGGATCCCACGATCGACCGGACGGACTGGCGGTTGCTGGAGGAGTTGCAGCGCGACGGCCGGGCCAGCTACGCCGACCTGGCCCGGGTCGTGGCCATGTCGCCGAGCGCGGTCGCCGAGCGGGTCCGCCGGCTGGAGGAGGCCGGCGTGATCGCCGGCTACCGCGCGGTGGTGGACCCGGAACGGGTCGGGCTGCAGGTGATGGCGATGGTCCGGCTGCGGTATCCCACCGGGAACTACCGGCCGTTCCACGCGTTGCTGGACAGCACCCCGGAGATCATCGAGGCGCACCACGCGACGGGCGAGGACTGCTTCGTGCTCAAGGTGCTGACCCGCTCGATGCGCCACCTGGAGGAGGTCACCGGCCGGATCTCGGGTCTCGGCGCGGTGACCACGAGCGTCGTCTACTCCAGCCCGCTGCCGGGCCGGGCGCTGGCGGCCGGGGATCAGGGTCAACCATCGTAGGCAAACGGTGGCAAACTGAGGCCTGACATCGTCAGCGAGCCGGGCGGACCGGCGTGGGGAGATCCGGCGTGGAGCCCAGGTTCATGCTGCTGTCCGACGTGGCGGCCGAGCTGAACGTCTCGGACTCGCAGGTCTACCACATGGTCCGCAGCGGCGAGCTCCCGGCGATCAAGGTCGGCGGGCGCGGCCAATGGCGGGTGGAGCGCGCGAAACTCGAGCAGTACATCGAGCAGAAGTATCGCGACACGGCGGCCTGGGTGGAGCAGAACCCGCTGACCGACCGCGACCCGGACTGACTCTCACCACGCACCGTTGTCCACAGGGCCGACGCCCGTCATTGACGTACCTCGACGCGCCCGGTCAGAATCGCTATCACAGGCAAACGAAAGCAAACGCAAGGATTGGCGGATGCGATGTCGACGGTCGAGGTGACAAGGCAGGGCCCAAGACCAGCGATCCGGCTGCGCCGGGCGCCCCGCCACGAGCCGCCGTTCGACGACGAACGGGATCCGCGGGCCTGGCCGTTCCCGCATCAGTTGGCCCTCGACTTGTCGAAGCCGGCGACGACCCCGTTCGCCGCCGCGGAGGCGAGGGCGAGGCCTGCCCCACGGGAGCGAACGGCGGTGACCGGCGCGTCGGCCGAGGCGAAGGCGGCGGTCCGCCGCTTCGTGGGCACCTGCGTCGAGGTGCTGAACGGCTACCGCCCCGCGGCCCACCTCCGCAGGCTGTCCCAGCCCCGGGAAGCGGCGACGGTGGTGGCCCAGGGGCTGGCCGGGGCGCGCCGGGTGACGGAAGCCCGCCAGGCCCGCACCACGGGACGGACGCCCCGCCCCCGCCGCCCGGCCCCGGCGGCGGTGGTCCGCCTGCGGTTCTGCGAGCCCCGGGCAGGCGCCGTGGAGGCGGCGGCGATCCTGCTGATCGGCGACCGGACCCACGCCATGGCGCTCCGCCTGGAACGCCACGACGACACCTGGCAGGCGACGGCCCTCCGCCTGATCTGACCCCGGGGCGTCCACCGCGCACTAGAGGCAGTGGCCGCCCCGGCCTCCATCAACCCGCCCGGCCCTGGGCGGTCGGGCGGGTCACCAGGGCACGACCCCCGCGTCTTCGAAGAAGCCGCCGCTCGGGCCGCCGTCGGGCAGCGTCGCGAGGCGGATCGCGATCGCCGCGCCCTGCTCGGGGGTGCGGACGCCGCGGAAGCCGTTGAGGTCGGTCGCGGTGAAGCCGGGGCAGCCGGCGTTGATCAGGATGTTCGTGTCGCGGAACTCCCGGGCGTACTGGACGGTGACGGCGTTCAGGAACGTCTTCGACGGCGCGTACGCGACGGCCACCGGGCCCGTCGTGAGCGCGCCGGCGGCATCGGACTGCCGGGTGAGGGAGCCGGTGCTGCTGGACATGTTCACGATCCGGGGCGAGGCCGAGCGGCGCAGCAGCGGCAGCATCGCGTTGGTGACCCGGATGACGCCGATCACGTTGGTCTCCACGACCGTCCGCACGTTCGCCACGTCGACGACGGTGGGCTGTTGCGGCATGACCCCGGCAATGGCGGCGTTGTTGACGAGCACGTCGAGGCGCCCGGCGCGCTCCTCGACCAGCTTGGCGGCGGCTGTCGCGCTCGCGTCGTCGGTCACGTCGAGCGGAACGCCGAACGCGTCGACGCCGGCCGCGCGCAGCTTCCCAACGGCGGCCTCCCGGCGTTCCCCGTCCCGGGCGCCGACGCCGACGCTCCAGCCGAGGGCACCCAGGCCGGCCGCGATCTCGTAGCCGATTCCCTTGTTCGCGCCGGTGACCAGCGCGATTGTCTGTTCGCTCATGCCCTCGATCCTGGCCGCGCCGGGCGGGGCCACCAACACCGTCTGGGTGGGCGGCGATACCTCCCGGGTATCGATCGGGCGGTACGGTGGCGGCATGGAGACGCGGGAGCTGCGGTATTTCGTCGCCGTCGCCGAGGAGCTGCACTTCGGGCGCGCCGCGCGGCGGCTGGGGATCGCGCAGCCACCGCTGTCGCGGGCGATCCGCCAGCTCGAACGGCGGCTCGGCGTGGCGCTGCTGGAACGCACCAGCCGCACCGTCGCGCTGACCGAGGCCGGCTCGGTGCTGCTGCGCGAGGGCCAGGCCGCCCTCGATGCGGTCGACGCCGCCGGCCGGCGTACCCGTCGGGCCGCTCTCGCCGCGACCGGCCACCCCGGCCTGGTCCTGGTCACGAAGGCCGGAGCATCCACCGAGCTGCTGGCGAAGCTGCTCGACGCGTACGCGGCGGAACCCGGCGCGGTCGCCGTCGACGTGGTCCTGTGCGGGGTCGCCCAGCAGGAGCGGATGCTGCGCGACGGGCGCGCCGACGTCGCGCTGCTGCACCGGCCGTTCGACTCGACGGTCGGGCTCGACACCGAGGAGCTGTGCGCGGAGGGGCAGGTCGCGGTCCTGCCGGCCGGGCATCCTATGAGCGTCCGGGCCCAGCTCCGGATGGCCGAGGTCACCGCGCTGCCCGGCCTGCCGATGCCGCGCTGGCCCGGCCCCGACGGCAGCTATCCGGACGGCCCCGGTCCGCAGGTCCGCGACCATGCGCAGCTGTGCCAGCTGATCGCCCTCGGCCGGGCCTCGGCGGTCCTGCCGGAGTCGTGCCGGGCCCAGCTGCTCCCCGGCCTCGCCGCCGTGCCGCTGCTGGACGCGCCGACGGTGACAACAGTGATCGCGTGGCCGCCGCACAGCCGGTCCCGGGCGCTCGCCGGGCTGGTCCAGGCCGCGACCCGGCTCTAGGGAAACAACCTCCGGGCAACGAAAACGGCCCGCAGGACCAAGCCTGCGGGCCGTTTTCAGAGACGATCAGACAGCGCCGGGCGCACCGTGGCACCGCTTGTACTTCTTGCCGGAACCGCAGTAGCAAGGAGCGTTCCGGGACGGCCCGTTGCTGGCCTCGGCCTGCCCGGAAGCCCTGGACCGACCGGCCGCGGTGTGCGCCGGCCCGGCCGGGACCACGGGAGAGCCGAGCCCCAGCGCGGGCGCCTGCGGCTCCTGCTGGATCTGCGGCGCCCCGGCACCGGCCTCGCCGTCGATGGTCGGCGCGGTGTATTGCAGGGCCTGCGGGCGGCGGTTGCCACCCAGCCCCTTGGCCCGGACCTCGACCCGCGACTCGCCCGCTTCGTCCGAGGGGGTCATGTTGCCGGGCATCGCGACGGCCTTGCTCGGGTCGACCGTGACGGTGGGCGCTTCCTCGACCTGGACCTCGAGGTTGAAGAGGAAGCCGACCGCTTCCTCCTTGATGCCCTCCATCATCTGGTTGAACATGTCGAAGCCCTCGCGCTGGTATTCCACGACCGGGTCGCGCTGGGCGTACGCCCGCAGGCTGATGCCTTCCTGCAGGTAGTCCATCTCGTAGAGGTGCTCGCGCCACTTGCGGTCGATCACCGCGAGCAGGACCTGGCGCTCCAGCTCGCGGACCGCGTCCTCGCCGAGCTCTTCCTCGCGGGCCGCATACGCCGCCTGGGCGTCCTTCTTCAGCTCCTCGATCAGGTATTCCTGGTCCAGGGTGCTGCGCTCGCCGCCGGAATTCTCCACCAGGTCCTCGACGGTGACGCTGACCGGGTAGAGGCGCTTGAGGCTGACCCAGAGCTGGTCGAGATCCCAGTCCTCGGCGTAGCCGTCGGAGGTCGCCGCCCTGACGTAGTCCGCGGTCACGTCGTCGATCATGTGCTGGGCCTGGTCGTGCATGTCCTCGCCGTCGAGCACGCGCTTGCGCTCGGCGTAGATGACCATGCGCTGCTTGTTCAGCACCTCGTCGTACTTGAGGACGTTCTTGCGGATCTCCGCGTTCTGGCCCTCGATCTGGGTCTGCGCGCTGCGGATCTGCCGGGTGACCATCTTCGACTCGATGGGCACGTCCTC
>Ga0307516_10009976_pt1 | contig 10516 bp, 10 predicted proteins | sample 19_EM_MG_FD_203310 | JGI IMG/M metagenome (GOLD analysis project Ga0307516, IMG submission 203310) | Populus trichocarpa ectomycorrhiza microbial communities from riparian zone in the Pacific Northwest, United States - 19_EM | ecosystem: Host-associated > Plants > Roots > Unclassified | place...
GCCAGGGCAAAGACAACGCGCGCGAATTCCTGAAGGAAAACCCGGCGCTTGCCTTCGAAATCGAGAACAAGGTGCGTGCCGAAGTCGGTATTCGCCTGCTGCCGGGTGCCGACACGGCGGAGGCCAAGCCGGCCAAGCTGAAGGTCGTCAAGGAATAGTGAAAGCGCAGCGCTCGCTCAAGGCCCGCGCGTTGCAGTACCTGGCGCAGCGCGAGCAAAGCCGGCTCGAGCTGCGGCGCAAGCTGCTGCCGCTCGCGCAGGCCGAAATGGCCGCGGCCGAAGCGGCGGGTCACGCAGGGTCAGGTACTTCGGGTGGTGTGAGCGCGAGCGCCGCGGAACGTGTCGACGCCGTGCTCGATTGGCTGGTGGCACACGACTACCTGTCGCCGGAGCGGTTCGTGGAGTCGCGCGTGCACGCCCGGGCGCCCCGCTTCGGCAATCTGCGGATCCGCCAGGAACTCAAACAACACGCCATGGTGCTGCCCGCCAGCGCCGCCCAGGCGCTGAAAGAGAGCGAGCTCGAGCGCGCCCGAGCGGTGCGCTCGCGCAAGTTCCCGGAGCCACCATCGAGTACGGCGGAACAGGCGCGCCAGATGCGCTTCCTGATGGGCCGCGGCTTCTCTCCGGAGGTGATTCGCCGCGTGCTCCGCGATACGGGCGTTGGCCTCGCCGACGCGCACGAGCCGGGGCTGTCGGGCGACTGAGGGGCGCTGCCGCCTGCACCAAAGCGTCAGCTTTGGTGCAGAGCAACATGCTACATTCGCGGGCTGTTGTGGGGCCGGTCGGGCGCAGTGCGCCGGGGCGGCACCCGCTCGCTGCGCACCCTTCCAACCCCGCCCGCGAACGCACCTTCCACAATGGCCCTGCCGACCGCAGCCAGCGAGCGCCAGCTCAAGCACCGCCGCAACATCGACGTGCAGATCTATGCGCGTGGCAACGGGCTGTGGGAAGTCGACGCTCACCTCACCGACGTTCGCCAGAACGATACGCAGATGGCCACCGGCGTGTTGCCAGCGGGCCGCCCGATCCACGACATGCTGTTGCGCCTGGTGGTGGACGAGCGCTGCAACATCCTCGAAGCCGGGGCTCAGACCACGTCAATGCCTTACCTGGGCCAGTGTGACGCCTATGGCGACGTCTATTCGCGCCTGGTCGGGCTGAACCTGATGAAGGGCTTTCGCCAGGCCGTCAAGGAACGTGTCGGCGGTGCCCAAGCCTGCACCCACATCACCGAACTGGCGCTGGTGCTGCCCACGGCGGTGGTGCAGGCCTTCGCCGGTGACGTGATCGACACACGCGGCGCCGACGCCGACAGCACGCAGCCTTTCCAGATCGACCGATGCCACGCGCTTCGTGCCGACAGCCCCACGGTCCAGACGTACTACCCGCGCTGGTACCGCGCCGCGAAGACAGCCACCGCCCTCACCCCCTCCGATAACTGAAAGTCCGAGAGACACGACCATGAAGATCCACGAATACCAAGGCAAGGAAATCCTGCGCCAGTTCGGCGTGCCGGTGCCGCGCGGGTACGCCGCGTTCAGCGTGCTCGAAGCCTCCGAAGCGGCGCAGAAGCTGGGCGGCCCGGTCTGGGTCGTGAAGGCGCAGATCCACGCCGGCGGCCGCGGCAAGGGCGGTGGGGTGAAGCTGGCGCGCTCGCTCGACGACGTGAAGAAGATCTCGGGCGAGATCCTCGGCATGCAGCTCAAGACCCACCAGACCGGCCCCGAAGGCCAGAAGGTGCGTCGCCTGCTGATCGAAGAAGGCGCGGACATCAAGCACGAGTACTACGTGGCGGCAGTCACCGACCGCGCCACGCAGCGCGTGGCGATCATGGCCAGCAGCGAAGGCGGCATGGACATCGAGGAAGTGGCCCACGCCACGCCCGAGAAGATCCTGAAGGTCTTCGTCGACCCGGCCGTCGGCCTGACCGACGCGCAAGGCACCGAACTTGCCAATGGCATCGGCATTCCGGCCGCCAGCCAGGCGCAGGCGATCGATGTGCTGAAGAAGCTCTACCAGTGCTACATGGACACCGACTGTTCGCTGGCCGAGATCAACCCGCTGATCCTGGAAGGCAACGGCAACATCAAGGCACTCGACGCGAAGTTCAACTTCGACGCGAACGCGTTGTTCCGCCACCCCGAGATCGTGGCCTACCGCGACCTCGACGAAGAAGACCCGGCCGAGATCGAAGCCAGCAAGTTCGACCTGGCCTACATCCAGCTCGACGGCAACATCGGCTGCCTGGTCAACGGCGCCGGCCTGGCGATGGCGACGATGGACACGATCAAGCTGTTCGGCGGCGAGCCGGCCAACTTCCTCGACGTGGGCGGTGGCGCCACCGCCGAGAAGGTCACCGAAGCCTTCAAGATCATGCTCGGCAACCCGAAGGTCAAGGCGATTCTCGTCAACATCTTCGGCGGCATCATGCGCTGCGACACCATCGCCGAAGGCGTGATCGCCGCATGCAAGGCCGTCAACCTGAACGTGCCGCTGGTGGTGCGCATGAAGGGCACCAACGAAGACCTCGGCAAGAAGATGCTGAAGGACTCGGGCCTGCCCATCATCACCGCCGAATCGATGGCCGATGCCGCTCAGGCCGTGATGGCCGCGCTCGCCAAGTAAGCCCGCGCCGCACACAAGGAACACACATGAGCATCCTGATCAACAAAGACACCAAGGTCATCACGCAAGGCATCACCGGCAAGACCGGTCAGTTCCACACCCGCATGTGCCGCGACTACGCCAACGGCAAGAACTGTTTCGTCGCTGGCGTGAACCCGAAGAAGGCCGGCGAGAACTTCGAGGGCATTCCGATCTTCGCGAGCGTGAGCGAAGCGGCCAAGAACACCGGCGCGACCGTGAGCGTGATCTACGTGCCGCCGGCCGGCGCCGCGGCCGCGATCTGGGAAGCCGTCGAAGCCGACCTCGACCTGGCGATCTGCATCACCGAAGGCATTCCGGTTCGTGACATGCTCGAAGTGCGCAACCGCATGAAGGCCAAGGAGGCCAAGGGCGGCAAGAAGACGCTGCTGCTCGGGCCGAACTGCCCCGGGCTGATCACGCCCGACGAAATCAAGATCGGCATCATGCCGGGCCACATCCACAAGGCCGGGCGCGTCGGCGTGGTCTCGCGCTCGGGCACGCTGACCTATGAAGCGGTGGCACAGCTCACCGAGCTGGGCATCGGCCAGTCGAGCGCTGTTGGCATCGGCGGTGACCCGATCAACGGCCTGAAGCACATCGACGTCATGCGCCTCTTCAACGACGACCCGAACACCGACGCGGTGATCATGATCGGCGAGATCGGCGGCCCCGACGAAGCCGACGCGGCGCGCTGGTGCCAGGCCAATATGAAAAAGCCGATCGTCGGTTTCATCGCTGGCGTGACCGCGCCGGCCGGCAAGCGCATGGGCCACGCCGGTGCGCTGATCTCCGGCGGTGCCGACACGGCCGACGCCAAGCTCGAAGTGATGGAGGCCTGCGGGTTTACCGTCACGCGCAACCCGTCCGAGATGGGCAAGCTTTTGAGAAACTTGCTGTAGGTCAAGCGTTCACTCTCCGGCGCGCCCGGAGAATTTGCCCACCGAGGCCCCAACGCCCGATGCCGAGCCTTGGGGCTCGATAACTCAAACGACAAAAGGAGACTGCGAGCATGGATCTCACCAGTGGCCCATTCTGGGCGGCGCTCGGCTCGATCATCCTGGCGAACATCGTTCTGTCGGGCGACAACGCGGTCGTGATCGCGATGGCCGCCCGTGCCCTGCCGGCGCACCAGCAGAAGAAGGCGATCTTCTGGGGCAGTGCGGCCGCCATCGTGATGCGGATCATCCTGACGCTCATCGCGGTCGAGATGCTCAAGTGGCCCTACCTGAAGATCGTCGGCGCATTGCTGCTGCTGTACATCGGCATCTCGCTGCTCAGTGAGGGCGGTGACGACGAAGAAGGGCACAAGGAAATCGGCAGCTTGCGGGCCGCGATCCAGACCATCCTGGTCGCCGACCTCGTGATGAGCCTGGACAACGTGCTGGCCGTGGCCGCTGCCGCCAAGGGCAACACGACCCTGTTGATCATCGGCCTGGCGGTGAGCATCCCGCTGATCATCTTCGGCAGCACCTTGTTGCTCAAGGTGATGGACCGCTTCCCGATCATCATCACCCTAGGCGCGGCGCTGCTCGGTTTCCTGGCGGGAGAAATGTTCTTCACCGATCCGGCCGTCACCACTCGCTTCGGCGAGATCCCGCACGACATGGTGAATCTCGCCGGCGCGGTCGGGGCGGCGATCGTCGTGGTGGTGGGCATGTGGTTGCAGCGGCGCGCCCGGGCAAGTGCAAAGCCCTCGACTTGACACCGCCCGGCTTCGCCGGCTTAATCACGGCAGAAGGGGAGTAGCTCGACTTCAGCCCTGCAGCGGCTCACATCGCGGCAGGGCAAGTTAAGGCAAGCCGTCATTACGTGGTGCTTTCGCAAAAGAGTACCTCCGGTTTGCCAGGCCACAACATTCACTCCATGCCGAGCAAGACCTTCGATGCAAGCCGCGTGAGCGGCGGGCTCGAGGCCGGCATGCGTTTCAGCTGAAACGGGCCCACGATCCTGTCGTTCCAATGCGGTTTGCACCGTTTGTCGTGCAACTCATATTGGAGCCTTCATGGAACCCTTTTCTGCCGCCTGGCTGTCAGCACTGCTGGCCATCGTCCTGATCGACCTCGTACTCGCTGGCGACAACGCCATCGTCATCGCCCTGGCCGCGCGCCAGCTGCCCGCGCGGCTGCAGCGCCGGGCCATCCTGTGGGGTGCTGTCGGCGCCATTGCCGTACGCAGCCTGATGACCATCGGTGTCGTCTGGCTGCTCAAGATTCCCGGCCTCATGCTCTTGGGCGGCCTGGGCCTCGTGTGGATCGCCTACAAGCTGCTCACGCCGCAGAGCGGTGAGTCCGGGCACGACGTCAAGGTCACCACGTTCTGGGCCGCGATGCGGACCATCGTGATTGCCGACGCGCTGATGGGCGTCGACAACGTGCTCGGCGTGGCCGGCGCCGCGAGCGGCAGCTTCGATCTTGTCGTGATCGGGCTCCTGATCAGCGTGCCCATCGTCGTCTTCGGCAGCACCTTCGTGCTCAAGCTCGTGGAGCGCTTCGCGATCATCATTTACGTGGGTGCCGGGGTGCTCGCCTACACCGCTGCCCACATGATCGTCGGCGAGCCGCTGCTCGATGCCGTGTACGACCCCAGCCTGGCCTATCGCGTGATGACCCATGTCGTCCTGATCGCCGGTGTGCTCGGCGCCGGCTGGTGGGCCTCGCGCCGCGCCGCGCCGGCCAGCACCCCTCACCCCGCCGCTTGAGATTTCACCAGGAGAACGAAGATGGAAAAGATCGCTGTGTTCGTCAACGACGCCGAGTACGCGCGGCACCTGCTGCAACCCATGCTCCAGGGTGAAGGCCCGACCCACTGGGTGCTGATCGGCTGCCCACCGACGCTGTCACGCCACATCGGCCGCTGGGTTTCGCACTCGGCGCGCCAGCAGTGGCGCGAGCGCTGGGCTGCCGAGATCTTCTCGGCACTGGAGCCCACGCTCACCGCGCAGTCCGGCAGCAAGTTCGAAAAGCTGTTGGCGACGCGGCCGCTGCTCGACGTGTCGGCGCGACTCCAGTCGCGCCTGCAAGACGTCCGGCTGCTGGATGCGCGCCGGCCACGGCTCGGCAAGATCGACGAGCCCATCACCGCCGAGCAGCCGGCCGCCGACGGCGCGCGCTGGGCTGCTCCGGTCGCCGCAGCCACGGGGCTGACGGCGATGTTGGCGCTTGCCGACTGAGTTGATCGACGAGAGGCGCACGCTCGCGCGTTGACCCGCGCGAGCGTGTGCTAATGTGCCCGCCGAATGAGCAGGTGCGCGCCATGACGTCTTCCCGTTTTCGCCGAGCCGGGCGGCCCCGCCGATGCCGCTGACGGGCGCCGGCTTCGCGCTCGTCGTGGTGGCGCTGGCGGCCGTCGCCGCCTACCTGGCCTGGATGCTGCCGCGCCTCGGTGCCCGCAGGGCCTGGCTGCTCGGCGCCCTGTTGGTCATCGCCTGTGCCGGCGCCAGCGTCTGGGTCTCGCGTGGGTTCCTCTTTCCGTTGACCGCACTGCTGTTCGGTCACTGGGGATGGTGGCTGCGCGGCGCCGGCGCCGCCGCCGAAACGGCAAACGAGGTAGCAAAACCGGCCGTGGCAACCGAAACGCTGCCGCAGGCCGCCGACTCCGCGTCCCCGCTCGACCGTGCCTCGCTGGGCCGCTATCACATCGAACGCGAACTCGGCCGCGGCGCGATGGGCGCGGTGTACCTCGGGCTCGACCCGCAGATCGGCCGCCGGGTCGCCATCAAGACCATGGCGCTCGGTCGAGAGTTCGTCGGCAGCGAGCTGGCCGAAGCCCGCGCACGCTTTTTCAGGGAAGCCGAAATGGCGGGCCGCTTGCAGCACCCCGACATCGTCACGATCTTCGACGCCGGGGAAGAGGACGGCCTCGCCTACATCGCAATGGAGTTCGTCAAGGGGCACGACCTGCTGCCCCACACCGTTTCCGGCCGGCTGCTCGCGCTGCACGATGTGCTGGAAATCACTGCGCGCGTGGCCGAAGCGCTGGACTACGCGCACCGGCAGGGCGTGGTGCACCGCGACATCAAACCCGCCAACGTGATGGTCGATGCGAGTCTCAGGACCGTCAAGGTCACCGACTTCGGCATCGCGCGTGTCGCCGATGCCAGCCGCACGCGCACCGGGCGTGTGCTGGGCACGCCTTCGTTCATGTCGCCCGAACAGATGGCCGGGGGCCGTGTCGACGGCCGTTCGGACCTCTATTCGCTCGGCGTGATGCTGTTTCAGCTTGTCACCGGCGCTCTGCCGCACGTGTCCGACTCGATGGCGCGGTTGATGCACCAGATCGCCGTTGATCCCGCACCCGACGTTCGCAGCCTGCGCCCCGGGCTGCCTGCGGCGCTGGCCGAGCTGATCGCCGCCGCGCTGGAAAAGCGCCCCGAGCTGCGCCCGATCGATGGCGCGCGCATGGGCGCGGCTTTGCGCGCGATCCGGGCCGGCCTCAGCGCCGAGCCGGCCGGGCCGCTGCAGTCCCGACCACCCGGTTCGGGGAGTTTCGAAGATACGACGAAGATTTCGGTTGCCGATACAAGGCACAATTCCGAGCTCTGAAGCCCGCTGCTGCCCGAGTACACGCCCAAGCCCTTCGACCATGACCTTCGAATTCTTCAGCGCCACCGACACCGGCAGAGCACGCAACAACAACGAAGATTCGGTTGCGGTCGACGAGCCCACCGCGCTGGTGATCCTGGCCGACGGCATGGGAGGCTACAACGCTGGCGAAGTGGCCAGCGGCATGGTCACCGCGTTCATCAAGACCGAGCTCGGGCGCTGGCTCAGCGAGGCGTCCGAGAACGCCACCGACACCGACGTGCGCCGGGCCATGGACATCTGCGTCGACAACGCCAACCGCGCGATTTTCAACGCCGCCAACTCCAACCCGCAGTACGCCGGCATGGGCACCACGCTCGTGGTCGGCGTGTTCCGCGATTCGCGGCTGCTGATGGGCCATGTGGGCGACTCGCGCGCCTACCGCCTGCGCGCCTCGCGGCTGATGCAGATCACCCACGACCATTCGCTGCTGCAGGAACAGATCGACTCCGGCCTGATCACGCAAGAGCAGGCCGCGTTCTCGTCCAACAAGAACCTGGTGACACGCGCCGTTGGGGTGGAAGACACGGTTTTGCTCGAAACGCATTTGCACGATGTGATGCCCGGCGATACCTACCTGCTATGCTCCGACGGCCTCTCCGACATGCTCGACGATGAAAGCATCGCGCAGCTCATGTTGGGTTGCGAAACCTTGCCTGAAACAGCTCACGCGCTGGTCGAAGCGGCCAATGATGCGGGCGGCAAGGATAATATTTCGGTGGTTCTCGCGCGGGTGCGCGGCCCGAGCGGCACGGCCAAGTCCTGGTGGCCGTTCAGGCGTTGATACAGTTGCATTGAGCGCCGCGGCCGTTGGGCCACCGGGCAAAAGAGACTTGAAGAGACGACAAGGTCTTACACAAAAGGTCAACAAGCATGGGCAAACTGGTCGTATCGCTCGACGGTGTGGTGATCAAGGAAGTTCAGATCACCAAGGACAAGACCACGCTTGGCCGTCGGCCCTACAACGACATCGTGATCGACAACCTCGCGGTCAGCGGCGAACACGCCGTGCTGCAGATGGTGGGCGCCGATGTCTTCATCGAAGACCTGAACAGCACCAACGGCACCTACATCAACGGCAAGGCCGTCAAGAAGCAGCTGCTCACGCACAACGACACGGTCGAGATCGGCAAGTACAAGATCAAGTTCCTGGTCGAAGACGGTACCGACTACGAAAAGACCATGATCATGAAGCCCGGGGCGATGCCGCCGCCGGCCGCGTCTTCCGCCTCGGGTTACGCGCGCACCACGGGCCTGAACCCGTCCGGGTTCGGCGCACTCGGCTCGGCCAACACGCCAGCCTCGATCAAGGTGCTCAACGGCGCCGCGGCCGGCCGCGAGGTGATGCTGACCAAGGTCGTCACCACCGTCGGCAAGCCCGGGGTTCAGGTGGCGTCCATCACCAAACGGCCGGGCGGTTATGTGCTCGCCCACGTCGAAGGCGCTCTGCAACCCACCGTCAACGGCAATGCCGTGGTCGGCGAAACCGTGCATCTGAAAAACGGCGACGTGATCGAACTCGCCGGTACACAGATGCAGTTCGTGCAGGCCTGAACGCCGCGCCCGGCCGCCACCGCGCCGCCTCATTGAGAGCGGCTGAATTCCGCACCGCATGACATCGCGCTCCCTGCTCTGGCGGGTGCTGCGGGTGGCCATGCTGGTCGGCGCGCTGGTGCTGGCGATCGCCCATGCGGCGGGCTATCTGCCGCTGCGCTTCGTCACCCAGCTCGATCTGGCCATCGCCGATGCGCGCCTGCGCGCACTGATGCCGCGCACGCTCGATGCCCGCATCGTGATCGTCGATGTCGATGAAAGGAGCCTCGCCGAAGTGGGCCACTGGCCCTGGGGCCGCGACCAGATGGCCGTGCTCACCGACGAGTTGTTCGTGCGCCAGCAGGCGGCGGTGGTCGGTTTCGACATGCTGTTCGCCGAGGCCGATACCGGTGCCGCCTTGCCGGTGCTCGAACGCCTGGCGGGCGAGTTGCCCGAACTCGCTACGCGCCTGCCAGGCTGGCGTGCCGAGCTCGACCACGACCTTCGTTTCGCCCGCGCGTTGAACGGGCGCGAGGCGGTGCTCGGTTATTACCTGACGAGCGACCGTGGCGGGCGCCGGACCGGCAGCCTGCCGCCACCCGTGTTCGATGCGGCGGTGCTGCAAGGCGGCGGCGCCTTCACCACCTGGGACGGCTACGCCGCCAACATCGAGGTGCTTGCCCGCGCCGCGCCAGCGGCCGGGTATTTCAACTTCGCGCCCGACGCCGACGGGCTGGTACGAAGCCTGCCGCTGATCGCCCGACTCGGGAACGAATACCACGAAGCGCTGGCGCTTGCGATGTTCAGGCGGTTCACCGGTGCGCCACGCGTGCTCCCGGGGTTCGCGGCACAGGACGCTCGTGCGCTGGTCAGCGTGTGGCTGGAGCAAGGCGGCCGGCGCCAGGCCATCCCGGTCGACGAACACGCCCGTGTCCGGGTCCCGTTTCGCGGCGCCGGCGGGCCTGGCGGTGGCTCGTTCGAGTACGTCTCGGCCAGCGACGTGCTCAAGGGCCGCACAGTACCCGCGCATCTGGCCGGCAAGCTGGTTCTGATCGGCTCCACCGCGCCCGGGATCTACGACCAGCGGTCGACGCCGGTGTCGGCGGTCTACCCTGGTGTCGAAGTGCACGCGAGCCTGCTGTCGGGCCTGCTCGACGCCCGTGTTCCGGTGCAACCCGACTGGTCCGCTGGTTTTGAAATCCTGCTGTTGCTGCTGATCGCGGCAGCGCTTGCCTGGGGCCTGCCGCGCCTGCGCGCCGCGCGCGCGGCGCAATTCACCACGCTGCTGGTCACGGCGCTGGTGGCGCTGAACCTGTGGGCCTACGGCACCCGCGGGCTGGTGTTGCCATTGGCGGCGCCGCTGTTGCTCGTCTTGATGATCTACCTCGGCACCACGGTCTGGGGCTACATCGTCGAAGGCCGCAGCCGGCGCTCGCTGGCGCGGCTGTTCGGCAGCTACGTGCCGCCCGAGCTGGTAGAGGAAATGGCGCGCGACCCGGCGCGCTACGACATGCGCGCCGAAAACCGCGAACTCACCGTGATGTTCTGCGACATGCGCAACTTCACGCAGGTCTCGGAGCGGCTTTCGCCCGAAGACGTGCGCGGCCTCGTCAACCGCTTCTTCTCCAGCATGACGGCGGCCATCCGCGCCCACCGCGGCACGCTCGACAAGTACATCGGTGACGCGATCATGGCGTTCTGGGGCGCGCCGCTGGCCGACGCCGACCATGCCCTGCACGCCGTTCAGGCCGCGCTCGC